>ERZ773010.11-NODE-11-length-157806-cov-40.974631_pt1 | contig 157806 bp, 149 predicted proteins | sample MGYA00580842_ERZ773010 | MGnify/ENA primary metagenome ERZ773010 (study PRJEB29015, sample SAMEA2737982) | human oral metagenome | biome: human oral; feature: human-associated habitat; material: dental | place: China | collected 2107 ... | reverse complement strand
TTACCCGCGACAGGACGGAAAGACCCCATGGAGCTTTACTGTAGCTTGATATTGAATTTTGATGCAGTATGTACAGGATAGGTAGGAGCCTAGGAATCATGCACGCCAGTGTATGAGGAGGCGCTGTTGGGATACTACCCTTGCTGTATTGAAATTCTAACCCTCGGCAAAGACCGGGAGACAGTGTCAGGTGGGCAGTTTGACTGGGGCGGTCGCCTCCCAAAGAGTAACGGAGGCGTTCAAAGGTTCCCTCAGAATGGTTGGAAATCATTTGCAGAGTGTAAAGGCACAAGGGAGCTTGACTGTGAGACATACAAGTCGAGCAGGTGCGAAAGCAGGACTTAGTGATCCGGTGGTTCCGCATGGAAGGGCCATCGCTCAACGGATAAAAGCTACCCTGGGGATAACAGGCTTATCTCCCCCAAGAGTTCACATCGACGGGGAGGTTTGGCACCTCGATGTCGGCTCATCGCATCCTGGGGCTGTAGTCGGTCCCAAGGGTTGGGCTGTTCGCCCATTAAAGCGGTACGCGAGCTGGGTTCAGAACGTCGTGAGACAGTTCGGTCCCTATCCGTCGTGGGCGTAGGAAATTTGAGAGGAGCTGTCCTTAGTACGAGAGGACCGGGATGGACGTATCAATGGTGTACCAGTTGTCACGCCAGTGGCATAGCTGGGTAGCTAAATACGGAAGGGATAAGAGCTGAAAGCATCTAAGCATGAAGCCCCCCTCGAGATGAGATTTCCCACGGATATTAAGACCCCTTGAAGACGACAAGGAGAATAGGTTAGGAGTGTAAGTGTGGTAACACATGTAGCTGACTAAAACTAATAGGTCGAGGACTTAATCAAGTGAAGTTCTGAAAAATTTGTTGACAAGAGAAGAAAAGATGATATAATATATGTATGAAGTTTTCGTCTGGTGGCGATAGCGAAGAGGACACACCTGTACCCATACCGAACACAGAAGTTAAGCTCTTTAGCGTCGAATGTAGTTGGGCTTACGCCCTGCGAGACTAGAACGTTGCCAGGCAACTGAGAGAACCTTCCATCTGGAAGGTTCTTTTTTAATATAAATAACTTACTTTTATTTTGATTTTATTGCAGAAATGGAGTATTATAATAATATACTTTAGGAGGGTTAGGAATGTTTTATTTAGAAGATGAAAAAACGCTAGTTTTAACTGGTGAAAATAAGAAAGATATATTAAATGCATTAAGAAAAATTAACTATATTTCTAACGATAAAAACATTAAGGTTGCATATATTAAAATTTTAGCAAAAGTATTAGAATTTAATAAGGCAATAGAAATGTATTATCATTCACAAAATCCATCTTTTAATGAAGTTTTCAAAGAAAGATTAGAGAGTTTAGATAATAGTCGTGAGGAATTTGCGAGAGTAAAAGCAGAATTAAAAGGATCTTTTGATGATGAAAATTATGATAAAGATATTGAAGAAGAATTTAATGATATTTTATTAAGAATAGAAGGAAGAACTGCTATTCTATTTGAAGATGAAGAAGAATATAGATTTAACAATTACTTGATTACATTAATTAATGATAAAAAATTGGAAGAATTTATTTGGCTAAATACGTTATATAATATTTATAAAGAAGGTAAGAGTCTAAATTCTATAATAAAAGATTATTGTGAATTAAATGATATAGAGTTTGCTGATTTGTATAAAATTTATTTATTTGTTACAGACTATAACATTAATAAACTATTATTAAAGAATGAGTCAAAAATAATTAATAATGAGTATTTAGAGAACTTTGAATCATTCTTCAACTATATGTATGACTTAATTGATGATCTTAGAACATTTGTAGCTAAAAAAGATAAGAAAAATATTTTAAGTTTTTCTACTAAAATAGATAGTTATACTAATGTAACAACGCCATCTAAAGAAGAGTTTTTGAGTAGTGTACATAAAGTATTTAATTTCTTGAGAACATTGTATGAGAACGACAATGCTAAATTATTGTTAGATAATATTTATCCAATATTAGTAAAATCATTTTTTGCGCCACTAAGAAATGATGATAAAATAAAATATGATTATAATCCTGAATTTATCTTTGCCTTAGAATATACTCAAATTATTATAGAAGTAATGGATGAAAATAATGAAAGATAAAGTATTTCAAAAAGATTTTTACTGTGTATATAATGATTATAATGTTTCTCTAAGAACAACTGAATTAAACTTACTATACTTACCTTTAGTAGGTTCTGATGCAGTCAAGTTATACCAATTTTTGGGAAGTAAAATGATTGGAGATACAAATTTATCAAAGAATTATTTACATTATGATATTTTTGATAATTTAGCATTAGATGTTAATAAATTTACAATTGCTCGTAAAAAATTAGAAGCTATTGGTTTATTACAATCATTTTATATAAATAATTCATCAGGGAAACAGTACGTTTATAAAATAAAAGAAGCATTGAGCTTTTTTGAATTTTTTAACACACCTATTTTGTGTCAATTATTAGAAAATACTATAGGAAATAGTGAATATAACGAAATAAAAACTTATTATTCTTTTGATAAGGTTAGTTTTAACAACTTTGAAGAATTAACCGTTAAATTTTCAGATATTTATAATTTGGAGAATTTAGATAGCTATGAATCTGGTTTTACCAAAACAGGCCTAGCTTCTGGTCCGAATTTTGATGAATATTTCTTTGATTTTTCAAAGCTAAATTATTATTTAGCTAATAGCTATTTATCAGAAGTAATTGAGAAGAATAATATTAAACATGATATTTTAGGGTTAGCTCATCTATATAAAGTAACACCTTCAGATATGGCAAAAGCAATAGAAAAAGTTGCTGATGTAAATGCTGGGGGGAGTACACTAAATGTAGAGAAGTTAAAAAATTATTTAACTCAGCTTTATGTAAATGTTAGAAAACAAGAAGTTCCAACTTTAGATAAGATGTTAAATAAAAAATTAGTAGAAGAAGAGAAAGAACAACTTACAGAAGAAGATAAATTTATACGAGAAGTAGACAATATAGATTATATAACCTATTTAAATAAGCAAAAAGGCTTAGTTTTATCTAATGTTGATGCAAGAAATATTACTGAGATTCAGGAAAAATATAACTTTCCGACAGGTGTTTTAAATATTTTGTTAGAGTATTCTATAAATACTAGTAATAGTTCAGGATTACCACATAAAAATTATATAGATAAAATTGCTAGTAATTGGCAAAGTCAACGATTATTAGGAGCAAAAGATGCTATCGAATTTGTTAGAAAATCACGTAATATGAGGAATGTTAGAAAAAATGTTGAAAAAACGGCATCAGTATGGAACTCAAATACTAATAGAAAAGTTTATAAGGCTCCTTTCCCAGAATATTTAAAACAACAGATGGAAAATATTTCTACAATAAAATCATCACAGAATCGTGTTGTTACTCAAGAAGATGAAGACGCGTATAATGAGATGATGAAAGAACTTACAAGGAAGAAGGACACATAATGAAAAAGTTATCTAGTGTTATGTCTATGAATACAGAGAATACTTATGAAAAGTTTATATCTGAAAAAGTATTAAAAGATCCAGAAATTATAAAGTTTATTCAAGAAAATAATTTCACGCATAAACATATAGAAGAGAATTTGGAAAAATTTTATCAATATTATATCTCAAAAGATTCTGACTTAAATATCGAACATAAACCTAAACTGATAATTGATGGAAAAAGAGTTAATATAGTATATTCGGAAACATATGAATATAAGAATAAAAGGCTAAGCCAACAACTTAATAATAGAATCAAAACAGAATTTATACCTAAAAAAGTACTTACATATACATTTCAAAACTTATCAAAAAGTAAGGAAAAAGGGCGTCTTGCAACTGAAATAATAAAGACATGTAAAAATATTTTAGATGGTCAAGCTAAAAAAGGAGTATATATATATGGACCAACAGGGATGGGAAAAACTTATTTAATGGGCTGTATTTATAATTATCTAAAAGAACAAGGGAAAGAACCCACTATCTTATATTATCCGGAATTTATAAGAAAGATAAAAAGTAAAATAAGTTCTAATAATTATGATCAATATATAGATTTAGTTAGAGCGGATGAAATTTTAATCATAGATGATATAGGAGCTGAAAATATTACTGAATTCATTCGCGATGAAGTTTTAGGTCCGATTATAAATTATAGAGAGGTAGAAAACTTACCAACATTTTTCTCATCAAACTTAAGTCTAGATGACTTAGCTGAATTATTAGCTAACTCAAGAAATTCAGTTGATCAGACGAAATCTTTACGAATTATACAACGTATAAAATCTTTAAGTACTGTACACTTTTTGAATGGTGATAATGAGCGTGAATATAATAATTAAATATAGATAAAAAAATGTCGAATAACATATAGTTATTCGACATTTTTTATTTTTAAGAGGGAAAACTATTAAATTTAGAATACAATTATAAAGCCTTATTTAATAAGGTTTTATAATCATAAAAATATGTTTTTAAAAAAAATAATAAAAAAAAACAATTATTTTTCTCAAAATAGTGGAAAAAAGTGGGGAAATGTGGTAAATTATAGAAGTAAGGTGGTGAAGGTAGTGTTTATTGGTCAATACAATAATAAAATGGATGCTAAAGGAAGGCTTAGTATTCCAATAAAATTCAGAGATGAATTAGGTGAAAAATTTATTATAACAAGAGGATTGGACTCTTGTTTATTTGGCTATTCACTACAAGAGTGGCAAAAAGTGGAAAGTAAAATCAAATCGCTACCTATTACTAAGAAAAATGCACGTACTTTCCAACGTTTTTTCTTTTCAGGGGCTACGGAAGTGGAGATAGATAAACAAGGAAGAATAAATATTCCTAATGCTCTTATAGAGCATGCATTTTTAAATAAAGAATGTGTAGTAAATGGTTTATCTAATAGAATAGAGATTTGGGATAAAGCTCACTGGGAAGATCTTCTTCTTGAGAGTGAGGCTAGTGTTGAAGAAATAGCAGAAGAATTAGAAGATTTTGACTTTTAGGGTGGATAAGAGATGTTTAAACATTACAGTGTATTATTAAACGAAGCTGTTGCTGGATTAAATATAAAAGAAGATGGTATATATGTAGATTGTACCTTAGGTGGAGCAGGGCATAGTTTAGAAATTTTAAAACAATTAAAAAATGGTAAATTATATGCTTTTGATCAAGATAATACTGCATTAGAAAATGCAAAGATAAAATTAAAAGATTATGCAGATAAGGTTGTCTTTATAAAATCTAATTTTAAGAATTTAAAGAAAAAGTTGTTAGAACATGGCATTACAGAAGTAGATGGTGTACTTTATGACTTAGGAGTATCTTCTCCGCAATTAGACACCCCAGAAAGAGGATTCAGTTATAATTATGATACAAGATTAGATATGCGTATGGATACTGATGCTCAAATTAGTGCGTATGAAATTGTAAATGAATACGATTATAGTGATTTAGTAAAAATATTTTATCGCTATGGTGAAGAAAAATTTTCTAAGCAAATAGCTAGAAATATAGAAAAAAAACGAGAAGTAAAGCCCATAGAAACAACTTTTGAATTAGTTGATATAATAAAAGAATCTATACCAGCAGCTAAGAGGAGAACTGGTGGTCATCCAGCAAAAAGAGTTTTTCAAGCGATAAGAATAGCTGTAAATAATGAACTGTCAGTTTTTGAGGATTCCTTAGAACAAGCAATAGATATTGTAAAAAAAGATGGTAGAATATCAGTTATCACTTTTCATTCACTAGAAGATAGAATATGCAAACAAATATTCAATTCATATGCAAAAAGAAAAGATATTCCTAAAAATCTTCCAATATTACCAGAAGAAAGTTTGGCTAAATTAAAAATTATAACAAAAAAACCAATTTATCCAACGGATAAAGAGTTAGAAGAAAATAATAGATCACGTAGTGCAAAATTACGTATAGCAGAAGTACAAATGAAAGAGTAGGAAAAGGTTAATGGCAACGTTAAAAGTATATAGCAATGAATATGGAGTAAGAAAAGTTCAGGAAAAGGTAAAATTTAATTTTTTAGAAAAAGCAGGATATGGTGTTTTTGTAGGAGTTATTTTACTTGCTAACGTAGTTATGTTAAACTATAAAGGAGAACTTTATTCATTAAGAAGCGCTCAGCAAAAAAATGATGTAATAATTTCGGAAAAACAAAAAGATAATAATGAGCAAAAGGTTATTATAAATGATTTGTCTTCGTATGAAAGAGTTAAAAAAATAGCTGAGACTATGGGTATGAAAACTCAAAAAGACAATATAAAGGTAGTGAGATAATTGAAAAAACTTTTTAGGAAACTATTTACTTTGAAGTTTCTGGAAGACAGAAAAAGTTTAGAAAAAAAAGATTATATTTCAAGGGAAAGAACAAAAATAGTATTTCTTCTAATTTTTGTTTTTTTCTTTGTATGGGTAGTTATCATTAATATAGGCCAAATGATGCTTATTGGTACTGTTAGAGGTCAAAATCTGTCTGAACTTGCGGATAAGAAATATAAAATAGATACTAGTTTACAACCTAAAAGAGGAAAAATATTTGATAGAAATGGTAATATATTGGCAGACAATATAGAATCATATAAGCTTGTTGCTGTTGTATCCGATAAGGCTACAGAAGATGAAAAAAATCCTCGTCATGTAGTGGATGTAGACAAGACTGCTGACGAGCTATCTAATTTTATTAAATTAGATAAAAGTAAGATAAAAGAGATATTATTAAAACAGGGTGTTTACCAGGTAGAGTTTGGTACAGCTGGAAAAGATATAAGTATAGAGAATAAGAAAAAAATAGAAGCACTAAATTTACCAGGAATACAGTTTATAGCAACAACGAAGAGGTATTATCCAAATGGTAGTATGTTAGGGAACTTTTTAGGCTTTGCTCAAAATTCTCCAGATAGTGATTTAATAACAGGTCGCTTAGGAATAGAAAAAACATTTGATTACTATTTAAGAGGAAAAGAAGGTCATATAACATATGCAAAAGATGCATGGGGAAAAATAGTTTCTAATATTCCAAAAGTTGAAATTAACCCAGTTGATGGTGCAGATATTTACTTAACTATAGATAAAAATATTCAAGGATTTATAGATAATACTTTAAAAGATATCCATGATAAATATGAACCGGAAAGTGCATTTGCAATAGCTGTAAGTGCTAAAACTGGAGAAATTTTAGGGTTAGGACAAACTCCAGCTTTTAACCCGAATACTCAAGAAAATTTGGAGAAAGCATGGGCGAATATATTCTATAATTCAGCGTATGAACCTGGATCTACTCTAAAGACGTTCTCAATGTCGTTAATGGTAGAAAATAATATCTATAATCCAAATGCATACTATAAATCTGGTTCATACAGAGTAGAAGATGCTACTATATATGACTGGAATAAAACAGGATGGGGAACTATTACTCAGAGACATGGATTCCAACAATCATCAAATACATTGATGCTTACTTTATTAGAAAGTTTAGGAAGAGAAAAATTAAAAACAGGATTAGAAAGTTTTGGATTTGGGAAAAGTACAAATTCATTATATGGTAATGAGGCAACCGGAGATTTAGTATTTAATAACAAAGTATCAGCTTCAACCACTGTATTTGGACAAGGTAGTACTGTGACAGCTATGCAAATGGTACAAGCAGAAACAGCTATCTTAAATGAAGGGCAGATGCTATTACCATATTTTCTACAAAGAGTGTATGATAAAACATTAGATAAAGATGTTAATATAGGTAAAAAAACTGTTGTTGGCACACCGATTTCAAAGACAACAGCAGAAAAAATGAAAGAAGAGCTTTATGGTGTTGTAAATGGAGAATGGGCAACAGGTGGTAAGCGTTACTCTATAGAAAATTATAGTGTTTCTGGAAAAACAGGAACAGCCGAAGTCGTTGATCCGAAAACGGGGACATACTATAAGAGCCCATATAAAGTGTTACATTCATTTATAGGGTATGCTCCAAGTGAAAATCCTGAAGTAATTTTGTATGTAGGGATGAAGCTTCCAAGTAAAAAACTTGCTGAAAGTTCAGCATATGGAGCTTCAGAAATATTTAAACCAATCATGCAAAATATATTGAATTATTTAAATGTTAAGAAGACAAATAACGAAGAAAATATCGAGAATTATGTCATGGATAATCTTCAAGGGAAAAACATTAATGAAGCTATTTCAAAAATATCATTACAAACAAAAAATATAATAGTTATAGGTTCCGGAAATGAAGTATTGGGACAATTTCCTTCTCAAGGTAATATTCTGAAAAAAGATGATAAAGTATTTTTATTAAGTTCTAATGAGAATATAGTATTACCTAATTTTATAGGGTGGTCTAAAGCAGATGTTTTAAATTACTCTAAGTTAGCTGGGTTGAATATAGAGATTGAAGGAAATGGATATGTGAAGCAACAATCAGTACCAGCTAAAAGAATAGTAAAAAAAGGGGATAATATAAAAATAAAATTTAGTTAGGAGAACGAAATGGGTAATTCAAGTATAACAATTGCTATATCGTTATTGCTAGTAGCATTTTTATTAACAGTAGTTATGCTACCGAAATTAATAAAATATTTACATTATCTTAAATTTGGTCAAGAAATAAGACAAGAAGGTCCACAAAGTCATATTCATAAAAAAGGTACTCCGACAATGGGTGGTATTTCATTTATTTTAGCTATTGTTACAGCATTAGTGATAGCAATGTTTTTAGATAATGAAAACATAAAATATTATTTTTTATTTATCTATACAACTGTATCATTTGCAATAATTGGTTATATAGATGATATGCTAATAGTAGTGAAAAAGAAAAATGATGGATTATCACCAAGGAAGAAACTCTTATTACAAATTGTATTTTCTCTGATATTTTATATTTTAGTGTCATTTTTATATGATAATGTCAATTTTATAGAAATACCAGTAATAAATTATCAGTTAAATATTTCTTATTTATATTTACTATTTGTTATATTTTGGCAAACAGGATTTTCTAATGCGGTTAACCTTACAGATGGGCTAGATGGGCTAGCTACAAGTGTAACAATAATAACAACAAGTACATTTGCATTGTTAGCGTATAAAGAAAATAATTTTCCAGTATTAGTATTTTGTTTATCGATAGTTGGAGCACTATTAGGATTCTTATTATTTAATAGAAAACCAGCTAAAATTTTTATGGGAGATACAGGGTCTCTTGCATTAGGTGGTATTTTAGCCGCTATATCAATAATATTACATAAGGAAATAGTATTCTTATTTATTGGGTTAGTGTATATTTTAGAAACATTATCAGTAATTATTCAGGTGGCTTATTTTAAAAAGACAGGTAAACGAATCTTTAAGATGTCACCATTACATCATCATTTTGAACTGACAGGGTATGGTGAAGTGAAAACAGTATATATATTTGTGGCTATTGCATTAATATCGTCAGCCATAGGGTATTTTATAGGGGTAATATAAGATGATTGATTTAGAAAATAAAAGAATATTAGTATTAGGTTTTGCAAGAAGTGGGTATGCAACTGCAAAAATTTTAAAAAAACTAGGATATAATGTTAAATTAAATGCTTATGATGATTTGAGCAAAGATGAAAAAGCCCAAGAGCTTCGTGAATTAGGGATAGAAATAATTGATGGTGGGCATCCACTTGAATTATTGGAGAAAGTGGACTTAATAGTAAAAAATCCAGGAATAAAATATCAAATAGAGTTTTTACAGAAAGCTGTGGAAAAGGGAATAGATATTATCACAGAAATTGAATTAGCTAATACGCTATTTTCTGTTGATATGGTTGCTATAACAGGAACAAATGGAAAAACAACTACAACTCAGATGACCTATGATATATTAAAAAAAGCTAATAAAGATGTATTTTTAGCAGGAAATATTGGTTATCCAAGCATAGAAGTGGCATATAATCATCCTAAATCATTAATTGTTACAGAAGTATCATCATTTCAATTAGAAGGGACTAAGTACTTTAAACCAAGTGTAGCAGTGATAACTAATTTAGGAGAAGGACATCTAGATTATCACGGGAGTGTAGGAAATTATCAAGATGCTAAGAAAAAAATATATAGAAATCAAACTACTGATGAGTTCTTAATTATAAATATAAAAGAAAAAGAAAAATATAATTTAGATGAAATTAAGTCTACTATAATTTTTTATGATATAAAAGAAAATGGAGATGCAGATGCATATATCAAAGAAAATATAGTAATGTTTAGAGAAACGGAGTTATTTGACTGTACAAAACTTAAACTACCAGGTATTCATAATGTTGAAAATGCAATAAATGCAGCTATTATTTCATATTTAAAAGGTGCAAGTACAGAAGCTATCCAACAAGTACTGTATAATTTTAGTGGAGTTAAGCATAGATTGCAATATGTAGGTGAGTATAAAGGTATTAAATATTATAATGATTCAAAAGCAACTAATCCAGTAGCCACTACAACTGCATTATCGGGGTTTGATAAAAATATTGTCTTGATTTGTGGTGGTAAGGATAGAGGGATTGACTTTAAAGAGTTGACTCCATATCTAAGTAAAGTAAAAGTTATGATTGTAGTAGGAGAAAGCAAAGAATTATTATATAATCTAGCAATTCAACATGGTGTAAAGTGTGTTAAAGCGACAAAAGTTGCAGATGCTACTAAGTTAGCTAGCAGTTTAGCAGAAGATGGAGATACAGTGTTACTATCACCAGCATGTGCATCATGGGATCAATATAAGTGCTTTGAAGACCGCGGAGAAGAATTTATTACTATGTTTGAAAAAATCAGTAGTGAGGACTAACTGTGTATGAATGAAAAAAATAAAAAGCTACTTTCGAAAATTAATAAAGATAAGCGAAAAAGTTCATTAGAAAAAATAAAAAAGAAAAAAAGAAGAGAACTATCTTTAATAGTATTATTATTTTTAACCGTAATTTTAGGTGTAGGATTCATGTTTAGTAGCTATGTGAAACTTAAAACTATTAATGTTTCTGGTGAAAATCAAATAACTAGAGATGAGATTTTAGCTGCTGGGAATATAAATTCTAATTTAAAAACATGGACTATAAAAGATGATGAAGTAAGAAATAATATTAAAAACAAATATAGTATATTTAAAGAGGTTACTGTAAAGAGTACATTCCCATCTAAGATTGATATAAAAGTAGAAGAATATAGGTTTATTGCAAAAAATAAAAAAACTGATGGACAAGTAGAAATAATTATGGAAAATGGAAGAACGTATAGTGGAGAAGTTAGAAATAATTATAATTTACCTATATTAGAAAATTTCAAAGAAGATGAAGATAAATTAAAAGAAGTATATAAAAATCTATTAGAGTTAAAACAAGAAATTTTAATCCAGATATCAGAAATTATTAATGAAGATGATGGGAATTTAACAATTTACATGAATGATGGACAAAAGATAAAAGTTTCAAGAGCAAATTTTGCTCAAAAACTTAACTATTATGATGTAATATCTAAATATATTGATGATAAAAAAAATACAACATTAAACTTAATTAATGGAGCATATCTAGAAACATCAAAAAGTGAAAAGCAACGTATTCAAAATATAAAGAACTTATTAGCTAGAAATGTAGCAGATACAAATAGTGATAAAGAGAAGTCAATTACTGAATCACAAAATAAAGAAAGTGATAAAAACAGGACTCAAAACCGTGCGATAAATTCACAAAATAATAATCAAGCGTCGACACAAGCAAATAAAAGAAAAAATACTTAGTAAAAATAATAAATTAAAATCTATTCAAAATTTTCAGTCTTGGATAGATTTTTTCTCTAGTTAACAAGTAATTAAAAGATATAATGAAATTATATTACAATTTAAAAATATTTTAATAAAATTTTAATTTTTTTAGCTTTTTTCATATTTTTTTTTTTAATTTTGTGATATAATTTAGTATGTGTAAATAGAATTTGTTGTGTATTTACAATTTTATTATTAAAGAAATATAAGATATTATTAAGGAAGGAGTGTTTGACTTGAGTTCACAATTATATACTTCAATAGACTTAGGATCATCAAGTATAAAAGTGATTATAGCAGATGTAGTATATGAAAAATTGAATATACTAGGTGTAGGAATTGTGAAAACTACATCGGTAAAACGAGGAAATATAATTGATGTGGAATCGGCATCTAGGGATATTCAAAAAGCGATTGATATTGCCAAAAGTGAAGCTAATAAAGATATAAGGTCAGTATATGTAGCAGTTCCAAGTATACACACTCATATTAAGAAAAGTGTAGCGGAAATTAAGTTCGATACAAAACATGATATTGATGGTAGAGATATAGAGGAAGTAATAGAAGAGGCTAAGATTTTACCATTACCAAGGGAAAGAGAAGTAGTACAAGTAATTCCAGACTACTATAGGTTAGACGATATTGAGAATATTAGAAAACCGAAAGGAATGACAGTGCATAATACTTTTGAAATTACTGGGAATAGGGTTCTTACTTCTAAAACGCACTTACATACAATATATAAGTGTATAGAGAATTTAAGACTTGATTGTAATGAAACATTTTGTACTTCTCATGCGTTAGGAGAATTACTTTTAAACGAAGAAGAGAAGGATTATGGTTCTGTTGTTATTGATATAGGAGCAGGACTTACAACAGTAAGTTATTTTGAAGATGGAATTTTACAGTTATCGCAATCTATAGAACTTGCTGGAGAAGATATAACTAGAATGATTTCTGATGTCCTAAATGTACCTATGAAACGCGCAGAGGAAATAAAGTTAACTCAAGGGCATGCCTTTTATGATATGGCTTCACCTCAGGTTATTATTGAATTAGATAATTTAGAACCTAATGAAGAGCCTTATACACAAAAAGAATTAGCTGATTATATTGAAGAAATAGTTGAAGAAATAATTTTACGTTCATTTGATGTTTTAAGAAAAGCAGGGATTAATAGGGTAAAAGGAAATGTAGTTTTAACAGGTGGTACTACACAAATGCCAGGTGTTTTAGAACTAGCAAAAGATATGCTAAGAAAAATGAATGTAAGAATTGGTTCCCCTAAAATAATAGGAGCTAATTCTCCAGAATTATCAGTGGTAGTAGGAACGCTAACAAGCAGTTATAAAATGGAATCGTTACTTGGTTATCAAGTAACAGAAGATGTTCCTATTGTGAAAAATACAAATTCAACTTTTGAAAATATTTCAACTGTAGAGGAGATAGCTATACCTACTCCAACTGCAGAGAGTCTAATTACAGACGATAAAAATATTGAACATGATGAAGAGAATGATTATTACGAAGAAGACGTAAATAATAAAGAAGAAAATGAAAAAGAACAAAACTTCTTTTCTAAACTTAGTAAGATGTATAATTCATTTTTTGAATAATAATAGGAGGAATTAAATAATGTTTGAAGAATTTGATCAATCAGCAGTAATTAAAGTAGTCGGTGTAGGTGGCGGCGGAGGAAATGCCGTTGACCGAATGAAAGAAAGTGGAATAAAAAATGTAGAGTTTATCGCAATCAATACAGATGCTCAAGCTTTAAAACGTTCTAAAGCAGATGTAAGAATTCAAATTGGAGAGAAGCTAACAAAAGGATTGGGTGCAGGTGCTAATCCTGAAGTAGGACGTAAAGCTGCTGAAGAAACAAAAGATAAAATTGAAGCAGCTTTAGAAGGTGCAGATATGGTGTTTGTAACTTCTGGTATGGGAGGAGGAACAGGTACTGGAGCAGCTCCAATCGTAGCAAGTATTGCAAAAGAATTAGGAGCATTAACAGTAGGTGTTGTTACTCGTCCGTTCAATTTTGAAGGTAAAAAGCGTCAAGTACAATCTACAGCCGGAATTAATTCACTTAAAGGTGCGGTAGATACGCTTATTGTAATCCCTAATGATAGATTATTAGACATCGTAGATAAATCTACTCCAATGATGCAAGCATTTGTTGAAGCTGATAATGTTTTACGTCAAGGAGTTCAAGGTATCTCTGATTTAATTAACGTATCAGGAACAGTTAATCTTGACTTTGCAGATGTAAAAGCTATTATGGCTGACCAAGGTTCTGCATTAATGGGAATTGGTGTAGCAACTGGTGAAAACAGAGCAATTGAAGCTGCTAAAAAAGCAATTTCATCACCATTATTAGAAACTTCTATCGTAGGAGCAAAAGGTGTATTATTAAACATTACTGGTGGCCCATCATTAAGTTTATTTGAAGCACAAGCAGCAGCAAGTATTGTTCAAGAAGCTAGTGACGATGAAGTAAACATGATTTTCGGTACAGTATTTAACGAAGATTTAGAAAAAACAGATGAAATTATTGTTACAGTTATCGCTACTGGATTTGAAGAAGACGGGGTTAGTGTTGAAAGAGATATTTTATCACAACGACCAGTACAACCAGAAGCTAGCTCATTCACAAGTGGATATGGGAAAAATGAAGTAGAACAGGAAATGTATCCTCGTCCAAGAAGAAGAACTAGAAGAGAGATATAATAGATATTAAGGACGATTTCTAATATAGAAATCGTCTTTTTTTATTTGTAGTATTGTAATGAAAATAATCTAAGATTTTCTAGAAACAATTTACAAAAACAGAAAACTCTAGTATAATCAATTGTAAACCACTTTATAGAAAGGATGGACAGAATGACAAATCAAAAAATGGAAAGAAAACTACAAGCCCGACACATAACTATGATAGCTATTGGTGGTTGTATAGGGACAGGTTTATTTATGGCGAGTGGAGCTGTAGTTAGTAAAGCAGGATCATATGGTGCCGTATTCGCTTATGGATTAATCGGTGTAATTATTTACTTTTTAATGGCTTCGATAGGAGAACTTGCAACATTTTATCCTGTCTCTGGTTCATTTGGATCTTATGCAACAAGATTTATAGATCCAGGATTAGGTTTTGGAATAGGATGGTTATATTGGATATTATGGATTTTAGTGTCAAGCGTAGATATAATTACGTTATCAAAAATTTTACATTACTGGGAATTTTTTAGACAATTTTCTACATTTTATATCTGTATGTTTTTTTTAGTGTTATTATATATTTTAAATTTAGTAAGTGTAAAAGTTTTTGGAGAGATGGAATATTGGATAACTATAATAAAAGTATTAACAGTCGTTGTATTTCTTATAGTCGGAGCGGCAATTATTTTTGGAATAACTAACAATACCGATGCAGGAATAACAACTTTTATAAAAAATGGCGATAAAACTTCTACAGCAGGTCTTTTAGGATTGTTTGGAATCTTTTCAACAGCAGCATTTTCTTTTGGTGGAACAGAGATAGTTGCGGTAACAGCAGGAGAATCACCTAATCCTAAAGAAACTATGCCTAAAGCGGTAAAGCAGGTATTTTGGAGAATTTTAATTTTTTATATTGCTACTATGTTTATTATATCATCTATAGTTTCTGCAGATGATCCTAGATTATTAGATACTAACAATGTCACAGCATCTCCATTTACTATTGTTTTTCAAAACGTTGGGTTGGGGATAGCAGCGGTTATTATGAATATAGTAATATTAACTTCAGTGCTATCAGCTGCAAATTCTGGGCTGTATGTTTCTAGTAGACAGCTATTTTCACTTAGTTTGAGTAATTATGGACCAAGGTCATTTAAAAAATTAAATTCAAACTCAACTCCTACAATAGCTTTATCATTTTCAGTAGTGTTTATGATATTATGCTTTATTTTCGAAAAATTTAATCCTAAAGGTTATTATATGCTTCTTTCTATGGTAGGAATTGTTGTAATGATTATTTGGATAGTATCGCTAATTTCGCAAATTCGTTTAAGAAAAGCAATAATAAAACAAGGGAAAAAAGCAGAAGATATACTGCCTTATACAGCGAAAACAGGGGTAGTTGGTTCATATATAGCTTTAATTTCTTTTGGAATAATTATAATTTTACAGTTAGTATCTGATTATTTGACAGGTGGTATTGTTCAAATGTCATATAATTTGGTTTGCCCAGTAATATGCTTAGTTTTATACATAACTTTTAAATTGGTTACTAAAAGAAGGTTTGTTAAATTAGAAGAAATGGATATTAATCCATATAGTGAGAAGTAATTAAGGAAGATAACAAGAATAAAATTTCTTGTTATCTTTTTTTTAGAAATAATTATTTTATAAACTTCTAATATATAGAAAATAAGAAAGCTTTGTGATAAAATTATATTTAAGTAATTTTATGGAGATGATGATTTTGATTATAGGAATTACCGGAAGTATAGCATGTGGGAAAAGTCTAGTATCTAACTATTTACAAGAAAAGGGTTATACAATTATAGATGCGGATAAAATAGGTCATACGGCTCTAGAGGCTGAAGAAGTAAAAAAACAACTTGTTAATAAATTTGGGAAATCAATATTAAAAGATAATGAAGTAAATAGAGTAATATTAGGAAAGCTAGTATTTGAAAATAAAGAAAATTTAAAAGTGTTAAACAATATAATACATCCTCAAATCAGAAAAGATATTTTAGCGCAAATAAAAGTACATAAAGATGAGAAATTAGTTTTTATAGATATACCTTTGTTATTTGAAGCAAAATTTGATGATTTAGTAGAGAAAATTATAGTTATATCTTTGGATGAAAAAACTCAATTAGAAAGACTAATGAACAGAAATTCTTTATCAAAAGAAGAGGCATTACAAAGAATAAAAAGTCAAATACCAGTCCGAGAAAAAGAAAAACTGGGGGATTATGTTGTAGATAATAGTTTAACTCAAGAAAATACTTATAACCAAGTAGATAGAATTTTAGAAAAATTAAAACTAGGAGAATAGAAGAATGACACAAGTGTTAAAAATAGAAAATCTTAGTGGTGGATACAACCGTAAAAAGATTATAGAAAATATTAATATAGAGATTCCTAAAGGAAGTATCACTGCTTTAATAGGTTTAAATGGAGCTGGGAAGAGTACAACAATTAAACATATTTTAGGCTTATTGCGCCCTATGGATGGTATGATAAAAGTCAATGGTATTACAATTGCAGAAGATAACGAAAAATATCGAAAAAGTATAAGCTATATTCCAGAGGCTCCAGTTTTATATGATGAATTAACTTTAGAAGAACATATAAATTTGACTGCTATGGCGTATGGTCTAAATATGAAAGAAGCATGGGAAAAAGCTGATGTTCTATTAAAATTATTTAAATTAAGTGATAAAAAGAAATTTTTCCCAGTTCATTTTTCAAAAGGAATGAAACAGAAAGTTATGATAATCTGTTCCTTCCTTGTAGAACCTAACTTATACATAATTGATGAACCATTTCTGGGATTAGATCCAATAGCAATTAATGATTTAATTAATTTAATGTGCGAGAAACGAGATAATGGAGCGAGTATATTAATGTCTACTCATATTCTAGCTACAGCTGAAAAGTATTGCGATAATTTCATTATAATTCATGAAGGTAAAATATTGGCTAGTGGAAAATTATCAGATTTGAGAAAAGAGTTTAATATGCCAGATGCATCTTTAGATGAAATTTATCTAGCGTTGACTACGAGAGGTCAAGATGAGTAATATAAAGAATATTTTTGATGATAGAAGAAGAAGAGAACGTGAAACAAGAGTAACATATAGTAAATATATTTTTAATTCGCACTTAGTTATGTTTCTTATTATAGTCTTAGGAGCAGGGCTAATTAATTATTCAAGATGGCTAGAAAATGCTAGCAAGTTGGAGATGAAGACAGTTTTTATTGCAGCATCAGCGATATTCAGTTATCTTTTAGTATCGCTAAAAGTGAAGACTTTTATAAAAGAAGCGGATGGGGTATTTTTACTTCCATTAGAAAAGTATTATGGAAAAGTAGCTATAAAAACAGGAATAATATTAACGATTATTCATTTATTATTCTTGGTTATATTTTATTTTATAATTAAACCATTATTAAGTCATATAGGTGGATTTAGTGGGTTAGAAGAGTTTACTGGAATCGTAGGAGCTCAACTCTTTATGCTTATTGTAGGAGTAATGGTGAATGTGTTTTATAGATTAGCAGAAGCTATTTATTTCGAGAAAAAGTTTTTCATGAAAGTTTTATTATTCATGAATATATTTGTTACAATATTGGAAGTATTTGGTAAATATAACAATTTAGAGTATGTTACTTTTGTTATTTCGATAATTATGTTAATAATTATTTTTAAAAATTATAGTAATGCGAAAAAAACTTTATCGTTAAATGATGGTATAAGTTATGCATTAAAATGGAATGAAGCAGCAGAATATGATAGACATAGAGAAGAAAACTATCTTAAATTTGTTAGTATGTTTGTGGATGTTCCTCTAAATGGTATTAAAGTTGCTAGAAGAAAATATTTTGATATATTGCTACCAAAACTAACTGAAAAGAACTTTACAGTAGAAAATAGTTTTAAATATTATTACTATCGAGTATTTCTACGTCAAGAAAATACAGTATTTCTTGCATTGAGATTGATGTTAATAGCAGGTATTATAATATATAGCTTCAATAATGTATATGTGAGTTTAGTTGTAATTATATCATATAGTTATTTAACTATTATTCAACTTGTCCCATTGTATAAGCAAATAAGAAATAATATTTGGCATAGTATATTACCAGTTAATGAAGAAATAAAAATTAAAAGTTTTAAAAATTTGTTAACAGCGGTTATTTTGATAACAACATTTATATTGATATTATTAAGTACGGTAGTAAGTGGAATAGATTATTTAATAATAGGTATAAATATTTTATCATTTGTACTGGCAAATTTATTGGCGAGGGTATTTATAGCTAAAGTTAAATAGGAAGGGGGATAATATGAAAAATATTGCAATAATTGGTGGAGATTTGTCAGGGGTAAGCTGTGCTTATTTTCTTGATAAGTTTTCAGGCGCTAATTCTAAAAAGTTCAATATTGATTTAATAGAAAAAGATTTAGAATTTGCAAACGATAAATTTGGGAAATTCCAATATGGTCAGGAAATATATGATAATGGATGGCATAATTCTATAAATGAACAGGGAGTTTTGTTTTATCTAATGATTGAGTTGGGTTTACACAGATACCTAATACAAAGTGGATTAACTAAAAAAGTATTTTACACAAACGAAGGTATAAAATATTTACCGGATAAAATGTTATATGGATATCCGTTAGATAAAAAAGAAATACTATTATCTGATATATTTACATTTAAAGAAAAATTATCTGTTTTATATAATATGCACAATACATTAGAAGATGAAAATGTAGAGAAACTTACAGTAGAAGAATTTTTTAAAGCAAATATAAATGAACATATCTATATTAAGTTAATAGAGCCTCTTTTAACAAGTCACTATGGAAGTGATGTTTCAAAGCAAAATATGGTAAGTTTGATGCCAGAATTATCATTTTTGACTATTCAAAAAGAAGACATCAATAAAATTTTAGAAGACATGTATAATAGAAGAGTTATTGATAATATAACAGTAGGTAGAGAATATAGATTAAAGTTCACCTTAAAATCATTTATAGAAACGTTAGAATCTAATTTTTCAGGGAAAGTATTTTTAGAATTCAATAGAGATGTTGAAAAAATAGAGAAAAAAGGTGAGAAGTATTTAGTATATTCTAATGGAAGTATTTATCAATACGATTATTTGATATTAACATTAAATCAAAAAAATTTTCTACCTTGGTTTTCTCAAGATGAAACAATAAAAGATTTTTTTGAAAATATGGCTTATGTATCAAATATAGTTTTAACTTTCGTTTATCGACGTGATGAATTGCATATAAATAGAGAAATAGGAGAAATTATTTTTCCAAAAGAGGAGAGCGAGTATTTAACTAAATTGGAATATATAAGTAATAAGTGGATTGATGTGAAAATGAGCGGTATTCAAATAGTTAGGGCTTATATAAATCGTCAAGAAGCAGTGAAAAAACTTTTGAAAAAAACAGATAAAGAGATACAAAATATTATTGAAGAGGAAATTCGCACAGTTCATGGTTATGTTGGGAAGCCTGAGCGATGCTATGTAAGTAAAGTAGAAGATAATTATAGAATTGGTTGTGAGAAGTATAACAAAAAGATTGATGTTTTGTCTAACTATTTAGCAAAAGAATATCCCAATTTGTATATAATAGGAAAATCAAAAAAAGCAACTAATCTTGAAAATACAATTTTAGAAGCTAAGGAAACGGCAAAAGAAATTTTAGAGAGTATCAAATAAAATACTATATCTAGGATATGAGGTGAAAATGGTGAAATTTAATTTTAATAAATTTGATGGGACTAAAGTAACTGTAATTTTTGAAAACATAGAGTATAATAATGAATTATTAGCTTATGTAAAAGATAAAAAATTATTTAGTGGAAAATTAACAGAAGTTTATTGTAATCTCCCATTTAAAGGAGAGAAAGAAATTTTAGTAGGCTTTGGGAAAAAAGAAGATTTATTAGAAGATGATATAAGAAAAGTATTTTTCAAATTAGGGAAAGAACTAATAAGATTTAAGGAACAAGAGATCTATTTACAATTAGCGGAATTAGAAAATCTTGGGACTAAATCGTTAGTGAATGCAGTAGTAGAAGGATTATTACACGCCACATATAAATTCGATAAATATAAAAGTAATAGAAAAGATTATCCGGAGATAACTATTAATTTAATAACAGAAGAAGACTCATCACTATTGGAATCATGTGTAAAAGAGGCACAAGATGTTATTAGTGGTATCTTCTTTGCAAGGGATTTAGTAAATGAAAGAGCAGAATATTTGTATCCAGAAAGTTTGGCAAATATAGCAAAAAATGAATTAACTCAACTTGGGGTAGAAGTAGAGGTATATGATGAAAAACAATGTGAAGAGTTAGGACTAAAAGGTCTTTTGGCAGTAGGCCGAGCATCAACAAGAAAACCTCGTTTTATTGTTATGAAGTATATAAATGATAAAACAAATGATGAAGTTATTGGCCTGGTAGGAAAAGGTGTAACATACGATACTGGGGGATATTCAATAAAACAAACAGCTAATAGTATGGATATTATGCACTGTGATATGGGTGGAGCTGGAACTGTATTAGGAACTATGAAACTAATTGCAACAAGAAAAGTAAAAACAAATGTTATTGGAATTATTGGTGCATGTGAAAATATGATTTCAGGAAATTCATATAAACCAGGGGATATTATTTCGACATTATCAGGAAAAACTGTAGAAGTGATGAACACAGATGCAGAAGGACGTATTACATTAGCTGATTCAGTTTATTACGCTACAAAAAAATTAAAAGTAAGTAAAGTAATAGATTTGGCAACTTTAACAGGGGCATGTTTAGTAGCGCTTGGGGAATTCTATACAGGTGCTGTAACTAATGATCAAAAATTTTATGATGAGTTAGTCAATGCATCGAAAATGGCTGGAGAAAGAATATGGCAGATGCCAGCAGACGATAGTTTTAGAAAGTTAAATAATTCATCAGTGGCCGACGTGAAAAACACGGGAGGACGTTTAGGTGGAACAATTACGGCTGGTTTATTTATAGAAAATTTTGTAGCTAATAATACACCATGGATTCACTTAGATATAGCAGGAACAGCATATCTATCTAAACCAGAAGGGTACTTACCAAAAGGTGCAACGGGAGTTCATGTAAAAACATTGTACAATTTATTGAATAAATAAAATATTAAAAGTTCAAGGGTATAAAATGTTCCTTCTAAAGTATCGTAGAATGTACTTTGAATATAATTTTTTACTAAATTACTTTGATGAACAAAGTAATTTAAAGGAGATGTTTTAATATTTAGAATTTTAGAAATGAAGAACTTTATTATCTCTATATACAGTAAAGAAATTCAAAGAACTAAAATTTATTCAACAGTTATTTAAATAGGTGTTTAGAAGGAGGTATCTATGAAAGGATTATTGAAATTATATTCTCCGATTAATGAATTGAAACAAATTGACAAAAATATTTGGATTGTAGATGGAACAGAAATACAAATGAATTTTAAAGTTTTTAAAATTCCTTTTACAACAAGAATGACAATAGTTAGGCTGTCCAATAATAAGTTGTGGATACACTCTCCAATTGCATTTAACAGGGAATTAGATGATAAAATAAAGGGACTAGGTGAGATAGCTTATATTGTAGCTCCTAACAAATATCACTATAGCTACATTTTAGACTGGTACAAACACTATCCCAAAGCAGAAATCTGGTTAGCAAAAGGAGTGAGTAATAAACTAAACGTGGAAGAAAAGGAAAACTTCATATCATTTACTTCTAACTATCAGCCTATTTGGTCAGAAGAAATACTGTATACTCCATTTAAGGGGAGTATAGTAATGGAAGAAATTGCCTTTTTTCATAAAGAAAGTTCGACATTAATATTAACGGATTTAGTAGAAAATATTGAAGTAAATAATCCCCCTTTTTTTTATAAATTTTTATTTAGAGTCGGAGATAATCAATATCCTAAATCACGAACGCCTAGAGATTTACGATTGTCTTTTCTTTTTAAGAAAAAAGCTATTAAAAGTTATAGTATAATTGAAAATTGGAGGGCGGATAAAATTATCTTCTCTCATGGAAGAATTATATTAGAAGACGGTAGTAATAAATTAAAGGAAGCTTTCTTTTGGTTGATAAAATGATAAAGGGAAATATTTAATTTATATTAAAACGAACAAATCTTGAAATTAACAATCAAGATTTGTTCGTTTTAAATTTTTCATTGAGATAATATTTTTTAGTGAACTGTGAAGGTAGGAAACTCCTTATTATGTGTTTGATGGAGTTCTAAATGAATTAATAATTACTCAATCTGTTCTTGCTTTATCAGAGTGGTTATCTATTAAAACATTAGCAGAATCAATTCGACAGGTATTTATTGTTTTAGAGGAGCTTTTGATTGTAACCTTTGAAGCTTATCGAGACACAAATCTAAACCAGAAGGGTATTTACCAAAGGGCGCAACAGGTATACATGTTAAAACATTATATAATTTAATAAATAAATAATATATTATAAAGTTCAAGGATATAAAATCTTATATTCTTGAGCTTTTTTATATAATATTGTGAATTTGTTGGTAATTATATTAAGATTTTGTAAATAATTCGCAAATGTAAAAAGAAATATTTCAACAGTAATTGACATTGATAATTATTATTGATAAGATAAATATAAGTAGAAAAGTAGGGAGGATACAATGATAAAGTTAAATCCATTAACGCTGGTAATATTAAACATTTTATTTCCAGTAGTTATCTTTTTAGGGAAAGGTATAATTTATGAAACTATTTGTCTATTGATTGCAATTGTAGTTTTATCTATATACAAACGCTATTTACAAATATTAAAGTTTATAATTTGGTATATATCTTTTTCAATACTAGCATATTTAATATCAATTAGTAATATAATTTGGATTGCAGATTTATTTGGAACATTAGTTTACATTATCCTCAGAATGACACCGGTTATGATGATTGCTTATATTTTAGTAAAAGACATAAAAAGTAATGAATTATTATCTGCATTTGAACAAATTCATTTACCCAAAAAAATTATGTTAAGTATTACAGTAGCTTTAAGATTTTTTCCAACATATAAATTGGAAATTAGAATGATTAGAGAATCATTAAAGATGAGAAATATTAATTTAAAAATTACAGAACCGCTAAAATTTTTAGAGTATTGGCTAGTCCCAGTTTTAATGAGGATGAATCTTATTGCTGAAGAAATGACAGCAACAGCTATGACAAAAGGGGTAGAGTCACCAATGAGAAGGACATCATTTTATAATGTGAGAATGAGAATAATTGATTATATTTTCTTAATTATTGTCTTTATAATTTTTGTATTTCTATTAATAGGAGGCATTAAATAATGTTAGAATTTAGAAATGTGTCTTTTACTTATAAGAATTCAGAAGAAAAGGTGTTAAATAATGTGAGTTTTAAAATTAATGAGGGTGAGTGTGTTTTATTAACAGGAGTATCTGGAAGTGGGAAGTCAACTATTGTTTATTTAATGAATGGGCTTATACCAGCTTTATATGAAGGAGAATTAACTGGGAAAATATATTATAATAACACTTCTTTAGAAAGTATAAAAACATATGATATAGCAAAAGATATTGGTTATGTTAGCCAAGATCCAAGAGGACATTTTTTTACTACAAACACAACGAGTGAACTTGTATTTGCTATGGAAAATTTTGGAATTTCTCTAGATGAAATGAAAAAAAGGTATAATGCAGTTGTTGAATTATTAGAACTGGAAGAAATTGTTGATAAGAATATTTTGTATATTTCTAGTGGGGAGCGTCAAAAAATAGCGATTGGGTGTAGTCTAACATTAATACCGAGAGTAATAATATTAGATGAACCATCATCTAACTTAGATTTTCGCATGACAAAGAAATTAACAATATTAATTGAAAAACTGAAAAAGAAAGGTTATACAATAATTATTGCAGAGCATAGAATACATTATATTCAAAAATTAATAGATAAGGTTTTAATTGTAAATAAAGGTATGATTAAGGAAATAACAATTGATGATTTGAAAAATACCACTGATTTTCCTTTAAGAACTCTAGATGTATTTAATTTACAGCTAGAAAATATTAGCTCAAAAAATAATGACTTACTACTGCAGATTGATAATGTAAGTTATGGAGATATATTATTGCAAATTTCAACATCTATAAATAAAGGTGATGTGATCGGTTTGATTGGAAGAAATGGTGCAGGGAAAACAACATTATTAAGGATGCTTACCAATATAATGAATCCAACTAAAGGAAAAATTTTAGGAAATGTTAAACCGTTTTTAGTGATGCAAGATATGGATTATCAATTTTTTACAGAATCAGTTTTAAGTGAAATACGTTTTGGAAACGAAGGAGTTGAGAATGATAAAATTAATAATCTATTAGAAGAATTGGGATTAAATAAATTTAAAGATAAAATTCCTTTTGAATTGTCAGGAGGGCAAAAACAAAGGTTACTTATTGCTATAGCTGCAATATCTAATGTAAATTTATTGATGTTTGATGAACCAACTAGTGGTCTAGATTATATAAATATGGAAAAGGTTAGTAGTGTGTTAAAAAATCTATCCAAAGAAAATGCTCTAATAATAGCTACACATGATATAGAGTTTTTATATAAAACATGCAATAGAATAATATACTTAGATAATAAGACGATAAAAAAAGATTTTTATTTAGATAATGAAAGTAAATCAGAAGTTCAGAATATTTTTATAAATATGGAGGGATAAAAAATGAAATTAAAAACAAAAGATTATATTTTTTTAGGAATGGCAACAGTATTGTCATTAGTAGTTTACATGATAGCAATGGTTATCTCAAGCTTCTTAGGTGCATTTGGTCATAGCATATCACCTGGGATATGGGGATTATTAGCAGGAATAATCTTTGTATATATATGCTATAATTACAAAAAGTTTGGTATATTTACTGTTTTTATAATTATACATATGATTATATTTTCAATAATGGGAGGAGCGTATTTACCATGGTGGATATCTTCGATTACTGGTGCCTTTTTAGCAGATTTTGTATTAAAAATATTTGGTTATAATAATGTTATTTCTCAATGTGCAGCATTAAGTTTGATAAACATAGGAAGTGCGTGTGGTGCATGGATACCGATAATATTTTTTGCTGATTCATACAGAAGTGATTGGATAGCAAGAGGTCAATCAGCTGAAGCAATGGAGACCTCAATAAAATATGGTTCAGGGCCATGGTTAATCCTAGGTATAGTATGTATAATAACGTTAAGTTGTATAGGTGTATTGATCGCAAGAAAAATTTTGAAAAAATATCAAAAATAATAATTTTTCGCTTGACAAGTAAATATTAAGGGTGTAAAATAATATCAATAAAAATAAAACTTTAGAAAAGAATAGTAATTTTGAAAAAAATTTTTAGCGAGCTGACGATGGTGAGAGGTTGGTAATTAATTTCTTAATGAACGCACTTTTTAGTTAATTATGAAAATAATTGGTTACTCTGCCTTAAGGAGTTCGAGTGGGTATGCTTATACCAAGAAAAGTGGCAACGCGGATTTATATTTCGTCTTTTTACAGTTCTATTAGGAATTGTAAAAAGACTTTTTTATTTAGTTGTAACTTTATGGTATAGAGATAAAATCTAGGTATAAGAATATCAAAAAGAGTGGCACCGCGAAAATTCGTCTCTTTATAGTTAGATAGCAAATTTAACTATAAAGAGACTTTATTTATTATTACTATAATTATCTAAAGGAAAAAATAAATAAAAAGGAGACAAAAAAATGAAAAAATTATTACTATTAATAACTGCAATGGTTGCAGCAATTACGTTAACAGCTTGTTCAGGGGCAAAAACAACTAAAACAAAGATGGATGAAATTAAAGAAAAAGGTAAAATTGTCCTAGGAGTTTCTCCAGACTATCCACCTTATGAGTTTACAACTACAGAAAATGGGCAAAAGAAAGTGGTTGGAGCAGATATTTATCTAGCTCAAGAAATAGCTAAAAAACTAGGCGTAGAAGTAGAAATCCAAGAAATGGCTTTTGATTCACTAATTGCAGCAGTAAATGCTAATAAAGTTGATATGGTTATTTCTGGAGTAAATCCTACTGAAGAAAGAAAAAAAGCAGTAGATTTTTCTGATATATATTACACAGGTAAAGGTATTTTTGTAGTTAACAAAGATTCTGCTGAGATAAAATCAGTTGCAGATTTAAAAGGGAAAAAAGTTGGAGTTCAAAAAGGATCTACATATGAAACATATGCTAAAGAACAATTAAAAATTGAAGATAAAGATTTACAATCTTTAACAGATGTACCAAGTTTATTACAGGATTTAAAAAATAAAAAAATTGATGTAGTACTAATTCCAGATGATGTAGCAAAAATCGCAATTAATAAATACAATGATATTAAAATTAGTACGTTTAGTGCAGAAAATGATCCAGAAGCGACTGGTATGGCAATAGTATTTAAAAAAGCAAAAGATGGTAGCAACAAAACTTTATTAGAGCAGGTTAATGCCGTTATTAAAGAAATTAAAGAGAAAAATCTATTTGAAAAAGAATTAGATAAATATGCAAAACTTGCTGCTGCAAGTGAATAGAAAGAGGTAAAAAATAAAATGTTTGATTTTCTTCCAAAGTATTATACAACTTATATAGACGCAACCGTAACAACATTAAAAGTATCACTTATTGCGTTATTAATAGGATTGTTACTAGGAATAGTAATTTGTTTAGCCAAAATAAGTACAATAAAAGTATTGAATGTACTAGCAACAATTTATGTTGAAGTAATTAGAAATACTCCAATATTAGTGCAAATTATGATTATATACTTTGCTCTTCCAGAAGTAGGAATATCATTTACTCCATTTATGTCAGCAATAATTGCTTTATCTATCAATTCAGGAGCTTATGTGAGCGAAATTTTCCGTTCTGGTATACTAGCTATCGACAAAGGTCAAATGGAAGCGGGTCGTTCTTTGGGGCTTAGTTACTTCCAAACGATGAAATTTATCATTTTACCACAAGCATTAAAAAATAGTTTACCAGCTTTAGGTAATGAGTTTATATCGCTAGTGAAAGAATCATCAATAGTATATTTTGTTGGAGTAGCAGATATAATGTTTGCGGCTAATACTGTGAAAAATGCCACATATGAAACTTTTGGACCATATTTAATAGCTGCAGCAATATATTTTATAATTACATCAGTATTATCATTCCTAGTAAAAAGACTAGAAAAAAAATTAGCAAAGTAGGTGAAGACGTTGTTGTTAGAAATAAAAAATTTGCATAAAAAATTCGGTAAATTAGAAGTATTAAATGGTGTGAATATTAGTGTAGAAAAAGGGGAGAAAATTGTAATTCTAGGTACTAGTGGTAGTGGAAAAAGTACAGCATTACGCTGTGTAAACTTATTAGAAACTCCTACTGGTGGACAAATATTATATAACGGGGAAGACATTACTAGACAAAATATCAATAAGTATAGAAAAAAAGTTGGAATGGTATTTCAAAACTTTAATTTATTTCCAAATATGAGTGTATTAGAAAATATTACGTTAGCACCAAAAGCTTTTGGGGATGATACTGCTGAAAATATAGAGAAAAAGGCAGTAGAGTTGTTAAAAAGGGTAGGGCTTGAAGATAAAAAGGATGTTTATCCAAACAGCCTTTCGGGTGGTCAAAAGCAACGTGTTGCAATAGCACGTGCACTAGCTAACTCACCAGAAGTATTGTTATTTGATGAACCTACTAGTGCTTTGGATCCGGAAATGGTAAAAGAAGTATTAGATGTAATTAAAGAACTATCAGAAGAAGGATTAACTATGTTAATAGTTACTCATGAAATGAACTTTGCAAAAGAAGTTGCTGATAAGGTAATCTTTATGGATGGTGGAGTAGTTTTAGAAGAAGGGACACCATCAGAAATATTCGATAATCCAAAAGAAGATAGAACTAAAGAATTCTTTTCAAAAATTTTATAAGTTGTTAGTTAATATTTTGCAAGAAACTAAATGTAAAGTTAAAATTTAAAGTTCGTGAAACAACCTTGTTTATAGAAATACAAGGTTGTTTTTTTATGTTTTACAACTAAAATAACTTTTATTTAGTTGATGAACAGTAGAATTCCACAAAAAAATGAACGTTAAAATTTAATGTCTTGACATAATAAAGAAAAAGGTATATTATGGTGTAGTTGGAAAAGGAAATAAAATATAAATAAGGAGAAAATTCTAATTATGATAGAACGTCTTTTTAAATTAAGGGAAAATAATACAAACGTTAAAACTGAAGTAGTTTCAGGTTTGATCACATTTTTCTCAATGAGTTATATTTTAGTAGTGAATCCAGCTGTATTATCAGCAGCAGGTATTCCATTAGATAGAGTGTTTACAGCAACAATTATTGCAGTTTTAGTTGGTACTTTAATTATGGCATTAGCAGCAAATTATCCAATAGTAGTTGCACCTGGTATGGGAATAAACTCGTATTTTGCAACATTAGCTGCTACATCAGGTTATAACTATAAAACTTTATTAGCAACGTGTTTTTTAGGTGCTGTTATTTTTGTAATATTATCAGCAACGAAATTCCGCGAAATTTTAATCGATTCAATTCCCAATAATTTAAGATATGGAATTTCGGCTGCAATTGGGTTATTTATCGCATTTTTAGGACTTAAAAACTCTGCATTAATTGTAGCAAACCCACATACGATTCTTTCATTAGGTGATTTAAAAAATCCAGTTGCTTATATGACAATTTTAGGTATCTTTATAATCCTTGTTCTATTAGCTTTAGAGGTGAAAGGTGCTATCTTCATAGGTATGGTGGTGGTCGCTATTATTTCATACTTTACAGGAATGTTAAAGGTTGATAAAATTTTTGGTATTCCTCATATGGATTTAAGCTTATTATATAATCCAGTTAGTGAGAGTATTAACGTATTACAATTAGGGTTATATGGAATAGTCTTTACATTTTTAATGGTAACACTATTTGATACTACGGGTACAATGGTCGCGGTAACTACACAAGCAGGTTTAGTAAAAAATGGAAAAATGGAAAAAGTAAAAGAAGCATTATTAGCTGATTCATTTGCATCATTAGCAGGATCATTATTCGGAAGTACACCAACTTCAGCATATATAGAATCTTCTGCAGGAGTTGCAAATGGAGGACGTACAGGACTTACAGCATTGACGACAAGTTTCTTTGTAGTAATCTCAATTTTTTTATTCCCATTAGCAAGTAGCTTAGCTTCAGTACCAGCAATTACATCTCCTGCATTAATTATTATTGGATCATTTATGATGGAAAGTATTGCAAAAATAGATTGGGCTGATATCACGGAAGCTTTCCCAGCATTTGTTACAATTGTGGGTATTCCACTTACAGGCTCAATCAATGATGGTATCGCATTTGGATTTATATTCTATGTTATTTTAAAAGTATCGAAAAGACAATGGAAAAATATTCACCCATTAATGTATATTTTCGCAATATTATTTGTTATCCAGTTATTGTGGTTGCATATATAATGGTTTTAAAACTCACTTTTTTAGGTGAGTTTTATTTTTTGAAAAAGAACAGACTAATACTTTAATTTTATTAAGGATTACAATTTTTAATTTAAATATTTCTTTTGGAGAATTAAGGGAAAAATAAAGATTTAATACTATTTAAATAAAAAAATATTGATATTGTAACCGAAATATAGTAATATAGTAAGCATAATTATTTTATATGAAAGGAAATATTATATGAAAAAAGGTATTTTAACAGGTATTTTGTTATTTGGTATATTTTTTGGTGCGGGTAACTTAATTTTTCCACCAGCACTAGGAGTAAACTCTGGTGAGAATTTTTGGCCAGCAATTTTAGGATTTGTCGTTTCAGGAGTTGGGATTGCGATTGTAACATTAATCGTAGGTACTCTAAATCCAAAAGGGTATGGAGCAGAATTAGATGAAAAAATTTCTCCATTATACTCAACAACATATTTAGTACTATTGTATTTATCTATTGGTCCGTTATTTGCTATTCCAAGAACTGCAGCGACATCATTTGATATTGGGGTTGCACCATTAGTAAAAGGAAGTAGCTTACCATGGTTATTAATTTTCACAGTAATTTATTTTGCTTGTGCATTTATTCTTGCAATTAACCCTAGTAAAATATTAGACCGTGTAGGGAAAATTTTAACTCCAATTTTCGCATTACTAATTGTAATTTTAGTTATATTAGGAGTTTCTAAGTTTGATGCAACTAATCCAGCTGCAAAAACTTATGCAACAAGTTCAGTAGCATTTGGTACTGGATTTATTGAAGGATATAATACACTTGATGCATTAGCATCTGTTGCGTTTTGTATTATTGCAATGAGTGCATTAAAACAACTTGGCTTTAAAGATAAAAAAGAATTTTTAGCAAGTACATGGGTTGCTGGGATAGTAACAGCAATTGGATTCAGTATTCTATATATAGGTCTTGGACTTTTAGGGAATAAATTTGCAGTACCAGCAGAAGTTTTAGCTGATCCAAAAGTTAATAAAGGAGCATATGTTCTTACAGAATCAGCACGTGGAGTATTTGGTAACTTTGGTGGGATCTTCTTAGGAGTTATGGTTATCCTTACATGTTTTACAACTACAGTAGGATTAATCGTAGCAACATCAGAATTTTTCAATAAAAAATTCCCACAATTTTCTTATAAAGCATATGCTATTGTTTTCACATTAGTTGGATTTGCTATAGCAAACATTGGACTTCAAGATGTAATTAAATTCTCAGTTCCAATGTTACTATTCTTATATCCAATCACAGTAGCATTAGTTATTATTGTTATTGTTAACAAGTATATAGCATTATCGAAATTAGGTATGCAACTTGCCATGGGAGTAGTTACTCTAATTTCTATATTGTCAGTAATTGGGAGCACATTTAAAGTAGCAGCGATAGCTGAATTAATAGCTAAATTACCGTTAGCAGCCCAAAGTTTAGAATGGTTAATACCAGCATTAGTATTTATTGCTCTAGCAGCAGTATTACCTAATAGACAAAAAGGAAAAGTTTACGATTTTAGTGAATTGTAAAATAAAATCACCTGTTGATAAATTATATCGCAGGTGATTTTTTATATACTAAAATAGTTAATTTCGTATTACATAATTTCGAGATTATTCTTTTGAATTAGTTAATTTTTTTACTTCATCTAGTAAGAACATTTTAATGTTTAAAGATTCTACAAAACTCTCTAGAGAGACTAGTTTTTCAAAATTAATTTTATCTGTTGTTTTGTAAGCTCTAATGAGTTGATTTTTTGGTGTGTTTTCTTCTGAAATAAATTTAACGATATCTGATTTATAACCAAATACTTCTAATACCTCACTACGAATAGAATCAGTAAGGAGGGTAGAAAATTTTTCTTTTATAATACCATGCTTTAGCATAAATGGAATAAAGGTCGAATCTAGTTGACTATTTACTTCCTTTTGACAGCATGGAACGGCAAAAAACACTTTTGCATTCCAACTTAGGGATTTTAGTAAGGCGATGTCTGTAGCCGTATTGCATGCATGAAGACTGATAACCATATCTATTTTATTTTTATTTTCATAGTCGATGACATCCCCATAAATAAATTCTAGGTTAGTAAAGTTAAGCTTTTTGGCAATGTTATTACAATGTTCAATGACTTCTTTTTTTAGATCAATACCAATAATTTTAACATTTAGCTTAAGAATTTCTGTTAAGTAATAATACGTTGAAAAGGTCAAGTAACTCTTACCACTACCAAAGTCCAAAATCGTAATTTGATTTTTAGTATCAAGCTGAGTTGTTGCATGCTTAATAAATTCCAAATACTTGTTAATTTGTCTAAATTTGTTAAAGCGTGCTTTTAATATTTTTCCTTCTTTATTTTGAATACCTAATTCAATTAGAAAATCATACTTTTGTTTTTCATCTAAGAAGTATTCTTTACTAGTATTATGCTCAAAAGATATATTTTTTTTCTCTGTTTCCTTTTTATTTATACTAACTTTAAATTTTTTAGAAATTTTTATATTGATGATTTCGTCACTGGTAATAACACTAATATCTTTTGCAAGAGAAAATAATTCTTCGAGCATAATTTTTATTTTATCTGCATCTGTTGTAATGATATTTTCATGTTTTATTATACGCTTATAACGATATTCAAATTGGATATTAATATTGTTTTTTATATTAACAAGTTTAGCAATAACTTTATCAAGTTCTAATTCTTTATTACGAATATTAGAAAAAGTTATTTTGGCAAGATTATTATTTTTTATGTGAGATAATAATTCCGAGATTATTTCGTGATTCATAGTTTCTCCTTGAGAATGTATTAAATATTATTTATATTCCATATTACAATACTTTGTTTTAATTGGCAAATTAAAAAAATAATTAAATCAAACTCTGTTATTCTGTTGAGTATTACATTTATGCGTGGTATAATTTAGTAGTTAGAAAATATGAAAAAGGTAGATAGTATGAATATATTAGATATTATTGATAATATAAAAATAAAAACCATTTATGGGTCATTACCAACTAAAATAAATAACATTTCTCAAGATTCAAGAAAAATTGCAAAAGGAGATGTCTTTGTTGCAATTAAGGGCTATACAGTAGATGGCCATAATTATATAGAAAAAGTAATCGAACAAGGAGCTGCATTAGTAATAGCAAGTCGTTACGAAGATTATAACGTTCAAGATAGTGCCATTGTTGTTGTAAAAGAGCATGAAATCGAAAAAATAGCGAGTATGCTTGCAAAAAAAATAAATTCAGGAAACAAGATTCATACTGTTGCAGTAACAGGAACGAATGGGAAAACGAGTATTTCAACATTAGTACATAATATGTTACGTGAATTAGGAGAAAGTAGTTCTTATATTGGAACAAATGGTTTTGGAAAAAACGATGATGAACCAATTTATTTAGGGAATACAACCCCTGATGTAGTAACTTTACATAACAAAATAGGTGAATTACGTCGAGAAGATATTAAAAATTTAGCATTTGAAGCATCATCACATGCGATGGTATTAGGTAGAATTTACAATGTTGATATAGATGTTGCGATTTTTACTAATCTTACATATGAACACATGGATTTCCATGGTGATATGCAAACTTATGCCTATGATAAAAGCTTACTGTTTTCAACATTAGGAAATAATTTTTCTGAAGTTAAGTATGGGGTATTAAATAAAGATGATGAGTACTATAGTATTATGTCAAAATGCTTATACCACCAAGAAATAAATTATTCAGTGCTAGATGAAACGGCAGATTTTTATGCGTATAATATAAAACAATATAGTGAAAATGGAAGATATAAAACTACATTTACATTAAAATCGCCAGAAGGTGAATACGAGTGTCAGACAAATTATATCGGAGATTTTATGGTAAGTAATGTCTTAGCCGCTCTTATAGCAGTGTGGTTAAAAGGATATTCAGTAGAAAAATTGGTAAATATTTTACCGAACTTAGGAGCTTTATACGGACGTATGGAGATTTTAGGAGAAGATTTACCGATTGATATAATAAGTGATTTTGCGCATACTCCAGATGGTTATAAAAAATTATTGGAGGCAACGCGTGAAATTAGAAAAAATAAACGTACCTTATTGCTGACAGGAATGGGTGGCGGACGTGATATTTCTAAAGGACCGTTAATTGGAGAAATTATTTCTGAAGCTGATTATGTAGTAATAACGACAGACAGTCCACGTGACGAAGATGTAGAAGTACTTATGGGGACAATTGAAAAAGGTATGACACATAAAAACTACGAAAAAGTATGGTTCAGAACGGATGCAGTAAAAAGAATTATTCAGTTGGCTGAACCAGGGGATGTTGTAATACTTGCCTCAAAAGGTCGCGAAGATTATGAAATTCTTCAAGGTGGAAAGAAGGTTTGGCATTCTGATCCAGTAGTTGCAATAGAAGAAGCTAAAAAGAAATTTAATGTAAAGTAGAAATTTGAAAGGAAAAAGACGTGATAGAAAAGATTAGAGAACAAGTAGAAAAAAGAAGAACGTTTGCGATTATCTCTCACCCTGATGCGGGGAAAACAACTTTAACAGAGAAACTGTTACTTTTTGGAGGAGCTATAAGAGAGGCAGGTACTGTAAAAGGTAAAAAGACGGGGAAATATGCAAAAAGTGACTGGATGGATATAGAAAAACAAAGGGGGATTTCGGTTACCTCTTCTGTAATGCAATTTGATTATGATAATAAAATCATAAACATACTAGATACACCGGGACACGAGGATTTTTCTGAAGATACTTATCGTACACTTATGGCGGTAGATAGTGCAGTAATGGTTATTGATGGAGCTAAAGGGATTGAGGCCCAAACTTTAAAATTATTTAAAGTTTGCCGTATGCGTGGTATTCCAATCTTTACATTCATTAATAAACTTGACCGTGAGATAAAAGATCCACTAGAGCTATTAGAAGAAATTGAAGAGAAACTAGAAATTGAAACATATCCTATGAATTTACCAGTTGGTATGGGGCAAAACTTCTTTGGAATTATGGATAGAAAAAATCATTATATCGAACCCTTTAAAGAAGATAGCGACTTTGTTGAATTAGATGATGAATATAATATTGTGGATGATAATCCAATCGCACAAGATGCAATGTATCAAAAGTGCGTAGAAGATATGATTTTAGTTACAGAAGCGGGTGTTGATTATGATTATGAAAAACAACTTCGCGGGGAACAAACACCAGTATTCTTTGGTTCAGCATTGTCTTCATTTGGTGTAGAAAGTTTCTTAAACTACTATGTAGATAATGCACCAATTCCAAAAGGGCGCCGAGGTACACACGAGGAAGATATAGAACCTACAGATGCTGAATTTTCTGGATTTATCTTCAAAATTCAAGCTAATATGGATCCAAAACATCGTGACAGAATAGCATTCTTACGTGTGTGCTCAGGAGAATTTAACCGTGGAATGGACGTAACTCTTGCACGTACAGGGAAAAAATTAAAAATATCTCGTTCAACAAACTTTATGGCGGACGACAAAGCTACAGTAGATGTTGCTTATGCTGGAGATATTATTGGATTATATGATAGTGGAAATTATCAAATAGGAGATACACTTTATCAAAATAAAAAAGTTGAGTTTGAAGCATTACCATCATTCACACCAGAAATTTTCGTAAAAGTTTCTGCGAAAAATGTTCTTAAACAAAAACACTTCCACAAAGGTGTAGAACAACTTGTTCAAGAAGGAGCAATACAGTATTATAAAACCTTACATACAAATCAAATAATTTTAGGAGCAGTAGGGCAGTTGCAATTTGAAGTATTTGAGCATCGTATGAAAAATGAATATAATACAGAAGTTATAATGGAAAGAATAGGGCAAAAGACAACTCGTTGGATAGAAAACGAAGATTCAATTAATGAAAATATGTCGAGTTCACGTAGCATTTTAGTAAAAGATTTATACGATAATTATGTATTCCTATTTGAAAATGACTTTGCAATGAACTGGTTCAATGACAAATATCCAGAAGTGAAATTATTTAGCAAGTTGTAAAATATCAACTAATATATAACAAAAAAGTTAATATACCTTACTAGGAATAACTAAATAATCTTGGTTTAACAAATGATTATCTCTAGTTATTCCTTAGTTTTTATGTATAAAAATTTGAAAAAAACTCATTCTAGGTATATAATAAAGTGTTAACAAAATTTTAAATTTAAAGAGGATAGTATGAAAAATTTAATAAAAAAAATGCTGGAACTCTACAAAGAACCAAAATATAAAAGTGTTGTTAATTACATTTTCTTTGGAGTTTGCACAACATTAGTAAACTTTGTGACATATGCAATTTTGTATTATTATGGTATGGAAGTAATGCCAGCCAATTTAATATCGATAACACTGTCAATTTTATTCGCGTATTTTGTCAATGCAAAATATGTCTTCAACTCAAAAGCTGTAGGATTTAAAAAGGTTTTTTATGAACTTTCAAAATTTTTCACAGCGAGGTTAACGACTTTAGTAATTGAAGTGTTTGGAGTTGAATTATTTATTTATGTAGGAATGAATGCCTATTTGGCAAAATTTATTATTCAATTTGTAGTACTTGTTGCTAATTATGTGATTAGTAAATTTTTAGTTTTTACAAAGGAGAAGAAATAATTTATGAAGTGGTTTATTACTGATATGGATGGAACTTTTTTAAATGATAAAAAAGAAGTTGCCCCTAACGCTCAAGATGTAGTAGTAAAATTGCAAGATAAAGGAAGTAAGTTTATCATAGCGACTGGAAGACCTGATATTGCAGTTAAGCATTATTATTATAATTTAGGTATGAATGATGTAGTTATTTCTAACAATGGTAGTCTAATTAGAAACCTAAAAACAGGAGAGATAGTATATCAAAAAAGCTTCACTATAGAAGAGGTAGAAACGATATACAATATGTTTAAAGAGTTAAATGATGATGTTATAGAATTTCACGTTTATACTTTAAACTATATTTACTGTAATAAGTTATCCTTTAGTATGGCTCGTATGAAACGTTTAGAAGAAAATATACCAGATGAACTGAAAACACCTATGTATATCCATGATGATATTGTAGGAGAAATAAAAAAGAATAAAGAAGATTGTCAAAAAATAATGATGATTGCAAAGGATCATGAGAAAGTTGAAAAATTCTATAAAAAAGTTAGTAAAGTATTAGATGTAGATGGAACTTTCTCAGCAACAGATTTTTTCGATATAATGCCAAAGGGCTGTAACAAAGGAACTGCAATAGAAAAGTTAGCACAGTATTATAATTATCCAATAGATAAATGTGTGGTGTTTGGTGATAATTTCAATGATAAAGAAATGTTTGATGTAGCTGGATGGAGTGTCTGTCCAGATAATGCAAGTCCGGCTATTCAAAATATGTGTGATGAAGTCATTGGTAATAATAATGATTTTTCTGTAATAAAGTATGTGGAAGATTACTACAAAAAAATAAAATAAGTACTTGCGAAGTTTGATAAAATTTGATAAATTAGTATATAGCGTATTAATTTATACTAAAAGTAAAGAACAAAAATTATTTATTGTCGAGTACAATGAAAAAATATAAAGGAGAACTTTCATGAGAGGAAGAAGAAATGAGAAGAAAAAGTCTAGTAGAATACTTGCCTTTCTGTCTTTAGTAGTTATTATCTTAACCTCAATTGGTTTAACTACAAAAACTAATGCACAAAAAGTAAATCTAGGACTAGATCTTCAAGGAGGATTTGAGGTACTATATCAAGTAGAGCCTCTAAGAGATGGTCAAACTATAGATGAAGCGGCAGTTAAAGCAACAGCCGATACAATCGGTAGACGTATTAATATATTAGGTGTAAGTGAACCAGTTATTACAGTAGAATCTGGTAATAGAATTAGGGTGGAACTTGCAGGGGTTAAGGATCAAGAATCAGCGAGAAAAGTTTTATCTACACAAGCTAATTTAACAATTCGTGATGTAGATGATAAGATACTTTTAGATGGTTCTGATCTTCAAGAAAATGGAGCTTCTCAAGGTTTTGATCAAAATAATAAACCAGATGTCAATTTAAAATTAAAAGATGGTGAAAAATTCGGAAATATTACTTCTGAAATTAGTAAACGTGGTGCAGGCAAAAACTTAATGGTAATTTGGATGGACTTTAATGAAGGTGATTCATTTAAAGCAGAATCTGCTAAAAGTAATCCTAAGTACATTTCAGCACCACAAGTAAGTCAAACTATTAACTCAAAAGATGTTCAAATCACAGGAAATTTCACAGTAAAAGAAGCTAAAGAAATGGCAGCATTACTTAACTCTGGTGCTTTACCAGTTAAACTTACTGAGATTTATTCAAACTCAGTGGGAGCTCAATTTGGAGCAGATGCATTAAGCCAAACAGTATTAGCAGGGGCTATCGCACTTGGTATTATTTGTTTATTTATGCTAATAGTTTACCGTGTACCTGGATTTGTAGCTAGTGTAATGATGGTAGCCTATGTTTATATTACAGTTGTGTTCTTTAACATGATTTCAGGTGTTCTTACGTTACCAGGTATTGCAGCTTTAATTCTTGGGGTGGGTATGGCAGTTGATGCTAATATTATTATGTACGAGAGAATTAAAGAAGAAGTTCGTGCAGGATATCCACTTAAGAAAGCATATCTAGATGGAGCACGTCAATCACTTTGGACTATTTTTGACTCTCAATTTACAACAGTAATAGCAGCTATAGTATTATTTATCTTTGGTACAAGTAGTGTTAAAGGTTTTGCAACAATGCTATTACTATCAATTCTAGTCAGCTTTATAACGTCAGTATTTGGTACAAGATTATTATTAAGTTTATTAGTAAACTCTAATATCTTTAATAACAAACCAGAATACTTCGGAGTTAATAAAAAATCAATTCATGAATCTAAATTTGGAATTAATTCATTAAAATTAAATACAAAATTTGAGTGGTTAAGTTTCACAAAAAATATGAAGAAATTCTTCGCATTTAGTATAGCAATTATGATTGCAGGAACGATTTCGCTAGGAATGTTTAAACTTAACTTAGGAATTGATTTTTCTAGTGGTACACGTATTGATGTAGCATCAAATACTGAACTTACAACTGAACAAGTAAAACAAGATTTATCTTCACTTGGAGTGAAAGACGAGAAAATTGTTTTAACACCAGATAAAAAACAAGCAACTGTTCATTCTAAAGATAGTTTTGCACAAGATAAAGCTATTGAAATAAAAGAGTACTTCTCTAAAAAATACAATAAGGATGCTAATCTAAGTGTTGTATCACCAGTAATAGGTAAAGAACTTGCTAAAAATGCATTATTTGCATTGATGTATGCCTCAATCGGTATTATTCTCTATGTTGCATTTCGATTTGAATGGAGAATGGGACTTACGAGTGTCATAGCTCTTTTACATGATGTGGCAGTAATTATCTTTATAACAAGTATTTTACGTTTAGAAGTTGACATTACATTTATTGCGGCAGTTCTGACAATTGTTGGGTATTCTATTAATGATACAATTGTTACATTCGATAGAATTCGAGAACATATGCGTCATGAAAAAGTATTGACATCAAAAGAACAAATTTACAAACTTGTTGATGTATCATTACGTCAAACATTGACTCGTTCTATTAACACAGTACTAACTGTTATCATCACAGTTGTAGTTATGTTATTAGTTGGAAGTAGTTCAATTTATACATTTAATGTAGCATTGCTTATTGGGCTTATATTTGGTCTTTACTCATCTCTATTTATCGCTGCACAACTATGGGCAGTGTTGAAAGTTAGAGAGTTAAATAAAAAAGGAAAAATAGAAATATCAGTTCGTAAATCTCCAAAAGAGAGAAAAGAAAATGATAAAGTATTAGTTTAATAAGAAAACTGAAGTTAGAATTTTATCTAGCTTCAGTTTTTTTATTTTGTTTAAAGTATTTATTAGTTAAGTATGTTAAAGTAGATAAGAAAATTTAAATGTGATATAATTTAAAAGTAATTTTAATAAGGAGAATAGTTTATAAATGGAAATGTTATTTAAACTATTGGCTGAACATGTTTATTTGATATTGTTTATATCTATGATTTTGGAATTTGCAGCTTTGCCATTGCCTGGGGAAACAATGATGCTTCTTGCTGGTATTATGGCTTATGGAGGGCATGCAAGTTATTTAGGAATGATATTAGCAAGCGCATTAGGGACAATAACGGGAATGCAGTTATCTTATGAAGTGGGACGCCGATTAGGAGTTAAAGCCATAGAAAAGTATGGTTCATATGTGGGGCTTACACCTTACCGAATGACAAAAGCATCAGAATTCTTTAATAAATATGGGAATATTGTAATAATAATCGCATATTATTTACCTGGGGTTCGCCATATATTAGGGTATTTTTCAGGAATAACAAAAGTAGATGCTAAAAGATTCCACATCTATTCTACCTTTGGGGGAATTGCTTGGGTAGGAACATTTACAACTTTAGGTTATGTTTTAGGTCCAAGTGCTAAGCCTGTATTTCATTTAATGCATAAATATGGGACATTAGCAATGCTATTAGGATTAGCAGGATTATTTATATATTTAACTTATAAAAAATTAGGTACTAGAGAATTTACGACATTTATTAAAAAAAGAGTATGGATTTTCATACTTCCAATTATTATTTCGATAACGGTAATAATTTATAAGTTTTCAACTGCACCAATGCTTCATCCAAAATTTATTACTGAAGTTTTATTTTATCTAGCAATAATATTATTAGCAATTTCATTTTTATGTTATTTAAGAATTACGTTAAAAAATAATACTACGAAAAAGTTATTAGTGGTTGTTGATTACCAGAAAGATTTTGTTGATGGATCACTAACAGTAGAACGTGCAAGGGAATTAGAAAAAGTTATTGTTGATAAAATAGAAAAATATAGACAAGATAACCAAGATATAATGTTTACAAAAGATACTCATTATACCAACTACTTAACTACAAGAGAAGGTCGATATATCCCAATAGAACATTGTATAATTGATACAGAAGGGCATGGATTATATGGTGAAGTAGCAAAATATGAAAAATATGCTAAGAAAGTTTTCAATAAGACATCTTTTGGTAGCATTGACTTAGCGAAATATATAAGTCGTAGTGATTATGAAGAAGTTGAGTTTTGTGGTGTTGTATCAAATATTTGCGTATTAAGTAATATAATAATGACTCAAACATATAATGAAAAAGTAGAAATTAAAGTAGATTTAAATGCTACTAAAGGCATGGATGATGAAATTGATAATACTTTAAAAAAATATTTAGAACAACTTACAGTAAGAGTAAAAGAATAAAAGAAGGCTTTGGATTTATTCCGAAGCCTTTTAATATACGCTTTTTAGGAAATATATAGAAAATTTTTTTCTTTTATGATAGAATAATAACAAAAATTAAAAAATGGAGTGAAAAAGTTATGAATTATTTATTAGTATCTCCGAACTTTCCGATAAGTCAAGAGTTTTTCGCAAAGAATTTAAGAGAAAAGGGTATTAATGTATTAGGGATTGGTTCAGAAAGTTATGATGCATTAAATCAGACGTTAAAGGATAACTTGACAGAATATTTTAGAGTTAATGATTTGGAAGACTACGAGGAAGTCTTTCGAGCGGTTGCATTTTTAACGTATAAGCATGGGAAAATAGATAGAATAGAATCTAACAATGAATATTGGCTTGAATTAGATGCTAGGTTACGAGAAGATTTTAATGTTTATGGAGTTAAACCTAAACAGTTAGAATTTACGAAATATAAATCAAAAATGAAAACTATGTTTAAGGAAGCAGGGGCGAGAGTAGCCAAGGGTTATGCTGCTAACAGTAAAGAAGAATTACATGGTATTCTGAAAAAATTGAAATTACCACTAATTGCGAAACCAGATAATGGTGTAGGTTCTGCTAATACATATAAGTTAACAATTCAAAGAGATGTAGAAGAGTTCATTAATGAGTGGGATGAGAATATAAGTTACTTTTTTGAAGAATTTGTAGGAGATGGTGTTCTCTGCACATATGATGGGTTAATTAATCAACATGGTGATATTGTATTTGAGACAAGTTTTATTTATACACAACCTACACTTGACTTGGTTAATAATGGTTTGGATTATGCAAATATTATTGAACCAAATATTGATCCAAAGTTAAAAGAATTAGGAAAACGTATTGTTCATAAATTTGGTATGAGAGAAAGATTTTTCCACATAGAGTTTTTTAGACTACCAAATGGAGAGTATGTTGCACTTGAATATAATAATCGTATTGCTGGTGGAACATGTGTAGATTTATATAATTATTCATATAATATTTCTCTATATGATATATATTCTGATGTAGTGTTGGATAATAGTGTACCTGAAATTTCAACCAATAAATATACAATAGCGTTATCTAGACGTAATAAGTATAACTATATGTATTCTTTAGATGAAATACGAGCTAAATATCTACATGAGCTGCGCATGATTTTTTATGTCCCAGAAGTTTTTTCAATAGCAATGGGTGATATAATAATAATTATATTCGTTGATAATAAAAATCAAATTAATGAAGTCATGGATTATGTTCAAAAAATATAAAATAAACAGTAATAGTCTATAGAAAAGGAGTAAAGATGAATAAAAAGTTAAAAATCTTATTATATATTGTTATTATTGGGTTAGGATATGGTGTAGGGACTTTAATTGGATATTATGCAGGGAAACAACTTTCATCACAAGAAGCCACAAATATTTATTTAATAATTGTAATATTGCTATTTGGGATAATTTTACAAATTATAATTCATGAAGCAGGGCATTTGTTTTTTGGCTTACTATGTGGTTATAAATTTATAAGTTTTAAGATATTTAATTTTGCAATAGTCAAAGATGAAGAAAATAGAATAAAATTCAAAATAATTCGGGGAATAAAGGGAACAGCAGGACAATGTTTAATGGAACCGCCAAAACTTAAAAACGGGATATTTCCCTACAAACTATATTTAGCTGGTGGTGTGTTATTTAATATAATATTTTCGTTACTAGGGTGGATTATTGCACCCAGTATATATATGTTAATATTTGTTTTAATCGGATTAGTTTTTGCAATCACTAATGCAATTCCTATGGGATTTAATGATGGAATGAGTTTTAAACTTTGCCTTCGAAGTGAAATAAATAGGTATGCAATTTATTTGAGTTTAGTTAGTGCTGCTTATGCAACGCAAGGAAAATCTTATGTGGTAGAACATCCAGAAGTGTTAGAAAAAATAAGAAATTTAAGAGTAAAGGAAACGACGCATATAACAGATTACTTAAAATTTTTAGAAATAGAATATAATCAAGATAAATTCGAATTTAAAAAAGTTTATGCAGGCTTATTAAAACTCTATTTAGAAAATCCAGACCTAATACTGCCATATAAAATAGAGGTAATGAGAAGTTTAGTGATGTTTGCAAGCTTCTTTGAGCCTAAATCAGAAATTGTAGAAAAGCTGATGAAGGATAAACACGTTAGTGCGCGTCTTAAAGCGAAAGAACCTCAAAATAAAATTATTTTGGCAGTATATGAATGGCGTGTGAAAAATAATCCTCAAAAAGCATTAGCTATTTTAGAAGAGGGTAGAAAGATTTTGTATAGAAGCCCGCATTTATATGCAAAAATTATAGATGAAAAGTATATTAACTATATCGAGAGTTTAATAATATCTGAAATAGAGCAAAAAATATAAAATAAGAACCAAGATTGAACTAGTTAATCTTGGTTCTATTTTGTTTTGTTAGAAATTAAGATACTGAAATCTAAATCATCATACTTCGATTTACTAAGATCTGTTAATGAATCAAAGTCTGTATCAGGAAATAGTGGATCAAAATCATCAATATTTAAATTTTTTTCGTTGGATGAGGTAGGTTTGTTAGAAATAAGCGCTGAAATATCTAGATTGTTATATTTATCCTCATGATTGTCTTTTTTATCTTCAAAATTGTATTGTATATCTAACTCTTCTATGTTATTCTTTTCATTTTGATTGTAAAATAAAACACCATACTCATCTAAAAGTTCTTCTTTTGAGTAATTTTTAAGTGGGTCTTCAATAGGAGATATAGTATTTTCATATATTTTCTTTACAGTATCCTCACTTGTCTCAATATTATTTTGTTTTGGTTGCCATGAATTTATTAAACTGTCAATAATATCTAGTTGGTTATCGTTAAGCAACATTAATTTATTTTTTAATTTTTCTACTTTATTCATAAAAATCACCTATACGATGTTGTGAACAGGATGTTTTTCATTTTCTTTTAAATAATTAATATAATCTTCACCCCAGTTCTCAAGTTCATTAAGAACACCTTTGAATTTTTTTCCGATATCTGTAAGGCTATATTCGACCTTTGGTGGAATTTGGGCATAAACTTTTCTATTTATAAGTCCATCTTGTTCTAGTTGCTTTAACTGTTTTGTTAGAGTAGCTTGTGTAATATTTCCTAATTCACGTTGAAGTTCATTAAATCTTTTTTCGCCATTATCCAAAATGTGTAGTATTAAAATTGTCCACTTTCCTGTTAATAGTTTTTGTGTAGTAAAAAAAGGACATGCTCCAAATAATTCTTGATCTTTCATATTCTAACTCCTAAAATTTTTATATTAATAAAATAGTTGATATAATCCATTACTATCTAAAAAGATACTAACTATTATAAAAAAACGTACTTGTTTATTTTGATATACATTATTATAATTAGATATATAAATTATAAAACAAAAAGAAATATTTAGCAAGAGGCTAAATAATCTGGAGGAATAAAAAATGACAGAGGCAAAAAAATTATATCAAAATAGACGTAGTGTATATGCATTAGGAAAAAATTTACCGATTTCTGAACAAGAGGTAATAGAAATTATTGATAATGCAGTGAAGTACTCACCAAGTGCGTTTAATTCTCAATCAGCGCATGCAGTAGTTTTACTTGGAGAGAATCATAAAAAAGTTTGGGATATTACTTATGCTGAATTAGCAAAGCTGTTACCAACTGATGAAGCTAAAGCTACAACGAAAGGGAAAATTGATAATTTTGCAGCAGCGTATGGAACAATTTTATTCTTTGAAGACCATAATGTTGTAAAAGGCCTACAAGAACAATTTCCATCATATGCTGATAACTTCCCAATATGGTCTGAACAATCAACAGGTATTGCATCATTTGCAGTATGGAATGCGTTAGCAGAAGCTGGAGTAGGAGCAAATATACAGCACTACAATCCACTAATTGACGAAAAAGTAGCAAAAGAATGGAATATTCCTTCTAACTTAGTTTTACGAGCACAAATGCCATTTGGTGAAATAGTTGGAGAAGCAGCACCTATAGAAAGAAAAGCTCGCGTAAGAGTAGTAAAATAATATAAAATATAACTTCCCTTAAAGTCAAAACATTACTTTGGGAAGTTTCTTTATGTTACCTAAATAAATATTTTAGATAGTGGTTTTATGCTTAGTATATTGGAATAAGTCTTTAAATGTGTTATTATAATAGATGTTATTAATAAATAAATTTTTGAAAGGTCTAAAATTTTAAATCCCATGTTAAATATAGTAATTAAAAATTTAGAAGACACTAAAAAATTAGCAAAATTAGTTGCTGATTCGATTGAAAATAATAAGTTGCTTTTAATGTTAAATGGTGATTTAGCGGCAGGGAAAACGACTTTTACAAAATATTTGGCTGAATATTTAGGAGTAAAAGCTGTTGTAAATTCTCCGACATTTAACATTATGAAAGAATATAAGTTTCCAGCTGGTCGCTTGTATCATATTGACGCATATCGTTTAGAAGACAGTGATGAAGATTTAGGTTTTGACGACATTTTTTATGAAGATAATGTATGTGTAATAGAATGGGGAGAATTTATTGAAGAATTTCTACCACTAGAAAAATTAGTTTTCAATATTCGACTTAATGGTGAAGAACGTAATGTAGAGATAATTGCAACTGAGAAATATAGAAAAATAGAGGAAAGGATTGGTGAAAATTGGTAAGTATAGTAGTAGAAGCATCAAATGGTTTTTGTTCGATTGCATGCCTAGAGAATAATAAGGTACTGTCACAACGAAATATGGAATGCAGCAACAATTTATCAGCGATAATTTTGCAAGAAATTGATAATTGTTTAAATGATGCAGGAAAAAGCAAAAGAGATTTAACAGAAATAATTGCAAGTAATGGTCCGGGCTCATATACTGCCATTCGTGTTGTTGCAGCTATATGTAAGACATTAGCTTATACTTTAAAATTGCCACTGAAAGTTGTTTCAAGTTTAAAACTTCAAGCACTTTTGGAGTTTGAAAGTAATAAATTAATCGTACCACTTATTGATGCACGTCGTAATAATGTTTTTGCAGCAGTATATAAAGTTGAAAATAAAAAATTAATAGAAGTTTTGCAAGAAGATTATTATTCTTTAGAAGAATTAAATAGCTTTTTAGAAAATAAAGGTGAACAATTTATTTATGTAGGGCGTGATATAAAAAAACTAAGAGAAAAACTATTACCGACAGAACATAATGAGAATGAAGTGAATGCAGCAAATGTTGTCAAAATTTATGATAGTTTAGAAATTGTTGATAGTTATAATATGAAGCCACAATATTTACGAAAAACAGAAGCAGAGAGGGAACTAGAAAATGATAAAAATAAATAGAGTAGATGTTAATAATTTAGAGGTACTTTCAAAAATTGATATCGATAATTTTGAAGATGCATGGACAAAGGAAATGTTTAAAAGCGAATTAGAACACCCAAATGCAGAATATTATGGATTATTTAATGATGGAGAAATAATTGGTTTTTGTGGTGGATGGTTAGTATCAGATGAATATCAAGTTAATAAAATTGTTATCGATAAACCTCATCAAAATAAAAAACTTGGACAAATATTTTTTACTTATATAATGCAAGTTTTGAAAACTAAAGGTGTGAAAAAAGCCTTAGTAGAAGTGCGTGTGAGCAATATGCCGGCAATAACTGTTTATGAAAAATCAGGATTTACTACAATTGATATTAGAAAAAATTATTACAAAAATAATGGTGAAAATGCCTATGTAATGGTAAGGGATTTTAGTAATGAACAATTTTAAAGAAAAGATAAATATATTGGCGATAGAAACGAGCTGTGATGAAACGTCGGTTGCTGTCGTTAAAAATGGTAAAGAAGTACTATCTAATATTGTAAGTAGTCAAATCGAAACTCATAAACAATTTGGAGGTGTTGTTCCTGAAATTGCTAGTCGTCAACACATAGAAGTTGTTATACAGATTGTAGAAGAAGCACTTGAAGAAGCTAAAACTTCACTTTCTGAAATAGATGCATTGTGTGTAACACAAGGTCCAGGGTTAATAGGATCGTTGTTAGTAGGTGTAAATGTTGCTAAGGCACTAAGTTACGCTCTTGATAAACCATTAATTGCAGCGCATCATATTGCAGGGCATATTTATGCTAGTAACATAGATAATGATATAGTTTATCCGTCGCTAGCTCTAGTAGTTAGTGGTGGGCATACAGAACTTGTTTATTTAAAAGACGAACTTAATTTCGAAATTATTGGTTCTACTCATGATGATGCGGTAGGTGAAGCATATGATAAGGTGGCAAGGCAATTAAATCTAGAATATCCTGGTGGACCTAAAGTTGATAAACTTGCAAAATTGGGAGAGGATAAATACAAATTCCCTCGCGCTATGATTGATAGTAATGATTATAATTTTAGTTTTTCAGGAATGAAGTCTGCGGTTATCAACTTTGTGCACAATGCTAATCAACGTGGAGAAAAAATAGTACCTGAAGATTTGGCATGTAGTTTCCAAACGGCAGTTGCAGAAGTTTTAATCACCAAGACTAAAAAAGCAATAGAAAATCTTGGAGTAAAACAATTAATTCTTGCTGGAGGTGTGGCAGGTAATAGTGAGCTTCGTAAGCAAGTATTAAATCTTGAGCAAGTCTTAGGTATAGAAGTGTTAATTCCAAAAATGAGTTATTGCAGTGATAATGCGGCGATGATGGGAGCGGTAGGATATTATTACTATAAAAATAATATTTTTGAAAATCCATTAACGTTAAATGCAAAGTCGACGTTAGATTTGGAAGAAATTAATAAATAGTTTATTTTCTATGTGATGTAGATTGTAAGTTTAAACATAAGTTGTTGATAAAAAATTATTTATTGATATTGAATAATTAAGGATATAGAGAGGTAGTAAGTGAATTATAGTATTGATGATAAAACAGCTGTAGTAAAAGAAAATCACAAGGAAGCAATGTTATTAGTAAAGGAATTAAACAGTAACGTAAATGATTTTAAAAAATGGAAAGAACTTTCTAAAATAGTTACTAAAGATCCTGATATGAATGATGATTTTTGGGTGGAATTATGTAAGCTTGATTTTACAAAAATCCAATTTTTTCCGATAAGATCATTATTAGCTGGGATATTAAAAAATAAAAGAGATGGTTCAAATATTTCAAGAATATATGATTACATAGTTTTAGAAAATAAGATATATTTTGATAACTATGAGCAAAGAATAAGAAGGAATGCTCCAGCAACCTTAATAATTTATTTTGGTGGATTTTTGGGGGTAGGATTTTTTGCTATAGCTAATTTTATTTTATTATTTTTTACTCCATTAAATTATCGAGAAGTACTTTTTAATTTGATTGCAGGATGTTTTATAAGTGCTCTTGTAGCTGAAATATCAGATAGGCAGTATCTTTTTGAGTGGAAAATACCTTATTTTGAAAATGGTAAATTTCTAGCATATGTGTGGGCGTATATACCGATAATAGTTTTATATTTGTACATGAATATTACGTTATTGTATACACAAGGATTTGACTATAGTATTGAAAATCAATTTAAACTTACTATTGGGATTTATATTGTAATTTTAATTATAATTAACACTTTGTTTAAATTGAAAAATTCTATAGAGTTTATTTATAAGTCATATTTTGTAATATTTAAATTAATAAGTTTTCTATGTTTGATATATATTATTACAATGTATTTTGTAGGAGAAATATATATTTCTGTTTTGTTTATCATAGTAACGATTATAATCGGTGTTTGTCTTAGTGTAATGAAAAAATCTCTTGTCGATAGAATTGTAAGACTACTGTTTTACCCAATGACATTTTTCTATTTGACATATCTTAGATTGATTTTTGCTAATTATGATATAGTAGAAGAATTTAATTTGTTATTATATACTGCAGGAGGGTTAGCAGGATTAATAATATTAGTAATGAAAACTAGCATAAAAACTAGATAGATATAATAAAATCCCTTTCGACAATAGTTAAGAAAGGGATTAATATTTTTAATAGTATAGTAGTAAAAACTTCTTTAGTTGATATAAAGCGCTATTGATTTTATTTGACTATTATTTATGTTAAAATATAGTATGATTAATATTAGGAGGCGATGTTATGGCGAATATATATTTAGATTATGCGGCAACATCAAGAAAACATTTTGATATTATTGAGAAAAATTTGAATATACTGAAAGAGATTTATGCTAATCCAAGCAGTGGTCACACTTTAGGAAAAAAAAATGAAAAACTTTTTAGAACTGCACGTGAAAGAATTGCTAAATCAATTTGTGCAAGACCTGAAGAAATTATATTTACTTCTGGAGGAACAGAAAGTAATAATACAGTTTTCAACCATGTACTAAATCGTTTTGACAGTGGAGAAATTATTATTTCATCTATCGAACATCCATCGGTTAAATCAAGTGCTAAACATTTAGAAAAACATGGATTTATTGTTCATGAATTAAGTGTAGACAAAGCAGGAATAATTGATTTAGAGGAATTAAAGCAAAAAATAAATGGTAAGACAGTTTTGATTTCTATTATGCTTGCTAATAATGAAACAGGGATGATAAATCCGCTTAAAGAAATTTCAGAAATAATTAAGAATAAAAACATCTTATTGCATAGTGATATTGTTCAAGCATTTGGAAAGGTAGAGATAGATGTTTCTGACTTAAATTTAGATTTTGCATCAGTTTCTGCACATAAAATTGGAGCTCTTAACAATTTTGGATTTTTATATGCAAAAAATGGAGAAATAGAACCTTTTATTTTGGGTGGAGGTCAAGAACGTGGACTTCGTTCAGGAACAAGTGATTTACTTGGAACATTAGTTCTTGCTGATTGTGTAGATGAAACATTAGAATCAATTTCAAAACTTCGTGAATTGAAAAATTATTTTCTTGATAAACTAGAGGAAAACCAAGTAGAGTTCGAAATTAATGGCTTAAAGGATAATTCACTCCCTAATATAATGAATATATATTTTAAGAAGATTGAATCACAACGACTTATTACGTATTTAGATTCATTGAATATTTATATATCTGGAGGTTCTGCTTGTAGTTCTGGGAATATAAAAGGTAGTCGAATTATTACGGAGATGTATGATATAGAGCGAGCTAGTCATTCGGTTAGAATAAGTGTTGGCTTTGATATAACAAAAGAAGACTTAGATTTTGTTATTGATAAAATTGTAAGATTAGAAAATAGATTGAAAGAAAGGGATAATTAATGAGTAATGGTAAAAAAGTAGTAGTCGGTATGAGCGGAGGAGTAGACTCATCAGTAACAGCATATCTTTTAAAACAACAAGGATATGATGTTATAGGTATTTTTATGAAAAACTGGGAAGAGAAGGATGACCGTGGAGTTTGTGTCGCTGAAAAAGACTATGAAGATGTGATTAAGGTTTGTGAGCAATTAGATATTCCATATTATTCAATAAACTTTGAAAAAGAATATTGGAATAAAGTCTTCACATACTTTTTAGATGAATATAAAAAAGGTCGTACGCCCAACCCAGATATTATGTGTAACAAAGAAATTAAGTTTAAAGTTTTCTTAGAGTATGCAGAAGATTTAGGTGCTGACTATGTGGCAACTGGTCACTATGCTCGTGTAAAAGATGAAGATAATCAAAGACTGCTTTTACGAGGTGTTGATAATAATAAAGATCAAACATACTTTTTATCACAATTAAAACAACATCAAATTAAAAATATTTTATTTCCTGTAGGAGAACTTGAGAAAAAGGATGTAAGAAGAATAGCAGAAGAAGCAGGTCTTGCGACTGCGAAGAAAAAAGATTCAACGGGAATATGCTTTATTGGTGAGAAAAATTTCAGAGAATTTTTATCTCAATATTTACCAGCAAAAAGTGGGAAAATGGTAGATCTTGATGGTAATATTCGTGGCGAGCATGTAGGACTTATGCACTACACTATAGGTCAACGTCATGGACTAGGAATTGGTGGAACAAAAGATACAGATGGTGAAGCATGGTTTGCTTGTGGTAAGGATTTAGAGAAAAATATTCTATATGTTTGTCAAGGATTTCATAATGAAAAATTGTATTCAGATAGTCTTTTAGCAAGCTCACTTTCATTTACAACTAAAGAACCACAACCTAATAAATTTTCTTGTACAGCAAAATTCAGATATCGTCAACCTGATACTGAAGTAAATGTAGAAATCTTAGAAGATAATAAAGTAAAAGTTGTGTACAAACAACCAGTTCGCGCAGTAACGCCAGGGCAAGCAGTTGTCTTTTATGATGGAGATGTTTGTTTAGGTGGAGCTATAATTGATGAAGTCTATAAAGATGGAAAAAAATTACAAGTTTAAATAATAAAAGAGATAATTATGAAAAAATCGTAGTTATCTTTTTTATGATATTATACTAAGGGAAAATTTTATTATCTTTAATCTAGTACCACTTTTATTATTTTGGTGTTATAATATAAGAGACTGGGGGAATAAATATGAAACTAAATAAAGAAGAAATAATCTTGTTTTTAAAACAAAATTTTAAAGTTATTGCAGTTGCATTTTTATGTAGTGCGTTATTTGTAATGGCTAGTTTTTATTATTTCAGTAGTTCATCATTAGGTAATAATGATAATATAAACTTTACTGTTCAAAAATCCTCGGAGGACAATGAAAATAGGGAGCAAAAAGAGGATGAAGACAAAATTTTTGTTGATGTAAAAGGTGCTGTAAAAAATCCAGGAGTTTATGAGACTACAAAAGAAAAAAGAGTTAAGGATATAATAGAAGATGCTGGAGGATTATTAGAAGATGCAGATACATCTAATATAAACCTTAGTCAAAAGTTACGAGATCAGATGGTCATTTACATTCTGAAAAAAGGAGAGAAGCCGAAACAAGTAGGTGAAGCTTCAAATATAGGTAACTCAAATGATACGATTATAAATATAAATACAGCAAGCAAGGAACAACTTATGAAAATATCAGGTATAGGAAAAACTAAAGCTGAGGCGATACTTGCTTATCGAGAAAAAAATGGGGAATTCAAAAAGAAAGAAGATATAACAAAAGTAAAAGGTATAGGGAAAGCTACTTTTGACAAAATTAAAGATAAAATAGAGGTATAATTATGCAAAGAATTAGTTGGGATGAATATTTTATGGCACAAAGCCACTTATTATCATTAAGATCTACATGTAGTAGATTATCGGTAGGAGCGACTATCGTTAAAGATAAAAGGATAGTATCTGGAGGATACAATGGATCAATAAAAGGAGATGAGCATTGTATCGATGTTGGTTGTAAAGTTGTTGAGGGACATTGTGTAAGAACAATACACGCTGAAATTAATGCGATACTTCAATGTTCAAGATTTGGAGTGGGGACAGAAGGTGCTACAATATATGTAACACATTTTCCTTGTTTGAACTGTACAAAATCAATAATTCAAGCTGGAATAAAAGAAATTTGCTATGCAAACGACTATAGAAATAATGAATATGCTCGAGAGTTATTAGAAAAATCTGGCATTATAGTAAGAAAAGTAGACTATGATGTCAATTCTGTAGTAGAAAGGCTTTTAGACAATAAGTAATGTATTACTTACAATTAGCAATACTAGCATTAGGGGCGGTATTATTAAATTATAATTTTTTAATATCTATGCTATGTATAATTATTTTTCTACTAATAACTTGGAAAAATAAAAATCTTAATGCTAGGAAAACTATTATTTGTATAATAGTATTCTTAGCATTTTTTATTCGGGGAGCATATGAACAGAAAACAAATATCACACATATATCTAATGAAAAAGATATAGATATAACTTTAACAATAGATGATAGAATTCAAGTGAATGGTAATTATTTAAAAGGTATTGCGAAATTAAATAAGGAAAAAGTCTTATTCACTTATATTCTAAAAGATGAAAAAGAAAAAATATTTTTTAAAGAACATTTTCAAGGAGGAAAGCTGAAAGTAAACGCTGATATAGAAGATATTGGTGAAAAGAAAAATTTTTATTCCTTTGATTATAAAAAATATAATGAAAACAAAAGTATTTTTAAAAGTGTAAAGGTTAATAATGTTAAGGGATTTGAAGAAAGCAAAAGCATTATCTCGAAAATAAAAATCTGGAGAATTAATCTAGGAAATAAAATTCATAAAGAGATTAGTTTTGATAAAAGTGGCTATATAGAGGCCCTTATTTTTGGGGATAAAGCATATTTAGAAAAAGATGAGATTATTAATTATAAAAATTTAGGAACGAGTCATTTACTAGCAATTTCTGGCTTGCATCTAGGGGTATTGATTTCGCTGATTTATTTCATTTTGTTAAGGTTACGATTTAGTGTAGAAATAATAGAGAAAATAGTATTTTTAGTTATCCCATTTTATATGTTAATAAGTGGTTTTAGTCCGTCTGTTTTACGTGCAGGTGGAATGATTATGTTATATATTATTTTTCGAAAAAATGATATGACAAGGCTGGAGGCGTTACTGACAACGTTTATCTTAATGACGTTTATTAATCCGTTATTTATATTTGATATAGGATTTGAGTTATCATTTTTTATAACATTTTGTTTGCTAATGTCAGAAGATTTTTTAAGTGGATTAAAAAATATCTTTACTTCAGGGTTTAAGATTAGTTTAGTTTCATCTTTGGCTAGTTTGCCAATTTTAGTTATGAATTTTTATACCTTTTCTTATATTTCTATAATAAGTAATGTACTCTTGGTTCCAATATTTAGTCTAGTAATTTTTCCGCTAGTTCTTATAAGTTATGTTGTATTTTTATTTAGTTCAACAGTATTTGATATAATTTTTAAACCTGTTTTGAATATTTCGTTTAATTTTTTTGATAAAATCCAGGATTTATTTTTAAATTTCTCACCAATGCTAGTAGGAAGACATATTAATTATGTTGGGGTTATAATTTTTATTTTTGTATTAGGTATATTAATTTATCTTAATAAAAATAAATTTTTATTAGCAACTTTAGGAGTACTATTACTATTCTTTACACTCTTAGGTTTTAGTTACATGGGAGAAGCTAAAATAGAAGAGGTAAAAATTGGTAAAAGTGAAATTTATTATGTTAGAGAAGGGCGATGTAATTTATTAATTAATACTTCCAATAATATTCAAAATTTTTATAATGATTTTCGAAAAAAAGACGTAGAATATGATATAATAAACGAATATAATCAAATGTTGAATTATGAAGGAAAGAGAAAAATTGATTATCTTGTTTTAACGAGTTTTAAAAAAGATAAAGTAGGGTATGCAAGCGAACTTGTGGGGAAAGATATGGTTAACGAAGTAATAGTCCTAGATAAAAATAAACACAAACTTAAAGAAGTAATCGAACTTGCAAAATTTAAAGGTATAAAGGTTATCGAAATAAAAGAAAATACAGGTTTTGATTTAGGAACAATAAAATTTTATTACAGTGAACGACAGTTTAGTGTAAAAGGGAAAGATAGAGAATTTAAAATAGAGGTAGATGATTGATGAAAAATGTTTATGTGATTTATGGTGAAAATTTTGAAGCGGTAAATGACTATGAAAAAGAAATTACTAGAAATTATCTAAAAGAAGTAGATGAATTTAATCGTGTAAAAATAAATATGAATGACCATACGCTAGAAACATTAGTTTATGAATGTAGAAGTAGTGGTTTATTCGGTAATGAGAAAGTAGTAGTAGCTGAAAACTGTAATTTTTTACTGACAAAACCGAAAAAACTTAAAGTTGAACATAACGTAGACGTTTTGACCACATATTTAGAGAATATAAATGATGAAGTTATTTTAATTCTGAAAAATTCTGAAAAAATTGATAGTCGAAAAAAAATAGTTAAACAATTAAAAGAAATTGGTGAAGTAAAAGAGTTTTCTAATTTTAAAGAACATCAACTTATTGATTACATAGTAAAACAAGTAGAGGAATCGGGATTAGAAATATCAAAAGCTGATGCTCAATTTTTAGTAGACTACACTCAGTTGGATTTAGCTAATATAAAAAAAGAGTTAGAAAAACTGGTTCTTTATTGTGAGGAAATAGGCCGAATTTCTCAAAAAGATATAGAGTTGTTATGCACACGAAGTTTAGATTATGATGTCTTTAGTTTAACAAATGAACTTTTTGGGAAAAATTACAAAAAATTACGTGAAGTATATAATTCACTAGTTTTGAAGAGAGAAGAACCGATATTTTTACTTTCATTAATTAGCGGGCAACTTAGACTCTATTATAAGGTAAAAGTATTTCTAAACGAGCATTATTCTCAAAAAGAAATCGCAAAAGAATTGGGTATTCATCCATACAGAGTCCAGTTAGCGGCACAAATGGTTTCTCATTACGATTTAGAAAAAATTATGAGAAGCATAATTATTGCTGCAGACTATGATAAGTTACTAAAATCATCTTATATGGATAAATATTTGATTTTAGATCTTTTTATAAATAAGTTAATAGACGAATTTAAGTAAGGAATGAAAGCAAATATTTTAGAAAGATATGGAAAGCTGCTTTAAGAAAATATAAATTAACTTAGAATTGACGAAAAAATTTTCGTCAATTCTATTTTTCTTAAAATAAAAAACCACTCAGAAAGCTGAGTAGTTTTTTAATTATTTAGCTAGGTTTGATTTATATCTAGCAGCTGCGTTTTTGTGAATTAAATTAGTTTTAGCAGCTTTATCGATTTTTTTGTAAGCAAGGTTTACTAACTCTGCAGCGTTAGCAGCACCTTCAGATTTAGCTAATTTAGCTTTTTTAATAGCTGTACGCATTTCAGACTTTTTAGCTGTGTTAGCTGTGTTAGTTTTAGCATCTTTTCTTACGCTCAATACTGATGATTTAATGTTTGGCATTCGATTCACCTCCTGATTATTAGTGATATTACTAAGAAATATTAATTAATATTCTTAATTACAATGAATTAAGTGTTGTTAAATACAACTACCTCATTTTATCATAATGAAAATGTAAATGCAAGGAGTTTTTTTAATTTTTTATATTCGATTATCAAATTTAGCTAAAAATTAATATTTTTATTGACATTAGATTTAAGAATATGATAGTATATAAGACGTTGATATTTAATTTTACATAAGGTAAGGTTATTTGTCTTCTGACTTTATTATAATAAGAGATGTTTGAGAGATCCATCTATAAAAAAAACTGCGAAACGCTGATTTCTCATATCAGTGTTTTTTTGTTCTCTTAAACAAGACAAGGAGATATAAATGAGAAATAATACAGTTAAAGTTTTAACTATTCAAGCACTATTAGCTGCAATCTACGTTGTATTAACAGTTGCTATTGCTCCATTTTCATACGGAGCAATTCAATTTCGTATAAGTGAGTCTTTATCACAATTAGTAGTATTTAGCAAAAAGTATTGGTTCCCAATTACTCTTGGGGTAGCAATTGCTAATATTTTCAGCCCCCTAGGAATTGTTGATGTGTTTTTTGGAACACTAGGAACAGGACTTGCTCTTGCAATTAGTATTTTTGTTTTTAAATTTGTTAAAAATAGAATAGCAAGATATATCATTAATATTGTTTTATATTTAATTATTTGTATGCCAATAATTGCATATGAGATAACAATATTTAGTGGTGAAAATTCTGCAAGAGTTCCATTTGATTTTGGAGCATTTACTACGATTTATGGCTCATTGCTATTATCGCAAGTGGTTATTATGGTTATTGGTATTGTAATTACAGAAGCGCTAAATAAAGCAGTGGATTTAAAGAAAGTTTTTGAAGCCTAATTTAAATTGACTTCAATATAACATTATAGAAGAAATCAATCCTAAATTTTAAGGATTGTTTTTTCTTTTTCCTCTTGACTATAACGTATTGTAATAGTTTATAATGATATTATCACCGGTAGATAAATACAAAATTGGGAGGGGAAAATGAAAATTAATGAAGTTGCCAAAGTAAGTGGGGTTAGTTCTAGGACTTTGCATTATTATGATGAAATTGGTTTGCTAAAACCAACAAAACTAGAAAATGGGTATAGAGTCTATACCGCAAATGATTTAGATAAGTTGCAACAAATACTATTTTATAAATTTTTAGGTTTTAAATTAAGTAAGATTGCTGAAATTTTAAATAATAAAAGTAATCATCTCGAAATTTTAGAAGAACAACGTCAATTAATATTAAAGGAAAAGAGTCGTTACGAACAAATATTAAATACAATAGAGAATACAATAAAAAATCATAAAGGAGAAAGAAATATGTCAATTGAAGAAAAATTCTCTGGTTTTAAACTAGAGGATGTAAAAAAATATGAGCAATCTGCAAAAGAAAAATATGGAGAAGAAGTAATAGAAGAAGCTAAAGAACGTCAAAAAGGAAAAGAAGATATTGTCAATGAAAAATTTAATAGTGTTTTTCGAGAACTTGCTGAATGTAAAAAATTAGGATTAGAGCATTTTGATGAAAAAGTCCAAAATCAAGTTGATAGATTGTATAATTATTTGCGAAAATATGGATTTGATTGCACAATAGAGGTGTTTTCTTATATCGGAAAAGGCTATTCGGCTAATCTTGAATTTAAAAATAATATTGATAAATTTGGTGAGGGAGTCGCTGAGTATATAAGTGAAGCAATAGAGTATTATGTTAATAGACATAAATAATGTTATTATTTAAAACAATACCAATAAAAAATTAAAAAAACTATTGACAAAAAAAGAAATATATACTAAAATATATAAGTCAGTTGAAAATGTACCGTAGACAGTAGGGGGAGAAATCCTTAATTAGCCTACCGAGGACAAAATTCGAAAAGAAGCTTATGTGCCTTTTTGTATGTTCTCGCATACAAAAAGGTTTTTTATTGGTACTGAAATTGATAAATCTACTTAGGAGGAAGTTCAATGTCTAAAGCTATTGAGAGAAAACAAGAGTTAGTAAATCAAATCGCAGAAGAAATTAAAGCAAGTTCTTCAGTTGTTATTGCTGACTACCGTGGTTTAAACGTTGCGGAAGTAACAGAATTACGTAACAACATGCGTAACGAAGGTTTAACTTTTAAAGTTTACAAAAACTCATTAGTTCGTCGTGCGATGGAGCAAGCAGGAATTGAAGGATTAGAAGAAGTTCTAACTGGACCAAATGCTTTTGCTTTTTCAACAGACGATGCTGTAGCTCCTGCTAGAGTTTTAAACGATTTCGCTAAAGAACACGAAAACTTAGAACTAAAAGCTGGTGTTATAGAAGGAAAAGTTGCAGATCAAGCTGAAATTAAAGCTATCGCTACATTACCAAGTCGCGAAGGATTACTTTCAATGTTACTATCTGTATTAACAGCGCCAATGCGCAACACTGCTTTAGCTGTTAAAGCTGTAGCAGACCAAAAAGCTGAACAAGAAGCTTAATAAATAAAAATCATAAAAAATATAATTTAAAATCGGAGGAAATTTATAATGACTAAAGAACAAATTTTAGACGCTATCAAAGAAATGTCAGTTTTAGAATTAAACGACTTAGTAAAAGCAATTGAAGAAGAATTCGGAGTAACTGCTGCTGCACCTGTAGCTGTAGTTGGTGGAGCTGCTGCTGGAGCTGCTGAAGAAAAAACTGAATTTGAAGTAGTATTAGCATCTGCTGGTGATTCAAAAATCAAAGTAATCAAAGTTGTTCGTGAAATCACTGGAGACGGACTAAAAGAAGCTAAAGAAAAAGTAGACGGAGCGCCTGCAACAATTAAAGAAGGTGTTTCTAAAGAAGAAGCTGAAGAAATCAAAGCTAAATTAGAAGAAGTTGGAGCTTCTGTAGAAGTTAAATAATTTCTAATCTAAGTAGATAAAAAGATAGATGTAAATAAACACTAATATTCTATTTGAGAATATTTGATACGATGATAATAACAAAAAATAGTATATCTCAAGTGTCTAACTGGGGATATACTATTTTTCTTCTATTATAAGAGGTGTCTTTATTATGGAACATTATTATACAAATAATCCGACAACAAAAAGTTGTGAACAAATTATAAACTCTAAAATATTTGGAGAAGATTTTAAATTTTATACTGATAATGGAGTTTTTTCAAAAGATGGAGTTGATTTTGGGACTAAGGTGTTATTAGAAAATTTTAGTAGTCAAAAAGGAGTTGCTAGTGTAGCAGATATAGGCTGTGGATATGGAGTTATATCAATAGTCTTAGCTAAAAAAAATCCAGGTTATAGTTTTACTATGGTTGACGTTAATAACAGAAGTCTTGAATTAACTAAAAAAAATATTGAACTTAATAGAATTGAAAATAAAGTAGAAATAATTGAAAGTAGTTCTTTTGATAACGTAAAAGGTGACTTTGATATAGTATTAACAAATCCACCTATAAGAGCAGGGAAAAAAATTGTCCATCAAATAATGATGGATAGTTTTAATCATCTTAGTGAGTCAGGAGAACTATGGGTCGTTATTCAGAAAAAACAAGGAATGGCAAGTTGCAAAAAACTTCTTGAAGAAACTTTTTCTTTTGTGGAAGTTATCGCAAAAAACAAAGGATACTATATTTTGAAAGCCTCAAAATAATTGACAACTTGCTATAACTATGATAAAATGATAAATTGCAAGTAATTCTATTTTCTAGTAAATGGAATTACAAAAATTATATAGTAATTAAGAGAAAATAGTATATTTTCTTTTTAGTTTTATAAGAGAAAAGCTGAGAGGTGACACAGTTGCAAAAAGTTAAATTTGGTAAGCACAGACAAAGACGTAGCTATGCTAGAATATCAGAGGTAATTGATTTACCGGACTTAATTGAGATTCAGACATTATCTTATGAAAAATTTTTAGAAACTGGTATAAAAGAAGTTTTTAGAGATGTTTCACCAATTGAAGGTAATAATGATAAATTAAGCCTAGAATTCATTGATTATAAATTAGGAACGCCTAAATACAGTGTTGATGAATCTAAGGAACGTGATGCTACATATTCAGCACCTTTAAGAGTGCGAGTACGTTTGATTAATAAAGAACGTGACGAAATTAAAGAACAAGAAGTATTTATGGGTGAGTTACCATTGATGACAGAAACTGGAACGTTTATTATCAATGGAGCAGAGCGTGTAATTGTATCTCAATTAGTGCGTTCACCTTCTGTTTACTTTACAGAAGACGATAAATTAAAAATTAAAAATATTCCTAATGCTTATAAAACAACTGTTATTCCTAACAGGGGTGCTTGGTTAGAGTTTGAGAAAGATATAAAAGGACTAGCATACGCTCGTATAGATAGAACTAGAAAAATACCTTTGACAACACTTATTAGAGCACTAGGTTTTGAATCTGATGAAGCAATAATTAAATTGTTTGGAGAAGATACAGAACTTTTAAATACTTTGGAAAAAGATGAAAACTTAGACACAGGAACAGCATTAAAAGTTATTTACGATAAACTACGTCCAGGAGAGCCTGCAAACGTAGAGACAGCAAAAGCTACATTACATGGTCGTTTCTTCGATCCAAGAAGATATGATTTAGCTAAAGTAGGGCGCTATAAATTAAATAATAAACTTCATGTTGGAGAAAGATTAGAAAACCAAATTCTAGTAGAACCAATCGTTGATACAGAAACAGGTGAAATTTTAGTGGAAAAAGGAACTAAATTAACTCGTGAAATTATTGATGGTATCTATGAGGAACTGGGAACTACTGCTAACGTTGTAGAGTTTGATATGAATGAATCATTAGATGGAACTGATAGTTTGAAATTACAACTTTTCAAAGTTGTAAATCAAGTTAAAGTTGGTAATGAGTTTAATATAGATGAACTTACTAATGATCAAATCCTTCATGTTATCGGTAATGGTGCGCCAAACAAAGATATATTAACATTAACAATCGCAGATATCGTTGCTAGCATCAACTACTATTTACTATTAATTAGAAATAGAAGGAATAGTGATGGATTTGAATATGAATTAATCGGCCGCGTTGATGATATTGACCATCTTGGTAATCGTCGTCTTCGTTGTATTGGTGAATTATTACAAAATCAAATTCGTGTTGGTATTTCTCGTATGGAACGTGTTGTACGTGAGCGTATGAGTATTCAAGATACTAATGAAATTACACCTCAACAATTGATTAATGTTCGCCCAGTAACGGCAATTATTAAAGAATTCTTTGGAAGTTCTCAACTTTCACAATTCATGGACCAAACTAACCCATTAAGTGAGCTTACTCACAAACGCCGTTTATCAGCGCTTGGACCAGGTGGTTTAACGAGAGAACGTGCAGGAATGGAAGTGCGTGACGTTCACTATTCACACTATGGTCGTATGTGTCCAATTGAAACGCCAGAAGGTCCTAATATCGGATTAATTAACTCACTTTCATCATTTGCACGTATTAATGAATTTGGATTTATAATGACTCCATATAGAAAAGTGGAAACTGATAAAGAGGGGCGTCCGTATGTAACAGAAAATGTTCAGTATTTAACAGCGGATCAAGAAGATAAATACGTAGTAGCACAATCAAATTCAAATATAGATAAGAATGGATATTTCTTAGACGATGAAGTAGTTTGTCGTTTCAGAGGAGATAACACAGTTAAACCAAAAGAAATGATGAATTATATGGATGTATCTCCAAAACAAGTAGTATCAGCTGCGACAGCATGTATACCGTTCTTAGAAAATGATGACTCTAACCGTGCTTTAATGGGAGCGAACATGCAACGTCAAGCAGTGCCTTTAATGTTAACAGAAGCACCATTTGTTGGAACAGGAATGGAACATCTTGCAGCACGTGATTCAGGTGCTGCGGTAATCGCTAAATATCCTGGTATTGTTGAGTATGTAGACGGTGCTAAAATCAAGGTTCGTCGAATTGAAACTTTAGATGGAAAAGAAATTCAAGGTGACTTAGACACTTATGTAGTTCATAAATTTGTTCGTTCTAACCATAGTACATCATACAATCAAAAACCAATTGTAAAAGTTGGGGATAGAGTAGAACCTAAAGACATCCTTGCAGATGGACCTTCTATGGATAAAGGAGAATTAGCTTTAGGTAAAAACTTGGTTGTGGCATTCGTAAACTGGGATGGATATAACTATGAGGATGCTGTTATTATGAGTGAACGTCTTGTAAAAGATGATGTTTATACTTCTATTCACGTGGAAGAATATGAAACAGATGCGCGAGATACAAAATTAGGACCAGAAGAAATTACACGAGAAATCCCTAATGTAGGGGAAAATGCATTAAGAAATCTTGATGCACGTGGTATTATTCGTATTGGTGCTGAAGTTAAAGACGGTGATATCTTAGTTGGTAAAGTAACTCCAAAAGGATTAACTGAACAGACTCCAGAAGAAAAATTATTATATGCTATTTTTGGTGCGAAATCTAAAGAAGTACGTGATACTTCATTACGTGTACCACATGGAGCAGATGGAGTGGTAGCAGATGTTAAAATTTTCAAACGTGAAGATGGAGCGGAATTAGCTAACGGTGTAAATGAACTTGTTCGAGTATTTATCGTTCAAAAACGTAAGATTCGCGTTGGGGATAAAATGGCCGGTCGTCATGGTAACAAAGGGGTTATTTCTAATATCTTACCTGAAGAAGATATGCCATATTTACCAGATGGAACACCTGTAGATGTTATGTTAAATCCACTAGGGGTACCATCTCGTATGAATATTGGACAAGTATTAGAGCTTCACTTAGGAATGGCCGCTAAACAGTTGGGTATTCATGTTGCTACTCCAGTATTTGATGGGGCTAATGATGATGATGTTTGGGCAACTATCGCAGAGGCAGGAATGGCTAAAGATGCGAAGACTGTTCTTTATGATGGACGAACAGGTGAACCATTTGACAGCCGTGTATCTGTTGGTGTAATGTACATGATTAAACTTGCACACATGGTTGATGATAAACTTCACGCACGTTCAATTGGGCCATACTCATTAGTTACTCAACAACCATTAGGTGGTAAAGCACAATTTGGTGGACAAAGATTTGGAGAGATGGAAGTATGGGCATTAGAAGCTTATGGTGCTGCTTATACTCTTCAAGAAATTTTAACATACAAATCAGATGATACTAACGGTCGTGTGAAAACATATGAAGCTATTGTTAAAGGTGAAAATATTCCAAGACCTGGAGTGCCTGAATCATTCCGTGTTCTTATGAAAGAACTTCAAGCTTTAGGTATGGACTTTAGAGTAATGGATAAAGATGATAACGAAGTGGATATGGGTGATATTGATTTAGGAGATACTATAGAATATCATGGTTCTCATGAGAATAAAGAAAATGATAAGGAAAATGATGTGCAAGAAGAATCAAAAGCTGAAAGCGATGAGGCTTCAGGTTATGAAAATTTAGCTGACTTATTATTATCAGATACAGATGAGTATGATGATGTAGAAGAAGATAGTGAGCCAAGCGAAGAATCTTCAGGTTATGCGGCTTTAGCTGATATACTACTATCAGATATAGATGAATATGCCGATGTAGAAGATACTGATGAAGAATAATATGAATTTTACAATTAATCACAAAGAACTATTCAAGGCTATTATACAAAAAAATAAAGGAGGTATGCTCCTTGATAGACGTAAATAATTTTGCATATATGAAAATTAGTTTAGCTTCTCCTGAAAAGATTAGAAGTTGGTCTTATGGAGAGGTTAAGAAACCAGAAACTATTAACTATAGAACTTTAAAACCAGAAAATGATGGGCTATTCTGTGAAAGAATATTTGGTCCTACAAAAGACTGGGAATGTGCTTGTGGAAAGTATAAGAGAGTAAGATATAAAAACATAAAATGTGATAAATGTGGTGTAGATGTTACTTTGGCAAAAGTACGTCGTGAAAGAATGGGGCACTTAGAGTTAGCTGCCCCAGTAAGCCATATTTGGTATTTTAAAGGTATTCCAAGTAGAATGGGACTATTATTAGATCTTAGTCCAAGACAACTTGAAGAAGTTATCTATTTTGCTTCTTATATTGTAATTGATCCAGGTGAAACTGACTTTATGAAGAAACAAATTGTTTCTGAACGTGAAGTTCGTGAAGCGCGTAGCACTTTTGGAGCTAACTCATTCGTAGCAAAAATGGGAGCAGAAGCAATCCATGACCTGTTAACTGAGTTAGATATCGAAAAAGAACTAAAAGACTTAAAAAATGAACTTAAAGAATTAAGTGAAAGTAATTATAAATCAGGACAAAAAGTTGTTAAAATTATTAAACGTGTGGAAGTATTTGAAGCGTTCAAAAATTCTGGAAATAAACCAGAATGGATGATTATGACAGTACTACCAGTTATTCCACCAGAACTTAGACCAATGGTTCAACTAGATGGTGGTAGATTTGCAACAAGTGATCTTAATGATTTATATAGACGTGTAATTAACCGTAATAATCGTTTGAAAAAACTTATTGAGTTAAAAGCTCCAGGATTAATTGTACAAAATGAAAAACGTATGTTACAAGAAGCAGTTGATGCTTTAATTGATAATGGACGTCGTGGTCGTCCAGTAACAGGGCCAGGTAATAGAACACTTAAATCATTATCTAATATGTTAAAAGGTAAACATGGACGTTTCCGTCAAAACTTATTAGGTAAACGTGTTGACTATTCTGGGCGTTCTGTAATCGTCGTTGGTCCAAACTTAAAAATGTACCAATGTGGATTACCAAAAGAAATGGCGCTTGAATTATTTAAGCCATTTGTAATGCGTGAATTAGTAAAACGCGAATTAGCAAACAACATTAAAAATGCAAAAAATCAAATCGAAAAAATGGAAGATCATGTTTGGGATATTCTAGAAGATATTATAAAAGAGCATCCAGTACTACTTAACCGTGCTCCGACTCTTCACAGACTTGGTATCCAAGCTTTTGAACCAATTTTAGTTGAAGGACGTGCAATTCGTCTTCACCCTCTTGTTACAACAGCATTCAACGCTGACTTTGATGGTGACCAAATGGCTGTTCACGTACCTTTATCAAAAGAAGCGCAAGCAGAAGCACGTATGTTAATGTTAGCAGCTCAAAACATTCTTAACCCTAAAGATGGGAAACCAGTTGTTACACCATCTCAGGATATGGTACTTGGTAACTACTATCTAACACTAGAAAGACCAGGTGCAGTTGGGGAAGGTATGATTTTTAAAGATGCGGATGAAGCAAGAATGGCATATCAAAATGGATATATCCACTTGCATACACGTGTAGGTATTATGGCTAAGTCATTTGAAAATCCTACATTCACAGAAGAACAAAATAAAAAATTACTTATTACAACTATTGGTAAAGTAATTTTCAACGATATTCTTCCTGAAGGATTCCCATATCTAAATGAACCTACTAAAGAAAACTTAGAAACTGCAACACCAGATAAATACTTTGTAGCACCATCTGAACTAACAGAAAGTGGCTTAAAAGGATATATTGAAGAAAAAGAACCCATAACACCATTCAAAAAAGGTTTCTTATCAAAAATCATCTCTGAAATATTTAATAGATTCCACATTACTGAAACATCAATGATGTTAGACAGGATGAAAGATTTAGGATTTAAATATTCTTCAAGAGCTGGTATTACAGTAGGGGTTAGTGACGTATTCGTCCTACCTAACAAATATGAAATATTAGCTGAATCACAAGAAAATGTTGATAAGATTACTAATCTGTTTAGACGTGGATTATTAACAGAAGAAGAACGATATCAAAATGTTATTGCACAATGGGCAAAAGCAAAAGATATTATTCAAGACCAACTTATGGACTCGCTTCCAGCAACAAATCCAATTTATATGATGAGTGATTCTGGAGCTCGTGGTAATGCATCAAACTTTACACAGCTTGCCGGAATGCGTGGATTGATGGCTTCACCATCAGGGCGTATTATGGAAATGCCAGTGCGTTCATCATTTAAAGAAGGATTAACAGTATTAGAATATTTTATTTCTTCACATGGAGCGCGTAAAGGTCTTGCAGATACAGCCCTTAAAACAGCCGATTCAGGATACTTAACTCGTCGTCTAGTTGATGTTGCACAAGATGTTATCGTTCGTGAAAATGACTGTGGAACTTCTCGTGGTTTACGAGTAACTGCACTAAAAAATGGTACAGATGAAATTGAAAGCTTACAAGAACGTCTTGAAGGTAGATATAGTAAAGAAACTGTTGTTCATCCAGAAACAGGTAAAGTACTTGTTGAAGATGGAGAATTAATTACATTAGATACTGCAAAAGCAATCGAAGCAGCAGGTGTCGAAAGTGTTGTTATCCGTTCAGCATTCACATGTAATAGCCGTCACGGTGTTTGTGAAAAATGTTATGGTAAAAACTTAGCAACAGGTGAAAAAGTTGAAGTTGGAGAAGCAGTAGGTACTATTGCAGCCCAATCAATTGGAGAACCTGGTACACAGCTTACAATGCGTACATTCCATACAGGTGGGGTTGCTGGTGCTGATATCACACAAGGGTTACCTCGTATTCAAGAGTTATTTGAAGCACGTAATCCAAAAGGTAAGGCGCTAATCTCAGAAGTTGATGGAACAGTTACTAAAGTAGAAGTAGATACTAACCATGTTCGTAGAATTTATGTTCTAAGCGAAATTGGTGAAGAAAGAGAATATCAAGACTATGGTGCAAGCCGTATGTTAGTAAAACAAGATGATAAAGTTAAACGTGGACAAGCATTAACGGAAGGTTCTATTGAACCGAAAGAATTATTAGCTATTGCAGGGCTAGAAGCTGTACAAAGTTATTTACTAACTGAGGTACAAAAAGTTTACCGTATGCAAGGGGTAGAAATCAGTGACAAGCACGTAGAGGTTATGGTTCGTCAAATGTTAAGAAAAGTACGCGTAATCAATGCGGGAGATACTGATTTACTTCCAGGTTCACTAGTAGATATTCACAAATTTACTGATGAGAATAAACGAATCCTTGAAAAACGTGGGAATATGGCTACAGCTAAACCAGTTATTCTAGGTATTACAAAAGCATCTCTTGAAACAGAAAGCTTCTTATCAGCGGCGTCATTCCAAGAAACAACACGTGTTCTTACAGATGCAGCAGTCAAAGGAAAAGTTGATAAACTTATGGGACTTAAAGAAAATGTTATTATAGGTAAACTAATTCCAGCAGGAACAGGTATGACTAGATATAATAATATTGATATAGAATCAGAAGAAGATTTAAATAAGCCAATTGAAGAAGAATTACATGAAGAATTAGATGCAATTTAGCAAAAAAATGTAGAGTCAATAGAAATATATCAAAAAATGATATATTTCTATTGACAAAACTAAAAAATAAATGTAAAATGAATAATGTTGAATACAAAAGTAGAAGCACCCGTTTCTCACCTGCCAATTTTGATTGTTCAGGTCTATGTAGATGAAATGTAGAATTTTATGCTGGGTGTTTTGCACCCAGTTTTTTTAGTACTTTTAGTATTTAATGAATTTATAAATAGGAGGTGCTGATCATTAGTAAAGATACTGCACAAGTAAATGAAGGTATTAAAGCGAAAGAGTTTCTTTTAATTAGTCAAAATGGAGAACAATTAGGAGTTAAAACAAAAGCAGAAGCAATGCAGATAGCAGAGCGTCTGAGTTTGGATGTAGTCTTAGTAGCTCCAAATGCTAAAACACCTGTTGCGAAAATTATGAATTATGGTAAATTCAAATTTGAACAACAAAAGAAAGAAAAAGAAGCACGTAAGAAACAAAAAATCGTGACAACAAAAGAGATAAGATTATCTCCAACGATTGAAAAACATGATTTTGAAACTAAGTTGAAAAATGCACGTAAATTCTTAGCAAAAGAAGACAAAGTTAAAGTTTCTATTCGTTTTAAAGGGAGAGCAATCACCCATAAAGAAATTGGACAGAAAGTTTTAGAGAACTTTTCTAACGAAGCTAGCGATATAGCTACTGTCGAACAAAAGCCTAAAATGGAAGGTCGCAGTATGTTCTTAGTTCTAGCACCAAAAAAAGAGAAATAAAGGTTTAATATAGGAGGAATTTGATAATGCCAAAAATGAAATCTCACCGTGGTTTAGCAAAACGTGTGAAAAAAACAGCTAACGGTAAATTAAAACGTAGCCGTGCTTATACTTCTCACTGGTTTTCAAGAAAAACTACTAAACAAAAACGTCACTTACGTAAAGCTTCATTAGTATCTCGTGGTGATTACAAACGTATTAGAACTTTATTAGTTAAATAATATTAAAGAAGATTAATTATAGCGTAAATACTTATTTAAGTTATACATAAGGAGGAATTTGATATGCCACGTGTTAAAGGTGGAACTGTGACTCGTCGTCGCCGTAAAAAAGTTTTAAAACTAGCTAAAGGATATTTTGGTTCAAAACATACATTATTCAAAGTTGCTAAGCAACAAGTTATGAAATCTGGTATGTACGCGTTTAGAGACCGTCGTCAAACTAAACGTAATTTCAGAAGATTATGGATCGTTCGTATTAATGCAGCTGCAAGATTAAATGGATTATCTTACAGCCGTCTAATGAACGGACTTAAAGTTGCTGGAATCGATATTAACAGAAAAATGTTATCAGAAATCGCTATCCATGATGCAGCAGCATTCACGAGTATTTGTGAACAAGCTAAAGCAGCTTTAGCTAAATAATTAATTTAAAGCTAACTACATAATTGTGTAGTTGGCTTTTTTTATAGTTTATTTTAATATAGGAAGAAGACTAATATAAATATAAAATTCAGTGTTAAATGCTAATATATTTGTGTGTTAAGAGTGAATACCTTACAATAAATGATAAAAATTTTAAGAATAAATATATAATATAAAATTTCATATTAAAATACTATTTTAATAACTAAATATTTAAATAAATTATTAAAATGTAATTAAGAATATAATATATTTATCTAAAAAATTCATAGTAGTAATAGATTGATAAAACATGCTCTTTTCTCAATAGACAATGTATCTAAAGTATTATTTCTGTTGCCAGTTTCTTGAAAAAAAAGCTATTTTCTGATATAATTATAAGGTATAAAATATATTTATATACATAAAGTTTCATTTCAAATCAATTTGGAGGTGTAAAATGAAAAAAGTTTTTATTAATAGTGAATATATTACACTGTCTCAATTTTTAAAATTAGAGGGTTTTATTGCTTCAGGTGGTGAAGCCAAATATTTCTTAAAAGAAGTGGAAGTAGAGTTAAATAATGCTTTTGAAGATAGACGAGGGAAGAAGCTATATACTAATGATGTTATTAAAATAGATGGACAAGAGTTTATTATAGTTAATGAAAATTAAAGAGTTAAAACTATTATATTTTCGTAATTATACATCTTTAAATATAGATACACATCCATCCCTTAATATTTTTTTCGGAGACAATGCTAATGGGAAGACTAATATAATTGAGTCTATTTTTTGTTTGTCTCTGGGAAAAAGTTATCGAACCAAAAGTGATACCGAATGTATTATGTTTGGTGAAACAGCTGCAGCAATGTCATGTGTTTTAAATAAGAATAATAAGAATCTTGATATAATGTTAGGTATAAGTAATAAAGGAAAAAGTGCGAAGATAGCTGGTGTGAAAAAAAGTAAGTTAACGGAGTTTGTAGGAGAATTAAATGTAGTCTTATTTTCTCCAGAAGATTTACAAATAGTAAAGGGATCACCATCGTTACGAAGAGAGTTTATAAATAGAGAATTTTATCAGTTTTCGCGTATATATCATAAGTACCATTTAATGTACCAACATCTTTTAAAACAAAGGAATTCTTATTTAAAAGACATGAAAAAAAATCCTAAAGATGAAATAAGTCTTACATATTTAGAAACACTTACTATTCAATTAGTGAAAATAGCTATGTATATTACTCGTGAACGGGTTTCGTTTGTAGAAGATATAGCTAAGCTTGCCTATGAGAATATGTTGAATATTTCCAATGGTAATGAAATTTTAGGAATTAAATACAAGAGTTCGATTTTAGATGCTCTAGGAATTTCTAGTGTTTCAGATGCCAAATTTAGTGAAGAAAATATTGTTGAGTTAATGATGAAAAAATCACTCGATGATATAATGCGTGGCAATACTAAAATTGGACCACATCAAGATGACTTAGAGTTCTTTATAAATAATCTTGAGGCTAGGACATATGCATCTCAAGGTCAACAACGCAGCATAGTACTATCGCTTAAGCTTTCAGAGATACACTACTTAAAACAAAAAACAGGTGATACTCCTGTACTTCTATTAGATGATGTATTAAGTGAGCTAGATAAAAATAGACAGTTAAAGTTGTTAGAGGCAATTGATGAGAACGTACAAACATTTATAACAACACCTTCTATAACGGATATAAAGGAAGATTTATTAGAAAAAGCAAAAGTATTCAAAATAGACAAAGGTACTATTGGTGAATTTTTGTGAAGAATAATTACTAAATAATAGATGATAAAAATGAAAGGAAAAATCATGATAGAAAAAAAACAAATTCAAGAATATAATGCCGATCAGATACAGGTTCTTGAGGGATTAGAAGCTGTTCGAGTAAGACCAGGTATGTATATTGGTTCGACATCAAGTAGAGGGCTACACCATTTAGTATGGGAAATCGTAGATAACTCTATTGATGAAGCTTTGGCGGGGTACTGTAATACAATTACAGTTGCTATTGAAAAAGATAACTGGATAAGAGTAGAAGATAATGGTCGTGGTATTCCAATTGATATTCAAGAACAAACAGGAAAACCGGCACTTGAGGTAATTCTTACAGTACTACATGCTGGAGGTAAATTTGGTGGAGGAGGATACAAAGTATCTGGTGGACTTCACGGAGTTGGAGCTAGTGTAGTTAATGCTTTATCTACTAATCTAGAAGCATATGTTCATCGTGATGGTAAAATCTATTCAATGAAATTTGAACGCGGAGAAGTTGTTCAAGATATTACAGTTATTGGAGAAACTGATAAAACAGGAACAACTGTGCGTTTTAAAGCAGATCCAGAAATATTCCAAGAAACAACAGTATATGAGTATGATATATTAAGATCACGCATTAGAGAACTTGCTTTCTTAAATAAAGGTATCACTATAATTCTAAAAGATGAAAGAGAAAATCAAGAGAAAGAAGAAGACTTTTGCTATGAAGGTGGATTATTAGAATATGTAGAAATGTTAAATGAGAATAAAGACTCTCTGCACGAAGCAATCTATGTTCATGGAGAGATGGAAGGTAAGGAAGTAGAAATCTCAATGCAATATAATACGGGATATTCTAGTAATATTTTAAGCTATGCCAATAATATTAATACACATGAAGGTGGAACACATGAAAGTGGATTTAAAACAGCTTTAACACGTATTATAAATGCATATGGTAAAAAGAATAAACTAATTAAAGAAAAAGAAGCACTAACAGGTGATGATGTTCGAGAAGGTTTAGTTGCAATTATTTCTATTAAACATCCAAATCCACAGTTTGAAGGACAAACAAAGACTAAACTAGGTAACTCAGAAATGAGTACAATAACAAATAAACTATTTTCTGAGGAATTAGATAGATTCTTACTAGAAAACCCAAAAGTTGCAAAAATTATCGTAGAAAAAGGACTACAGGCTTCTCGTGCGAGAATTGCGGCAAAAAAAGCACGTGAATCTACTCGTCGCAAAAATGCTTTAGAATTTACAAACTTACCAGGAAAACTTGCCGATTGTTCTAGTAAGGATGCGGCTGAATGTGAATTATTCCTAGTCGAAGGGGATTCTGCGGGAGGAAGCGCAAAACTTGGTCGTGATAGTAAGTTCCAAGCGATATTACCATTGAAAGGTAAAATTCTTAACGTAGAAAAAGTTAGAATTGATAAAGTTTTATCAAGTGATGAAATTAGATCACTTATAACAGCTGTAGGAATGGGAATTGGTGAGACATTGAATATGGATAAACTACGTTACCATAAAATTGTTATTATGACCGATGCTGATGTTGATGGTAGCCATATTCGTACATTATTATTAACATTCTTCTTTAGATATATGAGGGAATTAATAGATGCAGGATATGTATATATTGCAAGACCACCACTATACGGTTTGAAAGTGGGTAAAAAAGAATACTATTGTCATACAGAAGAAGAACTAAAACAACATATTGAAGAATTTGCTGGAGATAAAAAATACACAGTTCAACGATATAAAGGTCTTGGAGAAATGAATGCTGAAGAACTTTGGGATACTACAATGGATCCAAAACACCGTTTAATGTATCAAGTAAGTATAGGGGATGCACAACGTGCTGATGCTGCTTTTGATACTCTAATGGGTGAAAAAGTTGAACCAAGACGTAAGTTTATTGAAGAAAATGCCTTAAATGTTATAAACTTAGACATTTAGTAAGAAAGGATAAAACATGGAAGATAATAAAAATAATATTACCTTGAGAAATATAACAACGGAAATTGAAAATTCATTTTTAGATTATTCAATGAGTGTTATTGTTTCACGTGCCTTGCCGGACGTAAGAGACGGATTGAAGCCAGTGCATAGAAGAATATTATATGCATTTAACGAATTGGGATTAACTCATGATAAACCGTATAGAAAAAGTGCTGCTGTTGTAGGTGAAGTTATGGCAAAATATCACCCTCATGGTGACTTTGCAACATATGGAACAATTGTTCGTCTTGCTCAAGATTTCAACAGTAGATATCCAATGGTGGATGGTCAAGGGAATTTTGGGTCTATCGATGGTGATGGAGCAGCGGCGATGCGTTATACAGAAGCTAGAATGAGTAAAATAGCTTCTGAAATGTTAAGAGATATCAATAAAGATACTGTTGATATGCAAGAAAACTACGATGGAACAAAACAAGAACCTAAAGTATTACCTGCTCGTATACCTAATTTACTAGTAAACGGTAGTAGTGGTATTGCGGTAGGTATGGCTACTAATATTCCGCCACATAATCTTGGAGAAGTTATTGATGGAGTAGTAGCTCTTGCAGATAATTCTGAAATTACTATTGCAGAACTTATGACTAAGATTAAAGGACCAGATTTCCCAACTGGAGCACATTTATTAGGTCGTAGTGGAATAGTTAAAGCATATACTACAGGTCGTGGTTCTATAGTTATGCGTGGTAAAACAGAAATCGAGCAAATGAAAAATGGTAAGGAACGTATTGTAATAACAGAAATTCCTTATCAAGTTAATAAAGCAAAATTAGTAGAAAAAATTGCTGAATTGGCCCGAGACAAAAAAATTGAAGGTGTAACAGACTTACGAGACGAGAGTAACCTTAAAGGAATGCGTATCGTAATCGAACTTCGTCGAGATGTAAACAGCAATGTTATTTTAAATAATCTATATAAATTAACACCACTTCAAAGTTCATTCGGTGTTAATATGATTGCTCTTGTTAACGGAGTACCAAAATTACTTAACTTAAAAGAAGCGTTATATCATTATTTAGAGCATCAAAAAGAAGTAGTTGTACGTAGAACTAGATTTGATTTAAATAAGGCGAAAGCGAGAGCTCATATCTTAGAGGGGTTAAGAATAGCTCTAGACAATATAGATAAAATTATTAGCTTAATTCGTGGTTCACAAACTACAGAAGAAGCTAAAACAGGCTTAATGGAACAATTTTCATTAACAGATGTTCAAGCACAAGCGATTTTAGATATGCGTCTTCAAAGACTTACTGGTTTAGAACGCGATAAGATTGAAGAAGAATATAAAAAACTTATGGAACTTATTGCTGATTTAGAAGATATACTTGCTAAACCTGAGCGCGTTCGTGAAATTGTAAAAGAAGAATTATTAGAGATTAAGGAAAAATATGGCGATAAACGTCGTAGTGTCATAATTGAAGGACAAGTTGATCAAATTGATAATGAAGATTTAATCGAAAAAGAACAAATTATAATTACTCTATCTCATAACCAATACATCAAACGTCTTGCTGCAAGTACTTATAAGAGTCAAGGTCGTGGTGGACGTGGAGTTAATGGAATGACTACAAATGATGAGGATAACGTAGCTTATATGCTAAGTTGTTCAACTCATGATCATATTTTATTCTTCACCGATAAAGGAAAAGTATATACTCTTAAAGGTTATGAAATTAATCAAATGAGTCGTCAGTCTAAAGGTATTCCAATTATCAATTTACTTGAAATAGAAAAAGAGGAAAAAGTAAACTCTATTATTGCTATTTCTGATCTTCAGGAGGAAGATACAAGCTTAATATTCTCAACTAAGTTTGGTATTATAAAAAAATCAAAACTAGGAGATTATGCAAGTATCTTGAAAAAAGGTAAGATAGCACTTAAATTAGATGAAGGTGATTCATTAATCGATGTTCAAAGAATTACTGACGATCAAGATATTATGATTGTGACTGCAAATGGCCAAGCTATCAGAATTAATGCTAAAAAAGTGCGTCAAATGGGACGTGTTAGTCGAGGTGTTAAAGGTATCACGCTTTCTCCAGATGACTATGTAATAGGTATGGAAGTAGTAGATGAATCTAAGAAAATTTTAACAGTAACAGAAAATGGTATTGGTAAGATTTCTAAATCTACGGAGTTTAATGTAATTAACCGTGGTGGTAAAGGTGTAAAAGTAGCAAAAGTTACGAAGAAAACTGGTAAAATAGTTGCGGTTAAATCAATAACTGGAAATGAAGACTTGATGATTATGACAGATCAAGGAATAATTATTAGAATAGATATTTCTACTATTAGTACCTTAGGAAGAACTGCTACAGGAGTTAAAGTAATTAACTTAGTTGACAATCAAAAAGTAGCAACGGTAACGCTAGCAGAAAAAGAAGAAAACTACGAAGATGACTAAAAAATACCCGAGAAGCAAAAGATGTTTCTCGGGTATTTTGATAAAATAAGAACATTAGTTAAGAAAATTCATAAAAAGTTAGTAATTTAATAAAAAAACATAGAAAAATCTTCCAAAGCAATTGTTTTATATAGAAAAAAGTTTTATAATGGAATATGTGGCTATTGTTGATAATAAAATTACAATGGTAAACTTATTATCAAAATCAAAGTAAGGAGTAGTTTAATGCAAAGTAAAAGACTAGAAAGTAATGTAAATGAAAATATTGTACATGAAGAAATAGAAATATTAACACAGATTTTGTTGAAAGCAACAGAGAAGATGACTTCAAAAGAGACTTTTAATAAAATTATCGAATTAAAACGATTAGCTGATAATAAAGAATATGAACAAGTAAATAAAATTATAAAAAGTTTAAATCAAGAAGAGATGGAAATAGTAGCTAACTTTTTCTCTACTTTACCATTATTGATTAATATTTCAGAAGATGTTGATCTAGCATATGAAGTAAATTATAAAAATAATTCTGGTGAAACTTATACAGGAAAACTATCAGATTCAATAACTACGTTGAAAGATATAAATATTTTAGAAAATATTAATGTAGTACCTGTTTTAACAGCGCATCCTACTCAAGTTCAGAGAAAAACAATCTTAGATTTAACTGAGAAACTTCATAATTTATTAAGAAAACATCGTGATGTAAAAAATGGACTTATTAATAAAAATAAATGGTATAATGATTTACAAAAACATATTGAAATTTTGTTACAAAGTGATATAATTCGTGAAAAAAAATTAAAAGTAGTTAATGAAATCACGAATGTATTAGAGTACTATAATTTGTCATTTATTAAAGCTATTTCTAAGCTTATGACAGAGTATAAAAGTCTATTAAAAGAGAATAATATACCATTAAAAAACGAGAGCCCAATAACAATGGGGATGTGGATAGGTGGAGATAGAGACGGAAATCCCTACGTAACAGCAGAGACACTAAAACTGTCTGCTATGAAGCAATGTGATTTAATCACAAACTATTATTTGAATAAGTTAGATAATTTGTATCGTACATTTTCTATGTCGTCACAATTGATAGGAGAAAGTGAAGCTCTTCGTGAGCTTGCCAATAAGTCTTTAGATTTATCAGAATATAGAGAAAAAGAATTTTATAGAAAAGCTATATTTTATGTAAGATGTAAATTAGAAAATACTCGTGAATATTTGTTAAATGATACAATACACGATGATATTTACTTAAGTGCTGAGGATTTTGAAAAAGATTTAAAAGTTATGGAAAAATCTCTTTTAGAGAATAAAGGGGAAATTTTAATAACTGGAGAATTTGAAGAATTATTGAATGTAGTTAAAATCTTTGGATTTTATCTAGCAAGCATTGATATGCGTCAAGATTCTAGTGTTCATGAGGCATGTGTAGCTGAACTTCTAAAATGTGCTAATATTGAACAAAATTATAATTTATTATCAGAAGAGGAAAAATGCAAATTACTATTGAGACAGTTAAATGAAGATCCACGACCTCTTAGTATAGGAGATAATAGCAAGCAGTCTGAAGAATTGAAAAAAGAACTTGAAATTTTCCGTACAGCAAGATATTTAAAAGATAAACTAGGAAACAATGTAATACGTCAAAATATTATATCTCATACTACAAGTATTTCAGATTTGTTAGAACTTGCAATAATGTTGAAAGAAGTAGGGTTAGTAGGAAAAGATTTTGCAAGGTTACAGTTAGTACCATTATTTGAAACTATAGAAGATTTAGAAAATTCTTATGAAATTATGGATAAGTATTTAAATCTTGGTATAGTAAAAAAATGGGTAAGTGATAATAAAAATTATCAAGAAGTCATGTTAGGATATTCAGATAGTAATAAAGATGGTGGATATTTATCATCTGGATGGTCACTATATAAGGCTCAGCAAGAATTATCGTCTCTTGGAGAAAAATATGGTATAAAAATTACATTCTTCCACGGACGAGGTGGTACAGTAGGTCGTGGAGGTGGACCAAGTTATGACGCGATTATTTCTCAACCCTTAGGTAGCGTTCAAGATAGGATACGTCTCACAGAACAAGGAGAGATTATTGCAGCTAAATATGGTAATAGTGATGCAGCATACTACAACTTAGAAGCGCTGTTTTCTGCGGTGATTCAAAGAATGAATGCTGATAAAGTTAACAAAGATATTAGAGATATTCCAGAAATTCAAGTTATAATGGATAAAATTGTGGCGGATAGTTATGAGGCCTACCGTAAACTTGTATTTGAAAATCCGAATTTCTATAACTATTTCTTTGAAGCAACTCCAATTAAAGAAATTTCAAGCCTAAATATAGGTTCTCGCCCAGCTTCACGTAAAAAAATTACAGATATTGGGGGATTAAGAGCCATTCCTTGGGTATTCTCATGGTCACAAAGTAGAATAATGCTTCCAGGGTGGTATGGAGTAGGAACTGCATTTTCAAACTTTATTAATAAAGATAAAGGAAATATTGATAAACTCCGCAGTATGTATAAAAGTTGGCCGTTCTTTACATCGCTATTATCAAATGTAGATATGGTTATGTCAAAATCAGATATGGGAATAGCAAAAGAATATGCAAATCTTTGTAAGGATCAAAAAACAAAACAGGTATATGGTGAAATTTTAAAAGAATGGCAATTAACAAAAGAGGTAGTTTTAAAAATTTCGGAACATAAAGAATTTTTAGAAGATAATACATATCTAACTAAAAGTTTAGATAATAGGTTACAATACTTTAATACATTAAACTATTTACAAATAGAATTAATAAAACGTGCTAGAGAAGGTAAGCTTCCAGAATCACAGGTTAACACTATTCATATTACTATTAATGGAATAGCAACAGGGCTTAGAAACTCAGGATAATAAAAAAACTTTCGCAGTTAGAATTGCAAACTGCGAAAGTTTTTTTATTTAATTTTAACAGCTATATAACTACTTGGTGGAATTACTACACCATATGGAGTGACGTATATTTTGTTATTTCCAAATATTTTCTCCCCATTATAATCTGGTATAAAGTGTGCTTTACTATCTAAGTTAATAATACAAAGAATATCATTTCTACGATATGCGATACATTTCTCTGCAATATAGTTCATTTCGAATCCAGTTATGAAGTTTTCTTTATTATTATGTCTAAAATTAGACAGTTCTATATAGTGATTTAGCAAATCAAAATCTTTTTTATCGTGAGCAAAACCTAAACGGTTATATGGATCTCTAAAGCCATACATACCAATTTCATCTCCATAGTAAATACATGGAACACCAGGTAATGTAAATTGAATGAAACTTGCAAATTTTAAAAGTTCTCTAGCTTTAGAATATTGTTCATCTGATAATTTGTATGTTGGGCGTTCATTTACTGGAACACTTTCTGGATTATCAAACGCAAGTAAAGTAAGCACGCGTTCAGTATCATGACTATCCAATAGATTCATAATACAATCAAGAGCAGGTTGTGGATAGTTTTCTACCAGTTTTAATATTTCTACTGAGAATTTCTTGGCATCATTGTACTTAACAAAATTAATAATTGCATCTTTCCAAGGATAATTCATAACACTGTCTAGCTGTTTTCCTAAGAAATAGCGTCGACGTGTATTATAAGAAATTTTGTTTGTTGCATCTTCCCAAACTTCTCCGATGATTAAGGCGTCTTTATCATAATATTTCGCTGTTTCACGAATACGATCAAGGAATTCGTCAGGGAATTCGTCAGCTACGTCAAGTCGCCAACCAGAGATACCTAGTTTTTGCCAAAAATTAACAACTCCAGTATCTTTATTATTAATAAAATCACTATATTCTTTATTTTCTTTTACTACAGTTGGTAAATTATCAAATCCCCACCAAGAATGATATTCATTAGGGAAATTAATAAAGTTAAACCAAGAATAATAAGGAGACTCTTTTGAATTGAAAGAGCCTATACTATCATAGTGGTTATATCTGTTAAAGTATATACTATCAGAGCCAGTATGACTAAAGACACCATCTAAAATTATTTTAATATTATCCTGTTTGAAGTTGTTACAAAATTCTTCAAATTGCTCATTTGTTCCAAAATATGGATCTACTTTAAAGTAATCCGAAGTAGAATAACGGTGATTTTCAGGACTTTCAACTATTGGATTTAGATAAATACTTTCTATATTTAGTTTTTTGAAATAATCTTTTTCTTCCTCAATACCTAGCAAATTCCCCATTAGGAAATCTTTAGCGCCATAGTCTTTGTGTGTAATTGATGAATGTGGAATAGCATCCCATGATTTATGTCTGATTCTAATATTTTCATTTTTAGCTGCAGGTGCGATATATTTTTCACTACGTTTAAACCTATCAGGGAAAATTTGGTACATTATAGAACCTTTATACCAATCAGGTGTAGTAAAGTTTTCATCATAGACAGTAAGTTGCCAATCAGGTAATTCGTTATTCTCGCGTACTAATTTAGCATCTAAATTATCATTTTTCAAATAAGCGGTGAAACTATCAAATACAACTTCAAAATGATAAAAATATAATCCTATATCAAAACCACCGAAGCTAACAACATATTTTGAATAATTAGGTGAGTTTTTTTCAAGAAAGTTTAAACTTTTAGAAAATAAAGTTCCTGTAAATTCATTTTTTATTACTATTCTGAAATCATTGAAGTAAAAATCATCTCTAATTAATACTTCAAATTTTAGAGAGTGCTTATCTATAATTGCTCCATGAGGAAACTTGTTATGAATGGGGTTAAAAATAATCATAATTTTATTTTCTCCATTAATGTAATATTTTTTGCATTAAATTTATATGTGAATTTTTCAACAATAATATTGTAATACAAAATAATATTATTGTAAATTAATTGAATACGAGAATATAAAAAAACTTTTATATATTCTTTATTTTGTAAGTATAAAAAGCAATCATCATTTTTTAAGAAAACATTTACAGAAATTGCGGTATGTGTTATAATATAGGTATAAAAAAAGCAAAAGAAATCCAATAATAAAGTAATTAAATTTATTTATTATTTTAATGTTTTTTTTTATAACAAAAGAAAACGTTTACTTTAATTGGAAAAGGGGGTTATAATAGTGAATAGTATGGCGGAATACTTATTTCATGAAGGAACTAACTACCATAGTCATAAATTTTTAGGATCATTTTTAGAAGATGGAGTTTGCACTTTTAGGGTTTGGGCACCAAAAGCCAAAAAAGTTTTTGTGACAGGTGAGTTTTGTTCGTGGAATCCACATATTTATGAAATGCAACCTTTTAATGATAAAGGAATTTATGAGATTACAATACCTGATATAAAACAATTTGATTCATATAAGTATATTATTGTAACAGAAAGCGGTCAGGAACTATGGAAAGCAGATCCTTATGCGGTACATGCAGAAACAAGACCACAGACAGCATCTAAAGTTTATAAAGTTCCAAATTATAAATGGGAAGATGATAAATGGATGAGTAAACGACATGTTCCTTACCATGAACCTATGAATATTTATGAAGTGCATTTGGGATCTTGGAAACATAAAGAAAATGGTGATGAATTTAGTTATCGCGAGTTGGCAGATGAATTAGTTAACTATGTAAAAGAAATGAACTATACTCACATTGAATTACTTCCGGTAACTGAGTATCCATATGATAAATCTTGGGGTTATCAAGTAACAGGATATTTTGCACCTACATCAAGATATGGAACACCAGAGGATTTTATGTATTTTGTTGATAAGTGTCATCAAAATAATATAGGTGTTATTCTTGATTGGGTACCAGGACATTTTACAAAAGACGCACATGGATTATATGAGTTTGATGGAACTCCTTGTTATGAATATTCAGATCCAAGGAAAATGGAACACGAAGGATGGGGGACTAGAGTTTTTGACTACGGTCGTAATGAAGTCAGATCATTTTTAACTTCTAGCGCAATATCTTGGATTGAAGATTATCATATTGATGGATTAAGAGTTGATGCGGTTAGTTCAATGATATTTTTAAACTATTGTCGTGATGAAGAAAAATCGGCAAGAAATATCTATGGAGGTTTTGAAAATTTAGAAGCGATAGATTTTTTAAAAAATCTAAATTCATATATTAAAGAAAACTATTCTGGGGTTAGTATGATTGCAGAAGAATCTACAAGTTATCCTAAAGTAACAGCAGCTGTAGAGCATGGTGGACTTGGTTTTGATTTTAAGTGGAATATGGGCTGGATGAATGATAGCCTTGATTATTTAGAAGTAGATCCATTCTTTAGAAAAGGGTCGCATAATAAATTTACATTTTCAATGCATTATGCTTTTTCGGAAAACTATATTTTGCCAATATCTCATGATGAAGTAGTACATGGGAAAAAGTCACTTTTAGATAAAGCACCGGTAGCATATGAAGATAAATTTGCTAATTTTAAAGCATTTTTAGGTTATATGTTTGCACATCCTGGGAAAAAATTAACATTTATGGGTGTTGACATAGCGCAATTTATAGAATGGGATGAGGAAAGACAGCTTGATTGGTTCTTATTATTATATCCAAAACATAATTTTAGTCATCGCTATATAAAAGAACTAAATAAATATTATAAAACTACACCAGCATTATGGCAAAATGATTGTGATTGGAACGGTTTTAGATGGCATGTAGTTGATGATAATACAAATAATGTCTTTGCTTTTTCAAGAATTGATAATAGTGGAAAAGAAGTATTAGTAGTAAGTAATTTTTCAGGCCAAATATTAAAAGGTTATGAAATAGGTGTGGATACTTGGGGAAGCTACAAAATATCATTAAATTCAGATGCTAAAAAATATGATGGTACAGCATTACAAAATAGAAATCTAAAAACACTAAATAAAAAGAAAAACAATTTCCAATATACTTTGAGTATAAATATACCACCTTATGCAACAATGTATATAGAAAAGAAATAATAAGTTTAGAAGACGGGGGACAAATTTATGGCGCGTAAAAAAGAAGTAGTAGCAATGCTATTAGCAGGAGGTCAAGGAACGAGACTTCAAGTTTTAACACAAGATATGGCAAAACCAGCTGTACCGTTTGGTGGGAAATATAGAATTATAGATTTTCCACTTTCAAACTGTGCAAACTCTGGAATCTCTACTGTAGGTGTATTAACGCAGTTTATGCCATTAGAGCTTAATTCATATATGGGAAATGGACAACCTTGGGACTTAGATAGAATGGATGGGGGATTATCAATTTTACCACCTTACACAGCAGGGAAAACAGGAGAATGGTATAAAGGAACTGCTAATGCAATTTATCAAAATATAAAATATATTGAACAATATGATCCAGAGTACGTTCTTATTTTATCAGGTGATCACATTTATAAAATGAACTACAAAGAAATGTTGGATTTTCACAAACAAAAAGGTGCAGATCTAACTATCGCTCATATTAATGTACCAATTGAAGAAGCAAGTCGCTTTGGTATTCTTAATACAAACGAGGATTTAAGAGTAACTGAATTTTTAGAAAAACCAAAACATCCAATTTCAACTAAAGCGTCAATGGGAATTTATATTTTCAGTTGGCAGCAATTAAAAGACTATTTAGTACGAGATGAAGAAAATCCAGATAGTGAAAAAGACTTTGGTAAAAATATTATTCCTATGATGTTAAATGAAGGTAAAAATATTTATGCATATCCGTTTTATGGCTATTGGAAAGACGTAGGTACGATTGAAAGTTTATGGGAAGCTAACATGGACTTAATTAAAAATAAAGAGAACTTTAATATTGATGATAAACTATGGAGAATATACTATCGTCATGCTGGGGTAATGCCACAATACTTAAGTGCGGGTGCTAATGTTAAAAATTCTATGATTTCTGATGGAACGTCTGTTTCAGGATTAGTTTCAGAATCAATAATTTCTTCAGGGGTTACTATAGAAGAGGGAGCAGAAGTAGTAGGAAGTATTATAATGCAAAATGCTAAAATAGAGCGTGGTGCAAAAGTCTTTAATTCAATTATTGCAGAAGGTTCAGTAATCAAAGAAAATATTGAGGTAGGACACAGAGAAATTGTTTTAGGAAAAGAACAAATCACGGTAGTTGGAAAAGATGAAGTAGTTTCAGAAAATAGGAAAGTAGAGGGAAAATAATATGGTAAATGCTTTTTGTGTATTATTCGCAGACAATTATAGAAATGATGACTTGCAAGGATTGGTAAGAAATAGAACATTATCATCATTATCAATTGCCTCAAGATATAGAATGATAGATTTTATGTTATCATCATTAGTAAAAGCTGAAGTTTCTAATATAGCAGTTGTAACTAATCACCACTACAAATCACTAATGGATCACTTAAGTTGGGGGAAAGATTGGGATTTAAATAGAAAAAATAGTGGATTGAAATTTATCACGCCGATGTCGAACCACTTATCAAATAGAGTTGCTCATAACAAAATAGAAGCTCTAGGGGATGCAATATCATATGCAGATGCATTATTAGAAGATTACTGTATTTTAGCAGATGCAAACATTGTTGGTAATATTGATTTTAAAGAAATGGTAAAATATCACAAACAAACAAATGCTGATGTTACTTTAGCTTATACATATCGAAAACCACAACAACGTGAATCACAAATTATCTTTGATGAAAAACGTAGAGTATATGATAGCTTATATCACTATAACGGATATGATGAAGTTTGTCCAACGCAAGTCAAAATTTATATTATGTCAAAATCTATGTTTAAAGAAATAGTTCAGAAAGGAACAACATTAGGATGGGAAGACATATTATTAGATTATGTAGCTAAAAATTTCCATAAATTAAATGTTTATGCATACGAAATTAAGAGTTATAATAGAACTATAAATAGTGTTCAAGAATATTATGACTTTAACAAAGATTTACTAAATCCAGATAAGTTAAGAGAGTTATTTTTATCTGGAACAGATATACTGACAAGAGTTCAAGATAGTGTCCCAACAATGTATGGAGATGGAGCAATTGTTAAAAATTCTATCTTAGGTGATGGATGCGAAATTAATGGAATTGTTGAAGATAGTATTTTATTCCGTGATGTAGTTGTAGAAGAAGGTGCTGTAATTAAAAATTCTATAATAATGCCTAATTGCGTTGTGAAAAAATCAGCTTATTTAGATTATGTAATTTCAGATAAAGCTGCAACGATAGGAGAAAAAATTGAATTAAAAGGGACAGAAAATTGTCAAGTAATTGTAGAGAAAAATAAAGTTGTAAAATAACTAAATATTAGGGTTAGGATAATTTATGAAAAATTAAAATCTCGATTTTCTATTGGAAAAGGAGTATAATAAGCAAAGAATCATAAATTAATACTAACCCTTTTATCTGGAAATAAATTTATGATAAAACAACGAATAAGGAGATGACAAAAATGAAAATATTATTCGTAGCAGCAGAAGCAGCACCTTTCGTTAAAGTTGGTGGATTAGGTGATGTTATTGGCTCACTTCCTAAAGCATTGCAAGATGAAGATGTAGAGGCAAGAGTGATATTGCCATTATATTCGTCTATTGATAGAGAAAAATATAACTTAGAATATAGACAACATATTTTTATTAATCTAGGTTGGAGAACAGTTTATTGTGGTATATTTGAAACGGAGATTGATGGAGTAAAATATTACTTTATAGATAATGAACAATATTTTAATAGAGATAGTGTTTATGGTCAAAGTGATGATGGGGAGAGATTTGCATTCTTCTCAAAAGCCGCTTTGGAGATATTACCACATATTGAATATAAACCAGATGTACTTAATGCTAATGATTGGCATACGGCTCTATCTGTAATTTATTTAGATGATCTGAAATCACGTGGAGAGAATTTCTACAGTAACATTAAGAGTGTGATTTCTATTCACAATATTGAATTCCAAGGTAAGTTTAATCCATATGACATGGGCTATTTATTTGGTTTAGATAATAAATACTTTGATGCACTTATTTATAATGGAGATTTGAATTTATTAAAAGGTGCAATTCAGTTAGCTGATAGAATTAGTACAGTAAGTGAAACTTATGCCCATGAAATTTTGGATCCATATTTCTCATACGGGTTAGACAGCATTTTAAAAATTGAGCAAGGAAAACTCCATGGGATTGTGAATGGATTAGATATAGATAAATTCAACTCGAAGACAGATAAACAAATTTATCAAAATTTCGACTTGAAAACTTTGAAAAATAAGGTTCAAAATAAACTTAAATTCCAAGAAGAAATGGCACTTGAAGTTAATGAAAATATTCCGATGATAGGTATGGTAACACGTCTTACTCATCAAAAAGGTATAGATTTAATACTTCATGTTGCAGATCAAATTTTAAAATCAGGAGCACAACTGGTTATACTTGGTACAGGTGATAGACATTATGAAGATGCACTTCGTTCGCTAGAACATCGACGTCATGATAAGGTTCGAAGCTTAATAATGTTCTCATCAGAGATGTCATCGAAGGTATATAGCTCATGCGATATGTTTTTAATGCCATCGAAAACAGAACCTTGTGGATTATCACAATTAATTTCTATGCGCTACGCGACGGTACCAATTGTCCATCGAGTAGGAGGATTACGTGATACAGTAGAGCCATTTGATGGGAAAAATGGAACAGGATTCACATTTGAAAGTTTTGACGCATATGATATGCTAGATGCTATTTATCGAGCAACATATTGTTACTATCAGGAACGTCACAATTGGAATAAAATTATGAAAAATGCTATTAATCAAGATGTTAGTTGGAAAAAATCAGCATTAAAATATATTGATATGTATAATGAGATTGTTTAATTAAAAATTATAAAGATGACATAACGATATACATAATAAAGATTCAGGAGAGAATAATGAAGAATAGAAAATTCAAAGAGAAAATAGAGAAGTACTTAAAAAGACAATTTGGAATAACTATTGAGTTAGCAAGTAAACGTCAAGTATATGAAGCATTGATGAGTACTGTGAGAGAAGATTTGTCAGAAAAGAAATTTGCTTATGAGCAAGAACTTAAAAAAACTAGACAAAAACGTGCTTACTATATGTCAATGGAGTTTTTAGTTGGTAGAACTTTAAGAAATAATTTATTTAACTTAGATTTAGAAAAAGATGTAAGAGAATATTTTGCTGATAATGGTATTTCATTAGATGAAATTTATGATATTGAACCAGATCCAGGATTAGGAAATGGTGGACTTGGGCGTCTTGCCTCATGTTACTTAGATGCTTTAACAAGTAACGATTATCCTGTTACGGGATTCTCTATTTTATATGAATATGGAATTTTCAAACAGGTAATTAATAATGGTTGGCAGCAGGAATTTCCAGATTATTGGTTAGATCTTGGAAAATACGGATTAGTTTATCGTAATGATGAAGAAGTTGAAGTTAGATTTTACGGCCGAGTTGAAGAAAAATTAACAGAAGATGGTTTTAAAGTTGAGCACAAAGATTATACTTCAATTCAGGCTGAACCATATGATTTATTAATTTCTGGATACAAAACTGGAACTGTAAATACACTTCGTCTTTGGGAAGCAAAAGCAAAAACTGGGTTTAATATGAAGTTGTTTGAACGTGGAGAATATTCAAAATCATCAGAAGCAGAAGCTATTGCATCGTCAATCTCAAAATTATTATATCCAGCCGACAGTACGAATGAAGGAAAAGAATTACGTATTAAACAGCAATATTTCTTCATTAGTGCGTCACTTCAACAATTACTAAAAAATCATTATAATGAGTTTGGTACGTTAGAAAATTTATCTGAACATGTTGCATTACATATAAACGATACTCATCCAGCTATGGGAGTTCCAGAGATTATGAGATTATTGTTAGATGAGTATGGGTATTCTTGGGATAAAGCATGGGATATTGCAACAAAAACATTTGCTTACACAAACCATACAATAATGGCAGAAGCATTAGAAAAATGGTCAGTTGAATTATTTAAACCTTTATTACCACGTATTTACTCAATTATAGAAGAAATTAATAAACGTTTCTGTCAATGGGTAATTGATCAAGGTAAAGATTATACTTTAGCAGAAACAGCTATTATTTATGACAATCAAATTAGAATGGCAAATCTTTCTATAGTAGGAAGTCATAATGTAAATGGAGTATCAAAACTTCACAGCGACATATTAGTTGATTCTACATTCAGAGCATTCCATGAACTTTATCCAACTAAGTTTGGAAATGTAACTAATGGTATTGCACATAGAAGATGGTTAGGACAGGCTAATCCTGAACTAGCAGAATATTTAGAAGATTTGATTGGTGATGATTTCGTTAAAGATTTATCAAAAATTAATAAATTAAATAAATATGCTAAAGACAAAAAAGTTATTGCAAAATTACAAGAAATCAAAAAAGTTAAGAAAGAACAACTTGCTAAATATATCCAAGAAACAACTGGTATTACAGTAAATCCAGATTCTATTTTCGATGTGCAGGTTAAACGTCTACATGAGTATAAACGTCAATTGTTAAATGCGTTACACATTGTTTATTTATATCGTGAAATTAAACACAATGGATTACGTCCAGTGCCAAGAACATTTATCTTTGCAGCAAAAGCCTCATCAGGATATCAAATGGCCAAAAATATTATTAAATTCATTCATTCAATCTCTCAATTAATTGAATCAGATGAATTAGTTCGAGATTATATTAAAGTTGTATTTTTACCAGATTATAAAGTAACACTTGCTGAAAAAATTATTCCAGCAGCAGATATTAGTGAACAAATCTCACAAGCTGGTAAAGAAGCAAGTGGAACAGGTAATATGAAACTTATGCTAAATGGAGCTCTAACACTTGGTACTTTAGATGGTGCTAACGTAGAAATTCATGAAGCGGTAGGAGATGATAATATTTTCATTTTCGGGTTGGAAACTCCTGAAGTTGATGAACTTAATAGACATGGGTATAAACCATGGGAATACTACAATAGCTCTGCTAGAATAAAAGATACATTAGACTTCATCAGAACGATGACAGTTGGTGGAATGAACTTTAGCTTTATTGTGGACTACTTATTAACACAAGATAGCTACATGTGTTTAGCTGATTTTGAAAGTTACGTAGCGGCTCAAGAGCTTGTTGCAAAAACTTATCAAGATAAAGAAAAATGGGGTCAAATGAGCCTTATTAATACAGCAAATGCTGGAATATTCTCGGCTGATCGTTCAGTAGAAGAATATGCTAAAGATATATGGAATATCAAAAAAGTAAAATAATAAAAATGAAAGATTTTTATAACAATCTGAAAGTTTAAATATTACGAAGTATATTTATTAGATATTCTAGAAAGTTTTCTTATGCTAGAAATTTTTAGAAACCTAATAGCACCATGGAGTGGCTTGAAAATGTGGTTCTATACGAATTAATAGTTTTTTGAGCTACTCCGTTAGTTTTATAGTTGAAATAAAGTAAATACTATAAAATTGAATATGAGATTATAAATGGAGGTGAACAGCATTAAAAATAAACTATCTAGAAGGGATACAAAAAAGAAAAATTCAAATAAAATAAAGAGTAAGTCACCAAAGAAAAAAGTGGTAAATAAAACAAAAAATTTAAAATCAAAAGCTAAAAAAAGAACTAACTCAAAAAATACAAGAGTGACTAAAAAGGTTCAGAATATTGCTACTAAATCAAAAAATATAAAACAAAAGATATTGCCTGTAGTGGTTGGTGTGTTTTTAGCGATATTGGGTGGAGTAGTCATAGTTGAATATTATAATAGTACGAAGATTATTATACAGCGTCAATTAGTAGGTAGTACCAATGTAGAGCGTGCTTGGAACTTTTATCAAGAAGAAGGATTTAGTGAAGAAGCAACTGCAGGAATGTTAGGAAACTTTATGAGAGAAAGTAAAATGAATCCTGCTGCAGAAGAGATAGGTAATAAAATAGGATATGGTATAGCTCAATGGAGTTTTACTAGAAGAACTGATCTTGAGAAGTGGACTAAAGAAAATAACTTTTTAGTTTCGAGTTTGGAAGGTCAATTAAATTTTAGTATATATGAAATGCAAAAAATGAAATTTGGAAAGTATTCATATGCGCAGTTTAAAAAATTAAAAGATGTCAAAGAAGCTACTGAAGTATTTGAAAAACATTTTGAAAGAGCTGGTGTAGTTGCAATAAATGAGCGAATAAAATATGCTGAAGAAATCTATAATCAATATTCAAAAACTAAAGATAGGAATAGTTAATTTATGTATAAAACTACAAAAATTAATTTTTTCTATCTTATTTTTTATGAAAATATCTTAACTCATAGATAAAAAACTATTAATATGATAAAATTAAGTAGAAAAACAGATTGAGCTGAAAAAATAAGCTTAATAGTAGATAATTTAAAGAGGTAATTATGGCAAAAGAAAGAGCGGATGTCCTTTGTGTTAGTCAAGGATTATTTGAGTCAAGAGAAAAAGCAAAGCGTGCTATTATGGCAGGTATAGTTTATAATGAAAATATAAGGATAGATAAGGCTGGGGAAAAAGTAGACTCGACAGCTGAATTAAGAATAAAAGGGAAACAAATGCCTTACGTTAGCAGAGGTGGCTTGAAATTAGAAAAAGCAATTAATGAACTAGGCTTTTCAGTAAAAGATAAAGTAATGATAGATATAGGCTCTTCGACAGGTGGATTTACGGATTGCGCCTTGCAAAACGGAGCAAAGTTTGTTTATGCTTTAGATGTTGGAACTAACCAATTAGTTTGGAAATTACGTAATGATGAGCGTGTTAAAGTAATGGAACAGACTAATTTTAGACATTCCGTTAAAGAAGATTTTGATGTGTATGAGATTGATGTAGCATCGATAGATGTTTCATTTATTTCGTTATCGCTGATTTTACCAAATCTCTCAGAGATTATAAAAGATGGAGGAGAGGTTTGTGCTTTAGTAAAACCTCAGTTTGAAGCTGGGAGAGATAAAATAGGAAAAGGCGGTATAGTTCGCGATAAGAAAGTTCAACTTGAAGTAGTGGAAAAAATACTGTTATTAGCTAATAGTGTGGGATTTAGTATGACAAATTTATCATATTCTCCAATCACTGGAGGAGAAGGGAATATCGAATTTTTAATGATATTAAAATATAATGCTATAAAAGAGATAAAAAATACAGTTATTAATATTGAACATATAGTAAATAATGCTCATAATCATTTTAAATAGGAGGACAATAGGTGTTAATACAGTTAAATATAAAACAGTTTGGAATAATAGAAAGTGCTACTATCGAACTTAAAAATGGTTTGACTGTTTTGAGTGGTGAGACTGGAGCAGGTAAATCAATGATATTAGCAGCTATATCACAACTTTCAGGACAAAGAACATCTACTTCTTATATAAGATATGGGGAAGAAAAAGCAAGCGTTGAGGGAGTTTTTGATTTTCCGAAAAACAAAGAGGTTATTAGTATATTTAAAGAGCTTGATTTAGATCTAGAAGATGAAGTAATAATAATTCGACGTGATATTTACAGTAGTGGGAAAAGCGTTTGTCGTATAAATGGAACAATAGTTAATCTATCAACATTAAAAAAAGTAGCTGTCTATTTATTGGATATGCATGAACAACACGATAATCAAATTCTTTTAGTAGAAAAAAATCATCTTAATTTAATTGATTCTTTTAACAAGGAAGAAATAAAAAAAGTTCGAACGGAGTATAAAGAAAAATATAAAGAATATAAAGTAGTCACAGAAAAAATAGAAAATTTAAAACAACAGGAGAGTGATATACTTCAAAAAGTTGATTTTCTAAAATTTCAATATCAAGAACTTACACAGATGAAGTTGAAAAAAGATGAAGATATTTCTCTAGAAAAAGATATAGATTATCTAGAAAATTTTGAAAAGGTCAATACATTAGCTTATAGTATAACCGATGGGATTGATGGAGAATATGGGATTTTATCAAAACTTGCAGAGATAAAATCAAATTTAGGTGAATTGAGTAGATATAACAGTAATTTTGAAGAAAAATACGAAGAAATTACAAATCTTTATTACATTTTGGATGACTTGAAATATGAAGTATCTAGCTACACAGATGACATCGAATATGATGAAGAAAAATTAGATCGTTTAATATTTAGAATGGATAAAATAAAAAACCTTGAGAAGAAATACTCACGTTCATTAAATGACTTAATAATTTTTAGAGAAGAAATTAAAGAAGAATTAGAAGAATTAGAAAATTATGAAGAAAACTATGATAAATATCTAGTAGAGCAAAAGAATATATTGGCTGAGTTAAAATCTCTAGGGGATAAGTTAACGACTATACGTAAAAAAACTGCTCAAAAACTAGAAAATCTTATTCAAGAAGAATTGAAGTTCTTGTACATGGATAAGAGTACAATAAAAGTAGATTTTAGAGAAAAAGAATACACGATTGATGGAAAAGATGATGTAAGAATCTTAATTAGTGCCAACCTTGGGGAACCACTAAAATCATTATCGAAAGTGGCTTCTGGTGGAGAATTATCTAGAGTTATGTTAGCACTAAAGATTATATTCTCACGTAGTATAGAAGCAACATCAATTATTTTTGATGAAATAGATACTGGGGTAAGTGGTCGCGTATCACAACGTATGGCAGAAAAAATGTATCAGTTAGGTGTTGACTCACAAGTGTTATGTATATCACATTTGCCGCAAACGACTGCTCTTGCTGATACTAATCTGTTAATTAGTAAAGAAGTAATAGATAAACGAACACTAACATCAATTAAAGAATTGGATGAACAACAAAAAATAGAAGAAGTTGCTCGTATGATATCAGGTGATAAGATGACAAGATTATCAGAAGAGCATGCTATAGAAATGTTAAAATTAGCAGAAAAGACAAAAGAAGAAATTAAAACAAAAAAATTTCAATAACTATAAAAAGGTCAAAAGGAGGACTATGATAAAAGAAGGAAAAATTTTAAAAGCACTTAGTGGTTTTTATTATGTACAATGCTATGATGAGTTGATAACATGCCGAGCACGTGGTAATTTTAGAAATGATAATATTACCCCACTTGTAGGAGATGATGTTAAAATTCAGATGAGCGATAATAATACAGGATATGTAGTAGAAATACTCGAAAGAAAAAATGAATTATTAAGACCTAAAGTATCTAATATAGATTACAGTATTATTATTGTTTCAGCTAAAGAACCGGATTTTTCTAGTAAGCTTTTAAATAAGTTGATATGTTTAAATGAAAATAGTCACGTTGATATCATAATTGTTTTCACAAAATTAGACTTATTATCAAAAGAAGAGTTAGACAATATAAAAACTATAATGGACTATTATAAAAAAATAGGATATATAGTTTTAAGCAATACTAAAGAAGATATAGTTAAATTAAAAAAATTAATTTCAAGAAAATATGTTGCAATTTCTGGGCAATCTGGTGCTGGGAAAAGTACACTCATAAACACATTAACAACAAACTTAGACATAGAAACTGGTGAAATTTCAAAACATCTTGGACGTGGGCGCCACACGACAAGACATATAGAGTTTTATCAAGTAGATGATTTTTATATAGCTGATACACCAGGGTTTTCGTCATTAGATATTACTTTTATAGAAAAAGAAGATATTCAATATTTATTTACAGAATTTAATAGTTATGATTGTAAGTTTAAACCTTGTAATCATATTGAAGAAGTTAAGTGTGGTGTAAAAGAGGCGGTAGCCACAGGCGACGTGTTGGAAAGTCGTTATGAAGACTATAAATTATTATTTAAAGAAAAAGAAACACAGAAGAAGAAATATATAAAGGAGAAATAATTATGAAAAAAATATTACCTTCAATTTTATCAGCAGATTTTGCTAATTTGGAACGTGATGTAAGAGAATTAGAGCAGATTGGGATTGATATGTTCCACATAGATGTCATGGATGGGAATTTTGTTCCTAACATTTCTTTTGGATTTCCAATTATCGAAGCTATTCGTTCAAAAACAGATAAAATTTTTGACTGTCACTTAATGATAGCAAGACCAGAAGAGTATGTAGAAAGATTCTGTAACGCAGGTTGTGATATGGTATCATTTCATATAGAAGCAACTAATCATGCTGATAGGGTAATTCAAATTATCAAAAATTCAGGGAAGAAAGCAGGGATAGTTTTAAATCCACAAACTCCAATTGAGAGTGTAAAATACCTACTACCAAAATTAGATTATGTACTGATTATGACTGTTAATCCTGGATTTGGAGGACAAAAATTTATTTCTGAAATGTTAGAAAAAATAGAAGAATTAGCGAAAATTAGAGAAGAAAAGGGATATAGTTTTCTAATTCAAGTAGATGGTGGAGTTAATGTAGAAACATCAAAACTTTGTCGTGATAAAGGAGCAGATTTATTAGTTTGTGGTTCTTTCTTATTTGGTGCAGAAGACAAAGAAAAAACATTAGGTGAATTGTTAAGATAATGAATGAAAAAAGAGAAGTAAATATTATGTTGGGGGGAAAATTCCCAACTGAAGTACCAGCAATAGGAGTATGGTGTGGAGTAGATAAAGGAGCTTTATATTTAGCCGATAAAGGAATAAGGCCTCTATTAAGTTGTGGAGATTTTGATTCAATTTCCGTATTTGACAGAAAGAAAATAGAGAGTATATCAGAAAATTTTAAAATAAAAGAAAGTCAAGACTTAACAGATGCAGATTATGCATTAGAAGAGTTGGTAAGACTTTATCCAAGTATAGAAAAAATAAATATATATGGAGCTACTGGGAAAAGGTTAGATCATTTTTTTGGTAATATTTTTCTTTTAAATAATGAAAAATATGAAAGAGTTGAGCTGAGTATAATAGATGATAATAATATTATTACAGTTGCAAAAAAAGGGGAAAATATATTTTCTGCGAAAAAAGGATACAAATACTTTTCAATTATTCCAATTTTTCAAGATACAAAAATGACTATAAAAAACTCTAAGTATGAGGTGGAGAATTTACTTTTGACACTAGATAGGCCTAATGCTACAAGTAATGAATTTTGTGGAGAAAAGGATATAAAGTTAGAAGTTAATAAAAATGTATTAGTTATATATTCAAAAGATTAGAAAGAAGAATTTAATTATGATAGAAGTAATTCAGTTTATAGTAATAGCTATTTGTGCAGGATTTCTAGGTTCTCTGGTCGGTTTAGGCGGAGGGCTTATAGTAACTCCAGCATTGACTATACTTTTTGGAATAGATATAAAATATGCTATAGGAGCAAGTATAGTAGCGGTAATTGCGACTAGTAGTGGTTCTGCTATTGCTTTTGTAAAAGACCATGTTAGCAATATGAGAGTAGGTATGTTATTAGAAATATTTACAACAGCAGGAGGTGTGATAGGAGCATTAATGGCTGGAATATTCTCATCTAAATTATTGTATATATTTTTCTCATTAATACTCTTAAACGCATTTTATGGAATGTTAAAGAAAACGGGTTTGATTACAAAGAAAAGAGTTGAAGAAAAAGTTGAGAATGATAAATATGCAGAAAAGTATAAGTTAAATTCAAGTTATTATGACAAAGCAACTGGTAAAACTTTAGCTTACAATGTAACAAATGTACCCCAAGGTTCACTTGTAATGTTTGGGGCAGGTTTTGCTAGTGGGTTGTTAGGAATAGGAAGCGGAGCGTTCAAAGTAGTTGCGTTGGATAATTATATGAAGTTACCTATAAAAGTAAGTACTGCAACAAGTAATTTTATGATGGGGGTAACAGCAACTGCTAGTGCATTAATATATTTTTTCAATGGGACAATAAATCCCGCTATAGCAGCTCCTATTGCATTAGGTACACTTATTGGATCGAGAACAGGTGCTAAAGTAATGCAAAGATTGGATGCAAAATATATTAGATATATATTCTTACCAATACTTTTATTTACTATAATAAATATGTTTTTAAAAGGTCTGGGGGTGCTGTAAAATGAAAGAGAAAAAAGATATAAATGTCGTTATTTCGAATATTTTAAGATGTGGAGTTTATCTTAGCTCAACACTGATTTTAATAGGGATATTTTTAGGATTAGTAAACGGAGTAGGAAGTTCTCTTACATTAGAGCATTATAGTTTTATTCAGATGTTCAATGGGTTATTGGAGTTTGATTATTATGCATATTTAATGTTTGGAATTTTTATATTAATATTAACTCCTATTTTTAGGATTCTAGGATTACTCTTTGTTTATTTACAAGAAAGAGATTATAATTTTGTAAGAATTTGTTTAATAGTATTAGTCATATTGATAATAAGTCTAACTTTGGGAGTTAAACATAACTAGAAATAGAAGAAATTTTTATAAATGTGAACAAAATGTGGAGAAAAAATGTTAAAATATAGTAAAACTGCTATAATTTAACATTTTTCTTTTGCCATAAACATAACTATAGTATACAATAATTAATGTAATATTTACTTTAAATATAATTTAAAATCATAAAGGAGGTATATCTATGTTGGATCCATTATTACTTGCAAGGATACAATTCGCTGCAACAACAGTATTCCACTTCTTCTTTGTTCCAATAACAATAGGGATGGTATTCTTAATTGCGATATTTGAAAGTATTTATGTTAAAACTGGAGATGAACATTACAAACGAATTACAAAATTCTTTGGACATCTATTCTTAATTAACTTCGCAGTTGGAGTTGTTACAGGTATCTTGCAGGAGTTCCAATTTGGTATGAACTGGTCAGAATATTCTTCATTCGTAGGGGATGTTTTTGGGCCATCATTAGCGATAGAGGCATTACTTGCATTCTATCTTGAATCTACGTTTATCGGTATTTGGATTTTCTCTTGGGAGAAAATTAACAAAAAACTACATGCAATGTGTATTTGGTTAGTAGGTATCGGTACAGTTATGTCAGCGTTCTGGATTTTATCAGCTAACTCATTCATGCAACATCCGGTAGGAGTAAAATATGTAGAGAATAACGTTATTGGTAAGAAAGCAGAAATGATTGACTTTTTAGCGATTGTTAAAAACCCATATTTATGGAATCAATTTCCTCACGTATTAACTATGGCATTAACAGTAGGGTCATTTACTATTGCAGGTATTGCAGCATGGAAAATGTTACGTAAACATGAAGTTGCAATATTTAGAAAAGCATTTAAAGTGTCAATTATTGGTGCATTAATTGGATCTGCTGGGTTACTGTGGACAGGACATTCACAAATGCAGTATTTAGTAAGAGAATATCCAATGAAAGTTGCTGCAGCTGAGGCGTTGTATGAAGACACAGGCAATTCGGCACCATTTTCTGTATTAGCAAAAATTGATCAAAAACAACAAAAAGCAGAGCATTATATTGAAGTTCCTAGTATGTTAAGTTTCTTAGCATATGATAAGTTTGAAGGTAGTTTGAAGGGAATGAAAACACTCCAAAAAGAGATGGATGAGAAGTATTATCCAGTATTTGGGAAGCATATTGATTATACCCCACATGTTCCGACAATTTATTATTCATTTAGAGTTATGTCAGGCTCATCATTTATCCTGTTTTTTGCAGCTTTATTGGGTACAATTTTTGCATTTAGAAAAACAGAAACAGAGAAAAAATGGTTCTTACGCATTATGCCATGGATGCTATTAGTAGCTGAAGTTGCTACCGCATGTGGATGGATAATGGCAGAGATGGGACGTCAACCGTTCTTAATCTTTGGAGTTATGACTACTGATGCTGGAGTTTCACCTAACTCAGCAAGTTCAGTATTATTCTCACTATTAGTATTTTGTGCTTTATATACAATTTTAGGTATTATACAGTTTATCGCATTTAGATATATGATGAATAAAAAAGAAACAACTGTGAAGGAGGTAGCATAGTATGGATTGGTCAATAGCTTTACCAAATATATGGTTCTTACTTATTACAGTCTTATTCACAGGATTCTTCGTATTAGAAGGATACGACTTCGGTGTTGGAGTTCTTGCTCAAGTATTAGGTAAGACAGATGAAGATAAACGAGTTTACTTCAATACAATCGGTCCTTTCTGGGATGCTAACGAAGTTTGGTTATTAACAGGTGGTGGAGCAATGTTCGCAGCGTTTCCTATCTGGTATGGTAAATTATTCAGTGGATACTACATTGCTTTCGTTTTAATGCTAGTAGCATTAATTCTGCGAGGCGTATCATTTGAATTTAGAGGTAAATTAGGTAATAATAGAACTTGGATTAAATCATTCGATATAGCAATGTTTGTTGGTAGCTTATTACCTCCAGTATTATGGGGAGTAGCTGTAGCAAACTTTATGACAGGGGCTAACCTTGATGAAAAGAAAAATCTAGTTGATGGTTTCTTAGGTCTATTATCTCCATTTACTATTCTTGGTGGAGTAATGATGTTACTTCTAATGCTAGTTCACGGAGCACAATTCTTAGCTTTAAAAACAACAGGTGAATTAAGAAACGCTGCTCGTGCAACATCTGCATTATTATTCCCATTTGCGGCAGTAGTAACATTAGTTTTTGCAATTTGGGCATTGTTTAAAACAGATATCTTTACTACAAACTATTATGTAGGACTAGTTCTTGCGTTAATAGCAGTAGCACTATTTGTATTATCATTTGTTCTGAATTTCAAAGGTCGCGACCTAGGTGCTTTCTTGAGTACTTCAGGGACTCTAGCATTTTTAACTCTAAGTGTCTTTGCAGGTATGTTCCCACGTGCTATTATAAACAGTAATGATCTTAGTCAATCACTATTTATATATGATGCTGCGAGCGGAATTTATACATTAAGACTTATGACAATAGTTGCATTATTCTTATTGCCATTCGTTTTAGGATACCAAGTTTGGTCTTATTCTATCTTTAGAAAACGACTATCAAAAGAAGATGAATTGGAGTACTAGTTAATGAAAAAAAAGGAAGAAAAATTAAAACTTCCTATTAAAAAAAGTTTAACATTAACTTTATTACTATTATCAATATTTGAAGCAGCTTGTATTATTATACAGGCTGCTTTTTTAGGTAAAGCAATAGTAGGCTTATTCTATAAAAATTTTGATAATGTAGCAAGGGATAGTGTTCTTTTTTTAATAGGATATACATTAAGAGTTGTGTTTTTACATTTACAACAATATTTTACAGAGAGAGATGCGTTAGAATTTGAAAAAGATTTACGTAAAAGACTGTTAACGAGTTATTTTAACTTAGGACCAGACTTTACAACTCGTGAAGGTTCTGGGAAGTTAGTAACCCTGTCAATTGATGGAATTGGAAAAGTTAAACAATATTTTGAACTTAATGTTTCAAAAAAAATCCGCGGAGGAGTAATTCCAACGTTAGTAGTAATTTTTATTTTTTATACTGATTATGTATCAGCACTAGTTATAATTTCTGTTATTCCAGTAATAGTTGCCTTTATGATTTTATTAGGAATAAATGCTCGAGATATGGCAAATAAACAATATAAAAAATACCGTGCATTATCAAATAACTTTATCGATACTGTACGTGGTGTAGAAACACTTAAGTTTTTAGGAATAAGTAAAAATTATTTGCCAATTATGGAAAAGAAAAATTCTGAATACCGAAGAAGTACTATGAAGACTTTAACCGTTGCCTTTTTGAACAGTTTTGCCTTAGACTTTTTAACCACAATAGCAATAGCTCTTTTAGCTGTAAGATTGGGGATATTGCTACTTGATGGAGAAACAAGTCTATTGCCATCATTGACCGTTCTATTAATTTCACCCGAGTTTTTCTTGCCGATGAAGCAGGCTGCGACAGATTATCATGCCACTTTGGATGGACAGATGGCCTATGAAGATATAGAGCGTATGATTAAAAAGAATAATGAGATAGCTAAAGAGGAAAAGGTCATAGCTGATGTGGATAGTATATTCCTTAAAGAAATTTCACTTATTAAAGATGATAAAGAAATTTTGAAAGATATCAATCTAGATATACAAAAAGGAAGTAGAATAGCATTAGTAGGGCCAAGTGGAAGTGGAAAAACTTCGTTAATTTCAATATTATCAGGTTTTAATAAGCAGAGTTCAGGAGAAATATTCATTAACAATGAAGTTGTTTCATTAAACTCAAATTCATGGACTTCTAAGATTTCATATATTTCACAGTTCCCTTATATATTCCCAGATACTATAAAAAATAATATTTTGTTTTATGAAAAAGATATAGTTAGTGATGAAAGACTGAAGGAAGTATGTAAGCTTGTTGGCTTAGATAAATTCATAGAGGAGTTGCCAAATGGATATGATACTTTTATTGGTGAGGCAGGGAATGAGCTTAGTGGAGGACAAGCACAACGAATTGCAATAGCACGTGCCTTAATAAGTAATCGAGAAATTATTATATTAGACGAACCTACAAGTCATTTAGATATTGAAACAGAATTTGAAATTAAAGAAAAATTATTACAGTTATTTGAAGGTCGTACAGTAATTATTGCTACACATAGACTACATTGGTTAAATAATATGGATTATATCGTTAATTTAGAAAATGGTATGATAGCAGATTTCGAAAGAATAGTAGATTTTAAACAAGGTTTACGATATGTTAATCTAAAGAATAATTTAGTAGGGGGTGGCTACGATGAGAACTAATTCTATTATTAGAACAGAAATCAAAAAAAATAAAAGTATGATGACTCTCGTGGTTATTCTAGGAATACTATCAACAGTTAGTGGTGCGGCACTTATGTATGTGTCAGGTTTTTTAATAAGTAAATCATCATTGAGAATAGGAAATATTCTTATGTTACAAGTTCCAACCGTATTAACAAGAACATTCTCTTTATCACAATCTACATTTGCTTATCTACAACGTTTAACAAGTCATAATTTAGTCTTAGGGATTATAGAGAAAATGCGTAGCCGAGTTTATAAAATTTTAGAACCGCATGCATTGAAATTGAAAAAAGAATATAAGTCTGGAGACTTACTTGGATTAATAGCTGAAGATATTGAACATTTACAAAATATTTATTTAAAAACAATTTTTCCTAGTATAGTGTCATTAGTTCTTTATGTTATATTTGTAACGTTAATGTTTGGATATGATATGAGTTATGCCATTCTAGCAACTCTGTTCGGACTATTTATAATTTTTATAGTACCTTTCGTATCACTTACATTTACACGTCGAAATTTTCAAGTAATGAAAGAAGCAAAGTATGATCTTTATAAAAATTTCACAAGTGCAATTTTCGGAATTAGCGATTGGATTTCATCAAATAGAGTGAATGACTTTATGAATGAATATCAAGAAAAAGAAACTAGACTATTAAAAAAAGAAACAAAGATTAAAATTTTTGTGCATTTTAGAGAAAACCTAGTAAACTTTATAGCAGGATTGACAGTTTTTTATATGATTTATAGTTGTTGGAGTATGACACTAAATGATTCTATAGAAAATGTATATATTGCATCATTTTGTATGATGGCACTATCAGTTATGAGTGTTTCTGTTATGACGAGTGAAGCTGTAGCCCATGTACCAGGATATGAAGTTTCGATTAAGCGTGTTAAGGATTTCTATGCTAATGAACAAGATGATGTAGATATTGATAAAGCGCTACAAAATAAAGAAGGAAATGTTATTGATATAGAAAATGTTACATTTGCTTACGAAAATGGGAAGAATGTTCTTGACAATATTTCGTTATCAATAAAAAAAGGAGAAAAAGTTGCAATATTAGGTCGTAGTGGTGTAGGAAAATCTACACTTGTTAAGCTATTGACGGGAACTTATACTGATTATACAGGAAGTATATCAGTTTTAGGAAAAGTTCCAACAGAAAAAATGTTAGGAACGAAAATTTCATTATTGAATCAAAAACCTTATCTTTTTGATATGACTATTCGTGAAAATTTAAAGTTAGCGTTGCTAGATAAAAAAGAAGAAGTAACAGACGATGAGATTAACAGCAAAATTGAAGAAAGTTTAGAAAAATCTCAGCTTACTAGGTTGATTTCTGAACTTCCAGAAGGAATAAATACTAATGTTTTTGAGACAGGTAGTCGTTTTTCAGGAGGAGAACGTCAAAGAATCGCATTTGCGAGAACTCTTATTCAAAATAATGAGCTCCTTCTTCTTGATGAGCCGACAGTTGGACTTGATCCCAAAACAGAACATGAATTACTAAAAACAATTTTTGAGACTAACAGAGATAAAACAATAGTTTGGATAACGCACCATTTAAATTCTATAAAATACATGGATAGAATAATTTTTATAAAAGATGGAAAAGTAGAAATGGATGGGACTCACGAAGAATTATATCGAACAAATGAAAAATATCGTAAATTATATGATATGGATAATGTAGAATAATAGAAAGCAGTAGGATAAGAGACATATCTCGAAATCTTGCTGTTTTTTATAATATAAAATATTAAAATGGGGTTAAAATATACAAAGAAAAAACAATTTAATATTATTTTAAATATTGTTTATGATATAATAATAGAGTTAGAAAATTTGTTTTGAAGTAAAGGTTATTAAATATAAAATAATAATTTCACAAAGTTTATATGAGGTGAAAAATGCAAAAAAAGAATAAAATCGTTATACAAGGAGCAAGAGAAAATAATTTAAAAAATATAGATTTAGAAATACCTAGGGATCAATTTGTTGTAATTACAGGACTGAGTGGAAGTGGAAAGAGTTCACTTGCTTTTGATACTATTTATGCCGAAGGTCAACGTCGCTATGTAGAAAGTCTTAGTGCTTATGCTCGTCAATTTTTAGGAAATATAGAAAAACCAGATGTTGATTTGATAGAGGGATTATCCCCTGCTATTTCAATAAATCAAAAAACGACATCAAAAAATCCTCGTTCAACAGTAGCAACGGTAACAGAAATTTACGATTATTTAAGACTTCTCTATGCACGAATTGGTGAAATTTACTGTCCAAATCATCATGTGAAGATTGAAAGTAGTTCGATAAGCCAGATTGTGGATTCAATAATGGAAATGCCTGAGAGAAGTCGAATTCAGATTGTTGCTCCAATGATTAAAGAAAAAAAAGGAACACATAAAAAACTAATAGAAAAATTAGCAAAAGAGGGATATATTCGCTTTAAAATCGATGGCGAGAACTACGAAGTAGATGAAATTCCGGAATTAGATAAAAACAAAAAACATTCAATAAGTGTTATTATAGACAGAATTGTCATAAAAGAAGGAGTAGAAGGTCGTCTAGCAGATTCTTTAGAAACATCATTACATCTTTCTAATAATGACTTAGTAGAAATTGATGATGTAGGGAAAGGGGAGACTCATCTATATTCAACTAAATATAGTTGTAAATATTGTGACTTTACTTTAGGTGATCTTGAACCAAGAATATTTTCATTTAACAATCCTCAAGGTGCATGTCCAGCTTGTGATGGGCTAGGAATGCATGAAACAGTAGATGTTAATAAGGTTATTCTAAAAGATATGTCAATAGAAGATGGTGCAATAGTAGTTTATAATACAGCAACATCAACGTATTATCCAAGTCTAGTAAAATGTGCATGTGAACATTTTGGAATCCCAATGGATATTCCTTTTAAAAAACTGACACAAGAACAACAAAATATAGTTTTGTATGGAAATGATGTTGAAGAAATTAAGCATACTTATATAAATGATGAAGGCGTAAAACGTTCACGAATAATCTATTTTGAAGGTGTATGTAATAATATATTACGTCGCTATCAAAGTGGAATGACAAAAGCAACTCGTGAAGCAATGGCGAAATATATAAAAGAAGATGAATGTCAAAGCTGCCATGGACAAAGGTTAAAACCAGAGATACTATCAGTATATGTTGCTGGGAAAAATATTGCAGAAATTTGTGAAATGTCAATAAGAGATAGCTATGACTTCTTTGAAAATATAAAACTTAGCGAAAAAGATTATACAATAGCAAGATTAGTCTTAAAAGAGATTAAGTCAAGATTGCAATTTTTAAATGATGTTGGTTTAGACTATTTGACTTTAAACCGTGCCTCAGGAACATTATCTGGAGGGGAAGCACAAAGGATAAGGTTAGCAACCCAAATAGGTTCAAAACTTATGGGTGTTACGTACATTTTAGATGAACCTTCAATAGGTCTTCATCAGCGTGATAATGAAAAATTAATTAATACAATGCTATCAATGCGCGATTTAGGAAATACGGTTTTAGTAGTAGAGCATGATGAAGATACTATGCTTGCTTGTGACTATATTGTAGATATAGGACCTAAAGCTGGAGAAAATGGAGGTCAGGTAGTCGCGGTTGGGACACCAAAAGAAATTATGGAAAATGAAAACTCTATAACTGGAGCATACTTGTCTGGGCGAAAAAAAATAGAAGTTCCCAAAGAACGTCGCGAGGGGAATGGCGAATTTATTACAATTAACAAAGCTAAAAAGAATAATTTAAAAGATGTATCAGTAAAACTCCCATTAGGGAAATTTGTTGGAGTAACTGGCGTTTCAGGTAGTGGAAAAAGTACCTTGGTAAATGAAATTTTATTTAATTCTGTGAAAAGTATATTAAATAAAGAGGAAGTAGATACAGAGTATGTAAAATCAGTTGAGGGAGTAGAAGGAAATATCGATAAAATTATCGATATAGATCAAAGCCCAATTGGAAGAACTCCACGAAGTAATCCGGCTACCTATACAGGTGTGTTTGATGATATACGAGATTTATATGCAAATACAAATGAAGCCAAATTACGTGGTTATAAAAAAGGGCGTTTTAGCTTTAATGTAAAAGGTGGACGTTGTGAAGCATGTACGGGTGATGGTATATTAAAAATAGAAATGCATTTCTTACCTGATGTTTACGTACCATGTGAAGTGTGTAATGGTAAAAGATATAATAGAGAAACTCTTGAAGTCAAATACAAAGGTAAGAGTATCAGTGATGTTTTAGATATGACAATCAGAGAAGCCTACGAATTTTTTGAAAATATACCAAAAATAAAAAATAAACTAGAAACAATGGTTAATGTTGGTTTAGACTACATTCGTTTAGGACAAAGCGCAACGACTCTTTCAGGAGGAGAAGCACAAAGGGTAAAACTGGCAAGTGAACTTTATAAAAAATCAACTGGGAAAACTCTATATATTTTAGATGAGCCAACAACAGGATTACATATTGATGATATAAGCCGTTTAATTAAAATCATTAATAAACTTGTAGATGGTGGGAATACTGTTGTGGTTATTGAACATAATTTAGATGTTATTAAGTGTTGTGATCACTTAATTGATTTAGGACCAGAAGGTGGAGTTGGCGGAGGAACTATTCTTGATGAATGTACTCCAGAAAAATTAATTGAAAATTCGAAAAGTTATACTGGAAAATTCTTGAAAAAGTTATTGTAAAAAAGTATAAATTGCAATAGAATTTAATTTTACGAATATATTTATTATAAAGATATTTTGAAAAAATTAATATCATAAATAATCCATTGTTTATTTAATAGAGCCAGAATAATATATACTCTACTTGTTTATACAATTTTCTCTATTGTCTAAATATAAAAGATGTGGTAAAATATAGGTATAGAATACTAAAGCATTTGTAAGACTTACCATACATTTGGGCCTAACACTTTTTAAAAGGGAACAAGAATTTCTTATTAGTATAAAATGCTTCTCAGAGAAGACTTTAGAAGGTAAGACTATTGTACCCACCTGATTATATCAGGACCAATTTTAGTAAGAAACTACGGTGTTTTGGTTTTAGACTGGTATTAATTGCCAGTCTTTTTTAGTATAATTATAACTAAAAATTATAAAATAAAAATTTAAAGGAATATAAAATGTTACATCAATTTTCAAGAAATGAATTAATAATCGGAACAGATGGATTAGATATATTAAAAAAGTCAAGAGTAGGAATATTAGGAGTAGGTGGGGTTGGCTCATTTGCTGCTGAAGCTTTAGCACGCTCTGGAATTGGAGCATTAGTACTTATGGATAAAGATGATATAGATATAACTAATATTAATCGTCAAATTCATGCAACAACGTTGACTGTTGGATGTAGTAAAGTTGAAGAGATGAAAAAAAGAATTTTAGCTATTAATCCGAACTGTGAAGTTACAGCTATACAGGATTTTTATACAGAAGAAACATATAAAACATTCTATGAAAAAAAATTAGATTTTGTAATAGATGCATGTGATACAGTAACATATAAAATTCATCTGATGAAACATTGTCTAAGAAATGATATTAAGTTTATTAGTGTTATGGGAACAGCTAACAAAATGGATCCGACGAGGTTTCAAATAACAGATATAAGAAAAACTACAGTGTGTCCTTTAGCTAAAGTAATTAGAATAAAATTAAAAAAAGATAACATAAAAGGAAAGGTCCCTGTAGTGTACTCGACGGAGAGCCCAACTATAGCAAACAAAGAATATCTAGAAAAAATAGGTAATCAAAAATCAGATATAAGAAAATCTAAAATGCCCCCAGCATCTAATGCATTTTGTCCATCTACTGCGGGATTAATTGCTGCGAATTATGTTTACACTAATCTATTAAAAAATATAAAAATATTAACTATAGAAAAATCTAATTAAAATATTAAAACAACGCTTTCATAAGTGTTGTTTTTCTATATGTTTCAGTTAACATATCGTCTGTTGTAGTAATTTTACTGTAAACCTTACACAGAAATTGAAAATTAATTATTTTCATAATCATAAGAAAAGTTTTGAAAATTTATAATTTAATTTGCTTTTTTATAGGAAAGAAGGTATAATATAAGTAGATGAGAAAGGAGGATTACTTTGAAGAATAAAGGAACATTACTGGCACAAAATTTAAAGAAACTTCGAAAAATAAATAATTACTCTATGTCTACTGTAGCAGATAAATTAGATTTATCATCTCATGGCGTTTATGCTAACTGGGAATATGGGAGAAATGAGCCCAATGTAGCAACATTAGTATCTATTGCAAAGCTGTACAATGTATCGATTGATGAGCTTGTAGGTTACAAAATAGAAAAAGTGAATGACGAAGAGTTAGCAAAAACTCACTTTGAAGTAATTGATATGATAAAAGCGTTAGATAGTGAAGATTGTAAATTAGTAGAAGAGGTTCTGAAAAGATTTAGGGGATATTCTTTTTCTAGACACTTGAATCTATAATAAAACTCAAATTACTTAGGCTATATGAGTTATCTGTGGTTGCGTTAAATTAATAGTTTTGATATAGACTAGGTACAAGATACTTAGTCTATATTTTTTTATCTATAAAATGGGGTGATGGTTATTGATGTAAAAAGTTTGATGACTAAAATTATAGATGATGCAATTAAAAGCAAAGCTAGTGACATACACATATATCCACATATATCAGGTAATTCCTTTATAAAACTCAGAATCAATGGTAATCTGAGTAAATATGAAAGTTACACAAATAGGGAGTTAGATGCAGTTAACTCATTACTAAAATACAACGCTGGGATAGATATTTCTCGTAATAAAGAACCACAAAGCGGACGCTTTGTTTATTCGCTATCTGAGAAAAATTATTATTTAAGAGTATCTACTTTACCTTTGAGTGAATTATCAGAGGGTTGTGTAGTTAGGATTTTTATTGATGAGTTAGAGGATGTTGATTATAGTATTTTTGAAGAAGATAGGGAGCATATTAATTCATTAAGTAAAAAGATGTATGGATTAATATTGTTTTCAGGTCCCACAGGAAGTGGGAAATCAACATCAATGTATAAATTAGCGAGTTCACTTGCTAATATGGATAAACAAGTTATAACAGTTGAGGATCCTGTAGAGAAAAATATTGAAAATTTAATTCAAATGCAAGTAAATGAAAAAGCAGGGATTAACTATGATAATGCACTAAAATCTATTTTGAGATGTGATCCAGATGCAATGGTAATTGGAGAAATTCGAGATTTTAAAACAGCAAGTCAAGTTATTACTTCTTCATTTTCGGGGCATTTGGTTTTAAGTACAATTCATGCAGAGGATTCTGTGGGTGTTATAAATCGTTTGAAAGATTTCAATTTATCACTTGAAGATATAAAACAAACGGTCCTTTGCATCATTTCTCAAAGGTTGGTTAATTTAGCAGCTGGAGGAAGAGGATTAATAACTGAAATATTAAATAAAGAAGATATTCATAACTATATAGATAATAAAAAAATAACCAACAAATCCTTAGATGAAAAATTTTTGTTAGCTTATGAGGAAGGATTCATAACACAAGATGAAAAAGAAAAATGGGGATATTAAAAAAATTTTTGATAAAGAAAATAAGGTTTATTTTATAAAACGGTTGTACGAACTTATCGAACACGGTTATATGTTAGAAGATTCTTTGGAATTTCTTTTAATTCAGTATGATGTACCTGCTGTTGAGATAGAAAAGATAAAAAGCAAACTCTCTAATGGAGAAAAGTTATCTGATATTTTAGGGTATATTGGTTATTCAAAATTAATAGTTGCCAAAATAAAATTTGCGGAACAATATGGCCGCATAGAAGATATGTTGCTTGAAGTTGAAACATATCTGCAAATAAAAAAAATACAAAAAGAAAAGATAATAAAAACTTTACGCTATCCACTATTTTTAACTATGACATTAATATGCCTAATAATGGTTTTTAATGCACTAGTAATTCCACAGTTTGAAAACATCTATTCTTCATCTAATATTAAGATGGACTTTCAAACTATTATTCTTATAAAATTGTTGTATTATATTCCAAAAATTATATCTATTATTTTTGTTATCTTTATACTTAGTTCAATATATATGTTTTATATAGCTAAACATAAGCCTATACTATTTTTAAACACTTTACTAATTATCCCTAAAGTTAAAAATTATGAAAAACTATACTTTTCGTATAGATTTGCTATGGAACTAAGCCTATTTTTAATGAGTGGATTTTCTCTAAAAACGGCATTAGAAGTAATGATTGAAGAAAAGTATGATTATTATCTGACATGCTTCTCAGAAGAAATTTTAACAAAGTTAGATTTAGGGATAACGTTTGAAGATGCTATAGGAGAAGTTAAATTTTTTGATAAATCAATGAAAAAATTTATTATTCATGGAAAAAATAATGGATTAATCGATAAGGAATTGAAGTTGTTTAGTGAGCTGATGTTAGATACATTTTTAACATCGCTGGATAGAAGTTTAAGAAAGATTCAGCCGATATTATTCGGGGTGCTAGCATTAGTAATTGTTGGATTATATATGGTTATACTTTTACCAATTTTTAATATGGCTAGTTCGTTAAAATAAAGGAGTTAATTGTGAAAAAAATTTTAAAAAAATTAAAAAAGAAAGACGGTTTTACCCTTATAGAAATGCTTATTGTACTATTTATAATTGCAATTTTGCTAATATTAATAATACCTAATATTACTAAAAATATTGACACTGCAAAAGATAAAAGTTCGGAAGCATATGAAAAAACAGTTCAATCACAAGTAACAGCATACGAAATAAATGAAAAAGATAGTAATGTTACTTTTGAGAAATTGGTAGAAAAACATTATTTAGATGGACCTGTAGAAAAAGCTAGTACCGCACCTAATGGTAAAAAAATTGTAATATCAAATGGAAAAGCGACATTACAAAAATAGTGCTGGTTATTCATTAGTTGAAATGTTGGCGGTATTGTTAATAGTCAGTATTATCATTATTATTTTATCAAAAACATCAGTAGCTAATTATAATAAATATAAAGAAAGATTAGCGTTAAATGAATTAGTATCAGATTTATATCAGTTACAAACACGAAGTTTAAATGAAGAGAATATCTATATAGATTTATTTTCAAGTGATGGAGAATATGTCATGCACTATAGCAATCAAAATTACTGGAAAAAGATTTCAAATGATGGAAAAGTACTTTTAAACAGGCCGAATGTCAGATTTAAATATAGAGAAGGGAATTTAATATCTAGGGCAAATACAGTCGATGTAAAGTTTCCTGAAAGTTTATATAGACTTATTATTCACTTAGATACTGGATATATAACCATTGATGAAATTGAATAAATCAGGGTTTACATTTGTAGAACTTATAGGGGCACTGTTTATTTGTTCATTGCTTTTCGTATTTCTAATTCCTAATATGGTTAGGCAATACGCTAATTTGAGCAAGCTTGAAAAAGAACTGGAAATGAAAGAGGTTCTTTATGAAGAAATAAGTATTAATAAACATAGTAACTTCACTAATAGGCGTGGACAATATTACATAGAAGTTAAAGATAAGAAGGCGAAAATAGTTGATGAAGATACAGGGGAAGAAGTTAGTTACTAAGAAAAATAGTAAAGGATTTACTTTGTTGGAGCTAACAATTTCGTTATTTCTACTCCTTATTTTATCGTTATTGTTGACATTAATACTTCAAACTACAATAAAAACATCAAGGAATTTTTTAGATTTTACTAATTATGAATATGCATTAGCGCATAAGAAAATATTAGAAATTTACAATGATAGTAGTAAAGTCGAAAGAGAAAGTAATTTTGTAATGATGACTAATAAGGAAAAAAAAGAAGAGGTTAAATTAGTTTTTCAAGGAGATAGAGTGTATATAGCAAAGCAAAAGAGTAAGGATTTTTATGCTGGATATATTTTACTGTTGAAAAAATTAAAATCATATTCTATTGAACAAGATGAAGACATGATTCATATAACACTAAGGGATAGAGAAGATAAAGAAAGAAATCTTTATTTAAAACTTAAAACTGAAGAAAAAAGTAAAAAAGAATCTGAAGAAAAAGATACAAATAAAAATAATGATAAACAATCAACTAATACATAGGAAAATAAAAATGATTAATAAAAAAACTACCATGCTAAAAGATAAACAGGGTAATGCTATTATAGTATCGCTACTTGTAACTATGTTAGTAGTTGTGGTAATGTTTAGTGTTGTAGGTATTTATATGAATAAAATGTACAGCATTAAAAATATTAATAACTATTATGATAAAAAAATAATAGAACAATTAGACAAAGAAAAATAATCTGAATAATGTTTTATGAACTAGAACTATATTTCTATGTAAATAGTTATTTATAGTTCTAGTTTTTTATAAAACAATTGAGTCCTAATTGTTATTAGCCACTTTTAAAATTAATGTATTGCTTTGTCTTAGCAAATAGTTTAAAATGATACTATATGATTTAAAATTGAATTGATTCCAAAGGAGAAAAATAATGAATAAAAAAGTATTATTTCTACTAACAGCTGGGGCTGGAGTAGTTGCAGTAAAATCATTATTAAAAACTGAAAAACTAAATAATGAAGATCGTGAAAAAGTTGAGGAATATAAAAAATTTCTAGAAGAAAAAGGATATACAGTTAGTAAAAATACTTATCTACCTAATAATTTAGATTTATTATCTGTTTCGGCATTACCAATGTACTATAAAGCGGCTAAAACAATAGCTAAGTTTGTTTTCTAAAATTATGTTTATTCCAGAAAAAAATTACTCATTTTACGAAGAGAATCCTAAAGGTAAATTAACAATAAAAAAATTTGTAAAAGAGATGTACTATCGCATAATGTATGATGAAATATCTCTTTTATCTGCAAATTTAAGTTATTATTTTATTTTATCTGTGTTTCCAATGCTGATAGTTGCGTTGGCATTAACACCATATTTTAAAATAGATCAACAATTTTTGCTAGCTAAGATACAAACTTTTGCACCTGGGGCATTGGGGGATTATCTTTTTAATATGATAAGTGAAGTTTTAAATAGTAAAAATAATAATACAATTATTACTATTGGGGTAGTATTTACTTTATGGTCTGCATCTAATGGTATATATGGGATAATTATAGCATTTAACAATGCATTTAGAGTACGTGATGGACGTATTTGGATAGTAACAAAAATTATAAGTATAATTTTTACAGTTTTATTCTTAATAGGTATGTTTCTAGTTTTAGCATTAGTTGTTTTTGGCAAACAACTTACATATTTGTTATTTCACAAATTTAACTTGGATGAAGGTTTTTATACAATGTGGTCATACTTAAGTTATAGTTTTCCAATCTTGTTTACTTTCATTGTCTTTGTATTTTTATATATACTAGGACCAAACTTAAAATTAAAATCTATTAGTATATTACCTGGAGCGGTATTTTCAACAATTTCTTGGACATTAGTCAGTAGATTATTTGGATACTATATTGATCATTTTTCTAGTTATATAAAAACATATGGTACTATTGGAGCGTTGATGGCGTTTATTATTTGGTTATATATTACAGGATATATACTAATAATAGGAGCAGAAATTAATGCGATTTTTCATAATTATAAGATAGAACATCGTATTTTTGAAGAAACACATACAAAGGAATAGTTTAATATTATTAGAGCTTTGAGTTTAAGATAATTAACTCGAAGCTTATTTTATATATTATTAAGCTAGAATAATGTAAAAAGTGGACATTTTATAGTATAATAATAAATACTTAATTTCATTCGTGGAGAGGAGAATAGCGATGATTAAAGAAGTTTATCTAGCGGGTGGATGTTTCTGGGGAGTAGAGGGATATTTTTCTCAACTAAACGGAGTAATCGAAACCAAAGTAGGATATAGTAATGGAATTACTACAGAAACTAATTATCAAAAAATAAAATCAACAGATCATGCAGAGGTAATATACTTAAAATACGATAATGAGATATTATCACTAAATGATGTTCTACGTCATTATTTTAGAATTATTGATCCAGTTAGTGTGAATAAACAAGGTGGGGATATTGGGCGTCAATATAGAACCGGAATTTATTATGTCGATGAAGAAACCTATAGAGAAGTAAGTGACTTTATATCAAACTTACAAAAAGAGTTTTCGAAAAAGATTGCAGTAGAAGTAGAAAAAGTTAGTAATTATGTTGATGCAGAAGAATATCATCAAAAATATTTAGAAAAAAATCCAACAGGATATTGTCATGTGGATTTATCATTAGCTAAAAAGAGTTTATAATAATATTAAACTAGCTATTATATTTTTGTAGATTAAAAATTAAAAAATTTTAAACAATAATTAATAAATATTTTGAAAAAACAGCTAAAAAAAGGTAGAATATAAGTAAGTATAAATAAGGAGTTTTAAAAAATGACTAATATTTTAATTTTTGGACATAAAAATCCTGATACAGATACTATCTGTTCAGCAATTGTTTATAATAACTTAAAAAGATTACAAGGTATGGATTCTGAAGCGGTTAGACTTGGTGAGTTAAATGATGAGACTAAGTATGCGTTAGAGTATTTCAATGTAAGTACACCACGTCTTATAGAAGAGTTGAAAGAAGGGCAACATGTTATTTTAGTAGACCATAATGAATTTCAACAATCTGCTAATGGGATAGAAAAAGCTGTTATTCGTGAGGTAATTGATCACCACCGTATTGCAAACTTTGAGACAGCTGCACCGCTATATTATCGTGCAGAACCATTGGGATGTACAGCAACAATCCTTAAAAAAATCTATGAAGAACAAAGTGTCCATATTGATAAGCAAATGGCAGGACTAATGTTATCAGCACTTATTTCTGATTCATTATTACTAAAATCACCAACATGTACATTACGTGATAAAGTAGCAGCAGAAGAACTAGCTAAAATAGCAGGTGTGAACTTAGAAGAATATGGTCTAGCTATGCTTAAAGCAGGAGCATCTACTAAAGACAAAAAAGCAGAAGAGTTAATCACACTAGATGCTAAAGAATTTATTCTAGGCGATGATAAACTTATTGTTGCTCAAATTAATACAGTTGATGAAAAAGAAGTAGCAGATCGTAAAGAAGAATTAGCAAATGCTATCAACTCAGAAATTTCTGAAAAATCTTTATCAGCATTTGTATTTGTAATTACTAATATTTTAACTTCAAATTCTGAGGTATTAGTATTAGGAGCAAAACAAGACAAAGTTGCTGCAGCATTCGGGAAAACTCTTGCTAATGACTTTATGACATTAGAAGGTGTTGTTTCTCGTAAAAAACAAGTAGTTCCTCAAATCACAGAAGAATTCACAAAATAGTTTCGTTTATATTTAAAGAAGGAAAGTGAGGATAGAATTCTCACTTTCTCTTGTTATTAAAGAAAGGAGATTTTATGCAGAAAAGTAAATCAATATTATGGACGGCAGTAAAGAGTATTGTTGTCAACACGTTGATTGTTCTTGCTTTTTCAGGATTATTTAGATCAAGCTTATTAATAGATAAACCTAGTTATGGATTTTATGGAGCAACACTAATAACATTGATGTATATGTTTATTAGACCATTACTAATGTTTATAAGTATTGTGCCGATAATTATGACTTTTGGTATATTTATTGTTGTAATAAATGCAGGTATAATATTGTTAGTATCATATCTGTTGACACCACATTTTATTGTTTCATCTTTCGGATCGGCATTCTTTTTAGCAATTTTTATATCTATCTTTAATGCATTATTAAATACAGGAGACAGAAAAATTATAATAAAAAGATTTTAGAAGAAAGATGTACAAATACTATTTGTATAATACAAACATGAAGGAAATAAATTAATGAAAAAACTAACGACAAGAGATATTGTAGAAAGATTAAAACTAGAAGTAATAAGCGGAGAAGCTGGTTTAGATCGTGAAATAACAACTGAGGAATTATCACGACCTGCTTTGCAACTTGCGGGCTATTTCTCACATTATTCTCCACAGAGAATTCAAATATTAGGAACAAGTGAATTATCATTTTTTAAATTAATAGCAGATGCTGAAAAAAAATCTCGAACACGCATGTTATGTACGAGAATAACGCCTTGTATTATTATTTCAACAAATCATGATGTTCCAGAAGAATTAATTGCAGCATCAAATAAATATGATACACCAGTTTTAAGAAGTACTCAAGAAACTACAAAACTTATGGGGAATATTACAAACTATATTCAGAAAGAATTTGCTCCAACAACTTCTGTTCATGGAGTTTTTATTGAAGTTTATGGAATAGGTGTATTGATTACAGGTGAAAGTGGTATTGGTAAAAGTGAGGTAGCCCTAGAACTTATTAATCGTGGGCATAGATTAGTAGCTGATGATAGAGTCGATATAAAAGAATTAGAACGTGGTTTATTAATTGGCAGTTGCGAGTCTACACTTATTAAACACTTATTGGAAATTCGTGGATTAGGTATTATAAATGTAATGACATTGTTTGGAACAGGAGCAGTACGAAGTGATAAACGCTTGCAACTTAATGTACATTTAGAAACATGGAATGATAATAAGCAATATGATAGGATTGGATTAGGAAACGAATATAAGGAAATACTAAATTCTAAAATACAGAAGAAAACTATTCCTGTTCGTCCAGGACGAAATGTTGCGATTATTGTTGAAACTGCAGCTATGAATTATCGACTAAATCAAATGGGTATTAATACTGCAGAAGATTTTACTGAGCGTTTAGCGGAAGAAATAAAAAAGAATAATATAAAAAGTGAGGAAGAGTAAGTATGACTTTAGGATATTTAGATCCAATTGCCTTTTATTTATTTTCAAAACCAATTTATTGGTATGGAATAATTATTGCGATAACAGTGCTAGTTGCATATATGATGGCAGACCATGAAGCAACAAAGCGAGGTTTGAAAAAAGAGACGATGCTAGATTTATTACTTTTAGCATTGCCGATAGCATTTATTTTTGCACGTGCGTATTATGTAGTGTTTAGATGGGATTACTATAGCACTCGAAAAGATGAAATAATTGCAATTTGGGATGGTGGAATAGCTATATATGGTGGATTGTTGGGAGGATTTTTAGTATTATACTTCTTTGCAAGACGCCGTGGAGTAAAAATTATTAAAATGCTAGATATTATAGCTCCTAGTCTTTTAGTTGGACAAATGCTAGGGCGCTGGGGAAATTTCTTTAACCATGAGGCATATGGAGAAGTAGTTAGTCGAGAATTCTTGGAAAAAAGGTTTATACCAGATTTTATTATAGAAAATATGTACATAGACGGCGCCTACCGTCAACCAACGTTTTTATATGAAAGCCTTTGGTGTTTTATTGCTTTAGTTATTTTATTATTAATCCGTAACAAATTGGCTCAAAGTGAAGTATTTGCAAGCTATATAGTTCTTTATGGTATTGAGCGCTTTGTAGTAGAAGGTATGAGAACAGACTCATTGTATATCGGTTCGTTAAGAGTATCTCAAGTTCTTTCACTGGTATTTGTTATAGGAAGTCTGATATACTTAATAATGCTTAATACAAAATATAAAGATAAAAAAGTTTTGTATATAGAATCATAAAAAAGAGGGTGAAATATATGTCAGAAAAAATTTACGATTTAATTATTGTTGGTGCAGGACCAGCAGGGATGACTGCTTCTATTTATGCATCACGTGCTAATATGTCAGTATTAATGTTGGAGAGAAAATACCCAGGTGGTCAAATGCTTTCAACAGAAGAAATAGAAAACTATACAGGATATGAGATGGTAACTGGACCAGAACTATCAGAGAAAATGTTTGAACATTCTAAAAAGTTTGGAACAGAATTTGCTTTTGGAAATATTACAAAAGTAGAAGTTAGAGATGATTTAAAATATTTAACAGCTGGTGAGAATGAATATGTAGCGAAGTCAGTAATTATTGCGACAGGTTCAGAGCATAAGTTGTTAAATATCCCTGGAGAAGAACAATTCTCAGGAAAAGGTGTAAGTTACTGTGCTGTTTGTGATGGAGCGTTCTTTAGAAATAAAGAGGTAATAGTAATTGGTGGAGGAGACTCTGCTATTGAAGAAGCACTATACTTATCAAACTTAGTAAGTAAAGTAACTGTTATTCACCGTCGTGATGAACTACGAGCTCAAAAGATTTTACAAGATAGGGCATTTGCTAAAGAAAATATTCACTTTATTTGGGATAGTATTCCATTAGAAATTAAAGGTGAAAGAAAAGTTTCTTCTGTAGAAATACGTAATGTAAAAACAGAAGAAGAAAGTTCAGTTTCTGCAGATGGTATTTTTATCTATGTAGGTATGTTACCACAAACAGAAGATTTTAAAACACTAGGAATTACAAATGAAGCAGGATATATTCCAACAAATGAAAGATTAGAGACAAAAGTAGCTGGTATATTTGCAGCAGGTGATGTTCGTGAAAAAGAAATTCGTCAAGTAATTACAGCAGCATCTGATGGTGCAATTGCTGCACAAAGTGCATATAGTTATGTAGAAGGATTATAGAAAAAATATAAATACTTACAGGACTAGTCATCATAAATAAGATGACTAGTCTTTTTTTATAAAAGCTAATATACATATAGAAAACTATTTATAAATATTAATTATAAAATAGATATAAGGAATCTCTTAAAAAAATTTAATATAAATATAATCAACAAGGTTTAAAAATATCAGTAAAATTATTTATATGGAATGTGTATTAATATACGAAGAATGTCTTTTGTGTAGAGAATGTGAAAAAATGCTTGACTTTTAAGGTTAAGATGCTATAATATTTATATACGATAGTATTCGTATAAAAAATAAAAAATATACAAAGGAGATAATAACGATGAAAAAACAAGTATTATTATCAGTATTTGCAGCAGCTTTATTTGCAGCGCCAGCAGCTTCTGCTTTTGACTTACCAAACACAGCAGGAGGAACTCAAGCAGATACAAATGCTCCAGCTACTTTCGAGTCATTAAAACCAGCAGCTGACAAAAACTTAGGTGACAAAGCTGAAAAAGCAACAAAAGATGCTAACAAACTTAAAAAAGGCGAAATGCTTAAAGTTGACAAAGGAACTAAAGCACCTGCTAAAAAATTACCAAAAACTTCAGCTGCTAAATAATTAGCTGTTGCTATAGAAAAGGATGTTTGTTAAGTCAAACTCCTTTTTCTTTATATTCCACATCTTATATAAAAGATGTGGTTTTTTTAATTTTATAGTATTTATTTTCTTTAATCAATTTTTTCATTATGTTATAATATAGTTATTATTAATTTAGGAGTGAAAATATGATAAAAGTAGAAGTTTGTGCGAATAGTGTAAAGGATTGCTTAATTTCCCAAAGTTTAGGAGCTCATCGAATAGAGTTGGTAAGTGCTAGTTACTTGGGAGGATTAACTCCTAATCTTAGTGTTTTAGATATGGTTCTTGAAAAAGGTGTAGTATTACCCATTATGGTAATGGTACGTCCGCGTGGTGGTGGTTTTTGTTATAGTGATTTAGAAAAAGAACAAATGTTTAGGGAGGCAAAAGAACTATTAAAACATGGAGCTAATGGTCTTGTTTTTGGTTTTTTAACAGAAAATAATGAAATTGATTGGCTAGCAACAGAGAAAATGATAGAACTTTGTGATAAATATAATGCAGAAAGTGTTTTTCATAGAGCTTTTGACTGTGCAAGTAATCCTGAATATAATATTCAACGATTAATTGGGCTAGGTTGTACTAGAATATTAACAAGTGGATTGGCTAGTAACGTAAAAAGAGGGGCTAAATTAATAAAGTTATTCCAAGAAAAATATGGACAACATATTGAAATTTTAGCTGGAGCAGGTGTAACAAGTGATAATGTAGAGAAAATACTTGAAAAAACAGGTGTAAAACAAATTCATGGAACCTTTAAAAAATATATGAAAGATTCAACAACTAGCCGAGATGAAGTATCTTTTGCATATACCGATAAAGGGGACTATGAAGAGGTAGATGCAGAAGAATTGATAAAAGTTTTAGCTAGTACTAGAAATTATAAAGCTAATAACTAGAAATTGAGAAAGGATATATATGATTTTTGAAAGTATTCATCATATAGCAATAATAGGAAGAAATTATAATAAGACTAAAGAATTTTATATTGAAAAATTAGGTTTCGAAATAATAAGTGAGTATCATCGAGTAGATAAAAATGATATTATAATAAATGTAAAAAAAGAAAATGTAGTTTTAGAAATATTTATAAAAGAAGATGCACCATTACGCCCTCCAATACCTAATCCAGAAAACACAGGACTTAGACACTTAGCTTTTAAGGTAAAGGATGTAGAAAAAACACTTGAAGAATTTGACATCTTAAAAATAGAACATCAAGGTTTAAGATATGATAATTTTGATGGAAAAAAGATGGCCTTTTTCTTTGATCCCGATGGATTACCATTAGAAATACATGAGTAAGAAAAAAGTCAACTTTATTTAAAACAAAGAAGTTAGATAAATATAAGAAAAGAAGATTAGTAACTAAAAAATTTAGTACTAATCTTTTGTTCTTATATATCTATGTTTATGCCGATATTATTTTTTTCTGCTTTTTTTATAATTTCAGCCCCACAAACTATGTCTAAAACAGCTGTACCAACTGATTTAAATATCGTAATATCATCTTCAGATGTACGACCTAAAGAGCAATTCAATAGCAATTCACCAAGTTCCCCTTTGAAGTCGTTTGTTGTTATATGGTGTTTATCCAATGCTGATAGTATTTCTCCCGCTTCGCTAAGGACACCATCATAAGTGTCTAAATATATTTTGTTCTCTTTTGTAATTAACTCAACAGGAATTTCTATCATTTCCGGAGTGAATGAACCTATTCCATTAATATGTGTTCCTTTTTTAACGAGTTTACTACCAAAAGTAGGTGTTTTTGAGTTTGTAACAGTTGTTATTATATCGGCATTTCCTACTGCATCATCTACGTCTTTATAAGCGATAATTTTAGTTTTGAAATTAGAAAAATCATTTGATAAAATCTCAGCAAATCTTTTCGTTTTTTCAAAATTTCTCCCAACAATACGAAGCTCATCTAATTTTCTAACAGTTAGAAGAGCATGGGCTTGTTCATACGCTTGACCACCAGTACCAATTAGTGTTGCTATTTTTGAATCTTTTCGAGCTAGTAAATCAGTAGCTAAACCTTGAAGTGCAGCAGTGCGTAGAGCGGTTAGATAAGTTCCGTCTAAAAGTCCATTAACAATTCCAGTTTTTTCATCAAGGGTTAGCATAGTTGCAGGAACGGCAGGAAGATTTTTTTCTATATTATTAGGATAAACAGAAACTATTTTTAGACCAAGTGCTTCAGTATTAGAATTTACAGAACCTGGCATAAATAATACTTGCCCATTGTGATTAGATACAGAAATGTTTGTACGAAGAGGTATGTTTGTTTTCTTTAGTGAGTAACTAAGCATAGCTTCTTTACAAATTTCAATGGTTTCTCGCATAGTAATACATTTTTTTATATCTTCTTTAGTTAGTATAAGCATTAGAAAACCTCCACATGTTTTAATAGTATATAAGTTTATTATAACAAATAACTTTTAAAAATAAAACGTTATCTATAAAGAAAAGTTATGTATATTTAGTTGAATCTTATAAGAAGTTAGTAGAGAAGATTAGTTAATGTTTATAAAATAAATACCACCAAAAAATAATTTTGGTGGTTACTTTAACTATTTATTTGAAAATTTAACGGTAACAGTTCCAGTAGATGAAGAAGTAAATAAGGTTTTCTTCTTATTGGAATTATTTGTGAAATTAGATTCGTTATCGTTTAATTCAGCAAGAATATTTCCTGTTGTAGATTTAAGCGAAATAGAGTTGTTTGCTGTAAGATTGAATAATGAAATATCCCCTGTATTTGTTTCTAAATTAATATTATCTGTTGATTCATTAGGTAAGTTATTTAATGTTATATTTCCTAGTTTATTAGATATATTGATATTTTTTATAATTGATGATGATAAATCAATATCTCCAGTATTATTATCAATATTTAGATTGCTAATATCGCTAATATTATTTAGTTTTATATTTCCAGTAGCAGTCTTTATTTTTAGAGAATTATTTTCACTTTTAAAATTATTAATTTTAAGATCACCAGTTGAAAGTTTGATTTCCGTGTCTAAAGTAGAAACATTAGTTAAATAAACATTTCCTATTTTACTATTTGCTGTAAGATGTTTGACGTTTAAATCTTTAATAATTAAATCACCTATCTTATTTAAAGAATGGACATCTATACTAGAAGACTTAGGTATTTTTATTTTAATTTCTTGTTTTTTAGAAAAAATACTAAAATCTATATCAACTCCGAAAGTATTTTTATTTTCTTTTATAGACAATTTTTTGTCAGTGTGGGTTATAAGTATTTCGCGCTCTATACCAGTATAATATTCTATTTCTATGTTACCAGAAGAAGTATTTTCTTCTAAACTAATATTGGAATCAAGAATATTTAAATCTAAATTTTTAATATTATCAGCTGAGATAGTATAATTCTTTTTCTCATAATTAGCAGAGAATCTAGGTATATTACCATTATTTAAGTAGGTAGCAAAACCTATTAGTATAATACCAGTAATTATTAGGCTAAAGGCGATTTTAATAAATTTATTCATTGATATACACCTCTTTTTTGAAAACTTTCACAAACATTTTTTTTAAGCTCCAACCATTTTTTCTTGCTTTTTTGTATGATTTTAATAGACAATAAATTCCTATTAAACCAATTCCTGTAATAATAAAACCGAAGCCTAAAGTATCTAAACAGTATGCTATATTTTTTTCATATATAAGATAAAAAGGTGCTTTTAATATGAGAGCAATACCTCCAACGAAAAAAGCAATTACTGAAACTACTAAACTGAATATTAAAGACACAAAAGCTATAAAAAAGCTAGCTACTAAAGAAAAAATGGTAATCCAAATAGGAAAAAGTAGTATAGCAATAATTATATTAGCTGCTGAGGGTGTTTTTTGTGGTATAAATCTCCATACTAATTTTTTCTGTCTTTTTTTGATATTATGTTCATCTAAAATTTGACCAACAATATCATCTATATTTCCTAATTGCGATATAGCTTGTTCTTCGCTTAATCCTTCATCAACACGATCGTCAATCATTTCTTTGAAAAAATTAAGAGTCTTATATACTTCTTCTGAAGATAAATATATTCTTAATTGATTTTCCAAAAGAGTACAAAACTGTTTTTTATTCATGTTGTTCATCTCCTAAAATGTATTTATGTGCATTACTAATCACTTGCCAGTCAATAAGAAATTCTTGAATTTTGTTAAGACCAATATCTGTGATTTTATAATATTTTCTTAGTCTACTATTGTGTTCTACCGAATAAGAAGTAACACAATTATTCGCTTCTAAACGTTTTAAGATAGGATATAATGTTGATTCTGATATTGGAATTACATCTGATACATCTTTTATAATTTTATAACCATATGATTCGGAATTACGTAAAGTAGCAAGGACGCAGATTTCCAATAATCCTCTTTTTAATTGAGATTCCATACAAATATCTCCTTTCAGATTATACTATACATTACATAGTATAATCTGTCAAGTAGTATAATGACTAATATTTAGAAAATAGCTTATAAAAAGGGGAATGCTAGCTAGAGAATAAGTTTGACAATATAAATTAGATGATTAAGTTTTTCATAATTCATTTTGATAAAAGAGAAAACGATTTGTTCTTAGTTGCTCTTTTTTGTAAATAGTAAAAAAGCTCTTGACACAATCAGAGGGAAAAGGTATAATAAATATTGTTGTTAAATATGGCGGTTGTGGCGAAGTGGTTAACGCATCGGATTGTGGTTCCGACATTCGTGGGTTCGATTCCCATCAGCCGCCCCATTAAAAAATAATATATTATAAGGCGGCTTAGCCAAGTGGTAAGGCACGGGTCTGCAAAACCTTGATCACCGGTTCAAATCCGGTAGCCGCCTCCATTTAGACATCTAATTTAGGTGTTTTTATTTTAAAAAAATAACTTAAAGCAAAAGTCTTTTAGAGTAATTATTTTAAAAGATTTTTTAATTATATTTTCTAATAGCGCCCAGATTAAGTGATGTATTTATAATAAATTTTTTTGATTAAAAAATTAATGATAATAAAAAATCTAGCGAACTTAATGGAAATATGGTAAAATTAGGTAGAAATGAAATGGTAAGTTAATTATCCATAGGATAAGGAGGATTTGTATGAGAAAAATACTGTTGATAATATTTAGTTTTTTATTTGTTTTTTCTATTGCAGGGTGTTCTTCTAAGATAGAAAATAAAAAATCAGAAGAAAAAGTAATAAAAATGGGGTTTGTTCCTCTTAAAAATAGTGAACAATTGATAGAGGATGTAAAACCGATTGCTGAGTATCTAAGTGAAAGGTTGGGTGTAAAAGTAGAGGCATTTACTGCCAGCAACTATATTGGGGTAGTGGAAGGTATAGGTAGTGGAAGTGTTGATTTTGGTATTATCCCTCCATTTTCGGCTTTATTAGCACAAAAACAAAGCAATGCCCAACCACTATTGACCTCGAAAGGTACAACTGGAAAACCAGGATACACAGCAGAGTTATATGTAAGAAAAGATTCAGGTATAAAATCTTTGCAGGATGTAAAAGGTAAAAAAGTTGCATTTGTCGATCCTTCGTCATCTTCAGGATATATTTATCCAGGAGCAATGTTGGTAAAAGCAGGAATAAATCTTGAAAAAGATATTAGTTATCAATTTAGTGGTGGACATGATAAAAGTTTACAACTTTTACTGAATAAAGATGTTGATGTTATTGCTACATTTGATGGTGTACCAGAAAGATATAAAAAAGATTTTCCAAATGCAGTTAATGAAGTTGAAAAGTTAGCAACAAGCGATATGATACCTGGAGTTATGGTAACAGCATCGAATAAAATGGATAAAGAATTACAAGAAAAATTAAAACAAGCCTTGCTTGATATAGAAAAAGATCCAAAACTAAAAGAATTATTTAAAAAAATGTTTAGTATAACTGGATTTTCAGATGTAGATCAAGATGCATATGCTAAGGTTGAAGCAACTGCAAAAATTATGAATGTTGATTTAGATAAAGTAAAATAGTTATTAGAAAGAACCTAATTTAATTGGGTTCTTTTATTAAAATATAGAAATAATTTACAAAATAATAAAGTATTCCTCAAAGCAGGATATTTAAAATACTCTTGCTAAATGCTTGAGATTTTTGGCGTTTAATTTTATAATAATATAATCAATTAGGAGCGTGAATTTTAATGTATGCATATATAAAAGGGAAAATTTCTGAGATTAATCCTACTAACATCGTAATAGATAATAATGGAATAGGTTATGAAATTACGGTTGCTAATCCATACGAATATCAATTAAATGAAGAAAAACAAATTTATATAAGTCAACAAGTTAGAGAAGATTCTAATACACTTTATGGATTTCTAACTAAAGAACAAAAAAAGGTATTTTTACTTTTATTAAAAGTAAAAGGTGTAGGGCCTAAAAGTGCGTTAGCCATTTTAGCTGGAGCAACTAGTGAGGAAATTATCTCAGCGATAGAAAAGCAAGATGTAAATTATTTAACAAAATTCCCTGGTATAGGTAAAAAATCAGCTCAGCAAATTATTTTAGATTTACAAGGGAAAGTAGATTTTAATACAGCATCTAATAAAACAGAATCACTAGCAAATCTTTATATTAAAGATGCATTACTTGCGTTGGAAGCCCTTGGTTATAGTAAAAAAGAATTGGCAAAAATCGAAAGCAAGTTGGCTAAGTTTGAATTTAGTGCAGTGGATGATTATGTGAAACAAGGACTGAAATTATTATTTGGAAATTAATGAAAGGATAAAATATGGAAGAACGAATGGTATCTGCTCATTTAAATGACGGAGAAGAAAATGAAGAACAATCGTTAAGACCTAAATTCCTAAATCAATATATAGGTCAAGAACAAATTAAAAATAATCTTAAGATTTTTATTGAAGCAGCAAAACTTCGTGCGGAAGTTTTGGATCATTGTCTTCTTTATGGTCCTCCAGGATTAGGGAAAACAACACTTGCGACAATAATAGCTAATGAAATGGGTGTAGGGATAAAGTATACTTCAGGTCCAGCGATTGAAAAATCAGGTGACTTGGCCGCAATATTGACTAGTCTTGAACCAGGAGATGTGTTATTTATAGACGAAATACATCGTATAAGTCGCTCAATAGAAGAAATTTTATACTCAGCAATGGAGGATTTTTACCTTGATATAGTTATAGGTAAAGGAGATGAGTCACGAAATATAAGAATAGAACTGCCTCCATTTACTCTAGTAGGAGCTACAACACGAGCAGGAGCGCTGACCGCACCATTAAGAGATAGATTTGGAGTTCATTGTCGTTTAGAGTTTTATAATATAGACGAACTTAAAAATATAATTGATAGAACTTCAGATATTTTTGACTGTGAGATTGATGAACAGAGTTCTTATGAAATAGCTATGCGTTCAAGAGGAACTCCACGAATAGCAAATCGTCTACTTAAACGAGTTCGAGATTTTGCGCAAGTGAAAAATGATGGGGTAATAACTAAAAAACTCGCTACTTCTTCATTGGATTTGCTTCAAGTAGATGGACAAGGTTTAGACAGTATAGATTATAAAATATTAGAATGTCTAATTAAGCGTTATGATGGACGTGCTGTTGGATTAGAAACTATTGCGATAACAATTGGAGAAGAAAGTATCACAATAGAAGATGTTTATGAACCTTATCTAGTTAAAGAAGGTTTTATAGAGAGAACACCGAGAGGTCGTCGAGCAACACCTAAAGCATATAAACATTTAGGAATTGAATACATAGAAAAATAAGAAAGGTATAGTATGATAGATAGTAAACAGTTTATTAATACAAGGCATAAAAATCAAAAAATAAACTATGATAATGTTTTAAAAGAATTGATAAAAGAATGGAGTAAAAATAGCTTTCGTCCCAAAATTTTAATTCATTCATGTTGTGCACCATGTAGCACCTATGTTTTGGAATATCTATCAGAGTTTAGTGATATTACAATATTTTTCTCGAATTCTAATATTCATCCTAAAGAAGAATATATTAAAAGAATGCTTGTTCAAAAAGATTTTGTAGAAGAGTTTAATAGAAGAAACGACAAAAAAATAAAATTTTTAGCTGATGAATATTCACCTAGTAAGTTTGTTAGAGCGGTAAAGGGTTATGAAGACGAACGCGAAGGTGGAGAAAGATGCCATATTTGTTATGAGATGCGCCTTGATTCATCTGCACAAAAAGCTTTAGAATTAGGGTATGATTATTTTGCTTCAGCCTTAACTATTAGTCCAAAGAAAAATGCTCAAATAATCAATGAAACAGGGTATGTTCTACAAGAACAAGTTTCGATTTATTATTTACCTTCTGATTTTAAAAAAAATAATGGCTATCGACGTTCAGTAGAAATGTGTGAAGACTATAATATTTATCGTCAGTGTTATTGCGGATGTGTTTTTGCAGCAAAAGATCAAGGGATAGATTTTAAAGAAGTTAATAAGAATGCACGTGAATTTAATAATAATCACGAAGATTACGAAAGATTTAAGTCAATAATTAAACTTGGGGGAGAAATAGTTTAGTATTATTATTAAAAGTAGCTTCTTAAAGAGAATAAGTTTACTGTAAAATTATAAAAATATAATAATTTTAAATAAAACCTAAAAAAGAATTATAAAAATACTGAAGTTTAGAAAATTTCAGTATTTTTTTATATTAATAGCTTTATAGTATATCTTTCTGTTTTCATTTCATTTTCAACAAAATACAACAACTATTTACACACATTAAAAGAAACGGTTTTCTTTACTGTTGGAGAGCAATGTTACAACTGATGATTTCAACTCAAAACACTTGTAAATATTGTTTTCATGTGGTATTATTTGTTTGTAAATATTTTTTTAATAAAAGGAGATAATAACTATGTTACAAAAAGAATTTAAAGTAATCGACGAAACAGGAATTCACGCAAGACCAGCAACACTATTAGTGCAAGCTGCATCAAAATTCCAATCTAATATTGAATTAGAATACAATGGTCGTAAAGTTAACTTAAAATCAATCATGGGTGTTATGAGTTTAGGAGTTGGAAAAGACGCAGATATAACTATTTATGTTGATGGAGCTGATGAAGCTGAAGCACTTGCTGCTTTAGAAGAAACAATGAAGAAAGAAGGATTAGCATAATATGTTACAATTAAAAGGTATAGCAGCATCACAAGGTATATCTTTTGCTAAAGCATATGTATTCGTAGAGCCAGACTTATCAGTTAAAGAAGTAAAAATTGAAGATGTGGCAGCTGAAGTTAAACGTTTTGAAGATGCTATTGAAGCATCTAAAAAAGAATTAACTATCATTAAAGAGAATGCTTTAGCAAGTTTAGGTGCAGATAAAGCTGCTGTATTCGAAGCTCATCTTTTAATTTTAGATGATCCTGAATTTATGGGAACTGTTAAAACAGATATTGAATCTAAAGTTATTAATGCAGAATATGCATTTAAAGAAACTTCTGATATGTTTATATCTATGTTTGAAGCAATGGACAATGAATATATGAAAGAGCGTGCAGCTGATATTAGAGACGTTTCTAAACGTATTTTAGCACATCTTTTAGGTGTGGATTTACCAAATCCAAGTTTAATAGATGAAGAAGTTATTGTTATCGCGGAAGACTTGACACCATCTGATACTGCTCAACTTAACAAAAAATATGTAAAAGGTTTTGCAACAAATATCGGTGGACGTACTTCTCACTCTGCAATTATGGCACGTTCATTAGAAATTCCAGCGGTAGTTGGAACAAGTTCAATTACAGAAGATGTGAAAAATGGCGACATTTTAATTCTTGATGGACTTGATGGTGTTGTTCTTGTAAATCCAGATGAAGCTACTACTGCTGAATATAAGGAAAAACACGCTAAGTTTGAAGCTCAAAAAGCTGAATGGGCTAAACTTGTAACAGAAAAATCTGTAACAAAAGATGGACATGAAGTAATTTTAGCAGCAAACATCGGAACACCAGCAGATTTAGAAGGTGTTAAAAATAATGGTGGAGAAGCTGTAGGATTATATCGTACAGAGTTCTTATATATGGGACGCGATCAACTGCCAACAGAAGATGAACAATTTGAAGCATATAAAGCTGTATTAGAAGGTATGGGGGATAAACCAGTAGTAGTTCGTACTCTAGATATTGGAGGAGATAAAGAACTACCTTACTTAGACTTACCAAAAGAAATGAACCCATTCTTAGGATTTAGAGCAATCAGACTTTGTTTAGAAGAAAAAGATCTTTTCAGAACGCAGCTTAGAGCATTATTACGTGCATCTGTGTATGGAAAATTATGTGTAATGTTCCCTATGATTGCAACAGTGCAAGAATTTAGAGCAGCTAAAGCTTTATTCTTAGAAGAAAAAGAAAAACTTGTAGCTGAAGGTATTGCAGTAAGTAATGATATTGAATTAGGTATTATGGTTGAGATTCCATCAACAGCTGTTATTGCTGACATCTTTGCTAAAGAAGTTGATTTTTTCTCAATCGGTACTAACGATTTAATTCAATATACTATGGCAGCAGACCGTATGAGTGAAAAAGTATCATACTTATACCAACCATATAATCCAGCTATTTTACGCCTTGTGAAAAATGTTATTGAAGCATCTCACAAAGAAGGTAAATGGACAGGAATGTGTGGAGAAATGGCTGGAGATAGTTTAGCTATTCCGTTACTACTTGGTATGGGATTAGATGAGTTTTCAATGTCAGCTACTTCAATTTTGCAAGCACGTAGTCAAATCAAGAATTTAACACTTGGTGAAATGAAAGAATTAGTTGAAAAAGCTGTTATGTGTGCTACGACTGAAGAAGTATTAGCTTTAATAGAAGAATATACGAAATAAAGAAATATATAAATAAAATCATTCTTTCCTCAAAAAATGGAAAGAGTGATTTTTATATTAATTATAAAAAAAAAACATATTAGTTTAATTTAAATAATTAAGATTATTTTGGTGTAAAATAATTAGTATATTCGATAAAAATTATTATAGAGTTAAGTTTAAGATTTTAATAATGTAATAAAAATATATTCAAGGAGACTTTTATGGAAAAAATACATACATCAGAAAAATGGTTAAAAAAATATGAAGAAGTTAAGAATTTACTTACATCATCTGTAAATTATGCACAATGTTTTGAAATGAAAGAAATACAAGGTAAGGAAGTTTTTGTTTTAGATATGGGGGAAGTAAATTTCCCAACTGGAGAAATTTTGGTTAGAGACCCGTTAGTATGGCTTCACAGAGATGAAGAACCTTATTTACAGTCCGTACCTGTAGGAAAATTTAGGATAAAAACGCTAGTAGCAAAAATAGAGGAAGACCATTACAGATATGTGATGAGTAGAGTTAAATTTACAGAAGAAGAGCCTGTTGTTTACTACGAAGCATTAAAGGGAGATGAAAATCTAGATTCTCTTGAAGAAGGGAGTATTTTCGGATTTTTTGTAGATGCAGGGCTTGCGACAATAGTAGATGTTGAAACTAAAAATGCATATTGTGATTTTGAAGATAGTTGGTATGAAGAAAATCCTAGTAAAAATATCTATGATGATTTTTTAGCTGAGATTTTTGAAAAAAATGCAGTAGAAAATCCACTTTATCAACGTGAAGGAGGAGATTGGATTAATTTCAGAATTCCTAATACTGATTTAAATATTCCGATGATTCAAACAGGTTTTGGAGATGGAGTATATCCTGTGTATTTTGGATATGATAAAAATAAAAATCTTTGTGACATCGTTATAGAGTATATTTACCTAGGATAAGGAGATTATTTATGGCTATAGAAAAAGTCTATGATTATTTTCATAACTATGATTCTAAGGTATATCAAATTTTTGCTTGTATGGGAAACGAAACATCAAAAAAGGATATTTTAAATTTTGAGAAGCAATATGATGTAAGTCTTCCAGATGATTTTAGAGAGTTTACTATGTCTCCTTTGGGAGGACTTTACATGGAAGTCAGAGAAGAATTATGGCCAAGAGCTAAGGTATATGATGTAGCACCATTTTGGACATTTTGTCGAGGAATTATAGTATATGGTATTGCAAAAGGAATACCAGATTATCTAGATATTCGTGTAAAAACAAAAGAATTACATGATGAAGGCTTAGAAGACTATATTCCATTTTTTCAATAATCGGTGATGGAAATACAATATTTTGCTTTGATAAAAATAATAGAATTGTCGCACTTGATTGGTATTCTAAAGTTGCTTTTGAGGAGGATGAAATGAACTTTTCTGATTTCTTGCTTAAGAAAATTAAAGAGTTGGAAGAACGTAAAACGCAAATGATAGAGACGCTCGAAAATAGAAAAAATTAGTGAATAAAACTACATAGGAATGTATAGTTACTAATACTATATGAATAGGTCTGGCATTTGTAAATTTAACGATTGGAGAGAAAATATGAAAATAATAGATAAAATCAAAAAAATTGAAAAATATATATGTGAAAATTTTGAAGAATGGGATTTGGAAAATCCTGTAGAAGAAGAATATCTTGATGATTATCATGAAATTTCAGGAGCTTCGGAAAAAGATATTTTATCTTTTGAGAAAAAATTTGGTATAACTTTGCCTAATGATGTAAAAGAAATTTACAAATATAAAAATGGAAGTAAATACTTGAGTATTTTTCCTTGTATTATAGATGAAAGAGAAATGCCATTTTGTTTAATGAGTCTGCAAGATATAGAAAATACAAAGGAATATTTTCAAAATAAAGATGCCTTATTAACAGAATTTACTCAATATTTCTCAAGCGATGAGATAGACAAAATGAGGGATAGTAGAGTAAAACCATATCTCTTTAATAAAAAGTGGATTCCTTTTGCTGAGTATTGTGATAGTTGCTTTCTAATGTTTGATTTTGATCCAGATAATGGTGGGAAAAAAGGCCAGATTATTTGTTATATTCATGATCCTGATGAAATAGTTTATGTTGCAAAAGGAATTACAGAGTTTATAGATGAGATAATGAGTGAAATTAATTAGCAGTCTAATATAAAAATTTGACGAATGCTGCTAAACTTGAGTGCTATTTGAACTAAAATAATAGGTATTAAGGTTATTGGTTATTATTCCTTATTTTTGGCGTATTAGTTGACATCATGGTATTTTTATATTATTATTTTAACTATATAATTTAAAAGCAATGATTAAGACGGTATATTGGAAGTTTTTAACAGGGAGCAGCTTTGTGACTGAGAGAGTTGTATTAACTGAATTTATATTTTCAGCTTATGAGTAATTGTATAAGTTAGATAATGAGTGCAATCGGATGGCCCCGTTAAAAGCTAAGCTAATCTAGGTTAGATTTAAGGAAGTCAGTTTGACTTTAAATTTGGGTGGTACCACGATTTATTCGTCCCTTCGAAACGAAAGTTTTGAGGGACTTTTTATTTTGGATAATTAAAGTAACTTATGCAAAATGTCTTTATAAAAAATATTAGGAGGATTTTATGTCTTTAGAAAATATAAAAAAAGAATATCTTGAATTAGTAAAAGATATTAAAAACGAAAAAGAATTGTATGATCTAAGAGTTAAATTTTTAGGTAAAAAAGGTGCACTAACAGAAATTATGAAAGGTGCTAGAGACCTTTCTCCAGAAGAGAGACCAACATTTGGTAAATTAGTTAATGAGGTGAAAACATTCATTAATGAGAGCTTAGAAGAGCGAAAAGCGGAATTAGCAGAAAAAGCATTAGAGTTAAAACTTACAAGTGAAAATATTGATGTTACTTTACCTAGTAGAAAAATTGATTTAGGTGGAGTGAATCCATTAAATAAAGTTATAGAGGAAGTGGAAGAAATATTCATTTCTATGGGATATTCGGTGGCAGAAGGTCCAGAAGTTGAAACAGATAAATTTAATTTTGAAATGTTAAATCTTCCAAAAGATCATCCAGCTCGTGATATGCAAGATACATTTTATATTACGAACGAACTTCTTATGAGAACTCAAACATCACCTGTTCAAGCTAGAGAAATGTTAAAATCTAATGGTCAAGGACCTGTTAAAATTCTTTGTCCTGGTAAAGTATTCCGCCGTGATAGCGATGATGCTACTCACTCGCACCAATTTGCTCAAATCGAAGGACTAGTAGTTGATAAAAATATTACATTTAGTGATTTAAAAGGGACATTAGAATATTTTATTAAATCTGTTTTCGGAGAAAATAAAAAAATCCGTCTTCGTCCTAGCTTTTTCCCATTTACAGAGCCATCAGTAGAAGTTGATGTATCTTGGGGAAATGAAGATGATGAAAATAATATTAAATGGTTAGAAATTCTTGGGGCAGGTATGGTACATCCTAATGTATTAGAAATGGCAGGATTTGATCCAGAAGAATATAGTGGTTTTGCTTTCGGTATGGGGGTAGAACGTATTGCAATGTTAAAATATGGTGTTAGTGATATAAGAAGTTTCTATACAAATGATATTAGATTTTTACAACAATTTAATAATAATAGAAACGATTAGCAGGAGGTAGTAATGTTAGTAAGTTATAATTGGTTAAAACAATATACAAATGTAGAAGATAATGCTACAAATTTAGCAGAAAAAATTACTCGTGGTGGTATTGAAATAGAAGGAGTAGATTACTTAGCTGAAGAAATATCTAATGTAGTAGTAGGTTATGTAGAATCGAAAGAAAAACATCCAGATGCAGAAAAATTAAGCGTATGTCAGGTAAATGTAGGAGAAGTGGAAAATCTTCAAATCGTATGTGGTGCACCAAATGTAGATGCTGGACAATATGTTATTGTAGCAAAAGTTGGAGCAAAACTACCAGGAATCAAAATCAAAAAAGCTAAGCTTCGTGGAGTAGAATCACAAGGTATGATATGTTCGCTAAAAGAGCTTGGATTAAACCAAAGTGTAATCCCTAAAAATTATCAAGAAGGTATTTATATTTTTGGAGAAAAACAAGAATTAGGTGCTGATGTATCAGAAGTACTAGGTTTAAATGATTATATATTAGACCTATCAATTACACCAAATAGAGCTGATGCATTAAGTATGCGTGGTTTATCGTATGAATTAGGAGCTTTATATAATAAGACTGTAACTTTTAACGATAAAGAAGTAGCGGAAAATTATGAACAGACTACTTTATCTGTAGAGGTAGAAAGTCCTTCTTGTAAAAATTATTTAGGACAAGTGATTAAAAATATAGAAGTGAAAGATTCACCATTATGGCTACAGGTTCGCCTTATGAGTTCGGGTATTCGTCCAATTAACAATATTGTAGATATAACTAACTATGTTCTTTTAGAGTTCGGTCAGCCGATGCATGCATTTGATAAAGATTTAGTAGGAGATAAGATAGTTATACGTGATGCAAAAGAAGGAGAAGTATTAGAAACTCTTGATGGAGTAGAACGTAAACTACAAGATACAGATTTAGTTATTACAGATGGGAAACAGCCAATAGCTTTAGGTGGAGTTATGGGTGGAAAAAATACAGAAGTAAGCGAAAGTACTAAAAATATAATTTTAGAATCTGCATACTTTAATTCGTCAAGTATACGTCGTACTTCAGCTGCTCATGGATTAAGAAGTGATTCATCAGCACGTTTTGAAAAAGGAATAGACTCTAATATGCAACTTGCCGCCTTACAGCGTGCAGTAGAATTAATTTTGGAATTATGTTCAAATGCCACTGTAGAATCTTCAGTAGGTGTAGTTAATAAAGAACAAGAAAGAGAAGTAGCTATTACGACAACATACATTAATAATTATTTAGGTATTAGTTTATCAACAGAAGAAATTGTTTCTATTTTAGAAAGTTTGAACTTTGGTGTAGAAGTAGCTGCTGAAGAATTAATAGTAAAAGTACCAACAAGACGTCCAGATATTACTATTAAGCAAGATCTAGTAGAAGAAGTTATTCGAATCTATGGCTATGACAATTTAGCATCTACGTTACCAAAATTTTCAAGAACAACAAAAGGTGGTTTAACTTATACACAACGTGCTGCTCGTGATTTACGTAGATTGTATGTTAATGCTGGCTTTAACGATACAATTAATTATTCATTGGTATCTGATGAAGAATCAACAAGTTTTACTTTAGAAAATCATCATAAAGTAAGATTATTAATGCCGATGACCGAAACACATTCAACACTTCGTCAAAGTTTGATACCGGGATTATTGAATACAGTTGGATATAATGTGGCTCGTAAGCAAAAGGATTTAAAACTTGTAGAAATTGGGAGAGTTTTCTTCGGAAGCGGAGATGATAATGTTCAACCAAAGGAAACACTTTATCTTAGTGCTGCTTTAACTGGAGAAGAAAGAGCTACAAAATGGTTAAAAGATAGTCGAGAATTAGATTTTTATGCAGCAAAAGGTTATTTAGAAGTTGCTTTAGAATATCTAGGTTTAGATCAGAAAGTAACATATAAAAAGGTAACAGTTGATGGAATGCACCCAGGGCGTACAGCTGAAGTATATTTAGGAGAAGAGCGCATTGGATTAATTGGAGAAGTGCATCCATTAGTAGCTGAGAAACTTGGACTTAATAGAACTTATGTTTTTGAAATTAATTTAGATAAAGTTATCTCAGAAGAAAAAGTAAAACCTAAGTATGAAGAAGTAACTAAGTATCCGGAAATAACTCGCGATATTGCAATGCTAGTTGATTTGGAAGATGAATATCAAAATATTTATAACACAATCGAAAGTGTAAATAGTAAATTAATAACAAATATAGAATTATTTGACTTATATGTAGGCTTAGAATTAGTGGCTGGAAAAAAATCTCTAGCATTAACAATTACGTATAGCGATAAAGAAAAAACATTAACTGATGAAGAAGTAACAGCTGTTCATGAAAAAGTTCTTGCAGCGTTGACAGAGTATGGAGCTATAATAAGATAGGAGAATATATGATTACACAAGTTTTATTGTTTTGTGCTATTGCATATTTAATAGGCGCTATCCCATTTGCTTTAATTATTGGGAAACTATTTTATAATACAGATATTCGTACTATGGGGAGCGGAAATTTAGGAACAACAAATACATTTAGGTGTCTTGGAAAAAAAGCAGGAGTCATGGTGTTTATTTTAGATATATCTAAAGGAATTTTTGCAACGTTTTTACCTACGTTAAGTCTAGGAAAAGTAGAATTTCTCTCTATTTTTGGAGCATTTGCGATGATAGGGCATGTTTACCCAATTTTTGCAAATTTTAAAGGAGGAAAAGCAGTTGCAACTGGTTCAGGAGTATTCATATTTCTTTATCCAGCTTTAAGCGCACTTTTACTTGTAATATTTTTCTCAACACTATTTATCACAGGGTATGTTTCCTTAGGTAGTATTTTAATCTGTTTAACTTCTATAGTTTATTTAACTATTTTTGAAACAGGTATTGATAAGTGGGTTATGATTGTAATGTGTATTTTTGTTATATATATGCATAAGAAAAATATTCAAAGATTATTGAATGGTACGGAAAACCAATCTAAAGCAAAATTGAGATTAGGAAGGAAAAAATAATGACAAAAATTATAAGCGGTACTGATTTTGCTAAAAAATTACGCGCTGAGATAAAAGAAGAAGCAACAATTCTTCAACAAAGAGGTATAACTCCAACATTAGCGGTAGTTTTAGTAGGAGATAATAAGGCTTCTAAAAGTTATGTTAATTCAAAGCATAAAGCATGTTTAGAGAATAACATTAATTCTATTAAAATAGAATTAGATGAAAATATTTCTACTGCTAGCCTTTTAAATGAAATTGAGAAATTAAATAATGATGATAATGTACATGGTATTTTAGTTCAATTACCATTACCTAAACACATTGATGCAGAACAAATTTTAAATGCGGTAAGCTCGCTAAAAGATGTTGATGGTTTTCATCCTATTAATGTAGGAAAGTTAGTTGTTGGCGAAGCAAAATTAATTCCATGCACGCCTCTTGGTATTTTAGAAATGATAAAATCTACTGGCGAGGAAATTGATGGAAAGTTAGCATTAGTAATAGGAAGAAGTAATATTGTAGGGAAACCTATATCTACATTATTGCTTCAAAATAATGCAACTGTGATAACAGCGCACTCAAAAACTAAAAATCTTGATAGTTTATTAGAACAAGCTGATATTATTGTTAGTTGTGTAGGTTCTGCACACTTTCTGACTGGACATGAAAAAGTAAAAGAAACAGCTACTATTATTGATGTAGGCAACAATTACAAAGATGGTAAGTTAGTTGGAGATGTAAATCTTGAAAACTTTATGGGAAAAGTTAAGTATATATCACCCGTTCCTGGTGGGGTTGGTCCATTAACAATTACTATGTTAATGAGAAACACCTTGGTAGCAACATATGATTTAATAAAATAAATAAGTATTTCTTGAGAGAAATAATAAATATAATTTTGTAATACAATTATTGAAATATATTTCTCTCAAGATTTTTAAATGTTTATTTAGCAATTTTAAGATATATATTTGAAAAGTTTTTTAATAAATGTTACAATAATATATTGTACAAGTGTACTTATTTTTATTTGAAATTTTATAGATTTATAAATTGTGCTATGGTATAATTTATGAAATGTACAATGAAAGAATTAAATTTGTATGAGAGGAGAATTCACTAGTGTTAAGATTTTTAAAAAAAGTTGTTTCAGAAATGAAAAAAGTAAGTTGGCCAACATTTAACGAACTTGTTAGAAAAACTTTTATAGTTATCGTGGTTGTAGGAATATTAATGTTGTTCAGTTATGTGGTAGATTTAGGAATAACTGCTGGAATTAGACATTTTAGTAAGTAAGAGAGGTTATTATGAGTGATACAGTAAACAAAGAGTGGTACGTAATTCATACATACTCTGGTTATGAGAATAAAGTAAAAGATAATATTGAAAAACGTGTTGAATCTTTAAATATGGAAGATAAAATATTTAGAATTGTTGTTCCAGAAGAAAAAGAAACTATTATAACACCAACAGGAAAAAGAAAAGAAGTAAATAGAAAAACTTTCCCTGGATATGTTCTAGTTGAACTTGTTATGACTGATGACTCTTGGTTTGTAGTTAGAAATACACCAGGCGTAACTGGATTTGTAGGTTCACATGGTGGGGGTTCAAAACCAAGTCCATTACTTCCAGAAGAAATCAACTTTATTTTACAACAAATGGGACTTTCAAGCGTTGTTGATGTAGATATCGAAGTAGGAGACCATGTTCGAGTTATTTCTGGCCCATTCGTAGATATGGAAGGTAAAGTAGTCAATATTGACCTTAATAACTATAAAGTAGATGTAATGATTGAACTTATGGGTAGAGAAACAAAAGTTGAATTGGAACTGTATAATATTGAAAAATTCTAGGAAAGGAAAAGCTATCGTAAGATAGTAGGTATGAGTGTGGAAAAAATAGCTATTGTAATGGATTCAACAGCATATTTACCAGCTGAATTAACAAAGGAATTAAATATTAGAACGGTTTATTTAAATATAGTTATTAATGGGAATTCTTATAAAGAAGTTATAGATATGCCGCTTGATAAGTACTACGATTATTTAAAGAATCCTAATAATTCTTTTCCAACAACCTCTCAACCAGCAATTGGGGAAGTTGTTTCATGTTTAGAAAAATTAAAAGAAGAAGGTTATACTGATGTTATTGCTATTGCGTTATCTAGTGGCATAAGTGGTACATTTGCATCGTATTCTGTAGCAGATCTTATGGTTGATGGTATTAATGTTCATCCATTCGATTCAGAGGTTGCTTGTCATCCAGAAGGATATTATGCAATTAAAGCGGCTATGTTGATTAAAGAAGGTAAAAGTTCTAAAGAAATTATTGGCGCATTAGATGAAATGAAAAAAGTTTCCAAAGCATATTTTATGGCTGATGATTTATCACATTTACAACGTAGTGGCCGTTTGAGTGGAGCGCAGGCAGTAGTAGGTAACTTACTACAGGTTAAGCCTTTATTACATTTTGAGGATAAGGTAATTGTACCGTTCCAAAAAATACGTACTTATAAAAAAGTTGTATTAAGAATTTATGAATTATTTGATGAGTTTTATCAACAACATAAGGATGAGAAAATTTCAGTATGTGTTCTTCATGTTGATGCCTTGGATAAGGCTGAAGAAATTAAAAATTATATAAAAGAAATTTATCCTAGTGTTAATGTTGAAATAGATGGAATTAGTCCTGTAGTGTCAACTCATCTTGGAATTGGCGCTATAGGGTTTGCTTGGACAATATTATAAAATAAAATTTTGAGGTGAAATTATGGTTCAAACTATGGCACATACATGTTATAGAGTTGCTGATTTGGAAAAATCGATAAAATTCTATACAGAAGCATTTGATTTTAAAGTAAGTAGAGAAAGAGATTTTAAAGAATATAAATTTACATTAGTATATTTGACTTTACCAGGTTCTGATTATGAATTAGAATTAACTTATAATTATGATCACGGTGCATATGATTTAGGAGATGGTTACGGTCATATTGCAATTTCAGTTTCTGATTTAGAAGGTTTATATGAAAAACATAAAGCGGCAGGATACGATGTTACGGATTTAAAAGGTTTACCAGGATTCCCGCCAAGTTATTACTTTATAAAAGATCCAGATGGATATAAGATTGAAGTTATTCGTGATAAATAAGACAAATTAATTGATTTCCCTTATTTATTGTGATACAATGTAATTACATTGAAATAAATTACCGAAAGGGTGGTGAATTTTGAAAGTTCTCCACTTTTTTATATTGCAATTTTAGATTTAAGAAAGAGGTGTAATATGAGTATAGTACAAAGAGTAAAAGCTATTGCAGATGAGCAAACAAAAGATACGGTATATTCACTTTATGATGTAGAATATGTAAAAGAAGGTAGTGAATTCTTCTTGCGCATTTACTTCGATAAAGATGGTGGTTTAACGCTAGATGATTGTGTACTTTTAAGTGAAAAGCTAGCAGAAGAATTAGATAAAGAGGATTTTATTAGCGATAAGTATTATCTTGAAGTTTCTTCGCCAGGTATAGAACGTGAACTTCGAAATTTGGAAGAAGTTATCGATTCAATAGGTAAGCATGTATATATAAAAACTTATGAGAAAATAGATAACCAGAAAGAATTTTATGGTGACATATTAGGTGTTGAAGATCAAGAAATTACTATTGAATATAAAGATAAAGCAAGAGTAAAGAAATCAACAATTAACTATGAAAAAATTGCTAAGATTAGATTAGCTGTTAAATTTTAATTTTTAAAGGAGAAAAGAACAATGAGCAAGGATTTGCTTAAAGCTATTAAATTAATTGAACAAGAAAAAGGTATTGCAGAAGATATACTAGTAGAAGCTATTGAATTAGCTCTATTATCAGCGTATAAAAAGAATTTTAACGCTGCAAAGAATGTAAGAGTAGATTTTAATCGTGCTACAGGTGATTACAAATTTATCATTAGAAAAGATGTTGTAGAAGAAGTATATGATGATAGAATTGAATTTGCTTTAGAAGATGCGTTGAAAATTAATCCAGCATATGAAGTTGGTGATATCTATGAAGTAGTAGATCTTCCAGATGACTTTGGTCGTGTTGGTGCTCAAGCAGCTAAACAAGCGTTATTACAAAGACTTCGTGAAGCAGAAAAAGAAATTTTGTTTAAAGAGTATAGTGAATATGAAGGAGAAATTCTTTCAGGTACTGTAGATAGAATTGATACACGTTATGTATATGTGAAACTTGGAAAAATTGAGGCTATTTTAGGAGAGAATGAAAGAGTTCCTGGTGAAAATTATGTGCCACAAACACCTATTAAAGTATACATAGCTAAAGTAGATAATCCAAGCCGTGGTAGTAAGCCGCATGTTCTGGCATCTAGATCACATCCTGAATTCATAAGAAGATTATTCGAAATGGAAGTTCCTGAAATCTATAGTGGGACAGTAGAAATTAAGAGTGTGTCTCGTGAAGCTGGCGAGAGAACTAAGCTTGCTGTTTTCTCAGAAGACAAAAATGTTGATCCGGTTGGTGCATGTGTAGGTAATAAAGGAGACCGTGTTAATCGTATCGTTGATGAATTAAACGGTGAGAAGATTGATATTATTACTTGGGATGCTGATCCTGTGAAATTTATTACTAATGCATTAGCACCTGCTAAAGTAGAAGAAATCATTATAGATGAAGAAGAAAAAATTGCTAATGTTAAAGTTAAAGAAGATCAACTATCTCTTGCAATTGGGAAAAAAGGTCAAAACGTTCGCTTAGCAGCAAGATTAACTGGATGGAAAATTGATATTAAAGCAGCTGAGTAGTGAGGTGTTAAGATGAAAAAAAGAAAAATACCAACAAGAAAATGTATACTAACTAACGAAATGTTTCCGAAAAAAGATTTACTAAGAATAGTAAAAAATAAAGAAGGTGAAATTTCGGTAGATCCAACAGGAAAAAAAGCTGGGCGCGGAGCATATGTTGTATCAGATTTGGAAGTAATTAATAATGCAAAAGATAAAAAATTACTTGAGAAATTCTTTTCAGCTACTCCAGAAATTATGGAGCCTATTTACAACGAAGTAATTAGATTAATATATAGAAAGTCTATTCCACAAAAATAATGTTAAAAATATATAATTTATTAGGTTTAATGCAAAGAGCAGGTAAACTTATAACAGGCGAAGATTTAATCACAAAAAATTTAAAGAATAAAAAGATAAAATTACTAGTTATAGCACAAGATTGCGGTATTAATACGAAGAAAAAATTGATAGATAAAGCAACGTTTTATGGTGTTAATCACATCGAATTTTCAGATATTGAAAATATAAGTAGAGCAATAGGACGAGATAATCGTGTCGCACTTGGTATGACTGATGATGGATTTATAAAAAAGTTTAAACAACTATTAGAAGAAGGAGGAAGATTGTAATGAAAAAAGTTAGAGTATACGAATATGCTAAAGAGATTGGTAAACAGTCAAAAGATATAATTAAAGTTTTAAGAGAATCTGAAATTGAAGTGTCAAACCATATGTCAATGTTAACAGAAGAGGGGTTGGCCAAACTTGATAGCATCTTCAAAGCTAAAAAAGAAGAACCAAAAGCAGAAAAAGCTGCTAGTAATCAAAATCAAAATGATACTAAAAAACATAAAAAGAAAAAAAATAAAAAAGAAAAAAATAAAAAATCTAATAAACAGCAGCCTGCAATTATAGAAGCACCTACAGAAGAAACAATTTCAGAAGATACTATCTTAGTAAGAGATGGTATGACTGTAGGAGAACTTTCAGAAGTACTATCAGTAAATTCAACTGAATTAATTAAAAAGTTATTTATGGAACTTAAAATCATGGCAAATATCAATCAATCTCTTACTTTAGAGCAAATTGAATTAATTGCTATGGATTATGGAAAAGAAATTCAAGAAGAAGTAGAAATCAATAAAGAAGATTTAGATTTATACTTTGAAGTAGAAGATGAAGAAAAAAATCTTAAAGAAAGAGCTCCAATTGTTACAATAATGGGGCATGTTGACCACGGGAAAACAACTTTATTAGATACAATTAGAAACACACGTGTAACTGCAGGAGAAGCAGGTGGTATCACTCAACATATTGGTGCTTATCAAGTTCGCACTAAAGATAAGAAAATTACATTTTTAGATACACCAGGACACGCTGCGTTTACAACTATGCGTGCACGTGGAGCAAAAATTACTGACGTAACAATTTTAGTAGTAGCAGCTGATGATGGGGTAATGCCTCAAACAATAGAAGCTATTAACCATGCTAAAGCAGCAGATGTTCCTATTATTGTTGCTGTTAATAAAATGGATAAACCTCAAGCAAATCCAGACCGAGTTATGAATGAACTTGTAGAATATGGACTTATTTCTGAAGAGTGGGGTGGAGATACAATCTTTGTTCCTATTTCGGCTCTGAAAGGTGAAGGGATTGATGAACTATTAGAAAATATTTTATTAGTTACAGAAATGCAAGAATTAAAAGCCAATCCAAACCGTCTAGCACTAGGTACTGTAATTGAAGCTAAACTTGACAAAGGGCGTGGAGCAGTTGCAACATTATTAGTACAAAATGGTACTCTTAATGTAGGAGATCCGCTAGTAGTAGGTAATACATACGGACGTGTTCGTGCTATGATAAATGATCGTAGTAAAAATATCCATACTGCTAAACCATCTACACCAGTAGAAATAACTGGTCTTCAAGATGTACCAAATGCTGGGGATCGTTTTGTAGTATTCGGTGATGAAAAAACAGCACGTCAAATTGGAGAAAAACGTCAACAACAATATATTGAAACTACACGTCAAGCTAACTCAGCAGTATCTCTTGATACACTATTTGAACAAATGAAACAAGGTGAGATGAAAGATCTTAACATTATTATAAAAGCAGACGTTCAAGGTTCAGTTGAAGCACTTGCCATGTCATTAGCTAAAATTGATGTAGAAGGTGTTAACGTGCGTATTATTCACACTGGAGTAGGAGCAATCAATGAATCTGATATTACACTTGCTGTTGCATCTAGTGCGGTAGTAATTGGATTCAACGTTCGTCCTGACAATAACGCTAAGCAAATGGCTGCAACAGAACAAGTAGATATTCGTTTACATAGTATTATCTATAAAGTAATTGAAGAAATTGAAGCAGCTATGACAGGATTATTAGATCCAGAATTTGTAGAAAAAGTAATAGGTCTTGCTGAAGTTCGTCAAGTATATAAAGTATCAAAAATTGGAACAATCGCTGGTGCTTATGTTACAGAAGGTAAAGTTTCTCGTGATGGTAAAGTGCGTGTAATCCGTGATAGTGTTGTAATTTACGAAGGCGAAATTGATACATTAAGAAGATTTAAAGATGATGTAAAAGAAGTTCAAAGCGGATATGAATGCGGTATGACTGTTGAAAACTTTAACGATATTAAAGAAGGAGATGTCTTCGAAGTTTACATCATGGAAGAAGTAAAAAAATAGGAGGAGAAACTAATGTCAGAATTAAGAGTCAATAGACTTGCAGAACAAATCAAAAAAGAAATCACTTATGTTTTAGCTACAAAAGTTAAGAATCATGATTTAGGATTTGTTACTGTTACAGAAGTAGCTTTGACAGGAGATTATTCTCAAGCAAAAGTGTACTACACAGTTTTAGGTGGAGAACGCGAAAAAGAAAAAACAAAAGAATCATTTAAAAAAATAAAAGGATTCGTGAAAAGCGAAGTTGCTAAAAAAATAAAAATTCGTAAGTTTCCGGAATTGATTTTTGAATACGATAAAACAGCAGAATATGCATTACATATTGAAAGTTTAATTGCAAGTGTAAGTAAAAAAGAAGAAGAATAAAAAAGGGAGGCTGCGGAAAGATATTAGGCAGCTTATCCAATGATTTATTAAAATTAGAGGAGAAAATAATGTTACAAGTAACTAATTTAGGTTTGCGTTTTGCAGATAGAAAACTATTTGAAGACGTAAATATAAAATTTACAAATGGTAACTGTTACGGGCTAATTGGAGCTAACGGAGCAGGGAAGACAACATTTTTAAAATTATTGTCTGGTGAGATTGATTCACAACAAGGTCACGTATCATTAGGAAAAGGTGAGCGACTTGCAGTACTTCGTCAAAATCACTTTGCTTATGAAGAAGATAGAGTTATTGATGTTGTAATGATGGGACATGAGCGTCTTTGGGATGTTATGAAACGCAAAAATGAAATTTATATGAAAGATCCATTCACAGAAGAAGATGGTATTATTGCAGCAGAACTTGAAGGTGAGTTTGCTGAAATGGACGGTTGGAGTGCTGAGAGTGATGCGGCACAACTTTTAGAAGGATTAGGGATTTCTGTAGAGTATCATGATATGCTTATGGGAGAATTGGATAACGCAATTAAGGTAAAAGTACTCTTAGCTCAAGCATTATTCGGGAATCCAGATGTTCTATTACTAGATGAGCCAACCAACGGACTTGATATTGCTGCGATTAAATGGTTAGAAGAATTTTTAATTAACTTTGAAAATACAGTTATCGTAGTCAGCCATGACCGTCACTTTTTAAACAATATTTGTACACATATTTGTGATTTAGATTTTGGTAAAATTCAACTTTATGTTGGTAACTATGATTTCTGGTATCAATCAAGTCAACTTGCGCGTCGTATGATGGAGGATTCTAATAAGAAAAAAGAAGAAAAAATTAAAGAACTTCAAGAGTTTATCGCTCGTTTCTCAGCAAATGCTTCAAAATCAAAACAAGCAACAAGTAGAAAGAAAATGCTTGATAAAATTACGCTTGATGATATTAAACCAAGTAGTCGACGTTATCCATATGTTCGATTCACTCCAGATCGTGAAATCGGTAATGATTTATTAATAGTAGATGGTGTGAGTAAAACAATTGAAGGAAAAGAAGTTTTAAACAATGTGAGTTTTACAGTTAATCCTAATGATAAAGTTATTCTTTTAGGAGATGAAGTAGCTAAAACTACACTTCTTAAAATTTTAGCAGGTGAGATTGAACCAGATAATGGAACTGTAAAATGGGGAATTACTACCTCACGTAGTTATATGCCAAAAGACAATACAGAATACTTTGAAGGATTAAAACTTTCATTAGTAGAGTGGTTACGTCAATATGCTTCTCCAGAAGAGGAAAGTGAAGCATATTTACGTTCATTCTTAGGAAGAATGTTATTCTCAGGAGAAGAGGCATTAAAACGTGCTCATGTACTTTCTGGGGGAGAAAAAATGCGCTGTATGTTATCTAAAATGATGTTATCTAAAGCTAACGTTATTCTTTTAGATGAACCTACAAACCACCTTGATTTAGAGTCAATTACAGCGGTCAATGAAGGAATTATCGCATTTAAAGGGTCAGTATTCTTTACATCTCATGACTATGAATTTATTCAAACAATTGCTAATAGAGTAATTGAACTTACTCCAGAAGGAGCAATTAATAAAGAAATGGATTATGAGAACTACCTTAAATTTAAAGGAATTATCGATTAATATTAGAAAAAGAGGTTTACTTCTAAATGAAGTTAAACCTCTTTACTATTTTAAAATTTTATGTTTTCAAAAATTTGTTTTGTTACCTCATTGAATGCCAAGACTTCTTCAGGAGAGAATCTATCAAATTCAATAGAATCAATATCAAGAAGTGCAACAACTTCATTATTTTGTATAATAGGAATTACAAGCTCACTATTAGTTGCACTATCACAAGCTATGTGTCCAGGAAATTGATGAACATCTTTTACGTAAATTGCTTCTTTTTCTGTGTAGCAATGCCCACAGACTCCCTTATTGAAAGGAATACGCGTACATGCGACTTTTCCTTGGAACGGACCTAAGACTAGATTGTTTTCTTCTTTGTCTACTATGTAGAAACCAACCCAGTTAGTATTGGGTAAGTATTCTTTGTATAATGCAGAAAGATTAGAAAGATTAGTAATTAAATTTTTCTCATTGGTAATAAGTGAGTTTGCTTGTTTAATAAATAAAGATTTATCTGTAATAATATTCATTTGAAACCTCGCTAAATTTATTTATCTTATTTTCGCATATTAAGAAAAAAAAATAAAGTGAAATGACTATATAAGATTTAATGGAAGGTACGAAATAAATTTTAATAGTTCTAGAATAAAAATTCAAAAAAAATTTCAAAAAAATGATTGAAATACTTTGTTTTTTATGCTAAAAATGGTATAATTTTGTTAGTATTTATTGTATTAATAAACATAAAATTTAATAAAAATTTCAGGGGGAAGATATATGACATATATATTTTTATTTGTATGTGTTCTTATTCTTGGAGGAGTAGTGGCTCTATTCATCTTTAGAAATAGAAAAAAACAAGATTTATACCCTCTTTTAGTTATGAAAGATGAGCTAGAGAGAGAAACATTGTCTGATGATTTGAAACAAGTAAAAGCATTAGAGATAGCTGGAAAGGCAGAAAAACTTTATAATAAGTGGGAAAGTGAATGGTACGAGATTCAAAGTATTGATATAGAAGAATTAGATAGAGATCTTTACAATGCTGAAAGTTATATAGATAAATTCAATTTTAAACGTGCTGATGAAGTAATAATGAACAGTGGTGAATTAATTGCAAGTATAAAAGATAGAATTGCAGAGATTCGTCGAGAAATTAAAGAACTTAAAGAAGTTGAACCTAAAAATAGAGAAGTTTATGAAGAAATAGTTGTAGAGTATAAAGAACTTAATCGTGAACTTTTAGCTAAAAGACATCAATATGGAGCAGCAGCTGATCAATATGAGCAAAACATTAAAGAACTTGCGCCTCAATTAGATGACTTCAAATTATTGACATCTACAGGTAAATATATTGAAGCACAAGAAAAAATTACAGCAATTAAAAATTCTATCCTTAATTTAAAAGAAAAAATGGATGTATTACCAGATCTACTAAAAGAGATAGAAAAAACTTGTCCAACTCAAATACAGTCTTTAAGACTTAAAGTTGAGGAAATGGAGAAAAAAGGTTTCAAACTTACTCACTTAGAAATTTCTAGTAAAATTGAAAGTATTGTTTGGCAATTAAATGATGCCCGTGAAAAAGTTAAATTAGGTGATATTGATTTAATAGAAAATATTTTAGATGGCATTTATGACGTTATCGATGAAGTTTCTAACGATCTTAAAAAAGAACTTGATTATAAGAGATATATAGAAGAAAACTATCGAGAAATTACTAATAAACTTGATTTACAAGATAAATTAAATGAAGCACTTTATAATAATATTCAAGAGATTAAAAATAGATATCAAATCTATCAAAAAGATGAAGAGATGGTTGCTAATTACTATGATGAATTAAGCGAATTGTTAGATCTTAAACATGATATAGATGTCTATATTAATAATCAACCAAAATTAAATTATAAAGATCTTAAAGATAAAGTTGAACTATTAGAGCAAGGATTAGAAAAAATCGAAGAAGATCAAACAAATTACTCTAGATATTTAACAAGTCTACGTGAAGAAGAAAGTATTGCAAGAGAAAAATTAATATTTATTAATCAAGAAAAAGAAGTAATTAAACGTAAATTAGATAACTCAAGAGTTCCTGGTTTCAGTGATAGATTTATTGTTCTTTATAAAGATGTTACAGATAGTTATAGATATGCTTTGGAAGAACTGAAAAAAGAGCCTATTAATATTGATTTGTTAAAACGTTCAGTTGCAGAAGCAGAAGAGTCACTAGATATTTATTCATCTGAAGTTAATAATATACTTACAGATATAGAATTAATCGAAAAACTTATCCGTTATGCAAATAGATATAGAAAAGAAAATATTGAATTCCATCAACAATTAACAGTTGCTGAACAATATTATAGAGAATATCGTTACAACAAGACATTAGAAATAATTCGTACTTCTCTAGAAAAAGTAGAACCAGGAGCATACGAAAGAATAAGAAATTCTGTAAAACCAAGATAAAAAACCAGTCATTTTGACTGGTTTTTTTATCTGCGTTTTAAATTGTAGTAACCAAGGCTTAGGAAATAAAATAGAGCTTCAATAGTTGCAATATAAAAAGTAGTTGGTAGGGCTGTATAATAAGACAATGTAATGCCTAACCAAGTTCCTATTAAAGCGAAAGTAATTGAAATGGCAATCATTACTCCTACTTTATTAGTTAAATATCTAGCTGCACTAGCAGGTACAGTAAGCAATACAAACATTAATAAAGCACCTACAACTGGAACTGTAATACTTGTTGCAACAGATAATAGTACTAGGAAGAATATTGAGATAAATTTTCCATTAAGACCGAGTGCTTTAGCACCAATTGCATCAAAAGAATCAAATTTTATTTTTCTATAGAATAGTGATAGTAAAATAATTACAGCAATAGCTAGCGAAAAGATTAGTTTAACATCATCACGAGTGATGGATACGACACTTCCAAATAAAATACTATTTACATAACTTGTGCTTTTTGGAGTTAGTGAAAGGAATAGCAAACCTAGACCTAAGAATATTCCAAGCATAACACTTACAGTTGCTTCACGACGAAAAACTTTTACGCTAAGATGACCTACCAAATATGACATAGTTATTGTAAAAATAAGTAATCCATAAATCGGATTAATTCCAAGAAAAACAGCGAAAGCAGCTCCAGCAAATCCAACGTGAGATAGGGTATGGGAGATAAATGACATATTTCGTGCCATTACAAATACTCCGATATATCCAGCCATAATTGCTACAATAGTACCTGCAATAAAGGCATTTTGCATAAAATCATAATTAAGCATAATTGTTATCTCCTACATAATGTTTACATAATTTAAAATCACTTTATTCTTTATTAAAATCTTTAATACTGATAAATTTATAACAGTCTTCCTCTAAGTATAAAATTTTATCGATGTATTTTTCATCAATTAGAGAAAGCTCATGTGTAATACAAAGGGTGATTATGTTATTTTTTTTAGTAATATCACGAACTAAAGACATACATTCAATCTCGCTACTTTTGTCAAGATTAGAAGTAAACTCGTCAAGAAGAAGTAAATTAGGATTATTAACAAGTGCCTGTGCTAGGAATACGCGTTGTTTTTCCCCACCTGATAAGTAGCCTATTGACTTTTCTTTTTGAATTAGTGAATTAGTTGTTTCTAAGGCAATTTCAATTTGTTTTTTTTCTTTTGGCGAAAGCCAAGGAAGAATTTTTTTATGGAGAGGAAGTGCGACAAAGTCTTCAACTGATAAAGGTAGTTCTTCGTCTATTTGACGGAATTGTGGAACATAGCCAAGACGAGCTTCTTCTCCAATTAATTTTATGTTTTCTGTTTTATTTAGTTTTTCTAATATATTGTTTAATAAAGTTGTTTTACCAACGCCATTTTTTCCAACAACAGCTACTACATCTCCAGCAGAACAGCTGAAAGAGAGATTGTTGAGTATTAGCTTATCTCCTATTGAATAGGTTAAGTTTTTTATATTAAGTTCAGTCATAATAAACTCCTAACTTATGGATTAAATTACACTTTTAGTATAAAAAAGAAGAGATACGATTTACAAATCTCTTCTTAATATTATACTACATATTTTCTAATTGTGAAAACTATTTTTTATTAATGGTTGTGATTATGTCCCTCATGATTATGGTCATGACCTTCATGGTCGTGATCGTGGGAGTGAGATTCTTTAGCATTTTCTGTATGGTATGCTTTTTCTCCCTTACCACCGTTTAAAATTTCTTCAAGTTTATTATATTGGTCTAACATCCACTCTATATAAGTTTTACCATCAGGTTGCGTCTCAGTAACATTTAGAATCGGAATATTATTTTGTTCAGCAAGATTTATTAATCCTTCAACTGTTTTGTTAGTAGTCTGAACATTATTGATAATCAACGAAATCTGTTTATTCTTAATTTGTTGCTGAATATTTTTAAGGTCTTGTGGTGCTGGATCATTTCCTTCCTCTGTAGCTTGTGCTAATTTGTTCACCTCGTCAGATACTTTTAGTCCAAGAGATTTAACAGCATATTCGAATACAGGTTCCGTAGTAAGAACTGATTTTCCATTAGCTTTTTCTTTTAGAGAATTTATTTTTTCTGTAATTTTTGCTAACTCTTTTTTGTATGTATCTCTATTTTTTTCATAGAAATCCTTATTAGAAGAATCTTTTTCACTTAATATTTTGGTTAATTCATCAGCGATTTTGCTCATTACCTCAGGATTATACCAAATATGTTCATTTTCACCTTCTTTAAGACCCAATAATCTAGCACCATCTATTTTAGTTATATTCTTACTATTATTAGTAAGTTTTTCAAACCATGAATCATAGCCGCCGCCGTTTAAAATAGCAATTTTTGAATCAGCTACAGTCTTAGCATCTTGTGCAGTTGGTTCAAAATCGTGTGGGTCAATAGAAGAAGAACTTATTATAGAAGAAACTTCTGCTTTGTCACCAGCAACAGCTTTAGCAACTTCTGCGTAAAAGTTAACAGATGTTACAATTTTTATTTTTTCAGTTGAAGTAGGGTTTGAATTTGTTTTACTAGAACACCCAACTAGAAATAAAGTTAATGCTGTAATAATTGATAAAAATTTTAAAAATTTACTCATAGTAAAAAATACCTCCGTTATTTCGTAATTATTACGGTCTAATAAATTATAATACTAAATTATTAAAAAATCAAGAAATAAATCGAAATTATTTTGATTAAGAAAAAAGAAGATTAAAAAAGACACATACAAATCTTTAAAAAATCAAAATCTAAAAGGTATAATTTTATTTTCTAAAGAATAAAAATAACAAGTAATATTTTAAAAATTTTCAATTACATATTTGCTAAAATGCGATAAAAGCACTTGATTTTTATTGCTGAATACTATATAATTAATAAAGTTGAGTAAAAATCAACAAAAAATAAAACACACGACATTTGAGTAGCTGCTCGGTGCATTAAATGTTTGCAGTAGGCTTAGAGAATGTCGGAGGAAAAAACCAAGGAGGAAAATAACTTATGGCAGTTATTTCAATGAAACAATTATTAGAAGCTGGTGTACACTTCGGTCACCAAACAAGAAGATGGAACCCTAAAATGGACAAATACATCTTCACAGAAAGAAATGGTATCTATATCATCGACTTACAAAAAACAGTTAAAAAAGTAGATGAAGCATATGAATTCGTTAAATCAGTTGCTGACCAAGGCGGAAAAATGTTATTCGTAGGTACTAAAAAACAAGCACAAGATGCTATTAAAGAAGAAGCTGAAAGAAGTGGTCAATACTACATCAATCACCGTTGGTTAGGTGGAACTTTAACTAACTACAAAACAATCAAAGGTCGTATTGATAGAATCGCTGAAATCGAAAAAATGGAAGCTGATGGAGTATTCGAAGTTCTTCCTAAAAAAGAAGTTATCGAATTAAGAAAAGAATACGATAAACTTAACAAATTCTTAGGTGGAATCAGAGAAATGAAAGGTATGCCAGATGCAATTTTCGTTGTTGACCCTAAAAAAGAACACAATGCAATAGCTGAAGCTAAAAAATTAGGAATTCCTGTAGTAGGTATCGTAGATACAAACTGTGATCCAGACGATGTTGACTATGTAATCCCTGCAAACGATGACGCTATTCGTGCAGTTAAATTATTAACAGCTAAAATGGCAGATGCTTTTGTGGCTTACAATGAAGGAAATATTGAAGAAACTGCTGAAGAAGCATTCGTAGAAGAAGTAGAAGCAACAGAAGAATAATTTTGTAAATAAATTTTAAAGAAATATAATAACGGAGGCAATCAAAATGGCACAAATTACAGCTAGTTTGGTAAAAGAATTAAGAGAACGTACTGGTGCTGGTATGATGGACTGTAAAAAAGCACTACAACAAACTGATGGAAATATCGAAGCAGCAATCGACTATTTAAGAGAAAATGGTATCGCTAAAGCAGCTAAAAAAGCTGATAGAATCGCTGCAGAAGGTCTTTCTTATATCGAAGTTAAAGGTAACAAAGCTGTTATCTTAGAAATCAACTCAGAAACTGACTTCGTTGCTAAAAACGAAAAATTTGTTGCTTTAGTAAAAAATGTTGCAGATGCTATCTTAGCAGCTGAACCAAAAACTTTAGAAGAAGCACTTCAAGTAGAAGCACAAGGTGGAACTGTAGAAGCAGTTATTAATGAAGGTATCGCTACAATTGGAGAAAAACTTTCATTAAGAAGATTTGAAGTAGTATCAAAAACTGATGCAGACGCATTTGGTGCATATTCTCACATGGGAGGAAGAATTGGGGTTCTTACACTTGTTGAAGGAAGCACTGACGAAGAAGCAGCTAAAGATGTTGCAATGCACATTGCTGCTTTAGCTCCAAGATACTTAGACGAAAGTGAAGTACCAGCTGATGTACTTGAACACGAGAAAAAAGTATTAACTGAGCAAGCATTAAACGAAGGGAAACCTGCTAATATCGTTGAAAAAATGATCGTTGGTAGAATTAACAAATTCCTAGAAGAAATTACAGTAGTTAAACAAAAATTCGTTAAAGACGATAGTTTAACTGTAGAAAAATTTGTAGCATCAAAAGGTGGAAAACTTGCTAAATTTGTACGTTACGAAGTAGGAGAAGGTATCGAGAAAAGAGAAGATAATTTCGCTGAAGAAGTAATGAGCCAAGTTAACGCTAGCAAATAATTCTCTATTTAATATTCATTATTAGAAAGAGGTAAAGCACACACTTCTTGTGTGTGCTTTTTTAAAAGATTAGTATATATTAGATATATCTGTATTTTATTAGGAGGATTAAAATGGCTACTAGATATAAAAGAGTTTTATATAAACTTAGTGGAGAAGCACTTGCAGGTGGAAAAGGATTCGGAATTGATTCTGAGACTGTTAACAAAATAACATCTCAAATCGTTGAAGTTGTAAAGCAAGGTGTAGAAGTTGCTATTGTTGTTGGTGGTGGAAATATTTGGCGCGGTAAAACTGGAGAAGAGCTAGGTATGGAACGTGCAACAGCAGATTCAATGGGGATGTTAGCTACAGTAATGAATTCATTGGCCCTACAAGATTCATTAGAACAAAAAGGTGTAGATACTCGTGTACTTACATCAGTAGAAATGAAGGCTATGGCGGAACCATATATTAGAAGACGTGCAATTAGACATTTAGAAAAAGGACGTGTTGCGATTTTTGCAGCAGGAATTGGAAATCCATACTTCTCAACAGATACTACGGCCGCTCTTCGAGCTAAAGAAATTGGAGCTGAGGCTATTCTTATGGGTAAAAATGGGGTAGATGGAGTTTACTCGGCAGATCCTAAATTAGATAGTTCAGCAACTAAATTTGATAAATTATCCTATATGGATGTAATGAATAAAGGATTAACTATTATGGATTCGACAGCTATTACGTTCTGTATGGATAATAACTTACCAATTATCGTCTTTTCTATTGATGATGCAGATAATATTGTAAAAGTTGTTACTGAAAAATTAGGAACAATTATTGAATAAATTATAAGTAGGAGTGTAAAACTATGCCTGAGCAAATTATGAATAATTTAAATGAAAGAATGGAAAAAGCGATTGCGAGTTTACGTCGTGAGTTAGCTTCTATTCGTGCTGGGAAAGCAAGCGCAGCAGTACTTGATAGATTAACTGTTGATTACTATGGAGTTGCAACACCTATTAACCAAGTAGCAGGTGTTTCAGTACCAGAACCAAAAATGTTAGTAATATCTCCTTATGAAAAAACTTTATTAGGAGATATAGAAAGAGCGATTCAAGCATCAGATTTAGGTCTTAATCCTTCTAACGATGGGTCAGTAATTCGTATTGTATTCCCAGCGTTAACAGAAGAACGTCGTAAAGAGTTAGCTAAATTAGTAGGCAAAGAATCTGAAGGTGCAAAAGTAGCTGTGCGTAATGTTCGTCGTGATGCTATGGATGCAATGAAAAAGTTAGAAAAAGCTTCTCAAATTACAGAAGATGATTTGAAAGGATATTCTGATGATATTCAAAAAGCTACTGATAAATTTGTTGCAGAAATTGATAAAGTTACAAAAGACAAACAAGACGAATTAATGAGTGTATAATAATATGGAAATGTCAGAAATTATTGCTAAGATTAATTCTCTTAATGCAACGAAAAAAGAGCGTGAGCTAACAGCTATAGAAAAAGAAGAGTTGATGAAATATAGACAATTATATTTACAAAATTTTAAAGCTAATATGCGTAATATATTAGATAATACAAAAGTTATAAATGAAAAAGGAGAAGATATCACTCCTAAAAAGAAAGGACTTTAAATTATGAGTGCAACTACAATTACAATTTTAGTTGGAGCTATTTGTTTACTTGCAGGAGTAGTAGGTGGGTTTTTCCTTGCAAGACGAAACTTCATGAACTATATGGAAAAAAATCCTCAAATTAATGAAGATATGGTAATGGCAATGATGAGTCAAATGGGACAAAAACCATCACGTAAAAAAATTAACCAAGTTATGGGTAATATGCAAAAAGCTCAACAACAAGCGAAAAAACAAGCTAAAAAATAATATATTGAGAGCAAATATTATGTATTATAAAGCATAGTATTTGCTCTTTAATTTTAATAGAGAATAACTATATAGAAAATAATTATAATGGATATCATATTAGTTTACAATTAGCGCATTTTTCGCTAATATAGTATAGTACAAAAAGGAGGAAGTAATGGAAACAAAGACTATAAAATATACTTCACAAACAACTGAAAGAATCGATAAATTTTTGCAAAAAGAACTTTCTGAACTATCTAGAACAAATATTCAGAACTTAATTTCAGAGGGATATATTAAAGTAGATGGGAAAGAAATAAAAACAAATTTTAAATTAAAAGAAGGTAATGAAATTACTATTGAATATAGAGAACCAGAGGAATTAGATGTTGTTAAACAAGACATTCCAATTGATATAGTTTATGAAGATAGTGATTTAATTGTAGTAAATAAAACTAAAGGAATGGTTGTTCACCCATCAGCAGGACACAGAGATGGAACTCTAGTAAATGCGCTACTATTTCATAGTGAGTTATCTAGTATTAATGGAACTATACGCCCAGGTATAGTGCATAGAATAGATAAAGATACTTCAGGTCTATTAGTAGTTGCTAAAAATGATAAAGCACATGTTAAATTATCAGAAATGATTGCAAATAAAGATGTAAAGAGAAAATATTATGCGCTAGTGCATGGTAGTATAAAACATGATTATGGAACAATAGATGCGCCAATAGCGCGTAATCCAAAAGAACGTAAAGAAATGGCAATTATTGATGAAGGGAAACCATCAATAACACATTTTAAAGTAATAGAAAGATTTGAGAAATATACTTTGATTGAGTGTGAACTAGAAACAGGACGTACTCATCAAATAAGAGTACACATGAAATATATTAATCATCCATTAGTAGGTGACTCAGTATATGGTCTAAGAAAAACAATAAATGCAAATGGTCAAGCATTACACTCAAAAAGTATAGAGTTTAATCATCCTATTACAGGTGAGCACTTGTATTTTGAGACACCAATTCCTCAATATATGATAGATATTATGGCAAAATTAGATAAATAAAACGGTTAATTGAAAAAATTTTCATAAAATAGTTTATTTTTTCTAGAAAATATAGTATTATAGAATAAGTAAGTAGTTATTTAAGGAGGACAATAAACATGGTATTAGTGCCAGCAAAAGATATGCTTGTAAAAGCTAGAAAAGAAGGATATGCGGTAGGGCATTTCAACATTAATAACTTAGAATGGACAAAGGCTATTTTATCTGCTTGTGAAGAAGCGAAAAGTCCAGTTATCTTAGGTGTAAGTGAAGGAGCAGCTAAATATATGACTGGTTTCAGAACAGTTGCAGCTATGGTAGAAGCTATGGTAGAAGAAATGAAAATTACAGTTCCTGTTGCATTACACTTAGATCACGGTTCATACGAAGGAACTAAAGCAGCTATTGAAGCTGGATTTAGTTCAGTAATGTTTGATGGATCTCACTATCCATTCGAAGAAAATATCGAAAAATCAAAAGAAATGATAGCTTTAGCTCACTCTAAAGGAATATCAATTGAGTGTGAAGTTGGATCAATCGGTGGAGAAGAAGATGGAGTTATCGGAAGTGGAGAATTAGCTGATCCTCAAGAATGTAAAACTATGGCTGAATTAGGAATTGATTTCCTTGCAGCTGGAATTGGTAACATTCATGGTAAATACCCAGAAAACTGGGCTGGATTAAGCTTTGAAACATTAGAGAACATCTCAAATGTAACTGGTGGAATTCCATTAGTATTACACGGCGGTTCTGGAATCCCAACTGAACAAATTCAAAAAGCTATTTCTCTAGGAGTTTCTAAAGTTAATGTTAATACTGAGTGTCAATTAGCATTTGCAGAAGCAACAAGAAAATATATTGAAGAAGGTGGAGATCTTAAACCTAAAGGATTCGACCCTCGTAAATTATTAAATCCTGGATTCGAAGCTATTAAAGCTATGGTTCATCAAAAAATCGATATCTTCGGTTCAAGAAACAAAGCATAATAACTACATATTACTAAAAAAGACTCGTGCTTTGCATGAGTCTTTTTATCTATATAATAAAAATAATTTATAACTAGGTTGAAATTATATATTGTAAATACAAAGGAGTGTTCGCATGAAAGAAACTATAAATTATATAAAAAAATTAATAAGTATTGACTCACCTACAGGATTTACAAGAGAAATTAGCACATACTTAATTGAAGAGATAGAAAAACTAGGATATAAAGCAATACGTGGAAACAAAGGTGGAGTTAATGTTGTTGTAGAAGGGGAGAATGACAAGAAACATAGAATTGTTACTGCGCATGTTGATACGCTTGGGGCAATAGTTCGAGCAATTAAACCTGATGGACGCTTAAAAATAGCTCAAATAGGAGGTTATCCTTGGAATATGATTGAAGGGGAAAACTGTGAAGTGCATGTCGCTAGTAATAATAAAAAAATTAGTGGTACTATTTTAGTGCATCAGACAAGTATTCATGTTTATCGAGATGCAGGAACAGTTGAAAGAACTCAAGATAATATGGAAATACGACTTGATGTCAAAGCAAATAGTGCAGAGGATGTACGTTCTTTAGGTATAGATGTAGGAGATTTTATTAGTTTTGATCCTAGGACGGTTGTTACAGAGACAGGATTTATAAAAAGTCGTTTCTTAGATGATAAAGTAAGCGCAGCTATATTATTAAATCTTTTACGAAAATATAAAGAAGAAAATATTACTCTTCCATATACAACTCATTTTATGTTTAGTGTTTTTGAAGAAGTAGGACATGGTGCTAATTCTTCATTACCAAAGGAAGCTGTAGAATATTTAGCAGTTGATATGGGGGCTATGGGAGATGATCAGCAAACCGATGAGTATACAGTATCAATTTGTGTAAAAGATGCTAGTGGCCCATATAATTATGAATTTCGTCAACATTTGACAAATCTAGCACGTCAAAAAGAAATTCCATTCAAGTTGGATATTTATCCATATTATGGAAGTGATGCTTCGGCTGCGATGCGAGCAGGCGCAGAAGTTAAACATGCCTTATTAGGAGCTGGTATAGAATCCAGTCATTCTTATGAACGTACACATATAGATTCAGTAGAAGCAACACAAAATTTAGTAGATGCATATTTACAAAGTGAATTAATAAGTTAAAAAGCAGACTTTTTAGTCTGCTCTTTTTATGATTCACTATTCATAAAAATTTTTTATACTGGAGTTCACTTCAATTTTTTTATTTGTAACTGGATGATTAAAAATAACTTTTAGCGCCCCAAGATACATCTTTTCATATTTATGACCATCATTAGAGTAAATTTTATCTCCAATAATAGGATTCCCTTTATATGCTAAATGAACACGAATTTGATGAGTGCGACCTGTTTCTAGTGAAATAGTAGTAGCAAATTTATTCTGCTCTATTTTTTCGCAAGATAGTATATTTGTAATTGCATTTTTTCCTTTATTAGTGACCGCCATTTTATTTTTTTCACGGTTATCACGTCCAATATTAGTGTTAATTGTTTGGATTTGAATATTATTTTTCACAAGTGCTGTATAGAAGCGTTTTATATCGCGATTTTCCAACATTTGATCTAATTTTGATTTTATTAAAGGTGTTTTCGCAAAAATAACTAAACCACAAGTATCGATGTCAAGGCGATGTATAGGCTCGAGATACTTATAATTAGAAACCAAAAAATTAACTAATGTATCATCTTCACATGTTATATCATTTGGATGTGTCTTAATACCAAATGGTTTAGAAACAACCAGTAGGTATTCATCTTCATATTCTTTAATAATAGGTAATGAACAGTTTGCTATATAGTTAGAAGTACTAAGTTCTATGTTAATGTCTAAATTATCACCTTCAGTAAGTTTTGATTGTAGGTTAGCGCCTTTCCCATTAATAGTTATGATTTCTTTGTTATGATGGGAATTCATACGTATAGTATGAATATTTTTTTTAGAAACTCTTAAAAAATTACTAAGATACGATTCAACATTGATGTAAGATGATAAAATTTTAAAATTCATAATTCTCCTTATAGCTTATAAGCTTAATAATATAATAAATATAATTATATAATATTTTCAATTTTGGATAAAGTAAAAAGTAGATTAAATATAATATAATTATTCTTAAAAAATTTAATAATATTAATTATTTATCTTGATT
>ERZ773010.9-NODE-9-length-162015-cov-81.722314_pt1 | contig 162015 bp, 133 predicted proteins | sample MGYA00580842_ERZ773010 | MGnify/ENA primary metagenome ERZ773010 (study PRJEB29015, sample SAMEA2737982) | human oral metagenome | biome: human oral; feature: human-associated habitat; material: dental | place: China | collected 2107 ... | reverse complement strand
GCGTGGACTACCAGGGTATCTAATCCTGTTTGATACCCACGCTTTCGTGCTTCAGCGTCAGTTGTACCTTAGTAAGCTGCCTTCGCAATCGGAGTTCTGCGTGATATCTATGCATTCCACCGCTACACCACGCATTCCGCCTACCTCATCTACACTCAAGCCCGCCAGTATCAATGGCAATTTAGGAGTTAAGCTCCTAGATTTCACCGCTGACTTAACAGGCCGCCTACGCACCCTTTAAACCCAATAAATCCGGATAACGCTCGCATCCTCCGTATTACCGCGGCTGCTGGCACGGAGTTAGCCGATGCTTATTCGTAGGGTACATTCACTACGGTACACGTACCGTTCTTTATTCCCCTACAAAAGAAGTTTACAATCCATAAGACAGTCATCCTTCACGCGACTTGGCTGGTTCAGGCTCTCGCCCATTGACCAATATTCCTCACTGCTGCCTCCCGTAGGAGTCTGGTCCGTGTCTCAGTACCAGTGTGGGGGTTCAACCTCTCAGTTCCCCTACCCATCGTTGCCTTGGTGAGCCGTTACCTCACCAACTAGCTAATGGGACGCATGCCTATCTCACAGCGAATTTCATTTCCTTACCGAAGGATGCCCTCCGATAAGTGTACGCGGTATTAGTCCGTCTTTCGACGGGTTATCCCCCTCTGTGAGGCAAGTTGCATACGCGTTACGCACCCGTGCGCCGGTCGCCATCAGTCTTAGCAAGCTAAGACCATGCTGCCCCTCGACTTGCATGTGTTAAGCCTATCGCTAGCGTTCATCCTGAGCCAGGATCAAACTCTTCCTTGTCAATATTTTATTGTACTTGTTTTCTGTTTGTCTTGCTCCGAAATGTTTCTTGCTCAGATTTATTAGTGTATCTCTACCTAAGTAAAGGTCGTAATTGACGGTTAGGTCTTCATTTCCCTAAACGTTTGTTACTACACTTCTGTTTGTCAATATCAATTATCTCAAAGATCTCTTCGTGTGAACTAATCCACTCGCGTGGTCGTTAGCCCTAGCGACTTTTCGTGAGTGCAAAGGTAATACTTATTTCTAAACTACCAAAACAGCTTAGCACCGTCTCTCTGTTTGCCCCTCGCAGTCTGTCATCCTCGCGCCCCTCTCTCGGTTTGCGGTTGCAAAGATAGAGCATTTTCCAATTCAATTCCAAATCTTACAACAAAGTTTTTTATAAGTCGCTCTAAATCAAATGCAGTTTTATCACGAAAAGCACTGCTTGCTCCATAAAACCAAGAGACCTGAATAGAGCTGGACGGCAGAAAGTGTCATAGATGACCCAGCAAACAAGATCGAAATCCTAGCCTAAGCGAGTTGCTTTTGCTCCTTCCCTCCTCAAATAGCAGAGAAAACACACGAAAAAGAGGAGACCAATCGAGCGCTCAGAGTGAGAAATGCCGATTATGTCAGCAGGAATACCCTGGTTACGTATATAGCGACACCCCGATTACGTATATCCCGACACGGCGGTTACGTATATAGTGAAGGCAAGGTTACGTACATTGTAATCTCTAGCTCCAAATACCTAAGTCCACATAAGCACCAACACCGCCACCCTCAAAAACAAACAAGGCCCTCGGCGGATTCTCCACCGAGGGCCTTGCTGAAATGACAATGAGTGTGAAGGATCAGCTTACTGGATCTGACCGTCCGAGAAGCGTCGAGAGCGAGCAAGCATACAAGCACCGATGAGCCCAGCACGATCGCCTAAGGTCGCTGTGCGGATCTGCGTATCACGTGTGACGACATTCATCGAATAGATACGAACAGAGGCTTCGATCTGCTTCGTCAGATAGCCTGTAGCATCTGCCAGACTACCTCCTACGATGACCAGCTCAGGGTTGAACACATTGATCAGGTTAGCGATCTGCTTACCCAGCTGGGTAGCCATCTCACTAAGCACCTGCATACATAGGACATCCTCATGAGCACATGCCTCTAGGATATCCGCCATGCGTAGCTCCTGCCCTCCCATGACAATGGGAGAGAGGACAGAGCTTTCACCTGCACGGATGCGCTCCTGTAGCTTACGACACATCGCCTGACCACTCACCTCGGTCTCTAGACAACCCTTCTTACCGCAGTGACAAAGGATCTGATTATCGAAGACCGAGATATGTCCGACTTCACCAGAGAAGCCCGACTTACCGAAGTAGATCTGCTTATCTAAGATGATCCCCAAGCCAAGCCCCCAGCTAATGTTGACATAGAGCGCCGAGCGGAGATCAAGATCCTGTGTGCAACCAGCAGTGAACTCCCCAAAGGCCATGCCACGCGTGTCATTATCAATAGAGACGCGCAGAGCTAGCTTACTACTCATCACCTCCGAAAGGGGACGATCGGGGAAGAAGTTAAAGAGGCTGTAGCTCTCTCCCTTGACAGGGTTGATTCGACCAGGCAGATTCACATTGACATTGAGTATCTCCTTCGGCTTTAGGTTATGTCGGCGAATGAAGGAGCGCACCTCACTACAGATCGCATCCAGCGCCTCGGGAGTATTCTCGAGGTTAAACGGGATGTCATAGTCCGCATGGATCAGATCTGCCTGCAGGTTTATCAGGCCAATGTGCATGGAAGAGCGCTTGACGTCGACACCAATGAAGTAGCCACCATCAGGATTGAGCCCATAGAGCAGCGGGAAGCGCCCGATACCGATCTCGAGCTTACCCTGCTCCTGCAGACACCCCCCATCCTGAAGCTCTTGGATGATCTTGGAGGCAGTAGGCACACTCACGTAAAGGATCTTGGCGATATCGGTCATCGTAGCTGTCTTATTCTGCAGCAGATAATTGATGACACGGAGCTTATGCAAGCCCTTCTTCGTATCAGCCGTTAGGTCATCGAGTAGTTTTGTGGTCATAGAATAGTGTATAGTTCAGAGTTGGAGTCTAGGACTTCTTCGTAGGGGCATCCTGCGCTGGGCGTCTAGCGGGACGACCATTACGACGCTTCCGCTGTGCAGAGCGGGAGGATTCCCCCGTCTTCGGAGCATCTGCTGGGGAAGCGCCTTGATTAGAGGACTGGGACGAACGGCCATTCCCCTTCCCTCTGCCCGATGGCTTACGAGAGGAGGAAGATCGCCCACGCCCTCCCTCGGGACGACGCTGAGGATCATAAGCAGGAGTCGGGCCAAAGGCTTCGTCTACGGGGATCTTATAGATCGTCTTCTCTAGGAACTCTTCGATACGACCAAAGCCTGGCTGCTCCTTCTCGCTAACGAATGTAATAGCTAGCCCCTCGTCATTGCCACCACGTGCAGTACGTCCGATACGATGGACATAGTCCTCGGGATCGTGGGGGATATCGTAGTTGATCACCATGCGGATGCTGTCAATATCAATCCCTCTCGCCACGACATCAGTAGCCACGAGGAGATCGACATTCCCAGCCTTGAAGCTACGCATGACCTCCTCACGCTTCTCCTGCGTCAGGTCGGAGTGCATCTGTTCGACTCGGATATTGAGAGAGGACAGTGCACGAGCGAGCTCCTTCACCTTGAGCTTAGAGCTTGAGAAGATGATCGTACGTGTGGGGGGCGTTTCTCTAAAGAGCTGGGTCAAGATCGGGAGCTTCTGACGCTCATAGCAGACATAGGCAGACTGCACGATACTATCAGGTGGACGTGAGATAGCGAGCTCTACCTCGGCGGGCTCATTTAATATGGTACGCGCGAAGCGCTTGATCTTAGGAGGCATGGTAGCGGAGAACATCACTCGCTGGCATGCCTTCGGCAGGGCATTATTGATCTGCATAATATCCTCCTGAAATCCCATATCCAGCATGCGGTCGGCTTCATCTAGGACGAAGTAGGAGACACCAGAGAGATCAGCCTGATTGAGATTCATCAACGCCAGGAGACGCCCAGGGGTAGCGATGACGATGTCCGCTCCTAGAGCGATACCTCGGCGCTGCTGCTCCCAAGCGATACCATCCGTACCTCCGTAGATCGCTACCGAAGAGACGGGGAGGAAGTAGGCGAAGCCCTCGACCTGCTGCTCGATCTGTATCGCTAGCTCACGGGTAGGAGCCATGATGACGGCATTGACCTTATGGGGCTCTCCCTCGCCACGACTAATCCGATTGATGATAGGTAATAGATAGGCGGCCGTCTTCCCCGTACCCGTCTGGGCACAGGCGATCATATCACGGCGCTGAAGGAGGAGGGGAATTGTCGCTTCTTGGACGGGGGTAGTCTCGAAAAAGTTCATTGCCTCGAGACCATCGAGCACTTCATCTTCAAGATCTAATTCATCGAAGTACATATACTTATAATTGATTGGTAAGCAAATATACCGCTTTTTCTTTAGAAAATACCCACACAATGTATAGAAATCTTAGAAAGAAAATCACACCCCACCCTACTCCTTAACCAAGCTAAGTAAAACACCTCTTTAATGCCTCCCACCCCTAGAGATTAGTCTTCCACTCCAAGGCCCTCTATGCCAAGCCCTAGCAGAGGATATAAAGCACAAAACATCCTCCATCTATAGGGATCAAACCAGGAGAACACCTGCTCTCCTAGCTAAGCTCTGCAAGCAAGAGCTGCAGCCATCATCAACCACCCAAGATGTCACGATATACGTAACCAGGCGATCGGTATATACCCAACCCTCCGATCACAATATACGTAACCGACAGATCACAATATACGTAACTCCAAGGGGAGAGCTAGGGTGACCAAAATTCCCCCTAGCTCATCAAAGGGGGCATCGAGGCTACCCGACGACTCCGAAGGGATCCCTCGATTCACCTTGGCTCTTCCCTGAATTATCCGTACGTTTGCACTTAATAATGACTATGATCAGCCTAACCAAGACCTGCTCATCAGCCTAAGAAAATATATCTCAATATAACCGTAAAACCCAGCCTATGCGACGATCTTTATGGTCTCTCTTGACACTACTTGCCGTCTGCGTCACACTCCCGGCGCAGATCCTCATGCCCAAGGGGCAAGGGGCCAACGAGAGTAAGCGAATCACCTTACCACAAAAGTTCTACGACGATGGTGGTGCCACAGGCAACGCCAGCAAGTCTATCCTCTCCGCCATCTCCTTCTCTCCCAAGTATGGTGAGGCTATCGAAGTTAGCTTCTCCGAGCTTGACTTAGGCGATGGCATTCTTTACGTCTATTCGGGGCGGGAGAAACTATCCTCTTACTACGACAATGAGGAAGAAGAGACCATCTACAGCAAGCCTAAAGCGACACCTCTCTACACCCTCAAGGGAAGCGAACTCTCCACCCAGCTCATCCATGCGACGACAGCCGATGGTGCCCTGACCTTCGTCTATGAAGGCAAGGCCGCGCCAGGTAAGGGCTGGGTCGCCGACATCAAGAGCGTCGCCAAGCGTGCGGGTGACCAGCCTCTCCCTGCCGAGCCTGCTGGCACGGTCAGCATGGTACTAGGCGAGCGGGTAGTCAGCGTTGGCTCCGACGAACTCACCTTCTACGATGACGGAGGGGAAAAGGGGAATATCAGCGAGGGCTTCGAGGGATCAGTGACCTTCGTCCCAGAGACTGCTGGGCAAGTGATCCAGATCACCTTCACGAAGCTCGATCTCTTCAATACCTTTGCATCCAAGAATGACCTCCTCAAGGTCTTCAACGGTCACAGTACGCAGGATAATAGCAAGCTATTAGCTACCCTCCTGAAAGACCTACCCCCCGTCACCCTGCTCTCGGGCGAAAGTGACGGAAGCCTTACAGTCTACCTCAAGAGCATCACAGGTGTCACTAAGTCAGGCTTCGTAGCTAAGGTCAAGGCGATCACAGCTAAGGCGATGACCTTCTCCTCCGCTACGGCTACCCCAGCTAAGGAGGAAGGAGCGCTACACGCCAGCGCCCAGGACAAGAAGCTCCTGACACTACTCATCAAGACCGAAGGGGCAAGTAATGCCCTTCGACTCGAGCAGATCACCTTTGACCTCACGGGTACGACCGCTGGCACCTTGAGCGACCTAAGTCTCTATGCTGGATCGAGCATCACCCCCTCTGCTCTCCTAGGCAAGCTCCAGATCAATGCCTCTGGATCGACCGCTACCTTAGTCCTAGACGAAAGCAAGCGTCCTAGCCTAGACTTCGGCACGAATACATTCGTCATCGCAGGCTCCGTAGGTGAGTTAGCCAAGACCGGAGACAAGCTCTCTGTCAAGGTGGCTAGTATCAAGCTGTCAGGCCAAGAGCATACGACTAGCCTCACAGAGCCCGCTAGCTTCAGCATCCAGAATACGTACAAGAGTGCCACAGGGACACACACCATCCCCGTTCACTCTCCCTGGAGCTTCACGCCGACGATGGTGAATAATCACTATGAAGGAGGCACAAGCAATCAGATCACGACCTTCACTCCAGGTAAGGCTGGCGAACTCGTAGAGATCCAGTTCTCGGCCTTTGACCTCTACTACAGCAAGAGCTCTTATGGGGCTAAGGCTGTCTTCGAGGTTTATTCGGGGAAGAGCAATAAGGGCACCCTCCTCTGGAAGCTCAATGAGACCACGAAGGGAACCATACCTCCACTACTCCGCTCGCAGAGCGAGGACGGAGCTCTGACCATCGTTTTCAACCCGAAGGAAACTAGCCCAGCCTACTTAGCTAAGGGGTGGACAGCTGAGGTGCGTAGCCTCGTACCCAGCCCGATGCATCTGGTCAAGACCGAAGTGACGCAGGCATCTACCGCTCCCGCCTCTATCGGTGCATCCAACCAAGAGTTCCTAGCCTTCACCCTCACGACCGCTGGACAGCTTAGCCCTAAGCAACTAGAGAAGATCCACCTGCATCTCACGGGTGGAGCTACCTCCTTCAGCAAGATCTACCTCTATCGCCTAACCTCTGCACAGGACTTCTCCAAGAGCACGCTATTAGGTGAAGTCGTCCCAGCAGGCGAAGATGTCACGCTTAGCCTTACCTCCCCCGTGGAGCTCCCAGAAGGCGAGTCACACTTCCTCCTATCGGCAGACCTCAGCGAGGCTATCTCCTCGGGGACAGCTCTCGACCTTCGCCTCGATAAGCTCACCCTCTCGGGGCAGGAAGAGACCGTAGCCCAGGGTGATCCTGCTGGCTCTCGTCTAGCCGAACGTGTCTACTTCCTGCAGCCAGATGCTCAGGATACTCGCCATATCACCGAGCCTCTCCACTTCTACGACGCTGATGGTCCTACGGGCAAGCTACGGAAGAATACGAAGGGTACCGTCACCTTCATCCCCCGAGCAGGCGAATTGATCCGCTTACGCTTCCATGCGCTGAAGCTAGCCCATGCCGACCAGCTCCATATCTACCACGGACGGGAGGTCAAGCAAGAGTATCTCGCACGTGCGCTCAAGGGATCACAGAATGACACGAGCGACCTCCTCTCCAGCGCATCAGACGGTTCGATCACGGTCGATCTTAGCACGGGGAACTATCCTGGTGACGGCTGGGACATCGAGGTAGCCTCGATACGCCCAGCACCCCTATCGCTGAAGTCCGTCACCTTGGTCCCTGTCAGCCCAGCACCCCGTCTCCTCCCTGGGGTACAGGATGCTCCACTACTACGCCTTGATGTCGTCATCGACGGAGAGAAGGGCGAGACAGACCTGACAGAGCTAGCCCTAGAGGACCTCTTTCCTGCCGGTAAGACACCTTGGGCGACCCTTCGCCTCTACGACACCGGCAGTAACGATGTCTTCGCCACGACCGACCTCATCGGATCGACCACCTCTGCTAGTCCTAGCACCATCACGGGAAAGGTCACCTATACGAAGGCGGGGACTTATCACCTCTTCTTAGCCGCTAATGTAAGTAAGGATGCTCAGGCTGGAGCAGAAGGTATCGCTCCGCTAACCGTATCCCCCAAGGCACTGACTGTAGGTGGTGCCACTAGCTCCATCACACCTCTCGCCACTCCGCTAAGTCTCTCCCTTACTCGCGGGATCCATGGCACCTTCGTCATCGGTGAAGGCTCAGGAGCTCATTATAAGACCCTATCGGAAGCGAATGCAGACCTTAAGCAAAAGGGTGTAGATGGCCCCGTGACCCTACAGCTATTACCTGGGCGCTACGAAGAGCATATCGTCCTCTCCTCAATCCCTGGCCTTAGCTCCACGAACGCCCTGACGATCGAGCCTAAAGATCAGGGTAGTGAGGTCATCTTCGAGAATAAGCACTACAAGGCAGTAGACTATGGGAACGATAAGCTAGGCTTCTTCACCATCAATAGCCTATCGTATGTCACCTTCCGCCATATCTCCTTCGTCACTACGAAGACCTCTCCCGCTCCTGCCCTCCTGCTGATACAGAACCGAAGCGAGCACGTTACCTTCGAGGACTGCTCCTTCACCGCTCCTAAGAGCACGCAGTACACCAGCGGAGACATCGCCCTCGTCCGCACACACAGCACGACAGAGCCTTACCACAACAATAACTACCTCACCCTACGCAACTGTCGCTTCGATGGTGGATATAGTGGGGTCAACATCTCTGGGCTAAAGAGCGTCTCCCTTCCCGTACAGCGTGGTCTCACCGTCGAAGGCTGTACCTTCCTCAACCAAGGATCTAAGGCGATCTATACCGACATCGTCGATGAGATCACCCTACGAGGAAACCTCATCGAGTCTACAGGTTTGGTAGCTACAGGCTATACGGCTATGGGCATCACCCTGCTCCCTGGGACAGAGATCAGCCGAAATCGCATCCACATCGGGGAGACTTCAGGCAAGGGATCATCTCTCGTCGGGATTGACCTCACAGAGGATCGTCGTAGCGGAGGCGTGACAGGCCAAGCTATCCTCCATAGCAACGAAGTCATCATCCTAACCAATCAGGACAAGGTACAAGCAGTCGGGATCAATCTAAATGGCACCAAGCTCCCTGCACTCTCTATCCTTCATAACTCCATACGTCTCTATGGGAAGTCGAAGAGTGCACAGACTGCTCCTCTAGTCATCTACCCTCGTCTGGAGGGTACACTAGCCGGCCTGACGGTGAAGAATAACCTCTTCCAGAACGAAGCCCAAGGGAACGTCTTCCGCATCAAGAACTCTGTCACCCTAACGGGACCGGTCATCAGCGACAATGTCTACTTCATCAGTAGCGTAGACCAGCTTGCCAACTACAAGGGGAAGAACATCCCTCTCGCAGAGTGGCGCACTCAGCTCTCCGACCTCTCCTCGAAGCTAGAGAAGACCGAGTTCATCACTCCCGAGACAAGCCTCCTCCCTAAGGACTTCGCTAAGCTATCCTTCGCTAGCAGACTAGCAGAAGTGCCAAAAGACCTCCTCGGTAATGCCCGCAAGGCTAGCCGTACCGCCGTCGGAGCCTACGAAGAGCGTACCCTGGCTCTACCTGAGCTTCAGGAAGGCTATCCCCAAGTCGTCGTGACCGATGGTGCTATCAAGGGGCTACGTGTGAAGGTCTCCGAGCCTGGTCAGCTCCATTACCTCATCAAGGAGGAGGGTAGCACCGCCCCAAGTCTAGCTGAGCTGAAGAGCGCTCCGCTCTCCCCTAGCCTAGCGGCCAATATCGAGCAGACCCTAGCTGTCGAGTCCCTTGAGGACAATGCGACCTACCACTTCTATTACCTCGCTCAGCGCGTGGACGGCTCCCTAGCCGACGAAGTAAAGTCAGCATCCTTCCAGACGCCCTCGACGGCGCTTCATCCAGCAGACTTCGAGCAGGCCACTGTCGGAGACAAGACGATCACAGCCGGCTCATGGAAGTTCAGCGGGGTAGAGGTCGTCCAGCCTACCTCGAGCTACAGCACGAAGTCCAAGAAGGCACTGAAGCTCTCGGCCTCCTCGACAGTCGAACTGACGAACAAGCGTAAAGCTCGCTCTCACGAAGGCTTCTATCTCCAGTCCACCGCAGCCCTGACGCTCTCGGCAGAGCATGCAGGTAGCGATGCCACGACAAAGCTCCTCCCCTCGACCGAAGGTCAGTGGAGATACGTCAGTCTACGTGACCTCGGCGCCTTTAGCTCCCTCCTTCTGACTAGTAGCGGAGACATCTTCATCGACGACTTCGGTACTGAGCCCCAAGCACTCAGTCTCAAGATGCCCGAGCAGCAGACCGAGTCGGGACAATCCGTCACCCTCACCGCGACCGTCAGCGGAGGTGTCTGGCCCTATACCTATCGCTGGGTCGATAGTCAAGGTAAGGAAGTAGGTACGGAAGCTAGCCTTACGCTCACCCCCAAGCATACGACGACCTATACGCTGACCGTCACCGACGACTGGGCGACGAGCAAGAGCGGGAAGAAGCTCATCACAGTCCGTGGGGTAGCTGCTACCGCCACCTTCGAAGACCTAGGCCTTCGGGATAATAGTAACTGGCACGGTGAGACCTCCAACGATCCCGATGAACAGCTCATCGAGACGACCTTCCACAGTGGAAGCTACTCCTTCTCCAACACCAACTGGGAGAAGAGCCTGACTTGGGGAGGCTTCGCCTACTCCAACCAGCAGGGTACGGGCTACAAGGATCTCTTCCCCGACCAGTTTAATAGTGCCGTCGGCGAGGGTGCCCATGGCTCTAAGACCTACGCCGTAGCGTATACGTTCGGCTCCAAGGCTGAGATCGGTGTCACACACGCAGACCAAGCGGTCATCCCAGGTATGTATCTGACGAACACCGCCTGGGTCAATTCCTTCATTAAGGAAGGCACCGGCATCGTCACAGGTCAGCAGGGCTTCAAGCAAGGAGACTTCTTTGTCCTCAAGATCACGGCCTATCCGAGCAAAAAGACCCTGGAAATCCCCTTGGCGGACTACCGTCACGCTAACGCAAGCGAACATTACTCCCTCAAAGACTGGCAGTGGATCGACCTCTCTAGTCTCGGAGAAGTCAAGAGCCTACGCTTCTCGCTCGACGGATCAGTCAAGAATCAGCAGGGACTCGTGATCCCTGCCTACTTCTGCCTAGACGACTTCGGCAGTGAAGCTCCTGCCAAGGAAGCCAGTCGCCTAGCTCTTGCCCCCAGTCAAGCGCTAACGCTCGACCTCAAGCAAGCCTTCACGGAGGCGGGTCTCCCTGCAGATCTCACCAAGGAAGCTCACTATGAGCTCCTCAGCACGAGCACCTCTGCCCCTGTGACCGCTACGCTCTCCAGCGACAAGCTCCAGCTCCAGTCACAGAAGGAGGGTGAGGGCAGTCTCCTCGTGATGCGCCGTCAGGGTGGACAGCGTGACTATCTCCGCCTCCCAATAGCAGTAAGCCAGACGACGCCCGTAGACGAAGCCACCCTCCAACTACAGCTTCAGCTCTACCCCAACCCTGCCACGAGCGAGATCCGCATGCAGGTAGACGGCGAGGTAGCTATCTACAGCCTCTCAGGAGCCTGCGTCTTCGAGACCAAGACCTACCGTGCAGGGGATACGATCAACGTATCCAGCTGGACTCCGGGGCTGTACGTCGTACGCACGAAGCTAGGCGCTCTTCGCTTCCTCAAGCGCTAAGAGCTCCACCACCCCTCGAGGGTTAGCCCCTCTTTCAGCGAATGCCCCGCTGGCCTACCTCTAGGTAGTGCCAGCGGGGCAAGTGCTTTTCGCTCTCCTCATAGAAGTCTCTAGATCCGCTCATCTCTAGGCTCTCCGAGACCGAAGCATAGACTTAGACCTCCCTACCTAGATCCCTCACGAGACGAAGGTAGAGCTTCGCCCAAGGCAAGGTCTAGGTTTGTCCGAGGAGAGGTCAACCTTCGTGGAGATGGAGCTCTACCTCCATCGCAAGGGACACCCGACTTAACGCACTCGCCCCGCCTTCACCTAAGGGGAAGACGGGGCGAGTACACTAGGCGAACCTAGAGGGATGGATTAGGCGGGGAAGAGCTCCTGGAGCAGGACTTCAGTAGCTCCAGACTCCTCAGCAAAGAAGGCTCGGGTACGAAGACGTAGGGCTTCGGCCTCTTCGTCATCTCGGAAGCGATCTAAGACCTCACTTAGCTCCGCTTCGCTCTGGACGATGAAGCCCGAAGCGCGTGCGACGAGCTCCCTCACCTCACGATGCTTGCGGATCTGAGGTCCGAAGAGCACGGGGATACCATAGACGGCGGCCTCGAGCGTGTTATGCACACTCTTACCGAAGCCTCCCCCGACATACGCCCAGCGACCATAGCGATAGAGCGACGACAGCAGGCCGAAGCAATCAATGATCAAGCACCGAACTCCTTCGGGGACCTGTCCTCCCTGGCACTGGGACAGGCGAACGAAAGGCTTCTCTAGTGCCGCCTCGATCGCACACAGATGCTCCTCATGGATCTCATGTGGGGCGATGATGAGCGAGAGGTCTTCCTCTGACCGATTGAAGTAGGGCAGGAGGATCGCTTCATCCTCGGGCCAAGTGCTCCCAGCCACGAGGATTTGCCCAGGGAGGCTCGCTGCCTCGGGGATGATCTTAGCACCTTCGGCGATGGCCTGCACACGGTCAAAGCGCGTATCCCCTGCGACCTCTACCCTAGAGACACCAGCTCCAAGGAGTAGCACCTGCGAGGCCTCGTCTTGGACATAGAGCTTGCGGAAGTAATGTAGCAGACGGAGATACCAGCCACCCCAAGGCTTGAAGAAGAGTTGGTCGGGGCGGAAGATCGCAGAGATCAGATAGGTCGGGATCTGACGCTTATGTAGCTCACTGAGCATCGTAGGCCAAAAGTCGTACTTGATGAAGACGACCAGGTCAGGATGAGCAAGGTCTAGGAATCGACGGACAGAGCGACCACGATCCGAAGGCAGATAGACCACCACGTCAGCCCCAGCATAGTCCTTCCTCACCTCATAGCCCGAGGGACTAAAGAAGGAGAGTAGGATCTGCCACTCGGGATGTTGGGTGCGAATAGCCTCCATCAGTGGACGACCTTGCTCAAACTCTCCGAGCGAGGAAGCATGGAACCACACCACGGGACGATCCTTCGTCAGGCGGGCTAAACGCAAAGGGGTATCCCGACGTCCGTCGACGATCTGCTTCGCCTTCCTATGGAAAGGCGCCACCAGATGTAGCCCGACAGAGGTCAAGATACCCGAGAGACTATAGAGAGGGTTCATTAAGCGCTTGTACAGAGCTTAGCCGAGCGTCTGAATAGCACGCTCTAGACGAGCGATGGTCTCAGTACGCCCTAGAAGAGCAGATATATCGAAGAGGTGAGGACCCTTAGCAGCCCCCACGAGAGCGAGGCGGAAGCAGTTCATCACTGCTCCAAGTCCGTAGCCTTGACCCTCGATCCAAGCCTTGACGACCTCTTCAGTCGCTTCGCTGGGAAGCTCTTCGGGCTGGGTGGAGAGGAGCTCGATCAGCTCCTTCATCTGCTGGGCACTATCTTCCTTCCAGCGCTTCTTCACCGTCTTCTCGTCATACTCCGTAGGAGCAACGAAGAAGAAGCGAATCTGATCAAGTAGCTCGGGGAGTACCTGAGCACGCTCCTTGACCAAGGCAATGGTCTTGGCTACACGAGCGAGATCAAAGGCGATGCCCTCGGATTCGAGTGCTGGACGTAGCAGTTCGGCCAAGCGTTCGTCACAGGCCTGCTGGATATAGTGGTGGTTAAACCACTTGCCCTTCTCGTAGTCGAACTTGGCTCCTGCCTTGCTACACTTCTCTATGCGGAAGTGCTGGATAAGGTCTTCCATCGACATGACTTCCTCATGCTCGTTTCCGGGGTTCCATCCGAGCAGAGCGACGAAGTTCACGACTGCCTCAGGTAGGTAGCCACTCTCACGATAGCCAGAGGCTACCTCACCCGTCTTAGGATCAACCCAGCGCAGAGGGAAGACGGGGAAGCCGAGACGGTCACCGTCTCGCTTACTGAGCTTACCATTCCCCTCGGGCTTGAGCAGGAGGGCTAGGTGCGCAAACTGAGGCATCGTATCTGCCCAACCAAAGGCTCTATAGAGCAAGACATGCAGCGGAGAGCTAGGGAGCCACTCCTCTCCACGGATCACATGCGTGATCTCCATGAGGTGGTCATCGACGATATTGGCCAGATGGTAGGTGGGTAGATCATCAGCACTCTTATAGAGCACCTTGTCATCGAGTACCGAGCTATTGAAGGACACCTGCCCACGGATGAGGTCATCCACGAGTACCTCTTCATTAGGCTCGACTTTGAAGCGGACGACATACTGCGTCCCAGCATCGAGGAGAGCCTTCACTTCGGCTTCGGGTAGAGCTAGCGAGTTACGCATCGAGAGGCGCGTCGTAGCATCGTACTGGAAATTGGCGATCTCCTTACGCTTAGCATCTAGCTCCTCGGGCGTATCGAAGGCTAAGTATGCCTTTCCTGCCTGGAGAAGCTGATCGACATACTTACGATAGATATCTCGGCGCTCACTCTGACGGTAAGGGCCAAGCTCCCCACCATAGTTCACCCCTTCGTCAAAGCGGATACCTAGCCATTCCAGAGCCTCGATGATGTAGGCTTCAGCCCCAGGCACGAAGCGCTGAGAGTCGGTATCTTCAATACGAAGAAGGAGCTCTCCGCCGTGACTCTTGGCGAAGAGATAGTTGTAGAGGGCGGTGCGTACACCCCCGATATGTAGCGCTCCCGTGGGACTAGGAGCAAAGCGAACACGCACTTTACGTTCAGACATAATCAAGATATGCTGTAGTGATAGGATAGCACAACTAAGGTGGCGGGAGCAAAAGCTGTCCCGAATAACGAAGTTCCCAGCCCTCTGCAGAGGCGACCATACGAGCTAGTGTCTCTAAAGGCACTTCTTGGATAGCCCCAGCGTCGGTGCAAAGGGGGAAGTCTGGGTGATGAAGCTCCAGTGTACCTGAGAGAAAAATCGTCCGCTCTGCCTCTTCGACAAAGGGACGAAGTGTAAACCCTACCTCGACCTGCCAGCTGACAAGTGGCAAGCAAGCTACAAAGTCACCGAGACGTACTCGATGAGCCGCATAGCGTGGTACGAGAGACGAGGTAGAGCTGGTAGACATGACACTAGAAGGTATCCTCTGCTGACGGAGCAGCTAGAGTATCGGGCTTTGCTACCTCTGGTTCATCCAAGGCAACTGCCGGTACAGGAGTCTTCCCAGGGAAGCGAGCAAAACTAAAGCTATCGACCGCAAAGAACTTACTCTTACCACGAGGAGAGACCCCACGAAGCCATCCGGAAGCCTTTCTCATCATCTTCCCTTCAGGCAGGACAAAGGACAGAACATTCAGCCCTGTCTTCAGAGGTCGAAGATCAAAGACTCGCTGAGTAGAGTCCGTAAACTCCACTCGCAAGTACATCCGGAGCGTACACCCAGGCTGTTTCGGGGAGAATCCATGTAGGCGGACAGCAAAGCGCACATCCGTTCCCGAGGCATAAGGGACACTCGGGCTAAGACTAAAGCTACGCTCCAGATAATCCCCAGGACGGTGTATAGAGACACTATCCAGCAGAAGATTTGTCGAATCCAAAGCCCCTGACGACCAAGCATAAGCCCTAGCCTCAATACGGGCAAGGCTATCGACTCGTCGCCTAAGCCCTTCCTGCTGGGAGGTCAGCACGCCTACCGCATAGTCATAGGCCTCCTGATACTCGGACACTCGGTAGCGCCCATACCAAACTTGGGAGCTATCCCAGTCAGTCAGGGTATATCCTCGCTGTCCAAGCACAGTCTGATAGCCTAAGATACGTAAGCTATCAGGAAGGCTTCGTTGCTCATAGACAGCTTCAGCCATGAGCATCTGTGGGAGAAGCTCCTGAAAATCCTTCTGTCCGATACGCTGCCACCCTTGTGACTTGGATGAGCAAGCCACGGCCAAGAGCATCGTCCCTAGACAAAACGTCAGACGAAAGACACCTCGGAGAGTAGAAGGTAAGTGATGGGACATGACTTTCAGGATAGAGAAGTAAGCGAGCCTAAATCAGGCAGTATGCTTCTTCGAGGGGAAGAGATACTCAAGCGCCGAAGAGAAGGTATGTCGATAGCAGAGGATCAATAGTGCCACCCCGACGGAGATGCAAGCATCAGCAAAGTTGAAGATCGGGCTAAAGAAAACGAAAGGCTCTCCTCCATACAGAGGGACCCAGCTGGGATAAGTCGTACGGATAAGTGGGAAGTAAAGCATATCGACAACCTTCCCATGCAGGAAGTCCCCATAGCCCTGTCCCCAAGGTACGAGTTGAGCGACGGCACCGTGGCTACTGGTAAAGATCTCGCCATAGAAAAGGCAATCTATGACATTACCCAAGCCTCCTGCGACCACTAAGGCAAGTGTCAAGAGGAAGCCTCGTGAGAAGCGAGTAGAATGTACGAGTTTGGCTAGATAGAAACCCGCCAATCCCATAGCCACGATACGGAAAAGCGTCAGAAGAAGCTTACTTCCAAACGTGATACCATAGGCCATTCCTTCGTTCTCGACGAAGTAAATCTTCCACCAGGAGGTGATCTCATACATCTCTCCCTCGATCATAGAGGTCTTCACCCAGATCTTTGAGGCTTGATCTAGGAGGAGAAGGAAGAGGATGACACCAAGGGTAAGGAGGGAGGTCTTCGTCCGACGAGCCATAGGAGAGAGCTACTTCTTTTCTTGGAGTTTGGCCTCGATGCTAAGGGTAGCATGAGGGACGGCACGCAAACGCTCCTTAGGGATGAGCTTACCCGTCTGACGGCAGATACCATAGGTCTTATTCTCGATACGACGGAGTGCAGCCTGAAGATTATGAATAAACTTCAAGAGGCGCTCGGCCATACGACCAGCCTCCCCCTTTGAGAGAGCAGCGGCACCTTCGTGTACCGCCTTAAAGGTAGGTTGGGTATCGGCAGCATCATTGCCAAAGCGATCTGTGGCGCTCTCACGAAGAAGATCGTAGTCTTTGATCGCCTGATCAAGCTTGTGAAGGATCAGCTCACGGAACTCCTGAAGCTCCTCATCGGTGTAGGTCGTCTTTTCTGTACTCATAAGTATAGTATAATGAAGTAAGGGCTTAGGGGAGAGATCGACTCCCCTACGCCATGTGTTTTAGTTTGCTTTTTCGATAAAGACCGAGAAGACCTGGTCATCAATCTCTAGCTGCTGTGTCGGAGTGAAGCCAGTCTGCTCTTCGATAGATACAGCTTGGACTTCCTTAGCTATAGTAGCTCCGTAGACTTGTAGTACGGCCGAGAGCGCAGGCTGTGGCTCTATGAGGATGCGGATGCGATCACTGACCTCGAAGCCAGACTGCTTACGCAGGTTCTGGATACGATTGACCAGCTCACGAGCCATACCTTCCTGGCGAAGCTCCTCGGTGAGTGTAATATCTAGGGCGATAGTCAGCGTCCCTTCGTTAGCGACGAGCCATCCTGGGATATCCTCGGAGAAGATCTCTACGTCATCACGTAGGATCGTCACCGACTGACCTTCTAGCTCGAAGGTAAGCTCTCCATCTCGCTCGATCGTGAGGATCTGCTCCTGAGAGAAGTCAGCTACTGCCGAAGCGATCGCCTTCATAATCTTACCATAGCGTGGCCCTAGCTTCTTGAAGTCAGGACGTATGCGCTTGACGAGGATACCCTCGCCATCGGTGACGAATTGTAGCTCCTTCAAGTTCACCTCGCTGAGGATGAGCGGGACGACAGGCAAGATCGCCTGATGGTCAGCCTCATTGACTACAGGGATCAGGAGTCGCTGTAGGGGCTGACGTACCTTGATATTTACCTTACGGCGCAGAGCGAGCACCATGGAGCAGATACTCTGCGCTAGATACATGCTTCGCTCTAGGCCTTCGTTGATCTCCTCTTCGATAGCGACAGGGAAGTCGGAGAGGTGTACTGAGTCTTTGGTAGCACCGACCCCTGGGCTCACGAGGTCACGATAGAGCTGATCCGCATAGAAGGGGGCAATGGGTGCCATCAGCTGCGCTATGGTCGTCAAGCAGCGATATAGGGTCTGATAAGCCGAGAGCTTATCCGTAGTCATCTCGCCAGCCCAGAAGCGACGACGAGATAGACGCACGTACCAGTTACTGAGCTGCTCCGAGACGAAGTCTCCGATAGCACGAGCCGCACGAGTAGGCTCGTAGTCCTCGAGGTCACGGTCTACCTGCTTGACTAGGGAGTTGAGGGTCGAGAGCACCCAGCGGTCGATCTCGGGACGTTCAGCATAGGGCACTGCGGGTAGCTCCCCAGGGACGAAGCCATCTAGGTTAGCGTAGAGTGCGAAGAACTGATACGTATTATATAGGGTAGCGAAGAGCTTACGACGGACTTCGTCGATCCCCTCGACGTCAAACTTCAGGTTATCCCAAGGAGAAGAATTGCTGATCATGTACCAACGCAAGGGGTCGGAGCCATACTGCTCGATCGTCGCAAAGGGATCGACAGCATTCCCGAGACGCTTACTCATCTTGTTACCGTTCTTATCCAGTACCAAGCCATTTGAGATCACCGCCTTGTAGGAATTCGTCCCTCGCACCATCGTAGCGATAGCATGGAGTGTGAAGAACCAACCACGTGTCTGGTCCACCCCTTCGGCAATGAAATCTGCGGGGAAGGCCGAACCTCCGTCAATGAGTTCCTTATTCTCGAAGGGATAATGTACCTGAGCAAAAGGCATAGCGCCTGAGTCAAACCACACGTCGATCAGGTCTGTCTCACGACGCATAGGCTTGCCCGAAGGCGAGACGAGGATGATATCATCGACGTAAGGACGGTGTAGGTCGATCTTCTCGTAGTTCTCTGGGGAGTAATCACCAGGCGTGAAGTCCTTCCAAGGGTTAGCCTGCATGACACCAGCCTTGACGGCCTCCTCGATAGCGAGGTAGAGCTCTTCGACAGAGGCGATGCATCGCTCCTCCTTGCCGTCCTCGGTACGCCAGATAGGCAGAGGTGTCCCCCAGTAACGGCTGCGGGAGAGGTTCCAGTCCTGGAGGTTCTCCAGCCACTTACCGAAGCGTCCTGTACCAGTACTCTCAGGCTTCCAGTTAATCGTCTCATTGAGTGCCATCATCTCCTCTCTACATGCCGTCGTGCGGATGAACCAGCTATCTAGCGGATAGTAGAGGACGGGCTTGTCTGTACGCCAGCAGTGGGGATAGGAGTGGACGTACTTCTCGATCTTGAAGGCACGACCGGCGCCCTTCAGCAGGAGAGCGATCGTCACATCAAGCGTCTCGTCTTCGTCCGTGAGGGTGCTATCATAGTCGTTCTTGACATAGCGTCCTGCGAACTCCTGATATACCTCCACGTTGACAAAGTCACGCACGAAGGCGGGATCGAGATCCTCTAGGCGGAAGAGACGTCCCTGGAGGTCGACCATCGGGCGGATGTTCCCGTCCTTATCGACTACTGTCAAGGCGCCGATACCGGCAGCCTTAGCGACCTTATTGTCATCAGCCCCGAAGGTCGGAGCGATATGTACGATCCCCGTACCATCTACCGTCGTGACATAGTCACCAGCGATGACACGGAAGGCGTCCCCGTCGGGGCGCATCCAGGGCAGTAGTTGTTCGTAGCAGATACCTACCAGATCCTTCCCCTTGTACTCGGCGACGATCTGATAGGGGAGCTTCTTGTCCCCCTTCTGATAAGCTCCGAGGGCTTCTTCGCCTTCGTGATCCTTGCTAAAGAGGGTATGTAGGAGAGCCTTCGCTACGATCGCCGTGATCGGATCTCCCGTATAGGGATTGAAGGAGCGTACGGCTACGTAGTCGATCTCTAGACCTACGCAGAGGGCGGTATTGGAGGGCAGGGTCCAAGGGGTCGTCGTCCAAGCCAGGAAAACCGCCTCGCCGTGTCCCTGAAGCTCACTCTTCGGGTCTAGGATGCGGAAGGAAGCGACACAGGTCGTATCCTTCACATCGCGGTAGCATCCAGGTTGGTTCAGCTCATGGGTGCTGAGTCCCGTACCAGCGGCAGGGGAATAAGGCTGGATCGTATAGCCCTTGTAGAGCAGACCTTTCTTATAGATCTCGCTAAGGAGGTACCAGAGCGTCTCGATATAGCGGTTATCGTAGGTGATATAGGGATGCTCCATATCGACCCAGTAGCCCATACGGCGGGTCAACTCCTCCCATTCCTGCGTGTACTTCATGACTTCACGGCGACAGGCAGCATTGTACTCATCGACGCTGATCTTCTTTCCGATGTCTTCCTTCGTGATGCCGAGGGACTTTTCCACGCCGAGCTCGACAGGTAGGCCATGGGTATCCCAGCCTGCCTTACGATCTACACGGAAGCCCTTCATCGTCTTATAGCGACAGAAGATATCCTTGATCGAGCGAGCCATCACGTGGTGAATGCCAGGCATACCATTGGCTGAGGGAGGACCCTCATAGAAAACGAAGGACGGAGCTCCCTCTCTGAGGGCAAGGCTACGTGCGAAGAGGTCTTCTTCCTGCCACTGATCGAGCATTTTCTTATTGATGCCCGAGAGCTGGAGGTTATCGTATTCGGGGAACTTTTGGCTCATTTCTCGTACCTAATATTATCGTATAGCAAGCTAAGGGTCAGACGCACCGCACCCAAGCTAGGTCAAAAACGCTACAAAGATACGTTTTTGCGTGCTATCTGCCAGCAAATGGGCTAAATAAGGGTAAGAACTCTATTCCTCTCTCCTATTCCTCACGCTCCATCCAGCTCCTAGATCGCCCCCAGAGACCCCGACCGACAGCACACCAACCAATAGCCCCCTACCCGACCCCTGCGAGCCCTACCGGCGAGAACGACAGAGCTTCCTCCAGAGGAAGGTCTACCTTCGCTCGAGCAGAGGTAGAGCTCTTCTCCAGCGAAGACAGACCTCTTCTTCCCCCAAGGAGCGCACGCTACGGGAGCAAGACAGTGCCCTAAAAAGACATCCGCCCCACCCGACGATCTCCGAAGAGTATCGTCCGATGGGGCGGATGCTAAGTCTGATGAGCGAAACTACAGATCTTCGTAGACACGTACCCAGCCGTGCGTGTCTGGGTAGTCACCATACTGGATCCCACGAAGACGCTCGTAGAGTGCCGTGGAGATAGGCCCAGGGTTACCGTCTCTACTGATGACGTAGCGCTTATCCTCATCCAAATCGTCGATATGGAGGATAGGACTGATGACGGCAGCTGTACCACAGGCACCAGCTTCCTCAAAGGTCGCTAGCTCCTCGACGTGCACTGGACGGCACTCGACCTTAAGTCCGAGGTCTTCAGCGATGACCTGAAGGCTCTTGTTGGTAATAGATGGGAGGATCGAAGGGCTCTTCGGCGTGATGTAGGTATTATCCCGAATACCGAAGAAGTTAGCAGGGCCACATTCGTCGATATAGAGCTTTTCCTTAGCATCGAGGTAAATCACGGCGGAGTAACCTAGGTCGTGCGCCTTCGTCCCCGAGACCAAGCTAGCGGCGTAGTTACCCCCGACCTTATAGCACCCCATACCTAGAGGAGCGGCACGGTCATAGCCTCGCATGATCGCCATAGGCGTAGGACGGAAGCCAGCCTTGAAGTAAGGACCGACAGGCGTGACGAACATGAGGAACATGTACTCCTTAGCTGGAGCGACGCCCACCTGCTTGCCCAGACCGATCATCAGTGGACGGATGTAAAGCGAAGCTCCCGTACCATAAGGAGGGATGAAGCGCTTATTGAGGCGAAGCATCATATCGAGAGCCTCTAGGAATCGCTCCGTAGGAAGCTCAGGCATCATCGTACCACGGCTAGTATGCTGCATACGCTGAGCATTCTCCTCGGGACGGAAGACACGTACCTTGCCGTCACTTCCTCTGAATGCCTTCAGCCCTTCGAAGGACTCCTGCCCGTAGTGAAGGCAGGTAGCTGCCATCGGGATGGTGATCATATCCGAGGAGGAGACTTCCCACTCCCCCCACTGGCCATCGCGGTAGTAGCAGCGGACGTTGTAGTCTGTAGGGAGATACCCGAAGCCCAGAGAGGACCAATCGAGCTCGTGCTGGTTTTCCATAATCGTCTTTTGTGAGTTAATATTTGATTTGCTGGTTGGACAGGCTTGTCCTTAGCAAAGGTAAGCAAAGAACTAACATAGGTGTTAAGTCGCCGATGCGGTACCTTCGGCACGCCGTTCCTCCTCCAAAAGCTGAGCGACCTCCTCTAGCTGACCATACCACTCCTCTCCGAAGGCACGGATCAGTGGCTCGCGGAGGAATTGATAGACCGGCACCTGGAGCTTCTTCCCGAGCTTCAAGGCACACTTACAGATCGACCACTTATGGTAATTCACCGCCGTAAACGTGGGATACTTGGTCAAACGAATAGGATAGAGCTGACAACTGATCGGCTTCAGGAAGGAAGTCTTACCCGCCCGATACACCTTCTCTAGAGCACAGGCACAGCGTCCGTACTCATCATAGGTCGTGAAGACGCAGTCTCGCCCATTGACGATCGAGGTGACTTCGTCGCCCTCCTCATCTATGTAGCTGACACCCTGCTCCCGAATGATCTCAAGTGCCTGCGGCGAGAGCAGATGCTCTACCTCAGGGAGGCACTTACGGATCTCCTCCGCCTCACCAGGCTCTAGAGGTGCACCGCTATCCCCCTCGATACAGCACTCTCCCTTGCACGTGTCATAGTCGCAGACGAAGAGCACATCGAAGAGATCACCACTGACGATCTTATCTTCGATCTCAATCATCACCATGGCGCTAGCGGATCTTAAGCGTCACGACCGTAAGCACCGCCAGCAGGATACCGATGAGCCAGAAGCGCATCGTGAGCTTCGCCTCCGGCACACGGTTATAGGGTCGTTTGATCAAGCTCTCCGTCGCCGATCCACCAGGTAGCTGGAAGTGGTGATGAAGAGGTGCCATCTTGAAGACACGGACACCCTTCCCCGTACGCATACGAGAGTACTTGAAGTAGAAGCGCTGGATGAACGAACTGGTAAACTCTGCGATAAAGATCCCACAGAGGATAGGTAAGAGAAGCTCCTTGCGTATGAGAATGGCGAAAACCCCAATGATCCCTCCGAGGGCAAGGCTACCCGTATCCCCCATGAAGACTTGAGCTGGATAGGAGTTATACCAAAGGAAGCCAGCCGTAGCACCGACCAGCGTAGCAGCGAAGATCACCAACTCTTCTGCCTCTGGTATGAACATCGTGTTCAGATAGCCTGCCATATCGTGGTGAGAGGATACATAGGCTAATATCCCCAGCACGACTCCCACGATAGCAGAGGAGCCCGAGGCTAAGCCATCGACGCCGTCCGTGAGATTGACCCCATTGGATAGGAGCATGACCACCACGACCGTCATCATGATAAAGAGCGTGACCCCGACGACCTTCTTCACCGCAGGATCCGAGAAAGGCAGGATTTCCGAATAGTCGAGGTTATTATTCTTGAAGAAAGGGATAGACGTCTCCAGGCTCTTAGAGTCGGTGGTTTCGAAGCGAACCTCACGGACTCCACCTTCTCGGACGATCTCACTATTGCGCTTAATTACGACTGAGGGGCTGAGATAGAGTGTCACTCCGACGATCAAGCCAAGGACGACCTGCCCAATGATCTTGTAGTGCTCCTTGAGACCATTCTTGTCCTTCTTAAAGACCTTGATGTAATCGTCAGCGAAGCCTAGAAGTCCCATCAAGAGCGTCGTGATGATCATCAGGAGGATATAAATATTATCCAGACGAGCGAAGAGGAGTGTGGGCACCAAGATAGCAAGGATGATGATCACACCACCCATCGTCGGAGTACCCTTCTTCTGCTGCTCTCCCTCAAGACCTAGGTCACGCACCAGCTCTCCGATCTGCTTCCGTCGGAGGTAGTCAATGATCTCCCCCCCCCAGATCGTACTAATGAGGAGGGCAAGGATGATAGCCATCCCCACTCGGAAGGAGACATAAGTAAAAAGACGTGAGACAGGGAGAGCGATACCCTGCCTCGATAGGAAGTCAAAGAGGTGATAAATCATATACTAGGCTTCTTGTTCAAAATAATTCAGGATGATCTCGCGGTCATCAAAGTGATGGCGGATGCCATTCACCTCTTGGTAGGTCTCATGTCCCTTGCCTGCGACTAGGATAAGATCCCCTGGGCGAGCTAGCATCAGAGCTGTACGTATAGCTTCGGCTCGATCGGTGATAGCGAGCGTTCGGCCGAGGTCTTCCGCAGATAGCCCCGCCTTCATCTCTTCGATGATAGCTATGGGATCCTCGGTACGTGGATTGTCGGAGGTAAGGACGAGTCGGTCAGACCGACGTACCGCCTCCTTAGCCATGATGGGACGCTTACCTCGGTCTCGGTCTCCCCCACAGCCTACGACCGTGATGACCTGTGCCTCCTTCCCCTTGAGACTAGCGATCGTCTCGAGGACGTTAACCAGCGCATCAGGAGTATGGGCGTAATCCACGATGGCCGTATAGCCTCGCTTCTTCGAGAGGAATGTCTGGAAACGTCCATCGACTGCGGTAAGCTGGCTGAGATGCATAAGCGCCTCCTCCTTATCCAGCCCCAACTGACGGGAAACTCCGTAGACTGCCAAGATATTGTAGACGTTAAACTCCCCGACGAGCTGTACTAGCACTTCCCGACCATCGATACGCAGCTGCGTCCCATAGGGGTATCTCTCCAGGATCTCCGCTTTGTAGTCAGCTGGGGAACGTAGTGCATAGGTCAATCTATGGGCTTTAGTGTTCTGAAGCATCACTTGCCCATTGCGATCATCCACATTCGTCAGAGCAAAGGCTCCCTCATCCAAGCTATCGAAGAAGCTCTTCTTAGCCTTGAGATACTCTTGCACCGAGCCATGGTAGTCGAGATGATCGCGAGTGAGGTTCGTAAAGACTCCGCCGTTAAACTGTAAGCCCACCACACGCTGCTGTGCCATCGCATGCGAGCTAACCTCCATGAAGACATGGGTACACCCCGACTCCTTCATACGAGCAAGGAGCGCTTGCAGAGCAGGAGCAGATGGTGTGGTGTGGGTCGAATCTATGGCTTCCCCATCGATATAGTTACGCACCGTGCTGAGTAGTCCACAGCGATAGCCCGCATGACGAAAGAGTCGATAAAGGAGAGTAGCAATGGTCGTTTTCCCATTCGTTCCCGTCACTCCGACGACAGTTAGGCTCCGTGAGGGATGACCATAAAAGGCCGAGCTCAGTAGTCCTAAAGCTGTCGCCGTCGAAGGAACGACTAGATAGAGGACGCCCTCACGTAGACTATCAGGGAGCTCTTCGACCACGACCGCCCGCACACCTCCGTCTAGAGCATTAGGTATGAAGCGATGCCCATCGGTGTGGACACCTCGGACGGCTACGAATAAACTGTCAGAAGTAACCCGACGAGAATCCTCCGTGATCTGATCAATCGTCAGACGAGATAGTAAGGAAGTCTCTCCGGCAGGAGTATAGGATAGGTCTCTAAGCAGATCTTGCAGAAGCATGATAAGCAAATATGAAATAGATGGCTAAGGTCGATAGCCTAGCTCTAATACAATGGTAGCACCCGAGGCAAGGGTAGAGCCAGCAGACACCGACTGTCCCACGACATTCCCAAAGCCTCGCAGGACGGGAGTATATCCCATCGAACGCAGAAGGTAGACAGCATCCATCGCACTCATGCCCACTACGGCAGGGACCTTACCCTGCGGGATCATCGGAGCTGAAGGGTGCAGGAGGCTATCTAGCTGCATATACCGGCTAGTGGCCTTGGTTACCTGGGGGACAGGTAGACCTAGCTGGCGAAGTAAAGGTAGTAAGGCGGACGTTCGTCCAGCTGCGATCTGGCGAGCATATGCCTTGGGTGAAGCTGACCGATGGAGAGAGTCCAAGGGTAGTGGAGCTTCGAGCGCCAAAAGGCTCTCAGCGATCTTGCGAATGATAGGAGCTGCCATGACACCGCCACCAGCACTAAACTGGCTAGAGGGCTGTCGGATGACCGCTATACAGGAGTACTTGGGTGCTTCGCTAGGGAAGTAGGCGCAGAACGACACCTGATGGCGCACATGTCCCGTAGAGTCTCGGTAGCTTTTCCCCGAAGAGAGCTGTGCCGTACCACTCTTTCCGCTAATAGAGACATAGGGAGAAAGCGCCTTCTTCCCCGTCCCTTCGGTGACGACACGACGGAGCATCTCCTGGATCTCGACGAGGGTCGAGGGCTTACAGATCTGCTCCTTGACGACCTGAGGCGCAAAGGACTGCAGGATCTCATCTCCCCGACGGATCTCGGAGACAAAGTAGGGGCGCATATAGCGACCACCATTGGCGATAGCATTGAAGAAGGCTAGGGTATAAATCGGGGGGATCTTCGTCTCATAGCCAAAAGACATCCATCCGAGCGTCGTACCATACCAGGCATTCGGGTTATCCGATCGCTTACGAATCTGTGCACGTGCATACCCCTCAATCTCTAGCTTTAGGTCGGTACCGAAGCCTAGATCACGTAGCTTCTGTACATAGACGTCGGGGCGAGACTCATAACCTCGGGTGATGATCTTAGCCAGTCCGACGTTACTAGACTTGACGATGGTCTGAGCTACAGATAGCTTACCGTAGCCTCCGTGGTGGGCATTGTGATCACGGACGGCCTTCTTGGCATAGACCCACACACCATTCCCCACATCAATGGTATCGCTAGCACGGACGATGCCATCATCGAGGGCCACCATCATCGAGGCTACCTTGAAGGTCGATCCTGGCTCTGAGAGGTCAGAGACCGCCATATTGGTACTCTCGGCATAGCCTCCGGAGCGAGTACGCTGGAGGTTAGAGATCGCCACCACCTTACCGGTCTTGACCTCCATCAGTACGACGGTGCCACTTTGGGCATCTAAGAAGGTAAGTTGCTCCCTAAGATTACGCTCCACGACACTCTGGATATTCATGTCCAAGGTCGTATAGACGCTGGCGCCATCTACGGCTGGGCGAGTAACGACCTCGGCCGTCTCACGCATATTGGCATAGCGCATCTTCTCTCCCAGCTCGCCTCGCAGGTACTTATCGTAGCTCCGCTCTAGGCCAGACTTAGGCAATGTACGCCCCTCCTTATCGCTTCGGTCGTAGAGCTGTCCGATGGTGCGGTAGGCAAGGGACTTGAATGGGTAGATACGGCGCGTCTCATCCTCGGTGAAAATGACACGCTTCATCAAGCTACCCTGTGCCTTCTTGGCACCCTCGGGACGATAAGCGATGAAGGGAGATACCGACTGGAACTGCTGCATCTGTACGTAAGGCACATCAACCCCTAGCACGGGCCAGTGGCGACTACCTTTCTGAAAGCCCTGAAGCCAACGCTTCTTGAGTGCCTGACGTGTGAGCTTACGGGAAGCTAGGTCAAACTCTTGGTCGATCAAGCGTGCCAAGGAGTCCAGTTCGTCCTCGAACTGGCGACGGAGACGCTTACGCTCGTCCTGCGCCTTGGCAGGCAGTGCGCTCAGCGGACGCTTATCTCTCAGCGGGGCAAGGGCGTCATGGCGGAAGTCAAAGAATAGCCGATGCACCGGAGAGGACACCGCTACAGGACGTCCGTCCTGTGCATGGATCGTCCCACGTAGAGGGAGCATGGGGGAGGCTTGGGGGCGAGCGAGGTTATCGGCACGCTGGCGGTACATCTTCCCCTCTGCGCTGTAGATGAAGAAGAGGATGCGTAGGACGATAGCGACCATCGCTAGGATCAGTAGCGTCATCACCCAGAGGTAGCGATCCTGTACGAGGCGGTGCCAGCGCTCGGTGCGATGGGCCTTACTGACGGCTCCTCGCAGGAGCATACCTAGGGTAGCGAAGGCGTCACGAAGGAGCGATAAGATACGAGACATAGGCTACGGGCGGGCTAGAGGCGGAGTGACGACGGGGTGCTGACCAGAGTCCACGAGCAGATAGGGAGGCTCGGTCGCAGGGATCAGCGGGAGCTGGTGATCATCAAGCTCCTGGAGAATGTTCCCGATGCGCTCATATTCGATGAGTGCAGCCGTAGTGATGAGGCTACGATAGCGGATGTCTGTGATCTGCTTCTCGAGGGTACTGACCTCCTTGAGCTGCTGTTTGCAGTAATAAGGCCAGATGATGGTCACGGCAAAGCACACCAAGCAGGTCAAGATGAACCACCCATGATTCCGAAGCCATGGCTGGCGCAGGAGGTCTTCCTCGGTGCTATCGAAGAAGTCTGCGAGCGTACCCTGAGAGCCTTCCTCGCCTTGCTCTTCGGCGTGTGCTAGGTCTGGCTGATGATAGTCTATGTCGTCAGTAGGATGTGTCATACGTTCGTCTCTAGCTAGAGGTACGGAGGGGATCAGCGCAGCTCAGCGATGCGGAGCTTCGCACTGCGGGATCGAGGGTTAGCGGCTAGCTCTTCGGGAGAAGGAGTCACTGGCTTACGGGTGATCAGATGCCAGGGCGAAGCACCTCCGCCATAGATCTGTGCCGACAGCTCCTCGGAGGCGCTTCGGCGAAGGAAGTCCTTCACGATACGATCCTCTAGGGAGTGGTAGGTCATCACCACGAGTCGCCCTCCAGGACGGAGGACGTGTTTGGCTCCTTCGAGCATCTCCTCCAGCGTACGGAGCTCACCATTGACCTCGATACGTAGTGCCTGAAAGATACAGGAGAGCTGCTTCTTCTCCTGATCAGGACGTACCAAGGGGCGCACAGCACGGATCAGATCACCGACCGTACGTATAGGCGCTTCTTGACGAGCCTGCACGATTCGACGAGCTAGCTGACGGCTCTGGCGGAGCTCTCCATAGTGGTAAAAGAGATTAGCCAAGGCCTCTTCCTCATAGTCCTGTAGGATGTCTCGGGCGGAGCGGCCTGCCCGATTGTTCATACGCATATCGAGAAGCGGCGCCTCATCCCTAAAGCTGAAGCCACGATCCATAGCGTCGAAGTGATGAGAGGATACCCCAAGGTCAGCCAAAATCCCATCGACCCGCCCTACGAGACCATAGTAATCCATGAATCGCTCTAGATGGCGGAAGTTGCTAGCTACGAAGGTGAAGCGCTCATCATCCAAGGCTCGCTGAGCAGCGTCAGGATCTTGGTCGAAGGAATATAAATGTCCTCCCGAGCCCAGCTTGGCCAAGATCTCTCGGGAGTGTCCACCTCCACCGAAGGTGACATCTACGTAGGTCCCCTTAGGCTGTATGCTAAGCCCCTCCAAACACTCACGGAGGAGGACGGGGACATGGTAGTCTTCAGCTCGTAGTAGTTGCTTCTCTTGATGCATAGGCTACAAAGTTACACATTAATACACGTAGGTACGTAGAGCTTCCTCTAACTTCTCCGAACTCTCCGCTGAGCCTCCCCCTCCACCAAGGCCTACCTTAGCCCCCATAAAGGTATAGCTTAGCTCGCACGAAGGTCTACCTTACCCCCAGACAAGGCCTAGGTTTACTCCTCTACCGCCAGGTAGCCCCCAGAGCTAAGCCCCGAGGTCACCCCCGCAAAAAAGGAGGTCGGCATACCCCAAGGGATATGCCGACCTATACTTAGTTAGCTGGATGAGCCACTTACTGGCGACCTTCGGTAGCGACCGCAGGAGCGATCTTCTTCACCAAGCCCTGAAGTACGGCACCAGGACCTACTTCGATGAAGGCTTCAGCACCATCGGCTACCATCGCTTGGACGCTCTCCGTCCAGCGGACAGGTGCCGTGAGCTGAGCGATTAGGTTCTTCTTAATCTCCGCTGTGTCCGTCACCGCCGAAGCAGGGACATTCTGATAGATCGGGCAACGTGGAGCATGGAAGTCCGTAGCCTCGATCGCCTCAGCCAGCTTGGCACGTGCGGGCTCCATCAGAGGAGAGTGGAAGGCACCACCGACGTTAAGACGTAGCGCACGCTTAGCTCCAGCAGCCTTGAGGGCTTCGCAGGCCGCATCTACAGCAGCGATATCACCCGAGATCACGAGCTGCCCAGGGCAGTTGAAGTTAGCAGCGATGACTACACCTTCGCTGATCGTGGACAGCACCTCGACGACCTGCGTATCGGGCAGACCAAGGATAGCTGCCATGGTACCAGGGTTCTGCTCGCAGGCTGCTTGCATAGCCTGCGCACGCTGAGAGACTAGGCGTAGGCCGTCCTCAAAGCGTAGCGCTCCCGAAGCAACGAGGGCGGAGAACTCCCCGAGGGAGTGCCCTGCGACCATATCGGGCTGGAATTCGTCCCCGAGACATAGAGCTCGGATGACCGAATGGAGGAAGACAGCGGGCTGAGTCACCTTCGTCTGCTTCAGCTCCTCATCGGTGCCGGCGAACATAATATCGGTGATACGGAAGCCAAGGATCTCGTTAGCTTTCTCAAAGAGCTCCTTTGCCTGCGGATGAGTCTCGTAAAGATCCTTCCCCATGCCGACGAACTGTGCGCCTTGGCCAGGGAAAACATAAGCGGTTTTACTCATTTACTGTTGATTGGATAGTGAATATATCTGTTAAAGCTTTGGGTGAACTAGACCAGCTCAAGACCTCTCTTCAGGACATCCCAGGTACGAGCCACCGAGGCGATATGTACCTTCTCGTCGGGAGAGTGAGGTGAGCGAATATCGGGGCCTATGGAGATCATATCCATGTTAGGCATGACCCCCTGGATAATGCCACATTCGAGACCCGCATGGACGACCGTGACCTCAGGAGACTTGCCCGTCACGTCTTCGTAGGCACGTCTTAGCGTGGCGAGGATCGCTGATTCTGCATTCGGAGCCCAACCATTGTAGCTACCACCGAAGATCACTTCAGCACCAGCGAGGTTCATTACGCTCTCGATCTGCGAGGCTACATATTCCTTACGTGACTCGGAGGAGCTACGGACGAGGAAGAGAACGGAGAATTTCCCTGCCCCAATGCTAGCTCGAGCCATATTTGTCGAGGACTCAACAATACCGGGGAAGTCGGTAAGCATGCTCTGTGGGCCATTGATGCAAGCATCAAGAGCTCCGATAGTAGCATCTTGGATCTCCTCGGGCACTACCGTAGCAGGGAGATCGGCACGCTCTAGACGGAGGGAGATACCATCTTCGATATGCTTATACTCGGTGGTCAAAAGATCTTGGTAGTCTGATGCCAGCTCCCAAAGTCCGTCTGCGTCGGCCTCGGGGATAGTCACCAGCGCTGAAGCCTCACGAGGAATAGCATTGCGGAGCGACCCTCCCTCGAAGGAAGCTAGACGTGCGCCATAGCCAGCGATGGCTTCCTTGAGGAAACGAGCCATGAGCTTACAGGCATTGGCACGCCCTAGGATAATATCCATACCGGAGTGTCCACCACGAAGGCCTGTCAGCGAGACACGGACAGCGATGTCTCCCTCGGGGACGGGCTCTTGATCCTTGTACTCTAGGTTGACCTGGACGTCCTGTCCCCCAGCACATCCAGCGAAGAGAAGCCCTTCGTCCTCGGAGTCTAGGTTAATGAGTATGTCCCCTTGGCAGAAGCCTGGCTGGAGGCCGTTAGCACCTACCATCCCAACTTCCTCGTCGATGGTGAAGAGACACTCTATGGGACCGTGTACTAAGGTAGGATCTGCGAGCACCGCCATCGCATAGGCGGCGCCGATACCATTATCCGCTCCGAGGGTAGTGTCTCGTGCTGTCACCCACTCACCATCGATGTAGGCATCGATAGGATCGCGGGTGAAGTCATGCTCGATATGGTTATTCTTCTGCGGAACCATATCGAGGTGCGCCTGGAGGGTGACAATGGGGCGATTTTCGTGGCCTGCTGAAGCGGGCTTATGTACGAGTACGTTGCCGACAGCATCACGCTCGGCCTTCAAACCGAGACGCTGAGCGAGAGCTAGGACGTACTCCTGAGCCTGTAAGGTATGCCCCGTGGGGCGAGGGATCTGGGTAAGGTCATAGAAGAAGCCCCACACTGCTTCGGGGACTAGCGTCTTAATTTCTGTGGCCATAGCTTTAGGCGTTTATTAGGATAATTAATGTGGTATCGAAGGGGTAGCCGTCAGAGGCGTCGTTGTACGCTCTCGACGGTAATGGCGGTTGATCCAGGGTAAGGCAAGGATAGCGATCAGTCCTACTAAGGTGATCCATAGCGTCTGGGCGGTATGGACGATGAAGGCGAAATCCTTGGCTGGCTGTTCTGCCATGCCAAAGGTCGTGAAGGTCAAGATCACAGCAGCATGCCAAGCCCCCATACCAGCCTGCACGGGGACGATCACCGACATACTACTCATGGCAAAGGCTATGCTCGCCACAGATAGAGGTAAGTGGCTGGTAGCCTCAAAGGCAAAGAGGGCGAAATAGAAGTAGCAGAAGTAGCCAACCCAGATCAGCGCCGTAAGTAAGAGGAACTTCCCTCGCTGGGGCATACGACGAATGCTGACCATTCCTCGACCTATCTGGATGAAGAACTGAGCCAAGCGACTCTTCGGATAGTAGTAGAGCAAGGCGATGAATGCCCCAAGACCCAAGAAACCTACGATGAGAAGGACGATGAACCAAGGGCTGTGGATGAACTGCATCAATCCCTCCTTGAGCTCAGGATGAGCTATGTAATAGTTAAGGAAGAAGTCTGTCGAGGATAGGATGATCACCACAAGGATCAGCCCTAGCATACAGACGTCGATGAGTCGGTCTACGATCAGCGTACCGAAGAGTCCCGTAAAGGGGAGGTCTTCCCTTCGCTCCATTTCGACACACCTCCAGACTTCGCCGGAGCGTGGTATCCCCATGTTTACAGTATAAGAGCCGAGGACAGTGCATATCGCATTGATCCGTCGGGGCGGGGCTCCGTCCGTAGCGATAGGTCTGACGAGTAGCTCCCAGCGCAGCCCACGGCAGAGATTGCTCATCAGACCGAAGAGCAAGCTAAAGAGAAGAACAGGATAATCTACGCCTGTACGGAGAGTAAGGGCTAGCTCCCCCCAGTCAGTGTCTCGGTATAGTGTATAGAAGCCCAGCCCTCCTAGCAGGAGAGGCAGGATGACCCAGAGGATGGACTTAAGAGTGGCGTTGATCTTCATCCGTAGATGACTGCACTAGCCTAGAGCCTTCGCCCGCCTATCACAGTCCTTTAAATGAACTACTAGATATTTTGTACTACTTTTAGATAAGACAAATGTAATAAGTTTTTAGCTATCCCTATGCAGCAAGTTAAAGCTAAGAAAGCTCTTGGACAGCATTTCCTCACTGACCTCTCTATCGCCCAGCGTATAGCCTCGAGTCTCGAGCCACGGAGAGACCTACCTGTCCTCGAGATAGGCCCAGGGATGGGGGTGCTGACGCAGTTCTTACTCCAGCAAGGCTACGACACTCGCGTCATCGAGATAGATGCTGAGAGCGTCGCCTACCTACGGGAGCACTTCCCGACACTAGAGGGACGCATCATAGAGGGAGACTTTCTCAAGATACCCATCGAGGATTATCTCCCCGGAGACGAACCTTTCGCTCTGATCGGCAACTATCCCTACAATATATCCTCGCAGATCTTCTTCCGCCTGCTAGACTATCGTGAGCGTATCCCTTGCTGTGCGGGGATGCTCCAGCGAGAGGTCGCCAAGCGTCTGGCCTCCCCTCCTGGCAACAAAGACTATGGTATCCTCTCCGTACTCCTGCAGGCTTGGTACGATGTCGAGTACCTCTTCACCGTCGATGAGCACGTCTTCAATCCGCCTCCTAAGGTCAAGAGTGGCGTCATACGGCTCCTTCGCAACGAGCGCACCGACCTTGGCGTCCCCGAAGCTTTATTCAAGCAGGTGGTCAAGACAGGATTCAACCAGCGAAGGAAGACGCTACGCAACTCACTCAAGGGACTCTTCGGAGCGGACTATACGGGGTTCGACCACCCACTCTTCTCGAAGCGTCCCGAGCAGCTAGGCGTCGAGGAGTTCATCACCCTAACTCGTCTACTTCAGGAGCATCAGAGCAAGGCATAAAGCTCCTACCCTCACTTCCCCTCCCCACCTCGGGATCATCCGCCTCACCTGTCCTTCGGGATCGGTGGGGCGGACTGTTTCTTCCACCCACTTTAACCTTACGGCGAGCAAACCTAGAGCTTAGCCGAAGTAAAGCCTAGCCTTCTCTCTGGTAAAGATCAGCCTTTGATCAAAGAAAGGCTAACCTCCCTACCAGCTCTCATCCAAGCCTCTGCGTGCGAACCTCCTACCGCCCATCTCTCCGCCCAAGCCATCCCTTCCCCCAAGCATAAAAAGTACACCGCCCTGCCTATCCCGATCGGATAGGCAGGGCGGTCGTAGGAAGATGGCTCCCCCTAGACGCTAGTCGAGGACATGACGCTCGGCATGGTACGAAGAGCGTACCAAGGGTCCACTCTCGATATGTCTTAGCCCGATCTCAAGCCCTAGTGTGCGGAGACGAGCGAACTGCTTCGGGTGGATATACTCTACGACCGGCAGGTGCTTACGTGTAGGCTGGAGATACTGACCGATAGTCATGATCGACACACCGACCTGATGCGCATCCCGAATGAGCTCTAGGATCTCCTCCTCCGTCTCACCTAAGCCAAGCATAATCCCCGTCTTAGCAGGGATACCGCTATCGGCTATTCGCTTCAAAACCGATAGACTCTGATCATAAGTAGCGATGTGACGTACCGTAGGGGTCAAGCGACGAGTCGTCTCCAGATTATGTGAGATGATCTTAGGCTTAGCTGCGATGATCTTATCCACTAGGTCTAGATGACCATTGAAGTCTGGTATCAGGACCTCCACCGTGACTTTGGGGGCAAATCGGCGGATGGTCTCGATCGTCTCCACCCAGTGCTGTGCTCCGAAGTCTGGTAGATCATCTCGGTCAACGCTGGTGATCACGGCATGGCGCAGGTTCATCTGCTTGATGCTCTGTGCGACCTTGATCGGCTCAAGAGGATCCAATGGTGCGGGATTCTTACCTGATAAGGTGTTGCAAAAGCGACATGCGCGGGTACAAACAGCACCTCCGATCATAAAAGTAGCTGTGCCAGCACTCCAGCACTCACCCTGATTCGGACACTTACCACTATGACAGATGGTATTCAGGCCGTGGTGCTCGATTGTTTGCTTCGTGTCTGTGAAGGTAGAGTTATCACCGAGACGGATCTTCAGCCACTCGGGCTTACGGACACGCACTACGGTTGGCTTCTTTTCTAGCGTTGCTTCTTCTTGCATACGAATAGTAGACGAAGCTCCTCGGTAAACCTAAGAGAAACCAGAGGTCTTACCGAGGAGCGGATAAATCAGATGTTAGAGATTCTTCTCTAGGAAGGTACAGATACGTTCGAAGAGATGATTTCGGGTGTTACCTCCATGGATGCTGTGGTTACGGTCCTTGTAAATGGCCATATCGAAGGGGATCCCAGCCTGAACGAGTAGCTCGGAGAAGTCCATAGAGTTCTGCAAATGGACATTATCGTCAGCACTTCCGTGGATCAAGAGTAGCTTCCCCTGGAGCTTATCTGCGACTGTGAGAGCCGAGGAGAGCTTGTATCCCTCGGGATTCTCCTGTGGAGTCCGCATGAAACGCTCGGTATAGATCGTGTCATAGAAGCTCCAATCGGAGACAGGGGCGACAGCTACCCCGACCTTAAATACGCCATTCCCCGTACAGAGACTACGCAGGGTCATGTAGCCACCATAGCTCCAGCCGAAGATACCGATACGACTGCCGTCAATATAGGGCTGTTTCCCGAGCCATTGGGCTGCCGCTACCTGATCTTCGACCTCCTTGACGCCGAGAGAGAGGTAGGTACACTTCCGCCACTGCTCACCTCGGGCTCCCGTACCACGGGGATCGACACAGACGACGAGGATGTCCTTCTGAGGGAGGATATGCTCCCAGTCGATGCCATACCTATCTAGCACCTCCTGAGAGTCGGGGCCGGAGTACTGAACCATAAGCACGGGGTACTTCTTCGCTGGGTCAAAGTTCGTCGGACGCATGATCCAAGCATTCAGCTCGTCACCCCTTCCGTTAGGGATCTTGATAAACTCCTTACGAGGGAGGTCATACTTCTTCAGTCGATCCTGTAGCTCTTTATTCTCCTGAAGCACACGTAGGGGACGGGGATTGCCTGTGGCATAGACCGCAGTGATCGTCGGAGTGTCGACATTGCTATGGAAGCTGATGTAGTGAGCGAAGTCTTTGCTGAAGATGACTCTATTCTCTCCCGCAGCAGAGTGTAGCGCTGTCTTGCGCCCCTTAGGGTCAATTCGGTAGATAGACCTACGTATGGGGCTCTCATCGGCAGCTTGGTAGTAGATATTGCCTAGGTGATCGACGCCGTAGAAGTTCGTATCGTCGTACTTCCCCGTAGTTACCTGACGCAGGAGCGTACCCTTATCCGAGTAGATATAGATGTGTCGGTAGCCATCCTGCTCCCCTAGATAAGCAAAGCCCTGGGGTATGAACTGACACTTCGGGATATTGCGGCTATCGACGTAGGCCTTATTTTTGTCTTCGAAGACGAGTTTCGGCACTAAGGTCTTGGCATTGACGTAATGAAGCGTAAGATGATTCTGCTGACGGTTTAGTCCGAAGACAGCGAGGTTACCGTCTCGCCCCACAAACTCGATCCGAGGGATGTAGTAGAGGGGCATACGCAGGTCAATAGGCTTACGTGAGCGGTCGATGACATTATAGATATGGAGCGATACGCGAGCATTAGCCGTACCAGCCTTAGGGTACTTGTAGGTGTACTCCCCAGGGTACTGCTGGCTCTTGCCATAGATCGGCATCGAATACTCCTTGACTTCTGACTCGTCTGTACGGACGAAGGCGAGGTAATTATTATCCTCACTCCAGGAAAGCAGGCGTATTGTCTCCAGCTCTTCCTCATAGACCCAGTCAGTGATGCCATTCATTACCTTGTTCGACAGCCCATCGCTGGTCACCTGAACCTCGGTGTCGAACTCAAATTTCTTAATGAATATGTTCCCCGAGCGTACGAAGGCGACCATACGACCATCGGGGCTAAAGGTGGGGATCATCACCTTGCCAGCGGTAGTGCTTAGCGGTTCGACACGATTACGCCGGACATCGTAGTGAAAAGCGTTGGCCTTGCTAGAGCGACGGTAGATGCTTTCCCGCTCGGTGAGTAGGACGATATGGTGACCGTTAGGCTCTAGGAGGTAATCATCAAAACGTTTGAACTCGCATTCACGTGCCTTCTCCACACTAAAGAGCGTATCGACGAGGGCGCCAGTCTGGAAGTTGTAGCGCAGGATAGCCTTGTGATCCTTGTCGATCATCGTATAATACTTGCCGTCACTCGTAGAGCGCATCCCAGCACCAGCAGTATAAGCGTAGAAAGAGCCCTTGGTGATCTCCTGGAGAGTCAGAGGTTGCTTGGAGGACTGAGCTAACCCCGCCCACGAAAAGAGCAAGGCAGAAGCCACAAAGCCTAGTAGTCGTCGTGTATGCATAGTCGTGCTACGTTTAATTGATATACCACAAAGATACAAATAAGACCCCAAGAAGCCCAGCCCACCGAAAGCCTTGTCGCCAAGGCTCCTCTACCCTAGACTGGCCTTACTCTGCTGAGAGAAAAGTCAGCCTAGTAGCTCTCCCTAGTCGGTCACCTAGAGAGTCTCTCGGGAGGGACTATCTCCATGTCTAAAAAAGAGCGATCCCCCTAAGCCTCAAGTGAAGCTTAGGGGGATCAAAGGTGGAGGTTCCTGGCGGATTCGAACCGCCGTAAACGGTTTTGCAGACCGGCGCCTAGCCACTCGGCCAAGGAACCTTGTAGTGGCTGATTTGAGTGCAAAGTAACACAAATCCTACCATATCTGCAAATAGCGCTAGGTCTCTACCTCCCCTTGCCCCGCCCTTCGCCCCAGGAAGTACTCGACTTCCCCCTGACCAAAACGGAACTCCTCGACAGCAGACCTCTACCCCAGCTTCCCCCATCACCTACCTTCGCTCGAGCAAAGCTCTACCTCTTCCGCCGATAAGGTCTACCTTAGTCAGCGGAAAGGCTTACCTTCACCCAATGTACAGCTAATCTATTTCACAACAAAGGATTACGAGCAAACAAAAAGAGCATAGGGAGGGGCTATCACACAGACTAGGATTTGACTCACGATGCTCTCATGAAGCAAGCTCAAAGGCTGAGCCTACTCGTCTTCATCCTTCCCCAGCGAGATAGACAGCGTACAGTCTACCTTTCCCTCACGTATGCCCTCTAGAGAACAAAGGACTAGGAAGCTACGAAAAGCCGTATCTTTGTGAAGATATAGAAGTCACACTCTGGATAAGCATTCTTATGGATGATAAGCAACTAGTACTCGACCAACGCTACCTACGCATGGCACGTATCTGGGCAGAAAACTCCTACTGCGAGCGTAGGAAGGTAGGCGTCCTCATCGTCAAGGATAAGCGAATCATCTCCGACGGATATAACGGCACCCCCGTAGGCTTCGAGAATATCTGCGAAGATGACGAAGGCTTTACCAAGCCCTATGTGCTCCATGCCGAGGCGAACGCTATCAGCAAGGTCGCCAGCAGTACGAACGATTGCTCGGGAGCTACGGTCTATGTGACCGATGCCCCCTGCATCGAGTGCGCCAAGCTCATTATCCAGAGCCACATTACCCGTGTCGTCTATGCCTGCGAATACCGCCTTCGTGAGGGGGTAGAGCTACTAGAGCGAGCCGGGATCCAAGTAGACTTCCTCCCGATAGAGGACTAAAGCACAGCTTATCCTCTACCCTATCATATATAGCCCCCTAGCACGCTATGCACCTATCGACTACCTCTTCTCCTTCACCGCAACCAGAGCGCCGTGGCAACCTACTTCGTTGGCTGACCCTAGGAGCCGTCGGCCTACTCCTCTTCCTCGGCGGTATCTTCTCCTCACGCTTCCTTCCCCACAGCCTAGGCGGTAGGGCTGACATCCCGACGAAGCTCCAAGAGGCCTTCAGCCTTATACAGAAGTACTACGTAGACTCGGTGAATCTCGACAGCATCACCGAGCGCTCCCTCTCCCTCTTCCTAGCTCAGCTGGATCCACACTCGGTGTATCTCAATGCGGAGGATAACAAAGCCTCGACTGAAAGTCTAGAGGGGAGCTTCGCAGGTATCGGCGTGCAGTTCAATACACTCCTCGATACCGTCGTTGTCGTACGCGTCATCGAGGGAGGACCTAGTGAGCGTGCCGGGCTCAAGGCTGGGGACCGCATCCTCAGCGCCGATACGACGAGCCTACTAGCGAAGGACTCGCTCACCTCAGACCAGGTGATGAAGGTCCTCAAAGGTCCAGAGAAGAGCGTCGTGCGACTCAAGGTACAGCGAGGGAAGGAGATCTTCGAGGCACGTGTCGTCCGAGGTCTCGTACCCGTACCCTCGCTGGATGCTGCCTACATGATACGCCCTCACGTGCTCTATGTCCGCCTCAACAAGTGGGGAGCACAGACGCCTCTGGAGTTCCAGCAGGCCTATGCCGAGCATGCAGGGGAGGATATCCAGCGTATCCTACTCGATCTACGAGACAATGGCGGAGGCTATCTCCAGCCAGCCACTATGCTAGCGACCGAATTCCTTAGCAAGGGCGACCTGCTAGTGTATAACCAAGGAGCCCATTATCCACGTGAAGACTTCCGTGCCGAGCATACTGGCCGACTGAAAGAGCTACCCCTCACCGTCCTAGTCAATGAGTTTAGCGCCAGCGCCAGCGAGATCTTCGCTGGGGCTATGCAGGACCAAGACCGAGCACTCATCATCGGACGTCGGACCTTCGGCAAGGGACTCGTGCAGGTACCCTTTGATCTCAAGGATGGATCGACGATCCGACTGACCGTCGCCCGCTACCATACCCCCTCGGGACGTAGCATCCAGAAGAGCTATGCCAAGGGCTACGAAGCCTACGCCGAAGACCTCGAGCAGCGCTACGAGCATGGTGAGCTCTACTCCGCCGATAGCATCACCCGTCCTGACACGACCCGCTACTTCACCCGTGGTGGACGTGTGGTCTACGGAGGTGGTGGCATCACGCCCGACGTCTTCACCCCTCGGGACAGCACAGGTATCAATCCCTACTACCTACGACTACTCCGCTCGGGGACTCTCCAGCACTTCGCCTTCACCTACGCAGATAGACACCGAGCTAGACTGCTTAGCTTAGGTAGCGACGAGGCGATCATCAGCGCTCTCCGAGACCAAGGGGATCAGATCGTAGGCGCCTACGTCCAGTACGCTTCGACTCAGGGTATCGCCCAGCGACCTGGCTATCTACAGGAGTCACTCCTGCTCCTTCGTCGGGATCTCCTGCCCCTAATCGCCGATATGCTAGGGGCTGACCGCAACCTCTACTTTAAGCTCCGGAACCTAAAGGATACCGAGGTACTCACCGCCCTAGAGCGTCTCGAGCGGGCAGACTGGCGTCCAAAGAAGTAACCTTATGCAAGACAAGGCTTCTCTGCGTAAGATGCTTCGAGAGCTGAGCCGAAGTCGGCTGACCACAGCCCTTCGGGAGCGAGGGAGCACCTCGATCGTAGCTCAACTCCTAGCACACCCCTACTGGCGAGAAGCTAGACGAGTGGGGCTGTACATGGCACTCGCTGATGAGCCCGACCTTAGCACTCTCATCCAGCAAGCTCAGGGCAAGGAGCTCTTCCTACCCCGTGTCTTGGATGGGGAGACGATGGCTTTCTTCCGCTATACCCCTAGCCAAGATCTAGAGCGCTCCCGTAGTTTCGGGCTATTAGAGCCTAGCTTAGCCTCCGAAGAAGTCCAGCCTAGCGACCTCGATCTACTCATCATCCCCGCTCTAGGATATGACGCCGAGGGCTACCGCCTAGGCCGAGGAAAAGGGTACTATGATCGCTATCTGACCCAGACCTCAGGCAAGCGTCTTGGGGTGACCTTCGGCTTACAGCGCTTTGACCAGCTCCCCCACGACGCATGGGATCTCCCTATGGACGAAGTACTCTATCCTATCCCCGCCCTCCTCTAGCCTCTACTCTCACAGCTATGAACCTCTATCCTCAGCAAAGCTTGAACCTTAACGGACGTCTCTATAGCCTCGAGCGCCCGTTGGTCATGGGGATTGTGAACGTGACACCAGACTCCTTCTACGCAGATAGTCGGGTCTCGGGAGAGCATGCCCTACGTGAGCGACTGGATCAGCTCATCAGCGAGGGAGCGAGCATCGCCGATCTAGGCGCCTACAGCTCTCGTCCGGGAGCAGAAGTAGTCAGTCCTGATGAGGAAAAGCGACGTCTAGCTCCCGCCCTACGTCTACTTCGGGACGAGTATCCCGACCTCCCTGTATCGGTAGACACCTTCCGTGCCGAGGTCGCCGCCTGGGCTGTGCAGGAGTATGGAGCTAGCCTCATCAACGACATCTCCGGTGGAGGGCTCGATAGTGATATGTATCGCACGGTAGCAAGACTGCAGGTCCCCTACATTCTTATGCACATGCAGGGCGACCCACAGACGATGCAGTCGAAGACAGACTATACCGATGTCACGCTAGCGGTACTAGACTACTTCATCGAGCGTATAGGTCAGCTCCGAGAACTAGGGCTCCATGATCTGATTCTCGACCCTGGTTTCGGCTTCAGCAAGACGACTGAGCAGAACTATGAGCTTATGGCTCGCCTCGGAGAGATCACCTCTATCTTGCCCCAGCCCCTACTTGTCGGCATCTCACGCAAGAGTATGATCTACCGCCCCCTAGCCACGACACCCCAAGAGGCACTCAACGGGACGACCTTCCTACATGCTCTAGCCCTCGAGCGAGGTGCCAAGATCCTGCGTGTCCATGATGTCCGACCAGCCGTCGAGGCGGTGACGCTCTACGAACAGCTCGCCCCCTACCAAGCTCCCCGTGAGCATAGCCTCCATCATCACCTACTACGTCAGCCCTAGAGGCAGACATCCGACTCACTTAGCTTAGACCCCATCCATGTTTTCCTGGCTCGACTTCTCTATCAAGGACATCATCGACATCCTCCTGATGGCGACGTTCCTCTACTACACGTTCGTCACTTTACGTAACTCGGGTAGTCGTTCGCTCTTCATGGGGATTATCGCCTTCCTCGTTCTCTGGTTGGTTATCTCCCAGGTACTCCAGATGCGCCTGATGGGAGCGCTACTGGATAAGTTCATCAGCATAGGCTTTATCATCTTGGTGATCATCTTTCAGGAGGAGATCAAGCGGCTCCTTGTCACCATTGGGTCAGCCCAGCGCTGGAAGCGAGTGCGGAGTTTCTTCCGAGACAGAGCTAGCGAAGAGCGAGCTGAGGCCGAGTATATCGCTCCCGTCGTCTTAGCCTGTATGAACATGGCTCGTAAGAAAACTGGGGCACTCATCGCCGTACAGGGTCTCTCCGACCTAACTCCCTACCAGCATGCTGGGGAGCGATTCCTCGCCAACGTCAATGCTCGCCTCATCGAGACCATATTCTTCAAGAATAGTCCCCTACACGATGGAGCGATGATCATAGCCGGGGGGAAGATCTGCGCTGCGGGCTGTATCCTCCCCGTAGCAAGCAATACCGACCTCAACAAGGATCTTGGCCTACGCCACCGCTCAGCTCTAGGCTTGTCCCAGCAGACCGATGCCAAGGTCATCATCATCAGTGAGGAGCGTGGAGCTATCTCCTTAGCTTATCGTGGAGAGATCTTCGTCGACATCACGCCTGACGAACTACGCGAATACCTCACCGATGCTAACTAGTACGAGCTAGCTAGCCTGCCTCTACCCTCTATCTCTCCCTATGCTAATCAACGAGATATTCTATAGTCTGCAAGGCGAAGGCGCCCAAATGGGGAAGCCCTCGATCTTCATCCGCCTAAGTAAGTGCAACCTCCGCTGTAGCTTCTGTGACACGGAGTTTGACTCTGGCGTCGAGATGACGCTGGACGAAATCCACCAAGCCATCGCCTCCTACCCCTGCAAGCACATCATCTGGACGGGCGGAGAGCCTACGCTTCAGCTCACCGAGCAGGTCGTCGACTACTTTAAGCACCTCGGTTACTTCCAGTCCATCGAGACAAATGGCACCCGACGTCCACCTCTCGGGCTTGATTACATTACCTGTAGTCCAAAGAAGGAAGCCCTAGGCCTGCTGAAGAAGAACTTCCCCGATGGCGTGGATGAGTTCCGCTTCCCTATCGGTAAGGATATTGACCTACCGCCAGCTATCGAAGATCTCCCTCCAGCACATAACTACCTCGTGAGCCCTATATTCGTCGGTGACAGCTGGGGTGAGGTAGATCCCGAGGCCGTGAAGCTCTGCGTAGACTATGTCCTACAGCATCCGGAGTGGCGTCTGAGCCTGCAGGTACACAAGCTCATCCATATCCCTTAGTCTCTCCTACCAGACATGCGCCTATCGGCAAGCTCTCTGCTCATCACCCTCATCGTCGGGCTCAGCCTCCTAGGCTGTGCTACGGGGGGAAGACAGCGTGCCGAGGAGGCTCTACGTCTCGGTGCTTACTACGAGGCAGAGCAAGGCTTCCGAGATCTTTATCGTAAGACCTCGCGGAAGCAGACCTCACAGCGAGCTTACTATGCCCAGCAGGCAGGGAAAACAGCACTCTTAGGTCGGCGAGCCACGACCGCTCGCCAGCTCCTACAGTCCTCTCTCCGTCTGCGACCTCAGGACAGTCTCACGGCTCAGCTACTCCACAGCGTCGACTCACTCCTAGGTCAGGTCACCCAACCTACGCCCCTCACTGATAGCACGAGCTACCAAGTCCGCCCCTTTGCTCCCCTCCGCTCTTCTCGTAGTGACTACGGTGTCACGTTTACGGCAGATGGTCGGGAGATCTTCTACACGAGTCATCGCTCGCCAAGGGAAGGGAAGAAGACCCTATCTCCCGTCACTGGCGAAGCTCCAGCCAAGCTCTATCACCTCGGCCGTCGCCCCGACGGAGCCTGGAGCACACACCCTGACACGCTCCGAGGGCTAGCCCTGCTGGAGAGCGAGCTAGGCACACCGACCCTAAGCCCCGACGGACGCACTCTCTACTATACAGCGATCACGATGCTCTCTACTGGCGAGCAAGTGCCTCAGATCTACCGAAGCGAGCGGACACCCGAGGGAAGCTGGACGGCAGGACAGATCCTCCCGCTCTTCTCCGACAGCACTCACTTCGCCGCACATCCATCTCTCAGCCCATCAGGGCAACGCCTTTTCTTCGTTAGCCCTAGGCTCGACTCGGCGAAGGGGAAGGATCTCTTCGTCTCCCTCCGCCAAGACAAGGGCTGGAGCCAGCCTCTTCCCCTCCCCTCTCCGATCAATAGCTCCAGCAACGAGCTCTTCCCCTACGCCTACAGCGATAGTCTCCTCTACTTTGCCTCCGACCGATCAGGGGGACAGGGAGGACTTGACCTCTATGAAGCTCGTCTGCGGGCGGATGGCACCTACCACGTCGCCCCCCTACCCGTCCCACTCAATAGCTCCGGAGACGAGTATGGCTTCTACCCAAGCCCAAGTCCCTCGACCTGGAGCCCAGGGGAAGAGCTCGTCGAGGCTGGGCTCTTGGCTTCTAGCCGAGAGGATGCTGCGGGGAGACCTCATCTGTATGAGTTCCGTCGACATGCCATCCAGACCACGATCGAGGTGGAGATCTTAGATAGAGAGGGCTATCCCATCTCGGGAGCACTCGTCCGACTAGTAGGGAAGACGACCGAGCGAGCCGAGCAGGTAGCCTCCACCGACAGCCAAGGGCGAGCTAAGCTCTCAGCATCCCCTGCCGTGGAGTACGTCATGCTCGCCTCTGCCAGCGATTACCTCAACCAATACGTCCGCTTGACTACGGACGAGAGCCAGCAGAGCGAGACCTACAGCGTCACCTTCTACCTCGCTTCCCGCATCAAGGTCGAGCAGCTACGGGAGGTCTACTACGCCTTCGACCGAGCAGAGCTACTCCCCGAGAGTGAGCCCGCCCTAGAAAAACTCCTCCAGCTCCTACGTGACAATCCCCAGACACGTATCGAACTCCTCGCTCACGCTGACCGTCACGGCTCCGCAGGCTATAATCAGCGCCTCTCCGAGCGTCGTGCGCAGTCGGTCGTGCATTACCTCACCGAGCGAGGCATCAGCCCCGAGCGTCTCGTAGCCCGAGGTTACGGCAAGGAACGCCCCTTCGTCGTCACCCGAGGGACAGCGGCTCGCTACCCCTTCCTACCCGAAGGAGCTACCTTGACCGAGGCCTTCCTCCTTGCTCTACCTACCGATGAAGAGCGAGCGATCGGCGACGGGCTCAACCGACGTACGGAGTTCCGTGTCCTAGAGTAAGCCCCCATTCTCCCCTTCCTCTCTTCCTCTCAGAGAAAGATCTACCTCACCTCCGAGGGAGGTATACCTTAGTCGCTGGAGAGCTCTACCTTTTCGCGCCCAGAGGTAGAGCTTTCCCCCAAGACACCTCACCCCAGCCTCCCCCGTCCATACATCTCCCCAGCGAGCATTAGCTAGCTCTTACCCGCTTAGAATAGGCCTTTGCTACAGCTATGACGTCCTTCGGGGGCGGAGCGATAGGGACAAGTGGTTGATAATCGCTATCTTTGTAAAGATATTGCCCTTCGTCTACCCGGACGAACAGCCAACTATCCTCAACGAAGACTCGTTAATACTCCTATCAGAATATGGGTGCGCCTACCACCAAGTCCTCTCCGACGCTACGCTATGCACGTCTTTTGAGTTTCATCAGCATCACCTTTACCCTGTTTATGCTCGGGGTACTTGGTCTCATCTATACCTTGGAGCAAGGGCTGAGCCATCAGGTGCGTGAGCGTATCTCCCTAGCTATCGAAGTCCCCGAAGAGGCTGCTTCCTCTCCGAAGGCATTCCTCGCTCAGCTCCAAGCGCTACCCTACATCCGTGAGGTGGAGTACATCAGCCCCGATAGCGCCGCCAGAAGTCTGACTACGGTCTTGGGAGAAGACCCAACGAAAGTCCTTGGCTACAACCCTCTCCTACCTATGGCGAAGATTTACCTTAAGGCTGAGTACACGCACCCCGACAGTCTTCGTCAGCTCGTCGCTCACGAGCCCCTGCTACAGCATAGCCAAGACTTCGCAGAGCAGGAGAAACAGTGGGCTACGGCTAGCAATAATCTCCAGACAGTACGCTTTGTCCTGCTGATATTCCTAGGCCTTCAGCTCCTGGTGAGCTTCCTTCAGATCAACACAGCTACAGGTCTGGTGATCTATTCGCACCGTATGCGCATCCGTACGCTCTCGCTTATCGGAGCTACGGCAGGCTTTATCCGCCGTCCGTTCATTCGTAGAGCCGTCTTAGAGGGGCTTTTCGGATCGATCGTCTCGCTCGCTCTGCTGGCAGGGCTAGTCTATGGGGCCGATCAGCTCTTCGGTCTGGAGCTTCTCCCACTCCTTCCACTCGGCTCACTGATGAGTGTCCTCATCGCCGTGCCTGCCGTAGGCGTCCTAGTGAGCTTCGTCTCTTCTTGGCGAGCTTCTCGTCGCTACATTCATATGGAGGAGGGTAAGATCCATTTGATCTAACATCCTCCCCCGTACCCCTTACCTCTTTCGTCCGTATGCTTTACAGCAAGAAGAATTACCTCTTGATGGCGCTCTCGCTCCTCTTGATCCTCGTGGGCTTTTTCCTCATGTCTGGAGGGAGCTCGGCTGATCCTACCGCCTTCAACCCCGAGATCTTTAGCCCTCAGCGCATCGTCGTAGCCCCCATCGTATGCCTAGCAGGCTTCCTGCTGATGGTCTATGCTATCCTCGTCAAACCTGAAGGCCAAGCTCCCGAAGCGAAGCAGGAAGGAGCCGAAGAATGACCATTCTCCAGAGCATCATCCTAGCGATCGTAGAGGGATTGACCGAGTTCCTACCCGTCTCCTCTACAGGTCACATGATCCTGACAGAGGGGCTACTGGGCATGGAGAGCACGCCCTACCTCAAGGCCTTCACGGTGATGATCCAGTTCGGAGCTATCCTCTCCGTACTCGTCTATTACTTCCGCCGCTTCCTCCCCTTCCCCATCCTGGGGATCAAGCCTGACGAAACGACCAGTCTCGGGGGCTGGCGCCTCTATATCCTCATGGTCGTGGGCTGCATCCCTGCAGCTCTCCTCGGGGGACTGCTCAATGACTACATCGACAGCCTACTGGGTAGCACGTGGGTAGTCGTCACGATGCTCTTCCTAGGCGGTATCCTGATGCTTTTCTTCGACCAGCTCTTCGGCAAGGGAGGTGATAAGCCCATCCAGATCAAAAATGCCTTCATCATCGGTCTCTTCCAGTGTCTGGCGATGATCCCTGGGGTCTCTCGCTCGATGGCAACGATCTTCGGGGGGATGCAGCAGGGACTCTCTCGTCGCCAAGCTGCAGAATTCTCCTTCTTCCTAGCCATCCCCACGATGTTTGGCGCTACCCTCCTCAAGGGATACAAGCTATATAAGGAGCTTGGACTATCCATCTTCCAGGAGAACTGGCAGACACTTCTCATAGGGAATGTCGTCGCCTTCTTCGTAGCACTCCTAGCGATCCGCTACTTCATCGACTTCGTGAGCAAGTATGGCTTCCGTGCTTTCGGTTACTACCGTATCGTCCTCTCCGTAGGAATAGCCCTAGCCCTCCTCTTCGGAGCTAACATCTCGCTCAGCTAATAGCCCATGGCTAGGACACTCGATCTGGTAGCTGGAGCCACCTTAGCTCTGGACAAACCACTGACATGGTCTTCGTTTAGCCTGGTAAACAAGTTCCGCTACGAAGCATGTCGCTACCTTGGCATCCGCAAGCTCAAGGTGGGACATGCAGGTACCCTTGACCCACTCGCCACCGGTGTGATGATCCTCTGCACGGGCAAGCACACCAAGCGTATCCCAGAGCTACAAGAGGGACGTAAGGAATACATCGCCGACATCCGACTAGGAGAGACCACTCCGACCTACGACGCAGAGACTGAGCCGGACGCGACCTTCCCAACAGAGCACATCACTCAAGCTCTCGTCGAGGAGACACTCCAGCAATTCCTCGGGAAGATCGACCAAGTACCCCCAGCCTTCTCAGCTGTGAAGGTCGATGGTAAACGGGCCTACGACCTAGCCCGTAAAGGCAGAGACTTCGAGCTAAAGGCTAAGCCCGTAGAGATCTATGAGCTGGAGCTACTTGCCTACGACCTCCCCCAGATCAAGGTTCGTGTAGCCTGCAGTAAAGGCACCTACATCCGCTCCTTAGCCCGTGACCTAGGCAAGGCGCTCGGCTCTGGTGGACGACTCACCGACCTACAGCGCACCCGGGTAGGAGACTTCCGTCTGGAAGATTGCTTTCAGGTATCAGACATCAGAGCTTTCCTCGAGGAGCATGCGATGACGCTCAAGGAAGCAGCCATCGCCCAAGAACAAGAGAACGAATAACTAGATCCCCTCCAACGATACTATTTGATAATGAAGGATACTAAGCTTAGCCACTTCGAGATCGACATCCCCGACAGTCTTATAGCGAAGAAGCCTGCCACCTTTCGTGACGAGGCTCGCATGCTCGTACTACATCGCTCCACGGGAGAAGTAGAGCATCGCCAAGTCAAGGATATCCTCGACTACTTCCAGAAGGATGATGTCTTCGTCTTCAACGATACGAAGGTCTTCCCAGCACGTATGTACGGCAACAAAGAGAAGACGGGGGCGCAGATCGAGGTATTCCTCCTCCGAGAACTGAACCCTGCTCTGAAGCTCTGGGACGTAGTCGTCGATCCAGCACGTAAGATCCGTATCGGCAATAAGCTCTACTTCGGTAAGAATGACGAACTCGTCGCCGAAGTGATCGACAATACCACCTCTCGAGGTCGCACCCTACGCTTCCTCTACGACGGCAAGCAGGAAGACTTCCGCAAGGTGCTCTATTCGATGGGAGAGACGCCCCTACCCAAGTATATCGCACGTACCCCAACCAATGAAGACGCCCATCGCTACCAGTCACTCTTTGCTAAGAACGAAGGAGCCGTCGTCGGTCCTGCAGCGAACTTCCACTTTAGCCGTGAGCTGCTCCTACGTATGGAGATCCGTGACATACGCAAAGCCTTCATCACGGTACACAATGGGCTAGGGAACTACCGCGATATCGACGTCGAAGACCTGACCAAGTACAAGATGGAGAGTGAGCAAATGATCATCTCCCAAGAGGCCTGCGATATCGTCAACCGAGCGACGAAAGCAGGACGCAATGTCTGTGCTGTCGGTACCTCAGTCTTACGTGCCATGGAGCAAGCCGGTGGCACGGAGCGCATACTGAAAGCCTACGACGGATGGACGAGCAAGTTCATCTTCCCTCCTTATGATTTCAACGTCCCGAACGCTCTTCTGACGAACTTCCATATGACGAAGTCCATCCTACTGATGATGGCTGCGGCCTTCGGAGGATATGAAGAAGTCATGCGAGCCTATAGCACTGCTATCAAGGAGAAGTACCGCTTCGGAGCCTACGGGGACGCTATGCTCATCATCGACTAGGCTTTAAGTCTAGGACGGCCTTTGCGCGCTACATTCATGGCACAAGTGTACCTTGCCCTCGGGAGCAACCAAGGTGACCGCAAGGCACTACTTCATCAAGCGATAGATGCTATCGACCGCTCTCTGGGGCGTGTCGATAGCATCTCTTCGTTTATAGAGACGGAGCCGTGGGGCTTCACTAGTCCTCATCCCTTCCTCAACGCCACCCTCCTCCTAAGCACCGAGCTGACGCCTCTCGAGCTACTCGATGCCACCCAAGCGATCGAACGTGAGTTAGGCAGACGGCAGAAGAGTGACCACGCTGGCTATACCGATCGCCCCATAGACATCGACCTCCTCTTCTACGAAGATCTCATCCTCGAGTCCCCTCGGCTTACCCTCCCTCATCCCCTGCTGCATCGACGAGCCTTCGTCCTTGATCCTCTCCTAGAGATCGCACCAGACCTCCTCCACCCGATCCTAGGGAAAACCATTACCGAGCTACGAGCCGAGCTAGATGCTTAGCCTCAGCTTCCCACTCCCCATACCTCGACTATGATCCTAATCTTCGGTGGCACGACCGAAGGACGCATCGTCAGTAGCGTCCTCGACGAGTCAGGCAAAGACTACTATTACTCGACTAAAGGCGACCAACAGGCTATCGATCTCGTCCACGGCAAGCGTCTGACGGGAGCGATGACGCATGAGCTCATGCGGGCGACCATCCAGGAGCATGAGATCCGACTTGTGATCGACGCCGCCCATCCCTTCGCTGCTATCCTGCACAAGACCATCGGAGAGGTCACCACCGAGCTAGGTATCCCCGTGATTCGCTATGAGCGCAAGTACAGTCCCCGCACCGGTCAGGTCATCGAATGCGCTAGTTACGAAGAGATGATCGCTAAGCTAGAGGCACAGCCCTCGGAGCGACTGCTGGCTCTCACGGGCGTCAACACCATCGTACCACTAAAGCCCTTCTGGGAGAAGCACGAGAGCTTCTTCCGAATCCTCGACCGTGACGACTCGAGAGAGAAAGCACTGGCGGCAGGATTTCCCTTCTCCCATATCCGTTACTTCCGTGAAGGGGAAGACCAAGCTCTCTTTGACGAGATCCAGCCTGATGCCGTGATCACGAAGGAGAGTGGCGAGAGTGGCTTCTTCGAGGAGAAGATCGCTCCAGCACTCCGTGCCGGCGTCCCCGTCTACATGATCACCCGCCCCGCCTTACCTCAGCATTACGAAGCCGTCTATGGTCCCGTTGGACTGAGGAAGGCTGTCGAGCGCCTCTGCCCCGACTTCTTTCCGCTGAAGACAGGCTTTACCACGGGGAGCACAGCTACGGCAGCGACGACTGCCGCCCTCATAGCTCACTTCGAGGGAGGGCGCTTCGAGCCGAACCCAACCATCGTCCTTCCCTCGGGCGAGGAGGTACGTCTCCCCGTCGAAGAGCTTGAGCGCACCGAGCAGGGATGGATCGCTACGGCACGTAAGTACTCGGGCGATGACCCCGACGTCACCCATCTGACCCTCATACGCTCTGAGGTCGTGCTGACGGACGAGCACGAGGAGGTTCGCTTCCTTCAGGGCGAAGGAGTGGGTACCGTGACCCTCCCAGGCCTAGGGCTAGAGATCGGTGGCCCTGCGATCAATCGTGTGCCCCGAGAGATGATGACCGCCATGGTGCGCAAGTATTATCCACAGGGGGGTGTGGATATCACGATCTCGATCCCAGCAGGTAGGGAACTAGCGGAAAAGACCTTCAATCCTCGCCTAGGCATACAGGGTGGGATCTCCGTCGTCGGCACTTCGGGCGTCGTAAAGCCCTTCTCTTCGGAGGCTTTCATTGCCTCTATCGTCCGGCAGGTAGACGTTGCGCTGGCTTTGGGTGCGGATACCGTAGTGATCAACTCAGGTGCGAAGAGCGAGAAGTACCTCAAAGCAGCCTTTCCCGAGCTCCCATTTCAGGCATTCATACAGTATGGCAACTTCATCGGCGAGACGCTCTCCAAGCTAGCCTCTATCTCTCAGCCCATTCCCAAGATCTATATGGGCATTATGCTAGGCAAGGCGGTCAAGCTAGCCGAGGGAAATATGGACACACATAGTAAGAAGGTGGTGATGAACAAGGCCTTTCTCCACACGACGGCTAGCCTGGCCGGTTGCTCCGAGGCGACTCACCAGCTCATCGACGGGCTGACGCTGGCGCGCGAGCTATGGCAAGGCTTGGGAGAGGCAGACCTTGACCGCTTCATGCAGCAGATCACCGATGCCTGTCACACGGCGGGGGCTGCGCTCGTTCCTCAGAGTGAGCTCTCCGTCCTACTTATCGACGACGAGGGGAATATCCGCTATACTTATCCACAAGACTTCTTTCAGCGCTAAGACAGCCCCACCTTTATGCTCGAAGCACTCATCCTCCTCTCCTTCACCTTCTACTTTCTCCCCATGCTCCTAGCTATCCTACTGGACAGCAAGCTGGGCGACCCGACCATCCTAGGTCATCCGATCATCTTCTTCGGGCGACTCATCGGGTGGGGAGAGAAGCGATTCAACCGAGGGGAATACCGCCGTCTAAAGGGGACACTATATAATGGCCTGCTGGTCGGGCTGACACTCTTCCTCTCCTGGTACCTGCTAGAGCACCTACTTAGCCTAGGGAGCCTAGGGCAGATGGTCGCTCTTCTCCTCGCCACTGTCCTCTGCTTCTACATGCTCTCGGGTAAGACTCTCATCGACGAGGTCTCGGCAGTCTTTCGGGAAGTCGATCGGGAGCTGGAGGCGGGGCGCAGGCAAGTGGCTCGCATCGTGGGCCGTGACACCGCCCAGCTCTCTGCCCAAGAGGTACGCACAGCAGCCCTTGAGACGCTGGCCGAGAACCTTAGCGATGGCGTCGTCGGGCCTATCCTCTCGTGGGCACTGCTCGGCACACCGGGGATCCTGACCTACAAGATGATCAACACGCAGGATTCGATGGTCGGCTACCTCAATGAGCGCTACCGAGCCTATGGCTTCTTCTCGGCCAAGCTAGATGATTTGGTGAACTTACTTCCCTCTCGGCTCACGGCACTCTTCCTCCTCCTCGGCGCAGGCAGGCTCGATCTCATGCCATTCGTCCTACGTGAGGGGAAGAAACACCTAAGTCCCAACTCAGGCTACCCCGAGGCTGCTCTAGCAGGGCTACTCGGCTGTCGCTTCGGAGGCTCACATGATTACTTCGGAGAGCTAGTCGAGAAGCCGTATATCGGTGACCAAGAGCGAGAGCTGACCTACGATGACCTCACCTTGGCCGTACGCTACTTCAAGCGCGCCTCGTGGCTCGCCTTGCTCTTCGCCTGCCTACTCCGAGGTCTCCTTCTGCTCCTATACTTGTCCTCGACTTGCTCTCTGATCCTTCCTGTCTAGGGAAGTCAGAACAGAAGCGATCCACCCAACTCACGAACACTGACCTTCCTCCGAGAGAAGGTAAGTCTTTGTCAGCGAAGAGGTAGACCTTTGAGCCAAGGAAGGTAGACGTTTACCCCGAGGGAGCTAACTCGACGATCGACAGCGCCCTGACCTCCCCAACCAAGAAGGGGCAGAAAAGAAATCTAACACCCTTACTTTGGCGAACAAAACCCCCATCTTCAATCTAGCACAGAGGTACTTATCCACCAGAAAAGGCAAACACAAGTCCTCCCTCACCCTAGGCGGGATGAGCTAAAAGATAGGACGTCGCCACGAGGGAGCTGGCTAATTGATTGGTTTTCGCTATCTTTGCGCCACGATCCGCACGTTGTCTGTCTCGCACAGAAGCTGACGACGTCGGTATTTTGTTTCACAGATTAAGCTAGAAAGAACATGTATCTAGATTCCGCAAAGAAGGCTGAACTCTTCGAAAAGTATGGTAAGAACGCTACGGACACGGGTAGCCCCGAGAGCCAGATCGCTCTCTTCACCTTCCGTATCGCACACCTTACGGGTCACCTTCAGCAGAACAAGAAGGACTACAGCACGCAGCGTGCCCTCAAGATGATCATCGGTAAGCGTCGCCGCATGCTAGATTACCTGATGAAGAATGATATCGAGCGCTACCGCGCCATCATCAAGGAACTCGGCATCCGTCGCTAATCCTTCGCAGTCCCTCGGGACTTGCATACAAAAAAGCCTTCGCCTAGCCATCCCCTCGATATGAGGTCGATGGGCTAGGCGAAGGTCTTTTTTATCGCTAGGCTATGGGAAGGGCGAGGCAAACGCCTATTCACGTACCGGCGCCGCCCAGAGGAGCTTCCGCCGAAGGGTCTCGGTATAGGAGTAATCACCTAGGTGCACGAGATGTAGGGTATTCGGGCTCTTGGTGATACGGATACGGCTCATGCAGGGAAGGATCTTCGTTTGCCCGTCGAGCACGATGAGGAAGGAGTTGTTTCGTGCCGAGACACTGACCTCAATGGTATTATCATCCGGTACGACCAGCGGACGCATGGTCAGCGAATGGGGGGCAAGGGGCGTCAGGAGCATCGCCCTTGTCTGAGGCATCATCAGAGGTCCATAGGCACTGAGCGAGTAGGCTGTCGAGCCAGAGGGGGTGGAGATCACCAGCCCGTCGCACTCATAGTTCGCCAAATGCTGACCTTCGAGCAGGGTATGCAGAGTGATCATCGAGCCAGTCTCTCGCTTGAGAAGTGCGACATCATTAAGCACCTTGCCATAAGGCTTGCCATCGATCTCCACATAGAGGAGCATCCGCTGCTCCGTGGTGTAGCTTCCCTCGAAGAGACGATCGAGGAGCGGAAGTGCCTCCTCAATGCTTCGATCGTTCAGAAAGCCTAGTCGCCCCATATTCAGACCCAAGACCGGCGTCCCCTCGGCGAAGATATGACGTGCCGCCCTTAGGAGTGTCCCGTCACCACCGAGGCTGATGACGAAGTCCATGTTTAGGGGGCTAAAGTCCGTAGGTAGATAGCCTGCGATCCGAGGGCTAATGCCTAGGTCTTGCTCGAGCATCTGATGAAAGGAGCGGTCACACCATAGGCTGACATCAGGTCGATCAAGCTGGACGAAAAGCTGTCGGAGATGCTCAGCATGGGAAGCGAGACTAGGGGAAGCCACGAGGGCAATCTTATACATGAACTAAGCGATCTTGAGCGTTAGTAGTAAGGAGTAGGTTAGGAAAACTGTATCTTTGTATAAGGCAGTGCAGTCCATACTCTCGCCTACAAATATATAAAAGATCAGATATGACCCAGCTGAGTGTCAACATCAATAAGATCGCTACGCTTCGTAACGCTCGTGGAGGGAATGTCCCCGACCTACTTCAGGTGGCACGAGACTGTGAGCGCTTTGGCGCCCAAGGTATCACCGTGCATCCACGTCCCGATGAGCGACATATTCGCTACCAAGACGTCCTCGACCTAAAGGATGTCGTGACGACAGAGTTTAACATCGAGGGTAACCCGACCCCAGCCTTTATGAAGCTCGTAGAGCAGGTACGTCCTACCCAGGTCACCCTCGTACCCGACGCCCCCGATGCCCTGACGAGTAGTGCGGGCTGGGAGGTCGATCGCCACCGAGACTTCCTAGTAGAGATCCTCACGCAGCTACGGTCGTGGGGCATTCGATCTTCGATCTTCGTGGGGACAGACCTACAGAATCTGGATGTCGCTGCATCCATTGGTACGGATCGCATAGAGCTCTACACCGAGCCCTATGCTACTCAGTACCCCAAGAGCCGAGAGCAGGCTGTCGCTCCCTTCGTCCGTGCAGCACGCCAGGCCCAGTCTTTAGGGCTAGGGATCAATGCTGGACATGACCTCAGCCTAGAGAATCTCGCCTTCTTCTCTCAGTCTATTCCGCAGCTAGCCGAGGTATCTATCGGCCATGCGCTCATCTCGGATGCTCTCTACCTCGGTCTTGAGGAGACGATCCGTCGCTATCGTGCTTGCCTAGAAGGTAGCCGATAGTCTACATACTTATTACTCACCATTCATCATCATTACTTTTACCTCCGTGGATACTACCGCTACTGCAGCGCTCTCGCAAGTGCTTGACACCACCACCTCGACCTCTTCGCTCTCCATCCTTGATCTAGCGACCAAGGGAGGATGGATCATGATCGTCCTAGCTCTTCTCTCGCTCTTTGCGATCTACCTCTTCGTCACCAAGTATCTACAGATACGTGCAGCAGGGAAGGTAGACAAGTACTTCGTCGAGCGTATTAAGGATTATGTCCTCGAAGGCAAGACTCCGTCAGCACTTAAGCTCTGCGATGATACGAATACGCCCTATGCTCGCATGATCCGCAAGGGGCTTACCCGCATCGGACGCCCTATGTCTGACGTCCTCGTGATCGTAGAAAACGTCGGGAACATCGAGATCGGACGCCTAGAAAAGGGGCTTCCTCTCCTAGCGACCATCGCTGCTGGTGCTCCGATGATTGGCTTCCTTGGTACCGTCACTGGGATGGTGCGAGCCTTCTTCGATATGGCTAACGCTGGATCAGGAGGCGTAGATGTTGCTCTCCTCTCTGGAGGGATCTACGAAGCTCTCGTCACTACGGTCGGTGGGCTCGTCGTCGGGATCGTAACCCTCTTTGCTTACAACTACCTCGTCGCCGAGCTCGACAAGGTCGGAGGTAAGATGGAAGCAGGGACGATGGAGTTCATGGATATGCTCAACGAAGTCCACTAATCCCTTACGCTAAGCACCCCATACCCCATGGCACTCAAGCGTAAGACCAAAGTCGCAGATAGCTTCAGCATGGCGTCGATGACCGATGTCATCTTCCTCCTGCTGATCTTCTTCCTAGTGACCAGCACGATCATTGTACCCAATACGATCAAGGTCACTCTCCCCTCCGCTGCTCCGCAGGCTGTCCCTGAGACACCGACAGCACGTATCACCCTGACTCCAGAGCTACGCTACTATCTGGCTATCGATCGTGGCACTCCCGTAGAGCTAGATAGAGTGCAACTGAAAGAGCAGCTAGGCATCTTTGCAGCCGAGCATCCTGAAGCATTCGTTTCAGTACAAGCTGACGAAGCCGTCCCCTATAAGGAAGTCGTCTTTGCTATCAATGCAGCAGCTCAGGCTTCCCTCAAGGTCGTCTTAGCCACCCGTGCTGAGACCGAACCCTCTACCCTACATTAAGGATCTATGGAGTCTACTGACACCATCCAAGCTAAGCGCCGAGGACTAGCTGTGCTCATCTCGCTAGGAGCACACCTGGCTCTACTGCTTCTGCTCTGGGCGATACACCTGCGAAGTGATCGTCCTCAGCCTAAGCCTGCCGAGGTTCTTGTAGCAGTCAATGTAGGTAACGTCCCCCTAGCCTCTGGCGATGTCGAGCCAGGTGGTACTCCTGACGTCACGGAGCCTGCTCCACAGGTCAATCCAGCACCAGCCACCTCCCCAAAGCCTCAGCCTCGAGCAACGCCCACACCACCTACGCCCAAGCCCGTCGCTAAGACCCCAGCTCGAACTGCCTCCGAACAGCTACAGACGCAGACACACGAAGCTAGCCTCCAAGCAGAAGCTAATCGTCGTGCAGAAGCTGAGCGTCAAGCCAAGGCGAGAGCAGAGGCAGCAGCCCGAGCTGCCGAAGCCGCTGCCGCTGCTCGAGCAGCAGAAAGTCAGCGCATCGGGAAGTCTGTAGCAGGTGCCTTTGGGAAGCAATCTGGTGCTGCAGGTAGCCAAGGAACAGCTTCCTCGGGAGCAGGGAACCAGGGTGACCCCAACGGCTCTCCCTCAAGCTATGCCCTAGCGGGGCGCAAGGTCATCAGTAATGGTGGTGCCCTCATCGCTCCTGTAGTGAATAGGGCCGTCGAAGGGACTGTACGTGTCCGTATCCTGGTGGATGGATCTGGTCAGGTACTACGTGCTACGATTAGTTCGGGCACGAACATTGCCGACCCCGTCATCCGTCAGGCTGCTATCGAGGCTGCACGCAAGACCCGATTCAATTCCGTCGCTGGCTCGGAGGATCAAGAAGGCACGATCACGTACCACTTCAAGATCCGAGCCTAGCGCTCCTTCTTTTATCTCCCCCTTTACATCCCCTCTCTTATGTCAAAGCATGTATATGTCTTCCTCGCCGAAGGCTTCGAAGAGATCGAAGCTGTGGCGACTATAGACCTCCTGCGCCGTGCAGGTCTACCGACCCATGTCGTTGCCGTTGGGCTCGACGCTTTGGTCACAGGGGCTCATGGTCTAGCTATCCAAGCTGATCTATCCATTAACGAAGTCTACAGCGAAGATGTCCAAGCCCTCGTCCTCCCTGGTGGACTCCCTGGAGTCACGAACCTCGGGAAGTCACAGCGTCTAGAGCAGCTCCTACGTGAAGCTCACGCTGAGAAGAAGCTCATCGCAGCGATCTGTGCAGCACCTTCGCTCCTCGGGGACTTCGGTTTCCTCTCTGGAGAAGAAGCCATCGCCTATCCAGGTTTTGAAGGCAAGCTCACTGGCGCTCACGTAGCTAGCACGCCTGTCGTCAAGTCTGGATACCTCATCACGGCTAAGGCTGCTGGCTACACGATCGACTTTGCACTAGCCATCATCACAGAGCTTGCTGGAGCAGACAAGGCCAAGGAAGTAGCCTCCGCTATCTTCTATCAGTGCTAAGGAAGCTCCCTTAGCTAGCTCATCCCCATTCCACGGCATCGCCCGGGCTACTTCAGTAGTTCGGGCGATGCTTTTTTTAGCGGGGGCGGTCAAGAGAGACAAGGCGAAAGAGCGCACTATCCCCATCGAACAAACAGGAGGGGCAACAGGGATAACACCTCAGGGGCATCAGTAGTGCCTCTTGACAGGCAACAGTAGTGCCACCCGAGGGGCAACAGTAGTGCCTACTAGTTGGGAAACTCAATCCCTTGAAAGCGGAAGAAGAAAGCCATATATTTGCTTACGCGGGGGGCTTGTGGTAATTTTGCTCCTCCTCATGTCTTTGACTCTCGACGATGACTTACAAGCTACTCCACGCCCTGTGGTATCTCCTTTCGCTCCTTCCCTTCCGAGTGCTTTACGGCATCTCTGACGGGCTGTACCTCATCCTCTACTATGGGCTGAAGTACCGCCGGCGAGTGATTTGGAAGAATATCTCCGAGTCTTTCCCCGACAAAAGTCCAGAGGAGCAAGAAGCCATCATCCGGAGCTTCTACCACTGGCTCTGTGACTACTTCGTCGAGACCCTCAAGCTCATGAGCCTCTCGCCCAAGACGCTGAAGAAGCGCATGGTCTTCACCGGGATCGAGACCCTCAATGCCTACAGCGAAGCTGGTCGCTCCTGCGCCCTCTACCTCGGGCACTATGGACAGTGGGAATGGATCTCCTCACTCCCGCTCTGGATGAGCCCGAAGGCTGTCCCCCTGCAGGTCTACCATGTCCTAGAGAATCCCCTCTTCGATCGTCTGATGCTCCATGCCCGCCAGCGACAGGGAGCGGTCTCTGTCCCCATCGCAGAGACCCTGCGCCGTGTAGCTAGCTACAACCAGCAGAAGCAACCCATCGTCATCGGCTACATCGCCGACCAAGTCCCCTTCTGGAATAACATCCACCACTGGGTCGACTTCCTCCACCATGATACGCCCGTACTCACCGGTAGCGAGCGTATCATCAAGCGGATGAATGAGGTACCCTTCTACTGCGAAGTCTCTCGTGTCCGACGAGGCTACTACCGCTGTGACCTCAAGCTCATGACCGAGGATCCACAGCACTACCCCGACTACGCACTCACGGATCAATACTTCCGTCTGCTAGAGCAGAATATCCTCCGTGACCCAGCCCTCTACCTATGGAGTCACAACCGCTGGAAGCGTACCCGAGAGGAGTACAACCTACGCTATGACGAGGAGACCGGCCGTGTCGACCTCGGGCCTCTCGAGGAGATCCTCGCTCGCAAACAAAAAGCCACCTCCCTATGATCCTCGTCAAAGGCTACGGGCAGATGTGCAATAACATCCTGCAGTATGCCCACATCTATGCCTTCGCTCGGGAGCATGGTGTCCGCACCTTCTCCCTACGCTTCTCCTATAAGTACCGCCACTTCCCTATCTGTAAGAAGTGGTATCACAATCCCCTCTTCTATGTCCTCTCGAAGCTCTTGATCCAGCTTCGACTGATCCCGCTCGTCGGAGATCCTGAGTCCGCCGAAGTCGATCGTCGACTGCGGGAGACGCCCCTCATCGCCTACGGAGGCTGGCACTCACGCTATCCCGAGCTCTTTCAGAAGTATCGCCAAGAGATCCTTGAGCTCTTCGCCATCGATCCTAAGGCAGAGGAAAAGGTCAAGGGCTGGATGCAGCGTCTCCCCGAGGCTGATCTTACCCTCGGGCTACATATCCGCCGAGGAGACTACGCTCGCTGGCAGGGGGGTAAGTACTTCTTCGATGACAGCGTCTATCAAAAGAAGATCGAGGAATTCATAGCCCTTCACCCTGGTAAGCGAGTGAATGTCCTGATCTGTACCAATGATCCGCAGCTTGATCTAGCCAGCTATAGGGCTGTCCATCCTCAGGTCTTCCTCTCCGAAGGCTCTGCGATCGAGGACCTCAGTCTACTCGCTCACTGCGACTATCTCCTCGGAGTCAAAAGCACCTTCTCGCTCTGGGCTTCGGTCTACCGAGATCTCCCGCTCTACTGGATCGAAGACCGTGAGACGCCACTCTCCCTGGCAGGCTTCAAGACCTTCCTCGATCTCTGTCTTCTTGTCTGAAGCTCCCTCTCTCCTTGATTTCCCGACCCTATGGTTACTCCACGTACGACCCTTTTAGTCTCCACCTACAATTGGCCCGCAGCCTTAGAGCTCTGCCTACGTAGCGCCTTCTCCCAGACCCAGCTCCCTGACGAGATCTTCATCGCCGATGATGGCTCGGGGCAAGAGACACGAGCTCTCATCGACCGCCTTCGCCAGGAGAGTCCGATACCGATCCATCACGTTTGGCATGAAGATGCTGGCTTCCGCAAGACGATCATTCTCAACAAGGCGATCGCCCAAGCATCTGGAGACTACATCCTACAGGTCGATGGGGATGTCGTCCTCTCGCCTCACTTCGTAGCCGATCACCTCGAGCTGGCAGAGCCGAATTACTTCGTCTGCGGTAGCCGTGTCAAGCTCACTCCCGAGCTAACACAAGCCTTCCAAGCTGATCCCTCAAAGAAGATCCCCTGGCGACGTCTTCCGCTGACCTTCATGCTGAATAGCTTTCGCTCTCGCTTCCTACGCCACTTCCTCGCCGAGCGCTATGCCCGTAAGATCGACCATCTGAGAGGATGCAATATGGCCTTCTGGCGCAGTGATCTCATCCGAGTCAATGGCTATAATGAAGACCTCATGCAGTGGGGGCATGAGGATGGCGAGATCGCCTTCCGTCTCCACTTCGCTGGCGTCAAGAAGAAGGCGCTGAAGATGGGGGGAAATGTTTATCACCTACACCACAAGGAGAGCTCCCGTGACAACGAAGGGCGGCACCTCGTCGAGCTGGAGCGTGTCCAGCGTGAACATCTCTCTTGGTGTCCCAATGGGCTAGATAAGTATCTCCCGAAGAGCTAATCTCCATCTCCTAAGAAAAAAGGAAGGCTTCGTAGTCGTACGACTACGAAGCCTTCCTTTTTTACGTTGATGAGGGAGATGCTACTTACCTGGCTTTTGGCTCCTAGCTTCAAGGATCTTCGCCACGATAGCGAACTGATAAATCGCATCCGTCACCGCATGAATGAGTCCTGGGATACCATCACGAAATCCTCCCTTGAGCAAGTAGGAGCGAAGGAAGCGAGCCGAGGGACGTAGCAGTAGAGCACCAAGGCCATAGTGCTTATCTGAGCGCTTCGCCACCTCATTATCTGAATAGATATTGTGCTTATGCAGTAAGGCATGAACTGAGTCATTCGCTAGGTGCTCTAGAGCCAAGTCTCGACGCTGAGAGGGAAGACGAAGCACACGTCCCTTCACGACAGGAGAAGCATGAATTATAGCCGGCCAATGCGTGAGATCCCGTCGGAAGAAGCGTAGTACATAGTCGGGATAGCAAGCGTGCATGAAGCGCCCCATGAAGTAGTTCTTGCGTGGGATAGCTACCCCCTCCTCTGCATCCTCCCGCTCGATATGTGCGTAGAGGAAGTCTCGCAAGGCTGGACTCACGAGTTCGTCAGCATCCACAAAGAGAAGCCAAGGATGACTCGCCTGCTCAATGGCAAACTGCCGAGCAGGCTCTACGATATTGTAGGTACCACGAGGGAAGGTAATGATGCGACATCCATACTGCTCAGCGATCTGAAGCGTACGGTCGGTACTCTCCATATCACAGATGAGCACCTCATCAAAGTCACGGACAGAGTCCAAGACCGCCGACAGGTGTTGCTCGGCATTGTAAGTATTGATGACGACAGAGATCTTCTTTGCTACATTCATAAAGCAAAGCTACGAAATTAATTAGCTCCTACTCCATCTACACCAGCCTACTACGCCTCCTAGATACTCCCCAAGAGCGACGATAGCAAGGAGCGATTTGTTTCGTTCTTTAATTTTTATTTACCTTTGCCCCAAAGGAGCACAAAGCCCTTAACTAAGAAACAAGATGAAGACGACTCTATACATCATGAATATGATGATGCAGCTGGACGCTGCATCGGTCGTCACGCATAGGTACCGCGCCTAGGCAAGCTCCTCTAGAAGCATCTGAAGACCGTTGTAGCTCACTCGAGCCAACGGTCTTTTTTGTTTATATCCCCCTCCCCTATCATCCACCCTAAACTCCAAGCAACAATGGCAGCACAAACCAACACCCAGGCACTCCAGTTCGCATTTGACCCTGCAGCTAACAACGGATCAACCTCCGTACCCATCTACCAGAACAATGCTTTTGCCTTCGAAAGCTGTGATCATGCAGCGAATGTCTTCAACCTAGCCGATGCCTCCTTCCTCTATACTCGCCTCAACAATCCAACGACTGATGTCCTAGAGCGACGTCTAGCAGCAATTGATGGAGGGATCGGTGCTGTCGCCACCGCCTGTGGCATGAGCGCCATCTCGACCACCATCCTGACACTACTCAAGTCCGGTGATCATATCGTCTCTTCATCAAGCGTCTATGGGGGAACTTACAACCTCCTCAGTGTCACCCTCCCTCGTCTAGGGATCACCACAACCTTCGTTAACCCAGACGATCCCAAGGCCTTCGAGGAGGCTATCCAGCCGAATACGAAGCTCGTCTACACCGAGTCCCTAGGTAACCCTAAGCTCGACTTCGTAGATATCCAAGCGGTATCTCAGATCGCCCACGCTCATGGCCTTCCCCTGATCGTAGATAATACCCTCACCCCTATCCTCTTCAAGCCTATCGAGCATGGTGCAGACCTCGTGATCTATTCGCTGACGAAGTATTTCTGCGGTAATGGCACAGCCATGGGCGGAGCTGTCATAGATGCAGGGAAGTTCGACTGGACGAATGGGCGCTTCCCTGACTTCACCGAGCCTAGCCCAGGTTATCATGGATTGATCTATAGTGAAGCCTTTGGCCCAGCAGCCTTCATCGCCCGTGTACGTGTCGAGGGACTACGTGATCTAGGCGCCTGCCTTAGTCCCACCAATAGCTTTATCTTCCTTCAGGGGCTAGAGACCCTCTCCCTACGTCTCCGTCATGCTAGTCAGTCTGCTCTGGAGATAGCTCAGTGGCTCCAGCGTCATCCCGCAGTCGAATGGGTGCGCTACCCAGGTCTCGAGGGAGATCCATATCATAACATCTGCCAGCGACACCTCGATGGGGGCTTCGGCTGTATCATCACCTTTGGTCCGAAGGGAGGCTATGAAGCCGCCAAGGCTGTCGTCGATGGGCTCAAACTCTTCCGCATAGTGGCTAATCTAGGAGATACAAAGTCGCTCGTCATTCACCCAAGTAGTACGACTCACAGACAGCTCTCTGAGGAGCAGCAGCTCTCAGCAGGTGTAACTCCCGACCTCGTACGTCTCTCCATCGGGCTCGAAGACCTAGTAGACCTCAAGGCCGATCTAGAGCAAGCACTCTCAGGGGCTACACAGCATGCTTAAGGAGATCACGATACCCCGCTTCGAAGCCGGTCAGGGGGAAGTCTACCAAGACTTTCCTCTGACCTACGAGGTGGCAGGTCCTCGTCTCGGTACAGCCCCCTTGGTATTAGTCAACCATGCCTTGACGGGCAACTCCTCCGTCACAGGAGAAAAAGGCTGGTGGAACGAGCTCATCAGTGAGGCGGGGGCGATCTCCCCTAAGCACTACACCATCCTTGCCTTCAATATCCCCGGCAATGGCTACGATGGGCGAGAGAGCCCAAGGGCTGATCGCTTCTCGCTGAAGGATGTCGCCGAGCTCTTTCTACTAGGACTAGACCAGCTGGGCGTGAAGGAGCTCTATGCTATCATCGGTGCCTCTATGGGAGGAGCCCTAACGTGGCAAATGGCCTTCCTCCGTCCTCAGCTAGCGAAGATGATCTTCCCTATCGCCTGTGACTACCGAGCTTCGGATTGGCTCCTGACACAGACACTCATTCAGAGGCAGATACTAGCCAATTCATCAGATCCCCTGCGAGATGCTCGTATCCATGCTATGGCATGCTACCGCACTCCACAGTCGCTTAATGCCCGCTTCACCAGCTCGCGTGCTTCAGATGGATCCGGGAGCTATGCAGTCGAGCAGTGGCTTCGCTACCATGGTGACACGCTCAAGAAGCGCTTCCTCCTATCCGCCTATGGGGTGATGACGCACCTCACCACCACCATCGGGGTATGCACCGATGCCAAAGAGCTCTCAAGTATCGCCTCAGACATTCATCTCGTCTCGATCGACAGCGACCTCCTCTTCACGCATGATCGTGCCCAAACGACCTACGAAGCGCTTGTATCGCACAAGGCCAACACCTACTTCCACACGATCCACTCCATACATGGGCATGATGCCTTCCTCATGGAGTACGAACAGCTGAACCGCATCGTCCAACCCTACTTCCCTACACCGCTATGAAGCTACTGAAGTTTGGAGGCAAGTCCCTTGATGATGGCCAAGGGATCACTCAAGTCCTATCCATCATCACCGATAACTATGCACAGGGAGAAGCTCCCGTAGTCGTAGTCTCGGCACGAGGAGCTACAACAGACACGCTCCTTGAGCTCATCGCCCAAGCTCGAGAAGGGAAGCCCTATGAGGATGCCCTCGCTCGCTTCTGGGTCTATCAGCAGGGAAATACCTCACTCCACTTTGAGCAGGAGAGGGAGCTCCTATCTAGGTTACTCTTGGGCATCTCGCTACTAGGTGAGTGTAGCCCACAGATCGAGGATGAGATCATCAGCCTCGGGGAAGTCATCTCCTCCCAGTTCGTCGCCTACCAGCTACAGCAGCGAGGGCTACCCGCCGTCGCCCTCGACTCGGGAGACTTCCTCGTGACGGATAGTCAGTTTGGCTCCGCCTCGGTAGATCTAGAGCGATCCGAAGCTCGCTGTCGCAGTCGCTTCTCCGATCTACCCGAGGACAGTCTCCCCATCGTCACTGGCTTCATCGCCCGTGACGCCCAAGGTAGACGGACGACCCTAGGGCGCAACGGAAGTAATTATAGCGCTGCCCTCCTAGCGAACTTCCTCGGAGCATCTCTGCTAGAGAACTACACCCATATCGATGGAATCTATACGGCCGACCCCGCTCTAGTACCCGAAGCCCGCAAGATCGAGGAGCTCTCCTATGCCGAAGCGGCAGAGCTCTCCCAGTTCGGTGCAGAGATCCTACATACCAAGACCATTGAGCCCCTACAAGCCAAGCGCATCCCTCTGCGTGTGCTGAGCACCTTCGACTACGGCAACGCTCACAATGGCACCCTCATCTCCCCCTATGCTCGTCGGGACAAGGTACGAGCACTAGCCTCCCTGCCTAAGCAGGCACTCATCCACTTCGAAGGGCGGAATATGCTCGGGCGCCCTGGGATCGACGCACGTATCTTCAAGGCCTTCGACAGCGTAGGCGTCAGTGCCGGCATGGTCTCTCAGGGATCGACCGAGCGAGGGATCGCCATCGTCGTCAAGGAATCTGATGCTGATCGCGCCATAGAGGCACTCCGCGGGGAGTTCCGTCAAGATCTCTCCGAAGGGCTTATCACCGAGATCTATGCAGTCAGACAGATGGTCATCGTAGCGCTCATCGGGCTCAGTCTTCGCGAATTTGACCGGCCCTACCGAGCCTTAGTACGTAACCACATCCTCCCCTTACTCCTCAATAACTCGATCCCCGATAACACCGTCTGCCTCCTGATCGACGAGCGCAATCGACGCAAGGCGCTCAACGTCATCCACGGTGAGCTCTTCGAGCGTCCCAAGCGCATCCACCTAGCGATCATCGGCACAGGGAATGTCGGAGGAGAACTCATCGATCAGCTCATCCGACAGCGTGGGCAACTCTGTCAGCAGAAGAATATCGACCTCCGCATCTTCGCCATAGCGAACTCCCGCCAGCTCCTCATCGACCGAGAGGGCATCGGGGAGGGTTGGCGTGAAGCACTGCAGCACAAGCCCTACCACGGCGACCTCCCTGAGGATCTCGTCTTCTTCGGTAAGGAGCTTGCTCTGGAGAACATGATCCTCGTGGACAATACCACCTCTAAGCACATCGCCCAGAGGTATCCCTACTTTGCCGAAGGAGGCTTCGACATCGTCTCCTCCAACAAGAAGGCGAACATCGCCCCCTATGATCAGTACCTGCATCTTCGCCAAGTCTTGCGGGACTTCCGACGTAGTTACCGCTATGAGACCAATGTAGGTGCTGGGCTCCCGCTGATCGACAATCTTAAGCTCCTTCACCTCGCAGGAGAGCGTATCACCCGCATACATGGGCTCTTCTCGGGCAGTCTCAGCTATATCTTCAACCGACTCTCCGAGGCTCCCGAGCTCTCCTTCCATCAGATCGTCGAGGAGTCTGCCTCCCTAGGGCTCACCGAGCCGGATCCCCGAGAGGATCTCAGTGGCGAGGATGTCGTGCGCAAGGTGCTCATCCTCGTGCGAGAGCTCGATGTGCCAGCAGAGCTCGCCGATGTCCAGTGGGACAATCCTGTCCCCGAGGGTCTGCGCTCGCTCTCCCTCCAGGACTTTTGGGCACGATTTGACGAGCTCGAGGAGACTATCGAGTCACTGCGCTCAGCCTGCGCCCCAGACGAAGTACTCCGCTATGTGGGAGATATACGCTGGGATGACCAGCTCCAGCAGGCGACACTCTCGGCTGGTCTGCGTCGGGTGAAGAAGTCCTCCCCGCTAGGCCGTGTGAGTGGTGCTGATAGTTGCTTCGAGATCTACACCGAGAGCTACGGATCCCAGCCCATAGTCATACAGGGAGCTGGTGCAGGTGCTGTCGTGACGGCACGTGGGGTCTTCGGCGACGTCCTGCGCCTAGCCGAAGGGTATGACTCCTAGCCTCCCTTCTCTTCCTACCAGCCAGCCCCATTCTGAGGGCTGGCTGGTGAGCTTTAGTGCCACACCCAGGCTCCAGACCGTCTCGCCACGATATACCTAACCGAGGTGTCACGATATACGTAACCGACAGATCACAATATACCCAGCACGGCAGTCACAATAGGCCTAATCTTTAGCACCCCACCAACCTCCACGCTGAACGAAGAGTAGCCACGCTCCTCCGTGGGTAACCAAGGGAGCTCATCGTCTCCTAGAGGCCTAAGATGAAGCTAGGCATCACCCACCCCCTCTAACAGTATCACACGAAGGTGAAAGGTGGCTAAGCTACTCCGCCTTTTTCATTACCTTTGAGTAAGACAATTTTTATCTATTACACCACTAACTCGCCACTACTATGATTCTCGAGACAAGCTGGGAAGTCTGCAACAAGATGGGAGGCATCTATACCGTCCTCTCCTCACGTGCTGACATCATGACCCAAAGACACCCCCATGACGTTTGCTTTATTGGGCCTCTCCTTGCTCAAGAAGGAGAGCCTCTCCCCCTCGACTTCATCCCTGGCGAGATCCCCGAGCTAGCCTCTTGGGCGAAGGAGGTACTCCCCACCCTCGGCCTGCGGGTCAAGACGGGGCACTGGTCTGTAGCTGGTGAACCTCCCGTACTGCTTGTAGACTTCACCCCGCTGTGGGATAGGAAGGGGAGCTTCTTCTTTGACCTCTGGAAGGCCTATGGCCTAGAGAGTGACAAGGGCTACGGTGACTACGATGAGAGTTGTCTCTTCGGGATCGCAGCTGCTGAGCTGATGGCAAGTATCGCTTCTCATCTAGGCGGACACACCCGTGCGATCTTCAATGAGTGGCAGACCGCAGCAGGGCTATTATGGCTTCATCTCCACGCCCCAGAGATCGAGACCCTCTTCATCACCCATGCGACCACGGTAGGACGATCAATCGCTGGCAACCACAAGGAGCTCTATACCTATATGGAGGCCTACAATGGCGATCAGATGGCACGTGAGCTAGGTGTCGAAGCCAAGCATGCCGTCGAGAAGCTCGCAGCGCACACAGCCACGACCTTCGCTACGGTGAGCAAGCTCACGGCAAGGGAAGCTAAGCAACTCCTCGAGCGTGAACCTATCGTCCTCCCTAACGGCTTCCGCTGTGGTAGCTCCCCCTTCTCCTCCGCTTACCGAGCTAAGCGCAAGAAGGCACGCAAGCGTCTGAGCCAAGTAGCCTCACGCCTCTATCATCAAGAGATCAGCAGTGACGAGGCCTTCTTCATCTCACTCGGTGGGCGCTACGAGTACCGCAATAAGGGGATCGACCTCTACCTAGAGTCCCTCTACCGCTTCAGAGAAAGCTATCAGGGCGAGCGAGACATCGTCGCCTTCCTCCTGGTACCAGCATGGGAAGCAGGGCCTCGCACCGAACTGCAGTACCTGCTCAATCACCCTACAGAGACGCAGGAGCAAGCCCTCCAGTATCCCTGCCTATCCCATTGGCTCTACAATACCGAGAGCGACCGAGCCGTAGCGCACATCCGTCATCGTGGCTTGGATCGGGTCGATAGCAAGGTCAAGGTGATCTTCGTCCCCTGCTACCTCAATGGTCTAGATGGGATCTTCGACCTCACCTACTACGATCTACTCGTCGGGATGGATCTCACGGTCTACCCCAGCTACTACGAGCCTTGGGGCTACACCCCACTCGAGAGCATCCGCTACGGAGTACCGACGATCACGACGACCCTAGCGGGCTTCGGCCTGTGGGCAGAAGAGGAGCAGATGAAGAAGCCCTTCGCCACCAGCCCCCACAAACCAGTGCATGTGCTAGAGCGCACGGATCAGAACATCCCCGAGGCGATCGACCGCATCGCTGGATTCATCGCCGAGCAAGTCGCCCTTAGCCCCGAAGAGAGCAAAGCCCAGCGTAAGCTCGCCTTTGACCTCGCCAAACAAGCAGACTGGTCACTCTTCTACCGTCACTACGAAGAGGCTTACCAGTAGTCGCTGACCGTGGGGCTCATGGGAAAGCAGTAACTTTGTGTTCCCTAGCGCACTCCAGCCGTGTGCTAGGGAACACTTCATTTGATAGCACCCTCATGCAAGAAGCCTATAGCAAGGACGACCTTGACCAGGCCGTCGAGACCCTCCGCCGTGGTGGCATCATCCTCTACCCGACAGATACTGTCTGGGGTATCGGCTGTGATGCGACCAACGAAGAAGCCGTGCGTAAGATCTACGACCTCAAGCGCCGTGCCGACAGCAAGAGCATGCTCGTCCTCGTGGCCGAGACCTATGAGGTAGAGCGTCTCGTACGTGAAGTCCCCGATGTAGCCTTCGACCTTATGGAGATGGCTGTACGACCTATTACGATCATCTATAGCCAGGCCTCAGGGGTCGCTCCTAGCCTGCTCGGTGAGGACAATAGTCTCGGCATACGACAGACGAGAGAGCTCTTCTCCTCCGCCCTGTGCAAGCGACTACGCCGCCCCATCGTCTCTACATCTGCCAACATCAGTGGTGAGCCTACACCGATCTTCTTCTCAGGTATCAGCCCCGAGATCCTCGAGGGAGTAGACTACATCGTCCGTTACCGCCAGGAGGACAAGACACGCCGAGAGCCCTCACAGATCATTAAGCTAGGTCCTACGGGACAGGTCGAGGTCATCCGCCCCTAATCCTTACCCTATCTAAGCCTTTAGCCTCCTATCCCTATGCAGCTAGCCCGTCCATGGATCACTCCCTACCTCGATAGGCTGATACAATGGCGCGAAAAGCACATCAGCGAGCGGTACTTCATCCTCTTGCTAAGCCTCTTCATCGGTGTCACCATGGCACTCGTGGCGGGCTTTTTGAAGTTCATCATCCATCATATCGAGACCTTCGTGCTGAGTCAGACGGAGGAGCATAGTTACTTCTTCCTGCTCTTCCCAGCTCTTGGGGTCTTGCTCTCGCTACTCTTCGTCCGATACATCGTACGTGATGATATAGGGCATGGAGTGACGAAGGTACTTAGTGCCATCTCCCAGCGTAAGAGCCGCATCAAGCCACACAATACCTGGTCATCACTCCTAGCTAGCGCACTGACCATCGGCTTGGGGGGATCTGTCGGGGCAGAGTCACCGATCGTCCTCACTGGTGCTGCCGTAGGGTCCAACTTTGGGCGTCTCTTCCGTCTGGAGCAACGCAATCTCATGCTCCTCATCGGCTGTGGTGTCGCAGGAGCATTGGGAGGAGTCTTTAAGGCGCCTATCACCGGACTGGTCTTTGTCATCGAGGTGCTACTCCTAGACCTGACGATGGCTTCGGTCTTACCGCTTCTGATCAGCTCCGTATCGGCAGCCTCAGTCGCCTACATCATCTCGGGCAAAGAGATCCTCTTCCAGTTCATCCAGACCGACCCCTATCACATCGAGCGCATCCCGCTGATGATCCTACTAGGGGTCGTATGTGGGCTCATGTCGCTGTACTTCTCCAAGACGATGTTCCGCGTAGAGGGAGAACTGAAGCGAATCAAGGATTATCGCCTACGCTATCTCATCTCTGCTCTCATCCTCTCGCTACTCATCTTCCTCTTCCCCCCACTTTATGGGGAGGGCTATGATTCGATAAATATCCTCCTAGACGGACAGTATACCCAGCTCTTGGATGGGAGCTTCTTTGGACCCTTCACCAGCTCCTATTGGGTGGTGTTTGCTTTCTTCCTTTTCACAGTACTCTTTAAGGTCTTTGCCTCTGTCGCTACCAATTCGGGTGGAGGCTGTGGTGGGCTCTTTGCTCCTACACTCTTCGTCGGCGGACTGACAGGCTTCATCTTCTCCTATCTGGTGAACTACTTCAGTTCACTCAGCGTCTTCATCTCCCCTAAGAACTACATCCTCCTCGGGATGGCAGGCCTTATGGCAGGTGTGATGCATGCCCCTCTCACGGGAGTATTCCTCATCGCAGAGCTATCAGGAGGATACAATCTTTTCCTTCCCTTGATGCTGGTCTCGCTGACCTCCTTTGCTACCATCCGGATCTTCATGCCACACAGCATCTACTCGCTACGTCTAGCAGAGCAGGGCAAGCTCCTCACCCACCAAAAGGATACTGCGGTACTGACGCTAATGAATCTGGAGAATGTCCTAGAGCATGACTTCGAAGTAGTTCATCCCGAGATGACGCTTGGGGAGATGGTCAAGGTCATCTCTGTCAGCCATCGTAATTCCTTCCCTGTGGTCAATGCCTCGGGGATCCTCGTAGGTATCGTGGAGCTGGATAATGTACGTAACATCATGTTCCGTCCCGAGCTCTATGAGCGCTACCAAGTACGCCGTATCATGGTTGCTCCCGAAGTGAAGATCCAGGCTTCGATGCCGATGACAGAGGTGATGCGCCTCTTTGATGAGACAAAGGAGTGGAAGATGCCCGTCGTCGATGACGAAGGTCGCTACCTAGGGTTTATCAGCAAGAGTACCATCTTCAACAACTACCGAGAAGTACTCAATGCCACCTTCATCGGAGACTAAGCAACCTGTATTCAAGTTGGATATATGCTCCCAACAAAGCGTGTAGGCGCTCGCTCTATCTCTCAGATACCACCCGAGATCCTCGAGCAAATCAACCGAGGAGAGCTCGAAACGGCCAACCTCACCGAATGGCTAGCTGTAGACCAAGTAACCCTACTACAGCATCAGTTCCACCTCCTAGGACGTGACGCGTATCTTCCTACGCTCTTAGCTCAGATACGTGACCAAAAGAAGCCCTCTACCCATAGTACGTGTAGAGTGATAGGTCGTACCCTTGGGCAACTCATCCTCCAGCATAAGGATGAAGCCCTGCTACACCAGCTAGCCTCGCACAAGTCTGATATGCTCCGGTGCTGGGCAGCCTATGCTCAACCCTACACCACCCTTCAGGATGGACTGAAGTATATCTACCCATTCGCTCAAGATACCCACTTCGGCGTACGTGAGGTCGCTTGGATCTCCCTCCGTCAGCATATCATAGAAGAGCTAGATGAGGCACTGCAGTCTCTAGCACATTGGGCGAAAGATCCAAACGAATACATTCGTCGCTTTGCCTGCGAAGCCACTCGCCCCTGTGGGGTATGGTGCGAACATATCACCCAGCTTAAGCAGACTCCAGAGCTAGGCTTACCTATCCTGACATCCCTAAGTAGAGACACCTCACGCTACGTACAGAATAGTGTCGGCAATTGGCTCAACGATGCGTCCAAGACCCAACCTAAGTTCGTCGAGACGCTATGCGAGACTTGGCTAAGAGAGCATGACTGCTCGGAGACAAGATATATCACCAAGCGAGCTCTACGTAGCATCAATAAATAACTCACCTCTATGGCTCATCCATATACACCTACCATCATCTACGAGGACAACCATCTACTCTGTGTCGCTAAGCGTCCTGGGGAGATCGTCCAAGGCGATAAGACGGGCGATGAGCCCATGAGCGAAGCACTCAAGGGTTGGCTCAAAGTAAAGTACAGCAAACCAGGGAATGTCTATCTCGGTGTCATCCACCGCTTAGACCGTCCCGTAGGAGGGCTGGTGATCTTCGCCAAGACAAGTAAAGCCCTCAGCCGAATGAACGAACTCTTCCGTAAGGGGGACGTATCCAAGCGCTACTGGGCGATCGTCACTGCTCGTCCGCCTAAAGTAGCGGACACGGTGGAGCAATGGCTCGTACGCAACGAACAGCAGAATAAAAGCTACATCGCTCGTCAGGGTGAAGCCACCCCAGGAGCCAAGCTCGCTCGCCTCTCCTACCGACTCCTTGCCTCGGGTGAACGCTATCATCTCGTCGAGGTAGAACTTCACACAGGACGCCACCATCAGATCCGCTGTCAGCTTGCCTCGCTAGGATGTCCTATCCGAGGAGATCTGAAGTATGGTGCCCCTCGAAGCAATCCCGATGCGAGTATCAGCCTCCTCTCTCGGAGGATCCTCTTCACTCACCCCGTCTCAGGAGAGCGCATTGACCTCGTCGCCCCTGTTCCCGACGAGCGTCTCTGGAAAGAGCTCGAGCAAGCGATCCGCTAGTTCCCCTTCGCTCCTTCCTCTTTTACGCATAAGCCAACGACTCCCGCCACACGACTAGATCAGTCTCGGCGGGAGTCGTTTGTCTTTTAGTCAGAAGCTCACTGTGTTATTCCTACCTTCTGACAAGGCCAGCTCATCCCATCACTCCGCTAGGAAGCTCTTCCGATGCCATTAGAAACAAAGCCCTAGGGTCGTTACTAACTAACTTTTCATTCATTCGTATTGGACTTTCCGTTCGTTAGTAATACTTTCATCAAATCATTCCTAACGAACCAATCCTCTTTATCCTATCAAAGTCAGCCATCCTCTCGTCTGAGGATGTTCTCTCCATAGATAAATCCCTTGTCCACCTTGGGTAGTAACCCAAGCAAACACAAGAGACAGCCCAAGGAGCAATACAAAAAGCCACCCGTAGCACTCCACAAGGGAATACTACGGGTGGCTACTTGCTCTAGGATCTAGAGCCGATAGAGGGAGGCTAGCTAAAAGGGAAGCTGGGGGAGGTTAAACTTATGCTCCTTGAGCCGAGCGAGAAGCTCCTTTCCCTGCGTGGTCAGAGACACAAGCACCTGACGGCGATCCTCCTTGCCGAGGCTACGGGTAAGGAGTTCCTTTCCCTCGAGTGCATTGAGCACCTTAGACGTAAGGGGCGGACGGCATCCTGTTTGTTCGCTGACGAAGGAAGCTGTGACGCAGTCCTCACCGATAGCACAGAGCACCATAGCTCCATTCAGCGTTAGTCCGAAGGCTTCCTCAAGGTCTCCTTCGAGCTGAGCCAATGCCCGAGCGAGATCTCGCATCAGGCAGATTGATTGCACATGTTCCATAGTGCAAAGTTAGATGAAGAGATTGACACGTGAGCGCTCAGCCCGCTCCATATACGAAGCGACCCCTCCGATCGTGACTTCATCCAAAAGCTCCTCTCGCTGAATACCCAGTACATCCATCGACATCTGACAAGCGATGAACTCCACACCTGCATCTAAGGCCTGCTGACGGAGAGACTCCAGACTATCTACCCCCTTGCTACGCATGAGATAGCGCATGAGCTTGGGGCCAATGCCACAGAAATTCATCTTTGAGAGTCCCAAGGAGCGAGAGTCTGAAGGGAGCATCCAGCCAAAGAGACGAGCTAGGAAATCCTTCTTGGTCGAAGGCTTCTGCTCCTTCTTAAGCGCAGCAAGCCCCCAGAAGGTAAAGAAGATGCTGACCTTCGTACCCGTAGCAGCAGCGCCATTAGCGAGGATGAAGGTCGCCAGTGTCTTGTCTAGGTCTTCACTGAAGAGAATAAAGGTCTTGCCCTGGGCCGTGTCTTGCACCTGGGCAGAAGCTATAGCACAAGGGCTAGCCTTCTCGATCTCGACAAGCTGAACGCCCCCTTGCATACGATGCCCCAAGAAGCGATGCCCCGTAGAGTGACACCAAGCCTCTGCATCACGGGGGAAGCCCGCATCTGTAGCGCTGATCTCAAGGACATCACCTGCCGAGAGCTCTTCCATCGCCTGCTTCAGGCGCAGGATCGGCCCTGGACACTGCAGTCCACAAGCATCGAGCTTGACTCGCTGGCTCGAGGGAGAGGATACAGCCGATGAAGAGGGCTTCTCCGAAGGAGTCCCATGGAAGCCTTCGGGCTGAGGCAGAGGAGCCGTAGCCGTTAGATAGGTCTTGATCCCTCCGACAAGGTTACGCACCTGCTGATAGCCATGCGCCCGGAGGATATTCGATGCGAGATAGCCTCGTAGCCCGACACCACAGAAGAGCCAGACGGGCTTATCCATCGGGATCTCCCCAAGGCGATCACGCAGGTCATCAAGAGGGATATTCACCGCTCCAGGGAGGCTCCCCAAGGAGGCCTCGTGGACTGTCCGCACATCGACTAGGGTGACTTCATCATGATTGATCTCACGAAGCTCTCTCCAGTAGAGTGGGGTCATCTTCCCGCTGAGGATATTACTGGCCACATAGCCTGAGATAGCTACAGGATCCTTAGCCGACGAGAAGGGCGGTGCATAGGCATGCTCCAAGCGAGTGAGCGCTTCGACCGTCTCCCCTTGCTTAATCGCTAGGGCATACTGGTCGATACGTGTATCGACACCAGAGTAGCCGACGACTTGCGCTCCATAGAGACGACCATCTGTGGGCGAGAAGGTGATCTTAATGTCCAAGGGCAAGGCTCCAGGGTAATACCCTGCATGCGATGCCGTGTGGATGGTAGCTGAGAGGTAGGGGATCCCCAATTGCTTCAGGCGCTTGGCTGGCAGTCCAGTAGTAGCGACCGTAAGATCAAAGACCTTAGCGATAGCCGTCCCGATGGATCCTTCGTACTTCTGCTGGTTACCTAGGTGCATGTTATCAGCGACCAAGCGTGCCTGACGATTGGCTGGCCCTGCGAGATAGTTTAGCCAAGGCTTACCTGTCAGAGGATGTGGATACTCGATAGCATCCCCCACGGCATAGATATGCTCATCGGAGGTCTGCAGGTACTCGTTCACATAGATTCCTCGTGCTTGTCCCAGCTCGAGGCCTGCTTCCTCTGCCAAGCGGGTCTCGGGTCTTACCCCGATAGAGAGGAGGACAAGGTCAGTCTTCAGCGCTATCCCCGACTTCAAGTGTACGGTCAGCTCTCCTTCATCTTGGGAGAAGGACTCGACCGCTTGCTCGAGGTAGAGCTGTACCTCGTGCTCCAAGAGATGCTGATGCACGAAGGAAGCCATAGAGAAGTCGATCGGTGCCATCACCTGATCAGCCATCTCGACGACGGCTACTTCGGCTCCCGCTTCCTTTAGATTCTCGGCCATCTCTAGCCCAATGAATCCAGCACCGACGATCACCGCACGGCGCACCCCTCGCTCTGTGATGAAGGACTTGATACGATCCGTATCGGAGACATTACGTAGCGTGAAGATCCCCTCGAGCCCAATCCCTGGCAGGGGAGGACGCACAGGAGATGCTCCTGGAGAGAGGAGGAGCTTGTCATATGGCTCTGTATACTCATGTCCGTCTGCCGTCTTCACCCGCACGGACTTACCCACTCGGTCGATAGCGATGACCTCACTCTGGGTACGGACATCTACCTGGAAACGCTTCCCAAAGGCTTGGGGAGTCTGGACGAAGAGGCGGTCACGCTCCTCGATGACGCCCCCGATATAGTAGGGCAAACCGCAGTTAGCATAGGAGATATGCTCCCCCTTCTCAAAGAGGATGATCTCAGCATCCTCTGTCAATCTTCTCAAGCGAGCAGCTGCGGTAGCTCCGCCTGCTACCCCACCTACGATGAGGTAGCGTGGTCGTTTATTGTTCATTTGCATTGTCTTGGTGTCTTGCATTCAATCATATTGGGGTAGATAGTTTCCATCGTAAAATTACAACAAAGGTAAATAATCCTTGCTCCAATAAAAAGTTTCTACCAAGAAACACTTGCAATAGAAGTCTGAGAGCGGAATAAATAGATCAGGTTTATCTCCAGAAATAGCTTGCTCTCCTCCCTTGTATCTACCCTTGCTCTTCTATGCTCATCCTTTCAAGGCACTAAGGTCAGCCCAGCTGAGACGAGACGCGTTACACTAAGGCACAAGCCCTATAGCTACAAAATAGCCACCCCAAGAGCTAAAGAAAGCTCTTGGGGTGGCATAAAAAGGCACTCAGAGAAGCAGACAGATTAGTCTGCCCTACCCGAGAGATGGATCACTACATACTCGCTCTGTGTACCGATGCGGTACTTCCCTCCCCAGATACCGATACCGCTACTCACGTAATACTGCGTCTTACCACGGCGGTGATAGCCGTGCGAACGCTCATACATCCGATCGACGAGGAGGTTGAGTGGGAAGACCTGCCCCCGATGGGTATGCCCCGAGAGCTGGAAGTCTACACCAGCGAGCTCAGCCTGCTCGAGGTGGTGAGGCTGGTGATCAAGGAGTAGAATCGGCTTCGAGGGGTCTAGCCCTGCGGTAAGCTGCTGGAGCGACTTGCGCCCTGCATTCGTCTCATCATCTCGCCCGATGAGGTAGACCGCATCGCCGAAGGTAGCCACCGAGTCGCACAGGAGCTGGATTTTCGTTTGGCTAAGGAACTGCCTACGATGGGCTTCTCCACCGAGATACTCGTGATTGCCAAGGCTCGCATAGATGGGAGCTTCGATACGATTGAGCACTTCAGCCAATCTATCCTCTACTACGGGACGTACATCACCATCGACGATATCGCCAGCGATCAAGACGAGGTCGGGCTTCTCCGCATTGATGCGCTCCACCCAGCCCTCTAGCTCATCTCGCCCGATCGTGTAGCCTAGATGTAGGTCACTGATCCCGATGATCTTGAGGGGCTTCTCCAAGGGCTTCTCCAACTGAATATCCAGGGGGACACGCACCTTCCTATGGTAGGTATAGCTCCCCCACGAAAAGATCACCATAAGCACACCGAGTACCAAACCAGCCAGAGGCCAGCTCGGCTGAAGCCATGGACGAAGCAGAGGAATGAGACGCAGGAGATCTATCGCCAGGAAGATCATCACCAGATAGAGCAGGTACACTATCCAGCTCATCTCTAGGGGATAAAAGATACGTGTGACTGCTACGGGGATCTGCGTGCGCAAGATAAAGCTGAGCACCACCACGATGAAGATCAGCCCCCAGCCAAGACCAATGATCCAGCGCCAGAGAGGAGGAAGAGGAGCCAAGGTAGCTAGACGCCACCCCGAGTAGCCTACCCCTGTGAGCATCAGGAGCAAGGCGGAGATAATTATATTCATCAATTCTACGATTTAGCGTTAGCAAAGATACGTTTTAGCTAAGCAAAAGGCGCGCCAACGAATCCCCTCTCTTCCTTAGGGGCATCAGTGTTACCTCAAAAGGGGCATCAGTAGTGCCACCCAAGAGGCAACAGTAGTGCCACCCGAGGGGCATCAGTAGTGCCTACTAGTTAGATTTTCTCATGAGCCATCCAGCGCTCTCTAAGACAGAGGGTAGATCTACCTCGGTATAGGGAAAGTGGGAGGCTCTTCCCCTCCCTAATTTCTCCCTATTCTCCTCATCCCACATCACCGGAATAATGGCTAACTTTACACTTAGCTAACGAGTAGCTCTCGACTACTTCACCCATACGACTTCATATGGCATTTATCCTCATACGTACCCTTCAGCGTATCCTCCCTCAGCCCATTTGGCTAGCTCTTCGTCAGCGTCCGATCATCCAAGGTCATCAGCGTGTCGCTGACTACTGGGCACCCATCATCGCCCAGTGGGAGCAAGGTAAACTCCCCCACTACACACTCCAGCCGAAGCAAGATCTCCCCCAGGGGAAGGTCATCTGGCAGTACTGGGGGCAGGGAGCCGATGCACCTGATCTACCCGAAGTCGTACGTATCGGCTTCGCCTCGGTAGATCACTTTGCGGGGGACTATCAGGTCATTCGCTTGAGCGATGCTACCGTCAGAGAGTACATCGATCTGCCTGAGTTCGTCTGGGAAAAGATGCGCACGAATAAGGCCTTCAATCGTACGTTCTTCTCCGATCTCCTTCGCGTCGCCCTCCTAGCGACCTATGGCGGGGTATGGCTGGATGCCACGATCCTGCTCTCTGCTCCCCTTCCCGAGGCATACACGAAGGCGGACTTCTTTGCCTTCCAGCGTGATCCCCACGAGAAAGACCAGCTCCTCTGGCGGAGCACCTACTACGAGTATTACGGCTTCCAGCCTAGCTATAAGGTACGTCTCCTCAATAGCATCCTCTTCGCTAAGCCAAATACTCCGATCATCAATGCTATGCTGGATCTCCTCCTGGACTATTGGAAGAGAGAGACGGACATCATCCACTACTTCTTCTTCCAGATCCTCTTCCATGAGCTCGTGCAGGTCGGCCCCCTCCGTGAGCACAACTATCCCGTGGTTAGCGACATCCTCCCACACCTGATCCAGAAGAAGATCGCTCTCCACGACTACCAGCGCTACAGCTGGACGGAAGCACTACGAGTGAATACCATCCACAAGCTCTCCTACTTCAATGAGCCTTCACTCGAGAAGCTCCGTGAAGTGTTAGCGAAGGAGCTCCCCGAGCTACGCCTCCCCGAGAGAAGCACGACTGCTCGAAATCCCAAATAGCGTCATCCTTTTCGCTATTTCGCTTGTTCTCTATAAGCCATTAGAGGGGAGCGAGTGATCGCCTCCACCGTGCTCACTCGCTCCCCTGCTTATTCTACCCAATATATTCGACTATTCTAATCAGTATAGTATGCCCTATGGTTAAGCAATCCTTTCCCCTCCTAGGACTTCACTGTGCCAGCTGTGCTGCCCACTCTACCAAAGCTCTCCAAGAGGTCTCGGGAGTCCAATCTGCCTCAGTCAATCTCGCTACGGCTACCGCCTTCGTGGTCTTCGATGAGACGAAGACCTCCCTCGAAGCTCTCCGCGATGCGATCAGCGCTGTAGGCTATGAGCTACGTATCGATGAGCCTAACCCCGAGGAGCTGGAGCGCCTGCGTATGGGACAGGAGCTTGCCCTACGGCGACGAGCCCTCTTAGCCGTCCTCCTCTCCCTCTTCGTCATGGGGCTGATGATGCTCGGGGGAGCGATGACTCTACCCAAGGCTCTGCTCTCGGCGCTCGCTGCAGGGATCACACTTGCAGTAGCAGGGAGAGACTTCTTTGTGCGGGGCTGGCGCCAGCTACAGACAAGGGCTGCCGGCATGGATCTTCTCGTGATGCTCAGCACGGGGACGGCCTATACCTTCAGCCTCATCCAGCTCGGTCGCTATCTACTGGGAGCACAGGATCCTCACCTGCTTCATCACCTTTACTTCGAGGCAGCCTCGATGACCATCGCCTTTGTCCTCCTAGGCAAGGTGCTCGAGGCTCGAGCCGAGCGACGTACCTCCACAGCGCTACGTGCCCTACTCGGGAGCCAACCGAAGACCGTACAGCAGCTACTCCCCTCGGGGGAGGTCGTCACCCTGCCTATCGCTGACGTTGAGCCAGGGATGCTCCTCAGAGCTCTCCCTCACGAACTCTTCGCTGTAGACGGCGAAGTCATCGAAGGACAATCCTATGCCGATGAACAGCTGATCTCGGGCGAACCCTTCCCTGTCACCAAGACTGCTGGAGATAAGGTCTACGCAGGTACGCTCAATGGCTCTGGGAGTCTCGTCTATCGGGCAGACGAGGTCGGACGAGCTACGGTACTGAGTCGCATCATACGACTCGTGCAGGAAGCCCAGGCCTCACGTGCCCCGATTCAGCAGGTCGTGGATAAGGCGGCACGCATCTTCGTCCCCGTGGTCGTCGCTCTAGCCTTCCTGACCTTCCTCCTCTGGGGCTTCCTCGCTTCAAACGGGGGATGGAGCCAAGGGCTCATCTCGGGGCTTACCATGCTGATCATCGCCTGTCCCTGCGCTCTTGGTCTAGCGACACCTACAGCGATCATGGTGGGTATCGGGAAGGGAGCCCAGCAGGGACTCCTCATACGCAATGCGGAGAGCCTAGAGGCTGCCCGACAGATCGACACCTTAGTCCTCGACAAGACGGGGACGATCACCGAGGGAAAGCCCCGAGTAGCTTCGATCCGCTGGTTCCACAAAGAAGCGAAGCACTATGCCCCGATCCTCACTGCCCTCGAGGAGCGGTCATCTCACCCGCTAGCTAGTGCTATCGTCAGCTATCTAAGCGTAGCAGGCTCTTCCGAGATCGAGGTCTCCTCCCTCCACGAAGTCGCGGGACAAGGCCTAGAAGCAGAAGTTGCAGGTCTACGCTACCGCATCGGGAGAGCCACCTTCATCAGTGAGCTTACTCCGCTGACCGATGAAGTACAGGCAGGTCTGGAGGAAGGAGCTAGGCTCGGTGCCACGGCTTCGCTCTTCGCTTCGGAGGAAGGCGTGCTTGCCCTTATCCTCATCACCGATAGCCTACGTCCGTCCTCCAAGGCGGCTATTGCCGAGCTTCAGCACAAGGGCATCGAGATCATCATGCTCACCGGAGACGGCCCCGCCTCAGCCAAGGCGATCGCTCAGGCCGTCGGTATTCCCCGTGTCATCGACAGCGTCCTCCCCGAGGGCAAGGTCGAAGTCATCCGCCGGCTACAGGCTGAGGGCAAGCAGGTCGCTATGGTCGGCGACGGGATCAATGACGCAGCAGCCCTAGCTCAGGCACAGCTCTCCATCGCTATGGGTGGAGGAAGTGACCTAGCCATGGAGACAGCGATGGTCACCCTCCGCAGTGGGGGCATCGAGGGCATCAGTCGGCTCTTTGCCCTCTCTCGGCGTACCCTGCGCACGATCCACGAGAACCTCTTCTGGGCGTCGATCTACAACATCATCGCCCTCCCCATCGCAGGAGGGATCCTCTACCCCTTCACCGGCTATCTACTTGACCCCATGCTCGCAGGAGCGCTAATGATGCTCAGCAGTCTGAGTGTCGTCGGGAATAGCCTCTGGAGTGCTCACAAGGACTAGCTCCTCACACTCCCGACAGAGGAAGTCTTCTAGACACGAACAGCCAGCCTTCAGATGAAGGCTGGCTGTTTTGCTTAGGAGACTCTCCCCGTGTCAATCAAACTCAAGACTGATCGACACTCAAGGAGGTAGAAAATTGGAGCTAAAAAGAGGGATCACTATTCCCAACTAGTAGGCACTACTGTTGCCCCTCAGGTGGCACTACTGTTGCCTCTGGAGAGGCACTACTGATGCCCCTTTGGTGTTACTATCGCTACCCCCTCGAAAGGGCAAGGAAGATTTTCCCACTCAAGGTACCTATCGCTACTCCTCCTCTACGAAGGGCAACCACTGCTGTACCCACATGCCAGGGCGAGGCTCCTCCACAGGGTGCGATAGGGAGAGACCAAGCAGACGAATCGGATGCCCTCGGTAGTCTAGTTCGTCAAGGAGCTTTCGTCCATAGGCTACAAATTCCTCGATCTCGGTGATGGCCTCTCGCTGGGAGAGTGACCGGGAGGCGATGCTAAAGTCGGCAAACTTAACCTTCAGCGTCAGGGTACGTCCTTGGAATGGACGTCGCTTCAGTCTCTCTGCTAGCTCTTGTGCCACAAGAGCGAGATGCTGGTAGAGCTCAAGAGGCTCATCGGTATCTTCGTCAAAGGTGCGCTCACAGCCTAAACTCTTACGCACCCATTCCGTCACCACAGGGCGCTCATCAATTCCTCGAGCAAAGTCATAAAAGACACCTCCCGACTTCCCAAAGCGACGAAGTAGCTCCTCTCGACTCCGTGCCCTTAGCTCTGCCCCCGTACGAATACCGAGCTCGTGCATACGCTTCTGCGTAGCCCGCCCTACGCCCCAGAAGGCTTCCACAGGAAGCTCTGCGATGAAGTCCAGGGCTTGGTCGGGGTGGATCGTGCAGAGGCCATCGGGCTTACGTACATCGGAGGCCACCTTAGCGAGGAACTTATTATAAGATACTCCCGCCGAAGCCGTCAGCCCGAGTTCGGAGCGGATACGCTGACGGATCTCCTTGGCGATCTCGACGGCAAGAGGTTCTCCGATCTTATTCTCCGTGACATCTAGGAAGGCTTCATCCAGCGAGATCGGCTCGATCTTATCCGTATAGTCACGGAAGATAGCGTGAATGGAGCGAGAGACCTCCTTATAGCGCTCAAAGTGCGGGGTCACAAACGTGATATGAGGACAGCGCCTGCGAGCCTCTCTCCCCGTCATCGCCGAGCGTACGCCGAAGTGCCTAGCCTCGTAGCTCGCAGCACAGACCACTCCTCGATGCTCCTCTCCCCCGACGGCGATGGGGATACCACGTAGCTCCGGATGATCATGCTGCTCTACCGAGGCATAGAAGGCATCCATATCGATGTGTATGATCTTGCGCATGAAGGAGGAAGACCTACATAGACAGAGCTAAGACAGTCATCGAGCTCTACTCGGGACGCTGGGGCAAAGGACGGGTATATACCCAAGCCCACCAAAGGAAGAGAAGCTGAAAGGGAAGACGGATCAAGGCTATCGTCGCACGAGGATCACCTAGCTCGGCCAGATGTGTATAGGAGTAGATATTGGCCGGATAGACAGCGATCAGAAGGAGGACAATCCCCCAAGCCGACCAAACACGAAGCTGACTCTTGGGTCTAATCACCAGCCCTAGCCCTAGGAGGATCTCCGCGACGCCACTTAGTGCGACCAAGGCTTCGTGAGCAGGCAGATAGTCTGGCATTATGCGGAGGTAGAAGTTAGGATTGACAAAGTGATTGACTCCCGCTAGAATATAGGAGATACCACAGAGGTAATAGAAGAAGAAATAAAGGCGGTACTTAAGCATACGTATAAATCTGATGAGAGAAAAGAATAGCCCCACAGAGGACGAAGCTCTGCGGGGCTATGCTATAAGACGTGGTGAGCTTATTCAGCCTTGAGGGTAACACGCTTGAAGGCAGTCACCGTGAGGCTCTTGCTCTGTGCCTGGAGGTACTGAGCGATCGTCACCTTGTTGTCCTTGACGAAGAGCTGATCGAGGAGGGTATTTTCCTTGTAGTACTTCTTCAGGGCACCCTGAGCGATATGGTCGACGAGGTTCTCGGGCTTACCAGCTTCGAGCGCCTTTTCACGAGCGAGGTTGAGCTCACGCTCCTTGATTTCAGCAGGCACATCCTCTTCGGTGATACCGACTGGAGCCATAGCAGCGATCTGCATAGCTACGTCACGAGCTACCTGTGCATCGGTAGCTTCGTTGAAGGCTACGATGGTAGCGAGCATGTTCCCTGGGTGGATGTAGGAAGTCGTGAAGACACCCTGTACGAACTCGTAGACACCGAGCTCCATCTTTTCGCCAGACACACCGCTACGCTCCGTGATGTGATCCTGTACGCTACGGCCATCAGCGAGAGGAGCAGCGAGGATCTCTTCCTTGCTAGCGCCCTTCTTAGCCTTAGCTACTTCGAGGATTGAAGAGACGAGCTTGATGAAGTCTTCGTTCTTAGCGACGAAGTCAGTCTCACACTTGACGCCTACCATGACAGCGTAGTCGCCTTCGTGAGCAGCGAGGATACATCCTTCTTCTGCTTCGTGGTCACCACGCTTAGCAGCGATAGCTTGACCACGCTTGCGGATCAGTTCGATCGCCTTTTCGAGATCGCCTTCTGCTTCCTCGATAGCCTTCTTGACATCAGAGAGACCAGCGCCAGTGAGAGCGCGGAGCTTCTTGATGCCTTCCATCAGTGCACTCATAATTGATATAAGAGTTGAGTTTGAATGATCGTGATACTTGGGGGGTAAGATACGTGTCGAGGATAAGCTTAGCTAGCGGACTAGGGAAGCTCATCCTCGGCACTTATCCCTACTCACTAGGAGGCAGGGAGCCTCGAGAGTGAGCAGTAGACTTTTCGTCTAGTTTAAGCTTCTTCGGAGGTAGCTTCAGCACGACGGCGAGCACGGTGCGCGCCCTTCTGTACGAGCTTAGCACCACCTTCGCCTTCGCCCTTTTCCTGACCCTTACCTTCAGCCTTGCGTTCCTGCAGGCCTTCGGAGATGGCAGCGCAGATAGCAGAGACGATGATCTCTACTGCTGCGGTGGAGTCATCATTAGCGGGGATGACGTAGTCTACATTGCTGGGGTCGCTATTGGTGTCCACAATAGCGAATACGGGGATACCAAGGCGCTTAGCTTCAGCTACTGCGATGTGCTCCTTCATGACATCTACCACGAAGAGCGCATTGGGGAGCTTGTTCATGTCAGCGATAGAGCCGAGGGTGAGCTCGAGCTTAGCACGCTGGCGAGAGATCTGAAGCTTCTCACGCTTGGAGAGGTTATCAAACGTACCATCAGCCGTCATCTTGTCGATCTCGGTCATCTTCTTGATGGCCTTACGGATCGTCGCGAAGTTGGTGAGCATACCACCGGGCCAGCGCTCGGTGACGTAAGGCATACCTGCTTCCTTGGCAAGCTCAGCGACAGCTCCCTTGAGCTGCTTCTTAGTTGCCACGAAGAGGATCTTCTTACCGCTCTTGGCCATAGCCTTAGCGATTTCGGCTGCTTCGTCTACCTTAACAACAGTCTTGTGAAGGTCGATGATGTGGATACCGTTGCGCTCCATGAAGATATATGGAGCCATACCAGCATTCCACTTGCGGGTGAGGTGACCAAAGTGGGCACCTGCTTCTATTAGTTGGTCAAAGGATACTCTTGACATGATTTCGTTTACGTTCTATAAAGTGTAACAGGATTACTTTCAACTGCTTGGTAGGACGGAAGTCTTACTCTAGGGAGAAGACTCCCATAGCTCTAAGCAATTTAGATACTAAACGCGAGTAACATCCGACTAGGCTACTAGGCGACCAGTAGCCAGCTGATGGATGTTAACGCTTGCTGAACTGGAAGCGCTTGCGTGCCTTGGGGCGACCTGGCTTCTTACGTTCGACGACACGGGAGTCACGCGTCAGGAAGCCTTCAGCACGGAGTGCAGACTTGTCCTCAGCATTGATCTTGACCAGTGCACGAGCGATAGCTAGACGAGCTGCTTCGCTCTGTCCCTTGAAGCCACCACCCTTGAGGTTGATCTTGATGTCGTACTTCTCTACTGCATCGAGCGTAGCCAGTGGCTGGCGGACGATGTACTGCAGGATCGAAGAGGGGAAATAAGTAGCGATGTCACGCTTGTTGATCGTGATCTTACCGCTACCTGCTGCTACGTATACACGAGCGACAGCGGCCTTACGGCGGCCAATGGCATTGATGAATTCCATATGTCCTACTGTAATTACTTGAGCGTGTTAAGATCTACGAGGCGAGGCTGCTGAGCCTGGTGCTTGTGCTCTGCGCCGTCATAGACGTAGAGGTTAGCGAGGATAGCCGCACCGAGACGGTTCTTAGGGAGCATACCCTTGACGACCTTACGGAAGAGGCGATCAGAGCCCTTAGCCTGGAGGAAGCGTGGGCTGAAGCTACGCTGACCACCAGGATAGCCAGAGAACTTGAGGTAAACACGATCGTCCCACTTCTTACCAGTGAGCACGACCTTGTCGGCATTGATGACGATGACGTTGTCGCCACAGTCTACGTGTGGGGTGAAGTTGGGCTTGTACTTCCCGCGAAGAAGCTTCGCGATGGTGGAGCACACACGACCCAAGCTCTGACCTGCTGCGTCGACCACGACCCACTCCTTAGTGACGGTAGCGGCGTTAGCAGAGACGGTCTTGAAACTTAAAGTGTCCATTCCTTCTGTTATTGTTAAAGATTACTTAGACGAAAGCGAGACCATACAGCCGGTGACTTCTTACCCTAACCTCTTGGCATCAAAGACGCCGTGGACACGAGGCTGAAGCACACTACGGTAGGGATACCGCGGTGTGAAGAAGCTCACGAAAGACCGAGGACTCGCCTAGATACTATTTGATAAACAGCGCACAAAGATACAAAAAATCAAGACATCTACGTCCTCCACCTCTTCATCGGCCACTCATATATAATATTCGGTATAGACCGACCCTCTTGATCGAGGACAGCTACCCCTATCCAAACAGCCGAAACCGCCCCCTTCTCAAGCTAAGAGCACGCCACACCCTCCCCTTTGATTATGTATATTGCGACCACGCGGTTAGGTATATTGTGATCCTACGATTGGGTATATAGTGATCTATAAGGTGGGTATATTGTAACCGAAATCCTCCATTCCCCTTAGGCTCTGGACACCCTCCGAAATTCACCAGCTCACCCCCTTATTTTCACCTTTAGCTCCGCTCCTAGAGCAAGCACTCAGGGTGCCTTTACAGAGGAGAAGAACGACAAGACTGCACGAATTACGAGAAAATGTGTACTTTTGCTTGTATTTTTGAGTAGGTGAAGGCGATTCACTATGATCCCCTTTGACCTCGCCTTATTTTAGGTAATTAACAAAGTCAAACAGAGTAACTCGGAGCAGGTCATCCTATCGGCCACCCCGCTCCCCTAGTCCCGAGTCCTGAAGAGCGACCTCCACATCTGCCCAGCGCAGTAGAGACAAGCCAGAGAGCACACCGCTCCGTACCCTCTCGGGAAGATGCATTGATATAGAATGAATTTACTTGAGCAAAAGCTAGCGTGCTATACCGAGCCCCAGAAGGCTCAAGCCGCAGGGATCTACCCCTACTTCCGTAAGATCGAGAGCGATCAGGATACTGAGGTTATCATCGATGGTAAGCCAGTCCTGATGTTCGGATCCAATTCCTACCTCGGACTTACGAACCACCCCGAAGTCAAGGCTGCCGCTATCGCTGCCATCGAGAAATACGGCACAGGCTGTGCTGGGAGCCGCTTCCTCAACGGAACTCTCGACAGCCACATCGAGCTAGAGAAGCGACTAGCGGAATTCGCTGGTAAGGAAGATGCCATCATCTTCTCCACAGGCTTCCAAGTCAACCTCGGAGTCATCTCCTGCCTCCTAGGCCGTGAAGACTACATCATCTGGGACGCACTGAACCACGCCTCGATCATCGAGGGGATCCGTCTCTCCCCAGCGAAGAGTCTTCGCTACAAGCACAATGATATGGAGGGGCTGGAGCGCCGCCTAAAGCAGTGCGACCCCGACCGCATTAAGCTCATCGTCGTCGATGGGGTCTTCTCTATGGAAGGTGACCTATGTAACCTCCCCGAGATCATCCGCCTATCCAAGCAGTACGGAGCTCAGGTCATGGTCGATGAGGCCCATGGCTTCGGCGTCCTCGGCGACCACGGTCGTGGAGTCTGCAACCACTTTGGACTCACCAAGGATGTAGATCTGATCATGGGGACGTTCAGTAAGAGCTTCGCCTCGATCGGTGGCTTCATCGCCGGGAGCAAGACGACGATCAATTACCTCCGTCACCACGCTCGCTCTTACATCTTCAGTGCTAGTAATACACCTGCTGCAACAGCTGCTGCACACAAGTCTCTGGAGATTATGCTCCGTGAGCCCGAGCGTGTACAAGCCCTTCAGGAGAAGACGGCCTACAGCCTCGATCGCTTCCGCAAGCTCGGCTTCGAGATCGGTAATACCTCCACACCGATCATTCCGCTCTATATCCGTGACAACGAAAAGACCTTCCGCATCACTGCCCTACTTTATGAAGAGGGTGTCTTCGTCAATCCCGTTGTCGCTCCAGCAGTAGCCCCCGAGGATACCCTCATCCGCTTCTCGCTGATGGCCACGCATACCTACGAGCAGCTCGACCGAGCGATCAATACTATCGAGCGCATCTTTAAGGCACAGGGCATCACCCTCCACCCGATCGCAGGCTAAGAAACCCACTCGACAGCCTCTTCGGCTAAGAAATTTCGGGTATTCTATCCCTCTTGGGGTAGAATACCCGTTATCATTAGGTAGCCAGCTACGCCCCTTTTGATTTATCCGTGCTATGCGACCCCTCAGGATTCTCACTCTAGGTCTGGTAGGTCTACTCTGTGCCTGCCGCACCACACGCGATGGTAGTACCACCTCCGATGAGGTGAGTGCTCACAGCTCTGATGCCATCATCAGCTACGTCTCGACCGCCCTCACTGAAGATCTCCCCGAGCATACCTACCGCCTGACGCTCCCCCCCGTAAGTCCGGTGGAGGACTTCCGTGTAGAGCTGACCCCCATCCTCCCCAACCATCGTCCAGGGATGACTAGCCTCGATGCACGCTTGATCCCAGGCGAACAGCTAGGTACCTATTCGACCTTCTACTACTCCGAGGGCGAGGGTGCCATGGCGCTGATCAACCCTCCGATCTCGGGTCTATCTCCCAAGCCTTTTCTCTTCGGAGAGCCACTGATCCTCACCTTCCGAGGGAACCGAGAGCTGGCGATCGTCAGCAACGACAGCATACAGATCGGCTATCGCTACTGGAGAGCGCAGTCTCAGCCACAAGAAGCGACCCCAGCAAAGGAGATGAAGGGACTCAAAGAGAAGGCTGGCTACCAGCCCTACATCATCCACGCTCCGAAGCGCACGAGGCATAGTAGTCCGACCTATTATATTGAGCTCATCCCGAGTAAGTGGATGCTCGTAGACTGCAATATCCATGTCCTGAATGGCAAGTTCGACCTCGACCTCGACACCAAGGGGGTGAACCTACCTTATATATTCCATAGCGACGGGAGCACGATGTCTACCCGCATGGGATGCCCCGAGGAGACCGAAGAGAACCGTCTGGTACGTCACATGGGGATCGTCGTCCTGCGTGATGCTGGCGAGCCGGTGACAGTCTACCTACCCAAAGGCTTCACCCTGCTCTACCGCATCTATGCCCCTGACGGACAGATGCGCCTCCTCTCCGAATCGATCGACTCGGAGTAGTCCCCGTAGAGCTGTACCTATCCTTGGGCGAACTTACACTATCTTTGCACGCAATAACTAGCAGAAGAGATCCTCTGGCATTTCCCAAATATCAATGCTGAGACTTCAAGATAAAAGCCGAACGCTCGCCCTAGCGATGCTCTCCTTACTCGTCCTCGCAGCCTGTGCCACACGGCACAAGACTCCGACACGATCCGTGCGTACCTCACGCACCTCGGGAGGCTCAGCTAAAGCCAGCCCGGATAGCCTCAGCACACTCACCCAGCTACGCTCCTTCCTACCCGACAGCTCGGCCACGAGTGACAGCCTTCAGCCTGCCCTTCGAGATACCCTACCCCGAGCTTTAGCTGACTCCCTCAGCGTACCCTCCCCCGATAGCCTTCCTACAGATAGTGTCTCCCTAGCGGAGACCCAGCGCCGTGCCGACTCCCTAGCCCGTGCACAGCGTAGAGCTCGTGCACGCTCCACCTTCGACGATATCATCGCCTACAAGGCGCAGGACTCGATGGTACTGATCGGGAAGAACCTCACCTACCTCTTCGGCCCTAGCACGGTAGACTATAAGGACAAGGGGATGGATGCGAACTTCATGCGCCTTAACCTCGACAGCAACCTCGTCTATGCACACTACGTACTCGACAGCACGGGGAAGGGAACAGCCTACCCTAAGTTCCGCGACGGAGGAGAGAGCTACGAAGCGAAGAGCCTGAACTACAACTTCAAGACGAGCAAGGGCTTCGTCACCGGAGCCGTCACACAGCAGGGCGAAGGCTACATTACCGCCGAGCGAACGAAGATGGTAGGAAGCAACTGCTTCTACATGGAGAATGGGCAGTACAGCACGTGCGATAACCACGAGCATCCCCACTTCTACTTCAAGCTCACCAAGGGAAAGGCTAGACCAGGGAAGAACGTCGTAGCCGGCCCCTCTTACCTGGTCCTAGCCGACGTACCTATGCCCATCGGCTTACCCTTCGGCTTCTTCCCCTTCAACAAGAGCTATTCCTCGGGGATCATCATGCCTAAGTATGGGGAAGAGACCCAGCGAGGCTTCTATTTACGTGAGGGGGGCTACTACTTTGCCTTCAACGATTACGTGGATCTAGCCGTCACGGGAGACTGGTACAGCCTCGGCTCTTGGGGCGTCAATGCACGATCGAGCTACCGCAAGCGCTATCGCTACAACGGGAACTTAAACCTGAGCTTCTTGACCACCAAGACCGGGGAGCGGGATGTCGCTGGAGACTTCACCCAGAGCAAGGACTTCCGCATCAATTGGACCCATAGTCAGGATGCGAAAGCCAGCCCTAACTCCACCTTCTCAGCGAGCGTAAACTTCTCCACCAGTAGCTATAATCACAATTCGCTCAATACCCTCTACAACCCGCTCGTAGCTGGACAGAACACAAAGAACTCGTCCATTAACTACAGTCACACCTTCGCTGGCACACCATTCCGCCTATCTGCCTCCATTGACGCTACGCAGACCTCGGTAGACTCCATGGTCTCCATGAGCCTACCGAACCTCTCAATCAGCATGAATCGTATCTATCCCTTCAAGCGAAAGAAGCGTGTCGGGGCAGAGCGCTGGTACGAGAAGATCAGCTTAAGCTACTCGGGGCAGTTCCGAAATAGTATCACTACGAAGGAAAACCGTCTCTTCGAGGCGAACCTCATCCGTGACTGGCGCAATGCAGCTTCGCATAACATCCCCATTTCCGCCTCTTACAAGCTCCTCGACTATATCGACCTGACGCTAAGTGCTAACTATAACGAGCGCTGGTATACGTATAAGACCCGACGACACTATGACCCTACGACGCAAAAGGTAGAGTCTGAGCGTCAGTATGGCTTCAATCGCGTATTCGACTTCTCTACCTCTGCTAGCCTCAACACGACCCTCTACGGCTTTTTCAAGCCTTGGAAGATCTTCGGCGATAAGGTACAGATGATCCGTCACCGTATGACCCCACGCATTGGGATCAGCTATACTCCTGACTTCGGCACACCATTCTGGGGCTACTATGGGCAGTTAGACTATACGGATGCTAGCGGTGTCCTCCGCCACGAAGACTATTCGCTCTACTCCGATGGGCATCTCTTCGGTGCTCCTGGTAGGGGCAAGTCGGCAGCCATCACCTTTGGCCTCGATAACAACCTAGAGATGAAGGTGCGAAGCAAGAGCGACAGCACCGAGACCTTCAAGAAGATCAGCCTGATCGATAACTTCTCGCTCAACTCTAGCTATAACCTAGCGGCGGACTCCTTCCAGCTCTCCGACATCAGTGCTAGCATTGCGCTACGTCTATCGCAGTCCTTCCAGCTATCGCTCAGTGGCTCTTTCGACCCCTACCTCTACGGGCACACGACCTCCTCCTCGGGTCAGGTGCAGGTACACCGAGTGAATAAGCTCCGTATGTTCAACGGTAAGGGCATCGGAAGCCTACGTGGCACGGGCACATCCTTTAGCTACACGCTGAATAACCAGACCTTCCAGAAGATTAAGGAAGCCTTCGGGGGGAAGAAGAAGGACAAAAACCAGCGAGATACGACCCCTCAGGACAGCCTAGGCACGACTCCTCCGCTCGATGGCAAGGACTCTTCGCTCGCAGACCAAGCGAAGAAGAACCAGCAAGCTAAGAGTCTCTTCGAGTCATCCTCTGACGAAGGCGAGTACGACGAGGACGGTTACCTCAAGGTAAGCATACCTTGGTCGCTCTCCTTCTCGTATGGGGTGAACCTCCAGCGTACCACCTTCGACACCAGAAGGGACGAATACCGCTACGGACTTACGCATAGCCTGATGCTATCGGGTAGCATTCAGCCCACGAAGAACTGGTCGTTCAACTTCAACGCTAGCTATGACTTCATCGCCAAGCGTCTGGCCAACATGACCATCGGCATCAGTCGTGACCTCCACTGCTGGACTCTCGCCGCCAATGCCATCCCCTTCGGTCCCTACAGGAGCTACAGTATCTCCATCGGAGTCAAGAGTGGTATGCTCCAAGACGTGAAGTGGGATAAGCACGGCTACTCCTCGGGGAACTCATTCTAGTACCCTCGCCCCACAGCCCCTCAAGTGGCGTCACACCCGACGTAGTCCCATCCCCCACTCAGCCCACGGGCATTCCTCCCCTTACGCCCCTCCTTCACCTGATGAAGGAGGGGCTTTTTCATCTAAAGATTCACCTCCCTTAGAGAGAAGGTTTACCTCCGCCGGCACAAAGATCAACCTCTAGCCGTACGAAGCTATACCTCTCTAGCGGCAGAGGTATAGCTTCTGCTAGCGAGTAGCTTTCGTGCTCACTTCTAGAGCCGAATTACAACAAGAGTGAAGACCGACATGGCTTGCCTCCGAGGCATCGAGCATCCTGAGAGAAATCCGTACTTTTGAGGGAAGACATCCTTCCTCCAAATCCTCTATCACATGAAGCTGAAGAAGATCCCCTTGAGCATCCCCCAGCGCTTCTTCTGTGCTATTGGGATGGCAGTTATACTTGGCTCCCTGAGTGGACTTTGCTTGCCCAAGCCTTACGATCGGATCGCTATGCTCCTAGGTATGATGCTCGTGGTACAATTCTTCGCGACCTCGGCCTTTTTCGTAGACCCTAATCGGAAGAAAGACCAGTAAGAAGCCCTCTCGAAGCTATACCGTAGAGGGCTTGACCGCCTGCTAGCTTATTCGTAACTTAGCAGTAGAATTCTTACCACACCCTTGAAGGCCTTTCCTAAGGCTTAGGAAAGCACACGGCAAGGGTGCTAACTATACAAGCGAACCTACCGCATGAGCTACCTCAAGTTCGACCGCCGACTCATGGCTAACCTAGATGAGTCCACCCAGCGAGAGTACATTCGCACGAACCGCAAAGGCGCCTACTGCTGCTCCAGCATCGTCGGCTGCAACACACGTAAGTATCACGGCATGCTTGTCCTGCCTGTACCGGAGCTAAGTGCAAACAATCACGTCCTTCTCTCGACCCTTGACCTGACGATCGTACAGCATGGCGTCCCCTTCAACGTAGGGATCCACGAGTACGAAGGTGACATCTTTAGCCCCAAGGGACACAAATACGTCCGTGACTACAATGCCGATATCGCCTCCAGCACGACCTACCGTGTCGGGGGCGTCGTGCTAAGACGCGAATTCATCTTCTGTCACTACGTCAATCGCGTACTTATCCGCTTCACACTGCTCGAGGCTCACAGCCAGACGACCCTCCGTCTGTCGCCTTTCCTTGCCTTCCGTGACGTGAAGATGCTTACCCATCGCAACGATCAGATCCGTGGTGACTACGGGCAGGCTACCTCGGGGCTCACGTGGTGCCTATACCCTGGCTACCCTAACCTCTATATGCAGCTCTCGAAGGAGCATCAGTTCGTCTCCGACCCTCATTGGAACGAGAAGATCGAGTACACCAAGGAGCGGGAGCGAGGCTACGAATACACCGAAGACCTCTACGTCCCAGGCTACTTCGAGGTAGACATCGAGGTCGGAGAGTCCGTCTATGTCTCGGCAGGGGTAGAGGAAGCTGACCCCAAGGAGCTAGCGCACCTCTTCGAGGAAGAGGTCACTATGCGCACCTCGAAGGAGGACTTCCGTAGCTGTCTACTGAATGCCGCCCTGCAATTCTACTACCGCCCCGATGCGACCCATGGCTATCTACTGGCTGGATACCCTTGGTTTGGGGTGCGTGCACGTGACTTGCTCGTCGCCCTCCCAGGCTGCTCGATCTACGCCGAAGCCCCTGAGCGCTTCTATCGTATCATGGACACCGTGATACCCGAGATGCGCGCCTTCATGACGCAGGAGGGTATCTCCACGACGATACGCAATATCAACGAAGGCGATGTAGGTCTCTGGGCAATATGGGTGCTCCAGCAGTATGCGACGTGGGCGACCAAGGAGGATATGGTCAGTCGCTACGGCGAATTCCTCGATGAGCTCATCCACTATTACCTCAAGAATATCCACCCGACCCTGCGCATCGACGAGACAGGGCTCTGTGTGATCTTCGGCGATGGCCGTCCCCTCTCTTGGATGGACGCTAAGATCGACGGCAAGGCCGTAGTCGATCGTGAAGGCTATCTCGTGGAGCTGAACGCCCTGTGGTATAACGCCCTCTGCTTCTACCAGGAAGTCCTCCCTCAGCGCTGGACACCCGAACTAGAGGCACTGAAGAAGCAAGTCGAGGAATCCTTCTGCCGCATCTTCGTGAACGAGCACGGCTACCTCTTCGACTACGTACATCCCCACCAGAGATGGCAGGACTGGAGCGTCCGTCCGAACATGGTCTTCGCCACCTCACTACCCTATTCGCCACTCCCCAAGCAGGTACGTCGCTCCGTACTGGAGATCATTACCCGAGAGCTACGTACTCCGAAGGGACTACGAAGCCTGAGTCCAAAGAGTGAAGGCTACCAGCCCCAATGCCACGGCACACAGCTTCAGCGAGAGCGAGCTTACTATAACGGGTCGGTCTGGCCTTGGCTACTGGGGCCTTACTTCGAGGCCTGCCTCAAACTCTACGGCCGTAGCGCCATCTCCTTCATAGAGCAGACGCTCATTGGTATGGAGCAAGAGCTCCAAGAGCATGGCATCGGCACCATCAGCGAGCTATTCGACGGTAACCCACCCTTTAAGGGTCGTGGAGCGATCTCCTTCGCCATGAGCGTCGGAGAGATCCTTCGCTCCCTGCACCTCCTACAGCAAGCCCAGAGTAAGTACGACACTGAACCACAACCCCTCATCCGCTACGAATGAAAGCACTCATGTTTGGGTGGGAATTCCCTCCCCACATCCTCGGCGGGCTAGGTACCGCCAGCTACGGACTAACGCAAGGGATGGCCGCTCAGGGTGACCTTGAGACGACCTTCGTCATACCTCGCCCCTACGGAGACGAGGACACGAGCTTCCTGCGCATCATCGGTGCAGGCGACACTCCCGTAGTCTACCGAGATGTCTCCTATGACTATGTCAGGGATCGGCTAGCGGGTAGGATGACTCCCGAGCTCTATTACCGCCTGCGAGACCATATCTATGCAGACTTCTCCCACTATGGCACGAATGACCTAGGTTGCTTCGAGTTCTCCGGTAAGTATCCCGATAACCTCCTAGAGGAGATCAATAATTACTCGATCGTCGCAGGGGTCATCGCTCGCTCTGAGCCCTGCGACATCATCCACTCCCACGACTGGCTGACCTACCCTGCGGGGATTCACGCCAAGCAGATCACGGGGAAGCCACTCGTGGTACACGTCCATGCCACAGACTTCGACCGAAGTCGAGGGAATGTCAATCCTACGGTCTTCGGCATCGAGATGGACGGGATGAACCACGCTGACCATATCATCACCGTAAGCGACCTCACCCGACGCACCGTCATAGAGAAGTACCATCAAGACCCCGCCAAGGTCACGACCGTGCATAACGCTGTCACCCCGCTCTCCCCATCTATCCTATCGCTCCCAGATAAGCGAGGGGTTAAGGACAAGGTGGTCACCTTCCTCGGTCGTATCACGATGCAGAAGGGGTGCGAGTACTTCGTAGAGGCAGCCGCCAAGGTCTTGGAGCGTACAGATAACGTCCGCTTCATCATGGCCGGTAGCGGAGATATGATGGACGCGATGATCCGCCTAGCTGCCGAGCGCAATATCTCAGACCGATTCCACTTCACTGGCTTTATGAAGGGACAGCAGGTCTACGAGGTATTCAAGGCTAGCGACGTCTATGTCATGCCCTCCGTCTCCGAGCCCTTCGGCATCTCTCCTCTCGAAGCTATGCAGTGTGGCGTACCCTCTATCATCTCTTACCAGTCGGGCTGTGCCGAGATCCTAGACTATGCCGTTAAGGTCGACTACTGGGACATCGACGCCATGGCCGATGCCATCTATGCCCTGATCACTTATCCAGAGATGCACGCCTTCCTTAAGGAAGAGGGTCTCCGAGAGGTCAATAATATCACGTGGGAAGCGGCTGGGCGCAAGGTACGCGCTATCTACGACCGCTACGTCCGCTAAACCGATACACTACACACTCCGCCTTATGAAAAAGATCTGTCTTTGCTTCCAAATCCATCAGCCTTACCGCCTACGTCGGTATCGCTTCTTCGATATAGGTAACTCCCACTACTACACGGATGACTTCCTCAACGAGGACGTCTTTAAGCGCATCGCTGACACGTGCTACCTACCAGCGAACCGCCTACTCCTAGAGCTACTGAAGGCTCACCCTGATTTCTCCGTGAGCTTCTCGATCTCTGGTATCGCCATTGAGCAAATGGAGTACTATAAGCCCGAGCTTATTGAGAGCTTCAAGGAGCTGGCAGCTACGGGTCGGGTAGAATTCCTAGCTGGCACGTATGCACACTCGATCTCCTCGCTCTATGACGAGGTAGAGTTCCGCAATCAGATACGTATGCAGCAGACGAAGCTCCAAGAGCTCTTTGGTGTCCCTGCCTCCCGTGTCTTTTGCAATACGGAGCTGATCTATTCGGACGACATCGCTGCTGAGATTGCCTCCCTAGGCTACGAAGGGATCATCACCGAGGGAGCTAAGCATGTCTTGGGATGGAAGAGCCCCAACTACCTCTATGAGTCGACTACTGCTCCAGCGAAGGTCAAGCTCCTCCTACGCAATGGCGGGCTATCGGAGCTAGTCACGAATCACTTCTCCAACTACGGTTCTCCCGAGTATCCCGTGACAGCAGATAAGCTCCTAGGGCGTGTCAAGTGGCTCCCCGAAGACGAAGACTTCACCTGTCTCTACATGAACTATGAGGTGCTTGGCTCGATGAATCGTGCCGAGTCGGGTATCTTCGAGTTCTTCCGTGCCCTACCAGCGCTAGCGAAGGACTATGGGGTTAGCTTCACCACGCCTAGTCAGCTCCTCGATACACATAAGCCCGTCAGCCCGCTCTCGGTATCCTATCCTATCAGCTGGGCAGGGGAAGAAAAGAGCACGAACCAATGGAATGGCAATATCCTCCAGCAAGGTGCGATCGAGAAGCTCCGTCACTGGGGAGAGCGTGTGCACGCCCTAGATGACCGCCGACTGCTCCAGGACTGGCTCTACCTCCAGAGTGCAGACCACTTCTACTATATGAATACGGTCAACTGGGGGGGGCATCCCTTCAGCCCTTACACCTCACCCTATGACGCATTCAATAACTATATGAATGTGCTCAGCGACCTCCTCTTACGTGTCGAAGAGGTTGCTCCTAATAGCATCGAGACTGAAGAGCTGAACTCCTATCAGCAGATGATCCATGCCCAAGAGGCTCGTATCGCCGAGCTCGAAGAGGAGGTACGTCAGCTCAAAAAGCAGGAGAAGGCTTCTACGAAGAAGAAGTAACTCGCTACGCTACCACCAAGACAATGGATAAGACGCTACACCTAGAGAACATCCGCCGGGAGTACACCTCCCATAGTCTCAGTCGTAAGGATCTGCCTGCTGACCCGATAGAGATGGCTTCGGAGTGGATCCGCCAAGCCATCGAGGCCAAAGTCTACGAGCCGACCGCTATGCTCGTCGCCACGGCAACCCCTGAGGGGCGCCCCAGCCTACGTACCGTCCTACTCAAAGAGATCGAAGATGGACGCTTCATCTTCTATACGGGCTATGAGAGTCGCAAGGGGAAGCAGATCGCAGCCAATCCTCATGTAGCCGTCAGCTTCCTCTGGCACGAGTTCGAGCGTCAGATCCACATCGAGGGGACGATCGAGAAACTACCCTCCGAAGCCAGCGATACCTACTTCGCCATGCGCCCCTACAAGAGTCGTATCGGCGCCCGAGTATCCCCGCAGAGCCAGCCCATTCCCTCCCGAGAGTATATCATGATGCGCTTCGCGGCGGAGAGTCTTCGCTTCGCAGGGCGCACGGTACCTCGTCCCGAGAGCTGGGGAGGCTATGCAGTGCGTCCTGAGCGCATAGAGTTCTGGCAGGGTCGAGACAGCCGTTTGCATGACCGCTTCCTCTATGAGCGACAGTCGGATGGCTCTTGGTCTCTCGTACGGCTAGCGCCCTAGAAGCGATCTCTAGACAGCCCCGATCGGGCCCAAGAGATTACGTATATTGTGACCGGTCAGTTACGTATATCGTGATTGACCGGTTACGTATATCGTGACTAGACCATCGGGTATATTGTAACTCCTCGCCCTACTACCTCCTTCTCTCCCGCTTACGCCCCTCAGCCCCCAATCAGTAGCATAGGCCTCATCCTCCCCGTATAATCCATCCTTCTCCCGATGCCCGAAGATCAAGATCACATCCACGCCTTCCTCGACTACCTACGTCACGAGCAAGATGCCTCACCGATGACGATAGATAACTATGCCAAGGACCTACGTGACTACAAGGCCTACGTGGAGGATCGGCTCGGCGAGTCCTTCGTACCCTCCGAGGGCGATCTAGATCTTGTGCGAAGCTGGCTCTCTATGCGCTTGGACTCGGGATCCAAAGCTTCCTCCATCGGGAAATACCTGGCTTCGCTCAAAAGCTTCTACCGCTACCTACTCAAGATCGGGGTACTCAAGCAAAGCCCCATTCAGACCCTACGCCCACCTAAGGCTGCCAAGCCTCTCCCCGTCTTCGTCCCTACCGACGAGATGACAGAGCTGTTAGAATCCAAGGTCAATGAGCAGGACTGGAAGCAGGTACGAGATCGTCTGATCCTCACGATGCTCTACGAATGTGGGCTACGTCGCTCTGAGTTAGCCGGACTGCGTGATGCGGCAGTAGATACCGACCAGCGTCAATTACGGGTACTCGGGAAGGGACGTAAGGAGCGTATCGTCCCTTTCGGCGAAAGTCTTGCCCAGGGGATCATCCAGTGGAGAGCGCTTCGCACTCAGGTCTTCGGCTCCGTCTCGAGCTTCTTCGTCAGCGCTGACGGTAGTGCGATGAAGCCCAGTGCGGTCTATCAGGTCGCCCATACCGCCTTAGCCACAGTGCCCAACTTGGCTCGTCGTGGCGCTCACGTCCTGAGGCACACCTTCGCTACCGACATGCTGAACTCGGGTGCTGATCTCATGCTCCTGCGTGAGCTGATGGGGCATAACTCCGTCTCCACGACCGTACGCTACACCCACACCTCCTTCGAGCAACTCAAGCAGATCTATCAGGCGCACCCGAGGGCGCATTCCGCTAAGGACGAAGCTCCTCAAGAGCCAGAAGCTCCCGAGAGCTAACCGACACAGCCTCCCTCCACCACACCTATATCTACTACCATGCGTCACCTTCTTTTTCTTCTCCTGCTAGGATGGTGCGAGCTAAGCTGGGCACAGCACTGGAGGGCAGACTGGCAGACCGAAGGTCTCCCCTCTGCCACGAGCTGGCGCTATGACCGAGAGGCCTTCCACCAAGGGCTGGGACACTTATACCTCGCTATCCCCGATGCGATGACAGCTGGGCGGGTATCTCTTATGACCAACCTAGACCTACCCCCTGCACCTTGCTGGCAAGGGACACTACACCTGGGCCTACAGCCGACCAGCTCCAATCATCCCCTCATCTTGCTCTGTGCTACCGAAGCCCTCTCGGACACGAGCTACGAATACCTAGCTCTGGACTTCGGCGGACAGACGGCTCGCTCGGTGAGCCTAGTACGTGTCCAAGCTACCCGTACCGTAGGGACACCCCAGATCACCATGCTTAGTGATCATCCAGCCTTGATTGCCTCCCCTCAGCTCCTACTTGCCGGTCAGGATCTCGCCTTCAGGCTCCTCTATGCACCTAAGACCGGATGGCAACTCTATCTCCAAGATCTAGCAAATGACCGAGACTTCGTCCTCGTAGGGGAGTCCACAAGCTATCTGCCTCAGCTCACCCCCAAGAATAGCTTCGGCATCTCGTGTCGCTTTACAGCTAAGGGGAGAAGGGCTTGGTCTTTCCGAGACTTCTCCCTCATCCCTGCAAGTGATCTTGCACCCAATCCACTCCCCCCGCCCGACAAGGAGCCTACTCCCATCCACCCCACTCTACTTCTCTCCGAAGTCATGGCTCATCCTAAAGCTAACGCTCCTGAGTATGTAGAACTATACAATGCCTCAGACTCGCCTTGCAGCCTAGTAGACTACACGCTTTATGCTGGATCGGACGAGGAGCATCTGCACCGCTGTCGCCTACCAGAGGTTGCAGTGCCAGCGAGGTCTTATGTCGTACTTGCCCAGAGTAGCTCCTCCTTACGGATCAGCTATCCCCAGCTTCCCACAGAGGCCTTACTCGTAGAAGTAGACCTACCCCGCCTACCGAATAAATCGGGTGTCCTCTACCTGACCTTCGGAGAGAGTGAGCAGGTAGATCAGATGAACTATGCTACCTCCCGCCTTCCTCGCGGACTCAAGAGCAAGGCAGGGATTGCTTGGGAGCGAAAGAGCTTCCAGCATACAGAGGATCCGACGGCGTGGCAACCAGCCTCTTCCCGATCGGGCTATGCCACACCTGGCCTTCCCGCCTCTACGGAAGACAGGGACAGCGAGAAGGAGGTATCGGGTAAATCCCTAGAGGAGCGCCTACATCACCTCCAGCAGGATAGATCCACTACCTGCACCTGGGAGGTCTACTCCCTACGTGGAGAAAGACTCGCCGAGGGTATGGGTACAATGGGCAAGGAGACCCTACTGGAGCTCAGTCACGCTCCAGAGCAATTCTTCCGCACCCTGCTTGGTGCAGGCTACCGAGAGCCTATTCTCCTACGTCTGAAGCTACACCCCCTCCATGGAGAGGAGGAGGTAGAGACCTATCTGCTGCGCTACCATCCTCGCTAAGTAGCCCTAGCTAGGCTTTGCCTTACGAGGTGATTATCATTACTTTTGCGACAGAAGTAATGACAAAACCTGATGACCCCTAGCCACCCTTCCATTGACACTGGCACCTCCCGAGGACGGACAGCGCTTCTCTTCGGGGGCTTCTCCCTATTGCTCCTCCTGCTTTTCTTCTTAGAGTTCCTCCTCGGTAGTATCAAGATACCCGTGGGAGAAGTCCTACGCACACTACGAGGCGAGGGGGACTCGACCTACACCTACGTACTACTCTACTATCGTCTACCCAAGGCTGTCACAGCACTACTCGCAGGTGCTAGTATCGCTGTCTCAGGACTGCAGATGCAGAGTCTCTTCCGTAATCCCCTAGCCGACACCTCGGTACTAGGCGTCAATAGTGGAGCAGGGGTAGGGGTGGCCCTATACACTATGGCAGGATCGCTCCTCCCGATGAGCTTCGCCGCCACAGGGAGTTATAGTGTCTGGGGGACGATCCTAGCTTCCATCCTCGGCTCTGGGCTTACTCTCCTGCTGATCTCCTCTATAGCCAGCCGTATGCGTGACCTACTAGGGATCCTTATCGTCGGGGTGATGATCGGCTTCCTAGCCAGCTCTGTGATCTCGATCCTACAGTTCTATAGTCAGGAGGAGACGCTCAAGGTCTTCCTCCTCTGGTCTTTTGGGAGCATCTCCTCGACGACCTGGGCACAGCTCGTCGTGATGGCACCCCTACTGCTACTTGGACTTGCCCTAACACTCCTCCTCCCGAAGTCTATGAATGCCCTCCTCCTCGGTGAGGCCTATGCCCGCTCCATGGGTATAGATGTCGGGCGTGCTCGTCTAGGACTGATCCTCGTGACCTGCTTGCTCACAGGGTGTACCACGGCATTTACGGGACCCATCGCTTTCCTAGGTCTTGCTGTCCCACACTTCGTACGCCAGCTCTTCCGTACGGCAGATCATCGCCTACTCCTACCGGCCACAATGCTCCTGGGGAGCATCCTACTTCTCCTCTGTGATCTCCTATCTCAAGTCCTCAGAGGAGGGGTACCCCTACCGATCAACGCACTCACCTCCCTCATCGGAGCTCCCGTAGTTCTTCTGGCCATCCTTGGAAAGCGCTCACGACTTCAGACCTTCCACTAGCATGACTCCGATCCTACAGCTTCAGCACCTCCAGACGGGATACAGCGAGCGCCCAGGGCGCACCATACTCTCTCAGGATCTTCACCTCAATCTCTATGCTGGCGAAGTCACCATGCTCATGGGGAAGAATGGCTCAGGGAAGTCCACCCTCCTGCATACCATCGCTGGACTGCTCCCTCCCTTGAGAGGGCAAGTGCTCCTCTCTGGTAAAGACCTCGCTCAGCTTAGCCTCCACGAGCAAGCACTACAGATGAGTCTCGTCTTGACCGAGCGTCTACAGACCGGGCAGATGACTGTCCGTGAGGTCGTCCAGCTAGGACGTGCACCACACACCAACTTCTTCGGCACGCTACGCTCCCGAGATCACGAACTCGTGGCTTACTGCCTAGAGCGCTGCGGTCTCACGATGCTCGCCTCTCGCCCCTTCGTTAGGCTGAGCGACGGAGAGAAGCAGCGTGCGCTCATCGCACGAGCCCTAGCCCAAGAGACCCCGCTCATCCTACTAGACGAACCGACTGCCCACCTTGACCTCTCTGCACGCCTAGAGGTGATCCTGATGCTTCGGGAGCTAGCTCATGAGCTCGGCAAGGGGATCCTCGTCTCCACTCATGAACTAGAGCTAGCTCTCAGCTGGGCGGATAAGCTCTGGCTCATGGATAGCTCAGGGGCGATCACAGAGGGAGCTCCCGAAGACCTGGCTCTAGCAGGTCATCTCGAGCGAGTCTTCGGTAGCGAGCGTCTCAGCTACGATCTAGAGGAAGGGCGCTTCCTCGTACGCCAAGGGCAGGGAGCAGGCATCTACCTCACGGGCGAAGGTCTCTATGCCCAGTGGATCGCTCGGGCGCTCCGTCGCAGTGGATACCTCCCGCTAGCTACACCCCAACCCGAGCTACCCACCCTCATCTGCACGGCTTCACATTGGCAACTCACCCTCCCTTATGGCGCACGCTATGAGGGGGACACCATCGCTGAGCTCCTAGCCCTTCTCCCGAAAGGCTAAGACCAGCATCCTACTCCAAAGAGCAGAAGCCTCACCGCCCCACTAGGCTAGTTCCTAGTGGGGCGGTGGGGCTTATGTGTTCTACGGCTAGGCGTATATATGACCTAGTAGTCTATAGCCACTCCAAGGGTTTGTCCGAAGTCAAGCGAAAAAGCCGGCGCCCTTCTTGGAAGATCGGGACTTCGATCTTAATGGAGCGTGCCCGCTTAGCTCGCCGAATGAAGTCCTGCGTATTATTCAGAAAGATCCACTCTGGGCTACCATCGCGGGACTCCTCAAAGCTGTAATTGACCGATCGAGATGAATCAAAGCGGATACAGACGTAGTTGTTTTCATTGTATGCGTCTCCATAGAACTGACCGCTGGAGATACGTAGCATCACTTCAGTCCCATACTTGGCTGACTTTCGAATCAAGCAACTTAAGCGACATTCCCCATAAGGATAATCGAGTGTAACACTATTATCACTGACCAGACGAGCATAGCGGGTCTTGGTATCCGTCATCTCATCATCTTCATCGTAGTAGATATAGCCACGCTCTGCAGGGATAAGTAACGAATCCGCGGAGGGGTGTAATATGATCGCACCGACGCTATCAGCAGGCACGGATTCGATCGCCCGCTTCTGCGAACTATCGTCTGCACAAGCACAGAGAAGAGGGAGCAGAAGGAAAAGTGTAGCTAATGCTTTGTATAAGGTTTTGAGCATAAGCAATCCTATTAAGTGTGGTACAAGTGCTTACTTGCTGGGAATCTTATGATAAAGGTCTCTCTGAAGCAAAGATAAACATACTTAATTATACCATACTACCGCCAAGAGGATAATTCTCCTTTTCTCCCCTTGAGATTAGGTATATTGTGGCTAGGCAGCTAGGTATATTGTGATGCCTCAGTTAGGTCTATTGTGTTCTCTCGGTTAGGTATATTGTGACTTCTTGTAAGGCTTCATTCGGTGATCACCACAGCATATTTTAGGCCTTGATACTTAGGATGGTGAAGAGCCAGCTATTCTTACTACCTTTGTCGGACGAAAGGAAACTTCCAACAACAAATACACCTAATATGAAGCAGCAACTAACTTGTTTAGCTTTGGCAGTGCTCACCCTCACACTGGGCGCCTGTCACACGAAGGACGAGCTCCCTCAGCCCGAGCAGCCCAAGGTCGAGCATCCTACACGTATCTCTGCGCCCTTCATTGGGCAGCAGTACACCTATGTATTTGCTGAGTCAGACGGCTCGATCCAGTACAGCAACTTCCTCGAGCTAAAGGACGACGGTACCATCGACTATAAGCGTGTAGCGGATGACCGTCCCGATAGCCCCGAAATCATCACAGGGAAGTACACCTACGATCCTGAGACCAAGAAGATCGTCTTCAGTGACCTCCACTCCTCGATGACGGGAGCTAAGACCCCAAGAGATCTCTACTTCGGTAGCGTATCCTATGATGAGCATGAAGATGGGATCGTCCTTAGAAACCCCGACGACGAAAGCGAGCTCTTCGCTGTCTTCTATAATCTAAGCAACACCTACCCCACCCCCTTCATCGGGAAGACCTATGTCGCTACGGTCAATAAGAATGGGGTACACTCTAGCTACGAACTGACCTTCTACCCCAACAAGAAGATCTGGGGCTATAAGACGACCAACGGCAACCGCCAGCTCTACTCTGGGGATTACACGTATGATCTCAAGTCCGGCAAGCTCACCTTCTCCAACCTATACCTTGCAGGTCAGCCAGCGACCGCTGCGGAGCTCTCCCTTGACCAAGATCCCCAGTTCAACAGCAGTGCGAATACCTTCACGCTCGGGGGGAAGACCTTCATCCTCTCGGGTCACGCTATCAATGCGCCTTTCGTAGGTAAGACTTACGCATTCACCTACGAGACAGAGGATCAGACGACCGTCTATCGCAGAGAGATTACCCTAGCTAATGATGGTAGCCTCTCTGGAGTCAACTACCAGAATGGCGGTGAGGTCATGCGCTACACCGGTAACTATACCTATGATGCTACTACGGGAGCCATCACCTTCTCCAACCTCCGAGCTGGTGATCAAGAGCTCACCGCTGATAAGCTCTTCATCGGTAGCAACCCCCACTACGACACTCAGGCAGATCATCTCGTCCTAGGCGGATCCAACTTCCGCATCGCTAGTCAGGTGCCTACCATCCAGGCCTCGAACCCTCCTGCCTTCTATGACAAGGTCTATGTCACCTCTTGGAATGCGGATGGGAAGACCTACAAGGAGACCTTCCAGCTCATGGCTCGTGGCTCTGCACACTATCGCTACTACGTAGATGGTAAGTTGACCTACGGATTCAATGGTCGCTACACCTATAACGGATCGACCTATTCGATCACCTTCAGTGATCTCCTCGACCTCGATTATAAGATCATCGCAGATAAGGACGTAGCCAACTACAATAACAATGCTCAATATGTCCCTTCCAGCAATGAGCTCTACCTCCAGAACGGCTACTATTCACTAGAAAACTAGCCTCCGATCTAGATCTAATAGATCACTAACGAGCAAGCCCCAGCGGATACGCATCCACTCACCATTGAGTGATGCTGCCTATCCGCTGGGGCTTGCTCGCTATTTACACCTCCTCTGTGGGAGCTACATGGCCTTCACACCACTAGATCTAGCCCTCAAACATCGAGTGAGGAGGGTACATAATCCATAACATCTAGCCTAGAGCAGCAAGAAGACTAATAGAAGTCCCCCCTTTGTCGTATCTTTGAGCTAGAGACTATCCTTCCACCTACGCTTATACCTAAAACATAGTAGTATGGACAAGAAAAAACTCCTCCTCATCGGACTCCTTAGCGGAAGTCTTGCTCTACCAGCAGTAGCTCAGGAGCGTCCGCTATGGCTCCGTTACCCCGCTATCTCCCCCGACGGCAAGACCATTGCCTTCGCCTATCAGGGCGACATCTACACGGTCCCTACTCAGGGTGGGGAAGCTCGCCGCCTCACCTCCACTACGGCCTATGAGAGCTCACCCGTATGGAGCCCCGACAGCAAGCACATCGCCTTCACCTCCGATCGCTATCATACGGGGACGAACATCTACATCATGGCTGCCTCGGGGGGTGAGGCACGCCAGCTGACCTTCCACTCAGGGACAGAGATCCCTCAGACCTTTACTCCCGATGGGCGCTACTTGATCTACAAGGCGCACCTCCAGGATCCAGCCTCCTCCGCCCTCTTCCCTACAGGCCTACTCTCCGAGCTATACCGCATCCCCGTATCGGGCGGTCGATCGGAGCAGGTCCTTGCGACACCAGCCGAAGCAGTCCATATCAGCCGTGATGGTCAGCGGATCCTCTATCAGGAGGTCAAGAGCTTCGAAATGACCTGGCGCAAGCACCATACCTCCTCCTCTTCGCTAGATCTCCTAGAGTATGACCTAGCGAAGAAGACCTACCGCTATGTCGTACGTCATGATGGGGAGGATCGTAACCCTGTCTATGGCCCTACTCCAGGGAGCTTCTACTTCCTCAGCGAGCGAGATGGACGTAGCATGAATATTTATGAGGGCTCTCTCTCGACGACCACAGCGCCACGAGCTCTCACCTCCCTATCAGGGGATCCTGTACGCTTCCTCTCTTCCTCCCAAGATGGACTCCTATGCTTCGGCTATGCGGGTGAGATCTACACCCTCGTACCAGGGCAAAAGGAGCACCGAGTCCCCATCCGTATCGTGAAGGACCCTTCGGCAGAGGAGGAGCTACGACTCTCCATGGGACGCTCCCTAGTCGAAACCTCCGTCTCGCCCGATGGGAAGCAGATCGCCTTCCTCTCCCGAGGAGATCTCTTCGTCACAGCGACAGACTACAGCACCACGAAGCAGATCACGACTGGCTCACATGTCAATCGTGGCGTGAGCTTCGGAGCCGATAACCGTAGTCTCGTCTATGCAAGCAATGAAGACGGTGCCTGGGATCTCTACCTAGCGAAGATCGAGCGCAAGGAAGATCTCAACTTCCCCAATGCCTTGTCCATAAGCAAGGAGAAGCTCATCCCCGGTCTAAGAGGAGAGAAGATGTACCCACAGTTCTCTCCCAATGGGGATGAAGTAGCCTTCCTCCTTGATCGCGCTCGTCTGATGGTCTACAATCTCAAGACCAAGCAAACCCGACAGATCACCGATGGCAAGCAAAAGCTGGACGAAGAGTTCGTTTGGTCTCCCAATGGCCAGTGGATAGCCTTCTCCTTCGTCGCTCGGGAGCGTGGACCATACACAGACATCGGTATCGTAGCCGCCACAGGAGGACAGCCTATTCAGAATCTCACCAATAGCGGATACTTCAGCTCCAACCCCCGTTGGACTCACGATGGGAACGCCCTGCTCTTCTCGACCAACCGCTATGGCATGCGCAGTCACGCTTCGTGGGGCTCGCAGTCTGACCAGATGATCGCCTTCCTCAACCGTGCGGCCTACGATAAGTATTGCATGAACGAAGAAGACCTCGCCCTCCTAGAAGAGACCGAGAAGCTAGCTAAGGCCGACAGCACGAAGACGAAGACTACTGCGAAGAAGAGTACTGATGGCATCATCGACTGGACGAATATCGATATGCGCATCGTCCGCCTTACGCCCCACTCATCGGATCTAGGAGACGCTATCCTAACGGCAGATGGGAAGAAGCTCTACTTCCTCTCTGCCACAGAAGCAGGCTACGACCTCTGGGTGCATGATATGCGCAAAAAGACCACCGAGCTGAAGAAGAAGCTCGACCTCTCGGGAGCCTTCTTCGCTAGTGACAAGAAGGGGACAAAGTTCTTCCTCCTCGGAGCACAGCCTCAGACGCTGGATCCTAAGACAGATGCCCTCAAGTCCATTACCCTCGGTGGCTCTCGACGCATAGATCGCATCAAGGAGCGCCAAGTCATGTTTGAGGAAGTCGTCCGTGAAGAGGAAGCTCGCTTCTACCGCAAGGATATGCACGGCGTGAACTGGAAGGCACTCACCGATCACTACCGCACCTTCCTCCCCTACATTGACAATAACCACGACTTCGCTGAGATGCTCAGTGAGCTACTAGGTGAGCTAAACGTATCACACACGGGTGCTGGTGCTCGCTCCTCGGGCTCGATGGATCCCACAGCCGAGCTCGGCCTCTTCCTCTCACAGACCCCGGGGATAGATGCCCTCCGTGTCGATGAGATCGTAGCAGGAGGTCCGTTTGACAATGCCCATACGCGCCTCGTCCCAGGCTCACTGATCACCGCTCTAGATGGTGTGGCTCTACGTGCCTCAGAAGACTATTATCCGCTGCTAAGTGATAAGGTCGGGAAGCGTTTCCTCGTCTCTTTCCGGACTCCGTCAGGGGAAGCCGTCGATGAGGTCATCCGTCCGATCTCTTCCTCTGCCCTCTCTCGGCTGCTTTACCAGCGTTGGGTCAAGCAGCGTGCTGACGAAGTAGACCGTCTCTCCCATGGTCGTCTTGGCTATGTCCACATTCCCTCGATGGGCGACCCTAGCTTCCGCACGGTTTACTCAGACGTCCTCGGGAAATACTACCAGCGTGATGGTATCGTCATCGATATCCGCTACAATGGTGGGGGACGTCTCCACGAAGACATCGAAGCCTTCTTCACCGGGAAGTACTATGCCGACCAGGTCGTCCGAGGCGAGCAATACTCCCGCATGGCTAGCCGTCGCTGGACGAAGCCCTCTGTCCTCGTGACCTGCGAAGCTGACTATAGCAATGCACATGGTACACCCTGGGTCTACCAGCACCTCAAGGTTGGTAAGGTCGTCGGTATGCCTGTCGCTGGGACGATGACTAGCGTCAACTGGGTCACTCTACTCGATCCAAGTCTCTTCTTCGGTATCCCCGCCGTGGGATTCCGTGTCTTAGACGGACGTTACCTCGAGAATACTGAGATGGTGCCCGACGTTATCGTTCCTCTTGACCCAACTAAGGCTCTGAAGGGACAAGACTCTCAGATCGAGAAGGCTGTCGAAGTCCTTCGTGCAGAGACGAAGAAGTAAGCCCTTTCGCACCACGCTACCCTAGCAGAGAAGCGCCTAGCAGGGACTCCCCATGGAGCCTGCTAGGCGCTTTGGCTTATCTTTGTGTCCGATGAAGGATCCGTTATCAGCATTTGACGCACTCACTCCAGCCTTACTCCTACAGCTTCGCTCCCAGCTCGAAGCATGGTATGCCGTCGAGGCACGTCCCTTACCTTGGCGAGAGGACGTCTCTCCCTACCACACCCTCCTATCCGAGATCATCCTCCAGCAGACGCGAGTGGACCAAGGCATGGCCTATTACCACCGCTTCGTCGAGCGTTTCCCGACCATAGAAGCCTTAGCCGAAGCTACAGAGGACGAGGTACTCTTGCTCTGGCAAGGCCTTGGTTACTACTCCCGTGGACGTAACCTCAGGAAAGCCGCCCAGATCATCGTCTCAGACTTCGGCGGACGTATCCCCGACACTCCTGAAGAGCTCGCCAAACTCCCAGGTATCGGCCCCTATACACGGGGCGCCATCCTCTCCTTCGCCTACCATAAGCCTTATCCCGCAGTCGATGGCAATGTCTATCGTGTGCTCAGTCGCCTCTTTGCCCTAGACATACCGATCGACACCACACGCGGTCAGCGTCTCTTCTTCCAGCTGGCGGAGCGGCTCGTCGATCCCTCTGCTCCCAGCGCCTTTAACCAAGGGCTCATCGAGCTAGGAGCTTTGGTCTGCACACCTCGTAAGCCCCAGTGCTTGACCTGCCCCCTTGCCGAGCTCTGCCAAGTACGTCTTCTGGGGCTCGAGCCCGAGTCCCTCCCTGTCAAGCAAGGCAAAACGAAGGTACGCCCCCGTCATATGTACTACTTCCTCATACGTCTTCGGGCGGAAGAGGATACGACCTCCCTCTTCATCCGCAGGCGAGGTGAGGGGGACATCTGGGCTGGGCTCTACGAACTACCCTTAATCGAGTCAGGCGAAGAAGCCCTCAGCGAAGAAACCCTACTCCAGCACCCCACCCTAGCTCAATGGTTAGCAGGATTGGTCAGCCCTCGTCTTCACGCTAGCCCCCTAGCTACCCGCACGCATCTACTCTCCCACCGGCGCATCTCTGCGAGCCTCTACCTCATCGAAGCCGAAGGAATTCGGGAGGCGCTACCCTTCCTTCTCATTCCGGAGACAGAGCGTACAGCTTACGCCTTCCCTACGCTGATCGAGGCACTACTAGCCAGGGTTGGATAAAATTCTGTATCTTTGCGTCTCAAACGAGTGTCCGAAAGAACAATAACATAAACATATATAAGTAACGACTAGAGATGAAAAGAACGTTCCAGCCCTCGAACCGCAAGAGAAAGAACAAGCACGGCTTCCGTGCACGTATGGCTACCGCTAATGGTCGTCGTGTCCTAGCAGCACGCCGTGCTAAGGGTCGCGCTAAGCTCAGCGTGTCTGACGAATACGTAGGCTAAGCCCTAGCGGAATCTTCGGCATTCCCCTTACGAGGCTAACAGAGACTTCCCCGTGAAGATCTGTTAGCCTCGCTTCTTTTTACCCCTGCTCTCACTGACCTCTTTCTCGAAGCTAGGAGAGCAGGGGTAGCTTTGTTCGCCGATCTAGGCTTCAAGGATCGGCGCATAAAACATCGGCCTTCGCCGAAGCAAACGTACACCTTACCGCCGGCGAAGCTATACCTTTCAGCGCATAGAGGTAGAGCTTCACTAAGCGCACCGCTATGCTATAGGCAAGAAAAGACACCTAGACCAAGGGATAAGATCGGCCAAAGGAGCAATCCACGAGCAGGGTTTAGCGCCTCCTACACAGACGATAGCCCTCCTACTCGTCCAGCCTTTAAGCCATAGACTTAGGTAGTAGCCAAGGCAGAAATACTGCTCATAAACGAAGAAAGTGTGCAATATTACCTATCTTTGCCCCAACCTAAGCTCAGGGCAGGCCTACCCACCCCGAGCTAGACATCCAAGTAAATCAGAAAATGAAGAAATCTCTCCTCGCTGGGCTTCTAGCCCTAGGTACGCTCTCCTCCGCCCATGCCGGTGGATTACTCAACAATACCAGCCTCCATGCGCTATATCTGCGTAGCCTAGCCCGTAACGCTTCGCTCGCAGCCGATGCAGCCTACTACAACCCCGCAGGTCTTGCCTTCCTCAACGATGGCTGGCGTCTCTCGCTCAATAGTCAGACTGTCCTCCAGAAGCGTGACATTGAAGCGACCTTTGCTCCGTTTGCCTACAACGGAGGACAAGCCACTAAGACCTTTAAGGGTACGGCTACCGCTCCCGTCCTCCCGACGATCATGGCGTCATATAAGAAGGGCGATTGGGCTTTCTCCGCCGTCGTCGGACTATTCGGCGGTGGTGGTAAGGCCGTATTTAAGTCTGGCCTCCCACAATTCGAGTCCCAGCTGGCGACAGTGCCTGTCATTACCCAAGGTATCGCCCAGCGTATTGCTCCCCTTCAGAAGCTTATCGCAGGATCATCCTCCTTGTCTGACCAGCAGAAGCAAGGTCTCGCTCAAGCCCTACCTCTGCTGACGGGCGTGAATCGCTACTCCGTCGACAGCCGTCTGGAAGGTCTACAGTACACCTTCGGCCTACAGCTCGGGGCTTCTTACAAGATCAACCAGCACCTAAGCGCATACCTCGGCGGTCGCCTCAGCTATTCTTACAATACGTATAGTGGCTACATCCGTGACGTGAAGGTCAACAATCCTCAGGGTGGCATGTCTCCTGCGCCTCTCCAATTCGGTGCCGTCGCTGCTGGGATAGCTGAGCTTCAACCCCTGCTCTCCTCGCCTGCTCTCGCACCACTGCTACCACAGATCCAGCCCCTCCTCAGTGCTCCTGCCCAGCTAGCACGTGCTACGGCTGACCGCCAGATCGAGGTCAAGCAGACGGGCATGGGCTTTGCTCCGATCATTAGTCTAAACTTCAACTACGAAGGGCTGAACATCGGTGCACGATACGAGTTCCGTACAGCGATCGAAGTCAAGAATAAGACAAAGATTAACAGCTCGGGGCTGAGCCAATTCGAGGACGGTGTCAAGACAGCGAACGACCTGCCCGCCCTCTTCGGCCTGGGTGTCTCCTACAAGGTCCTACCTTCGCTGACGGCATCGGTGAGCTACAACCACTTCTTCGAGAAGCAAGCTCGCATGGCAGGTGATAAGCAGAAAACACTTGGGCATAACACCAACGAGTATCTCTTCGGTCTTGAGTGGAACGCACTCTCATGGCTCGACGTCAGCGGTGGTGTCCAACTCACGCGTAAGGGCGTGACAGATGCCTACCAGAGCAACCTTCACTTTGACATGAGCTCTAACTCCTATGGACTTGGGGTAGGTCTTCACCTGACGAAGGAAGTACAGCTTCAGCTCGCTTACATGATCTCCGACTACAAGACGCATACGAAGGCTACCTCTGCCTACCAGACGATCCAGTCTAGTGGTACTGCCATCCCAGGTAGCGAGGTCTACAAGCGCAAGAACCAGATCTTCTCTATCGGTCTCGACTACACACTCTAGTCCCCACCGAGGTAGATGAACTCGGAGGCACACGCACCTCTCTTTCATCCACTCATCAGGTCGCTGAGGTGCCCGCGGTAGGCGGGGACTTCAGCGACCTTATTTTGTGCCTAAGCTCTAGCCTTGGACTTAATGGGGCAAACGTAGACCTTAGCCTGAGGAAAGGTAAAGCTCTACCGAAGCAAAGCCTAACCTTCGCCAGCGAGGAGGTTAGCCCTCCTCGAGCGAAGCCACGAGTAGCCCATCGAGAGACGTTTGCCTTAGATGAGGGAAGGTGCTGATATTGAGCTCGGGAGGGTGGGTCGGCTTGCTTATTCAGCAAAGTCTTTGTAAATTTGTGGCTCATTGGAGCTTGGGGACAACTAGGCTCCTTCCAGAAGAGAAACTATAAACAACAAGATAAGTAACAGTATTATGATCGTAGTTCCAGTAAAAGAGGGCGAGAACATTGAGAAGGCTCTGAGAAGATTTAAGCGCAAGTTTGAGAAGACCGGTGCAGTACGTCAGCTACGTGCTCGTCAGGCCTTCATCAAGCCTTCAGTTGCTCGTCGTAAGAAGATGGAGAAGGCCATCTACGTCAAGCAGCTACAGCAGGCTGAAGAACAGTAGTCGCTAGAGCGGAGCACCTCCGCCCTTGTCCTAGCTGAACCCTTGAGATCCCCTCATCGTCCAGCTATCTCACAGCAAGCCCTCCCTTACGAGGATAGATCGCACTCGAAGTCTCTCTGCGTCGTACCGCTCGGCAGACTTCCTACTACTCCATAAGATCATCGCTAGCATATCACCTGTATCTAGGTGCTTTGCTAGCGATTTTCTTTGCTCCCGATAGGGCTTCGGCAGAGCGATCCTATAGGTCTCCTCGCATTTACGTATATTTGTATAATAAGCTCCCTCAAGGGGCATAAAGCAAACAAATCGAACTTATGGCATTGACAATAGGAGACCTCGTCCCCGACCTCCTGGGACTCGACCAAGATGGACAAGAAGTCCGTCTCTCACAGTACCCTGGTAAGAGGATCATCCTCTACTTTTACCCCAAGGATAATACCTCTGGATGTACCGCTCAGGCATGCAGTCTCCGGGATGGATACAGCGAGCTCCGAGAGGCAGGCTATGAGATCATCGGCGTCAGCCGTGACTCTGCCAAGAGCCACCAAGGCTTCCGCGAGAAGCACAGCCTCCCCTTCCGTCTGATCGCAGATACCGATGTACAGCTCAACGAGCTCTTCGGCACCTGGATCGAGAAGAGTATGTACGGGCGGAAGTATATGGGCACCGAGCGAACGACCTTCGTCATCGATGCCGACCACCGTATCGAGCGTATCCTCCGAGGCAAGGAAGTCAAGACGAAGGAGCACGCCAGCCAAATTTTGAAGAACTAATCCCTGGATCTACCCAGGATCATCCCCCACCCTCCTACTTATGAGTGAAGAGATCAAAGAACGTGTCATCAAGGGTAAAGACAAGGAGCTTTCGCCCGCAGATCTAAAGAAAAAGTCCCTAGAGACCGCCTTAGCCAAGATAGAGAAGGCCTATGGTAAGGGCACCGTCATCAATATGGCCGCCCGTCCTACGACCGAAGTAGACGTCATCCCTACGGGATCGATCACCCTCGATGCTGCTCTCGGCGTCGGAGGTTATCCTCGAGGACGTATCATCGAGATCTATGGTCCAGAATCCTCAGGTAAGACCACACTCGCCATCCATGCTATCGCCGAAGTACAGAAGCAGGGCGGGAAGGCCATGATCATCGATGCAGAGCACGCCTTCGACCCTATCTATGCCGAAGCTCTCGGCGTAGATATGGAGGAGCTCTACATCTCCCAGCCCGACAACGGGGAGCAGGCGCTCGATATAGCCGAGCAAGTGATCCGCTCGGGAGCCGTTGACCTCGTGATCATCGACTCTGTGGCGGCCCTAGTGCCTAAGGCCGAGATCGAGGGCGATATGGGTGAAGCTCGTGTAGGTCTACAAGCCCGTCTGATGTCCCAGGCGCTACGTAAGATCACAGGGGCAATCTCGAAGTCAAACACCACCTGTATCTTCATCAACCAGCTACGTGAGAAGATCGGGGGCAATATGTACGGCCCATCAGAGACTACTACGGGTGGTAACGCACTTAAGTTCTATGCCTCGGTTCGCCTAGACATCCGTCGCTCTACGGCACTGAAGGATGGTGACGAAGTCTATGGTAACATCACCCGTGTGAAGGTCGTCAAGAACAAGGTCGCCCCTCCCTTCCGCACCGCCGTCTTTGAGATCCTCTACGGACAGGGTATCTCTCGTCTAGGAGAGATCGTCGACATCGCCGAAGAGACCGACATCATCAAGAAGAGTGGCTCATGGTACAGCTATGGTACCGTGAAGCTCGGTCAAGGAAAGGACAACGCTAAGCTGACCATCGAAGAGAATCCCGAGCTCCTCGAAGAGCTGACTGAGAAGGTGATGGCTAAGCTCAAGGAAGGCTCCGTCGGGAAGGACAAGAAGAAAAAGAAGGGCGGCAAGTCCGAAGACGAAGACGAGGACGATGAATAGCCCTACCTCTGGGGACAGCCACACAGGCAGTCTCATCATCATCTCCGCACCATCGGGGACGGGTAAGAGTACCCTCATCGGGCGCTTGCTAGCTGAGCATCCTGAGCTGGGGCTTAGCTTCTCCGTCTCAGCCACGAGTCGCTCTCCCCGTGGAGCTGAGCGACAGGGGGTCGAGTACTACTTCTTCAGTCCCGAAGAGTTCCGTGCAGGCATCGAGCGAGGCGACTTTCTCGAGTACGAAGAAGTCTATCCTGGACGCTACTACGGGACGTTGCGGAGCGAAGTGGATAGCAAGCTCGCCTCGGGGATACGTATCATCTTCGACGTAGACTGTGTCGGCGGGGTGAATATCAAGGAGGCTTACGGAGCGCAGGCACTGAGTCTCTTCATTCAGCCCCCTTCGCTGGAGGAGCTACGGCGTCGCCTCACCGGTCGCCAGACCGACAGCGCGGAGGTCATCGAGGAGCGTCTAGCCAAGGCCGAGCATGAGCTTAGCTTTGCGAACCGCTTCGATCGGATCCTCATCAATGATGATCTCGAGCACTGCTACCAGGAGTTCTACGAGACGATACGTAGCTTCCTCGGTGCTTAGATCTACCGATTAGATTTCTAAGGTAAGGATAGCCCCATAGGGCGAGCGGTGGTCGAAGGCCTCAGCTAGGGTGAAAAGTCCAGCCCAGATACCTGCTCCTAGGAGAACTCCCCCGTGTGTGAAGATGAGAACTTCACCTTCGGGGGAGTTTTCGTTGGCCAACTCCGCACGTAGCTCATCCAAGAAATCAGCGACCCGCTGTGTCTGCTGGTAGAAACTCTCTCCTCCCGTGGGAGCTTCGTAGAGGTAGTCGTCATACCAGCGCTGTAGCTGGGGATCCGTGATCTCGTCGAAGCGACAGAGCTCCCAAGCCCCGAAATTCAGCTCCATGAGCCTATCATCTAGTAGAGGCGTAGCATAGCCACAGGCCTCCGCTAGCTGGGTACAGCGAGAGAGCGGACTTGAATAGATACGGCTGGGTGCTCTCCCCTCGAGGAGAGCGCTCAGCCGTCTTTGTACATCGACCACCTCTTCGGCGAAGGTACTAGCCAGTGGGACGTCCGACTGCCCGTAGCAGAGTCCAGCAGGTACGTCTGGTGTCGTATGCCTAATGAGGTGAAGACGCATCAGTAGACCGTGATCATGTGGGCGAATATCGTATAGCTCAGGAGAGCCACGAGCTCGCAGAGCAGACAGAGTGCACCACAGGTATCTCCCGTATAGCCTCCGATCCGCTTACGTAGGTAGAAGATCAAGCCTAGGCTCGTCAGTAACGGGAGAGCAAACGGCAGTACGATGTAGAAATGCTCGACGAAGAGCCAAGAAAAGGCTAGCCCCTGCGTCGTTATGAGCAGGCTTATCCCAAGGAGAAGTGGTAGCCAGCTCACCTGACGATAGATCACCCCCACCTTACACTCCTCCGTCTGGCGAGCATAGGGCAAGAGCTGCACCTGCAGGAGAGAGGAGCATTTGCCCGTCACGTCACAGGCTAGGAGGACGAGAGGGAGGTGATCCCCAGGGATAGAGCTGGCGCTACTCCAGTAGAGGAGGTAGTAGAGGACGAAGGCTAGCACAGCGTAGGAGCCGACATGACTATCCTTCATGATCGAGAGGATCTGCTCCTTCGTCCGTCCACCTCCGAAGCCGTCGAAGAAATCCCCTAGGCCATCTTCGTGGAAGCCCCCCGTTAGGAAGAGGCGAGATACTAGGGCTAGGACTAAAGCAACCTCCGGAGGCAAGACAAGGCTGTAGAGACAGAAGCTCCCTGCTAGGACTCCGCCCGTGACAAGCCCTATCACTGGCCACCAACTCAAGGCATCTTCGTAGTCCTCTCGTGTGAGTTCTCTCAGGCGCCAGAAGGGCAAGCGAGTGAATAAGCTCCCTGCTGCCAGGAGAGCCCCTAGGTGTGAGCGCTTCGTCTCCATGACCTTAGTACCAGATTTTACCTCGCTCTGCGGTGAGAGAGAAGTGGATTGTCCCTCCTTGCTTCAGCTCTTGGTAGGTCAGATAGGAGCGATTTAGTCGCTTACCGTTGAAGGTCACCGACTCGGTGTACTGCTCATCTACACGCTTACGAGGAGCTTTGATCGTCAGGAGCTTACCCTCGGGGAGCTGGACACGTGCCTCCTCGAAGAGCGGGGTCACGAGTTCGTACTTCCCATCTAGAGGATCGACAGGATAGAGACCTAGCGAAGCCATCACATACCAAGCCGACATCTGTCCGCAGTCCTCATTTCCACAGAGTCCATCAGGGCGATCGTGGTAGAGCTGGCGTAGGACTTGGTGAGTCAGCTCTGCCGTTCGCCAGGGCTGACGTGCATGATTGTAGAGGAAGATGACGTGGTGTCCAGGTTCATTGCCATGCGCATACTGCCCGATCATCCCAGTGGAGAAGATAGGGAGCTCTATGCGACTAGGTGTAGCGGCCGAGAAGAACTCATCCAAACGCTCCCCTAGCTTGCCCCCCATCAGAGCATCGAGGCCAGAAACATCGTGCTGGACGCTGAAGAGGTATTGGTAGGCATTACTCTCGGTAAAGTGCTTGGTATAAGCAAAGGGGTCGAAGTCGGGCAGGAAGCCTTGGTTCTTGGAGCGGGGGGCAAAGAATCCCGTCTTCGCATCCCATACATTTCTCCAGGAGCGAGCACGCTCTTCGTAGCGTCGGGCTACCCCCTCGTCGCCCATCCAGCGTGCATAGCGAGCGATAGCTGCGTCATCATAGGCGTACTCGAGGGTCTTCGACACACTCTCCTCCTCTTCTTCGGCAGGGATATACCCCAGGCGCTGATAGCTATCCAAGCCCCTATACCCCGTACGCTCAGCTGTTGAGCGGAGTAGGCGTAGGAGCTTCTCCTTGTCACGAGGTACGTAGATCCCCTTGAGGACAGCCTCCACGATCACGGGGATCGAGTGATGGCCGATCATCATGTCGGTCTCCGAGGCGAACATGTTCCACACCGGCAAGTGCCCAGCATTCTCTTCCCCGAAGGCTACGAGTGAGGCGACCATCGCCTTGGCCTCACTTGGGCTAAGCAGGGCATAGAGTGGATGCGCCGTGCGGTAGGTATCCCAGAGCGAGAAGGTACTGTAAGTCGTATGACGAGCCTGATGGACCTTCCGATCCGCACCGAGGTAGCGCCCATCGACATCGCTGTAGATCGTAGGACAGAGCTGAGATCGGTAGAGCGCCGTATAGAAGGTCGTCCGTAGACTATCGGGCGTCTTGGCATCCAAGGTAATTTGTCCGAGACGCTTCGACCAAGCTCCCTCAGCCGAACGTCGGTAGCGGTCGAAGTCAAGGTGAGGGGCTTCGGCCTGATGGTTTCGCTTCGCACCCGCTTCGCTTACTCCTGAGAGCGCCGTCGTCAGGGTGATGCTCTCGTTAGCACGTACCTTATAGTAGAGCTTGAGGATCGTACCATAGCTAGCCTTACCAGGGACTCCCGAGCGAGGCTTACGCTCGAAGGCGACACTGTCTGGCACTCGAGAGAGACGGGTATAGAAGTAGACCTCCTGCTGACGAGCCCAGCCATCGGAGAGGCGATAGCCACTGAGCGTAGAGCTTGATGTGAAGCGTACGTCACTGGAGCGTGTGCCGTCCCAATTCATCGCCTTGTCCAGATCTAGGCGGATGCAGGCAGAGTCCGAGGCCTGCTGGAAGGTGTAGCGCTGAATACCTACGCGGGGCGTAGCGGTAAGCTCTACCCGAATATTCGACGGCTCTAGCGTCACGGCGTAGTAGCCTGCACGAGCGACCTCCGTAGCATGGCTGAAGCGAGCATGCCAGCCTAGCGGACGTTGGTCCTTCGGCTCCATCCCAGCGCTCAGGGGTGGGCGCACCTCCTCTATGAGTGGGGGAAGGAGAGTAGGGAAGAATGAGATGTCATAGAGATCCCCTGCACCTGTCCCACTTAGGTGTGTGTGGCTGAAACCAGCTAGGACGCTATCGGGATAGAAGTAGCCTGCGATGTAGTCCCAGCCAGGACGCCCGTTGTCGGGGCTGAGCTGCACCATCCCAAAGGGAGCTGAAGCACCTGGGTAGACATTACCCACCCAGTCTGTACCGATGAGGGTATTGACCCAGCGGGTCAGCGAAGACGAGGGCGACGACTGAGGGGTCTTCGCCGAGAGGCTAAGTAAACTCCCTCCGAGAGCTATTGAAAAAAGAAGCGATCGTAAGCGGTTCCGTAAGCGGTTCATTGAGGATTGGATGTTTATTTTCGATAAAGATACAAAGAACTCGGTAAGACCGGGCGTAACGAAATGTTACCCAGCCTCACCGATCCTACAGTCCTCCCCGAGGAGAGCTCTACCTTCGCTCCCGCTAAGGTAGAGCTTTGTCTGGGTAGAGGTAGAGCTTTGCGGAAGCGAAGGATAGCTATCGGGATTCCTTAGAAACTTCATAAGCTCCCCTCAGGCTTCCCTTCTCTATATTTTACATCTACTCCTCCCGAGTAGCGGATCATCCCTTCGTGTCATAATCACAGATTTCTCCGTACAAATAGCTCGCTTCATCCAAGAAAATAGCCCTATTAAAGAAATTTAGTAGACTATACCCTAACCCCTTGGGAGAGCGGGTTTCGGGGCAGAGAGGATCTAGGTTTAGGCGCATTTGGCTTTCCTATTTTTATTGATAACTTTGCTGTTGGCAGCGTGGCAGATTGAGCCTTGTCTTAGCAGAGAGGGCACCCGCTGTTTCCTAACTTAACGCCTCTAAATATTCATCTTCAATATCCGCTCTTATGAAGAAGCACAATTTCTCGGCAGGACCCTCTATCCTTGACGAGAGCGTCATCCGTGACGCCGCTAGCGCAGTCCTTAACTACGAAGGTACAGGCCTATCCATCCTCGAAGTTTCGCACCGTGCAAAGGAATTCACCGCTACGATGGAGGAAGCTCGTCGTCTGATGAAGGAGCTCCTAGACATCCCCGAAGGCTACGAAGTCCTATTCCTCGGTGGTGGCGCTAGCCTACAGTTCGCACAGGTACCTATGAACCTGCTGAAGAAGAAGGCTGCCTATGTCGACTCAGGCACGTGGGCTAACAAGGCCGCTAAGGAAGCTAAGCTCTTCGGTGAAGTAGTCACTTTCTCTTCTAAGGAAGACAACTACGTCTGGTATCCCAAGCCTTGGCTCAAGGGAGAAGTACCTAGCGATGTCGACTACCTGCACATCACGACGAATAACACCGTCTATGGTACCGAGCTCCGCTACGATCCAGATGTGAACGTCCGCCTCGTCGGAGATATGTCCTCTGACATCTTCACCCGTGAGGTCGACTTCTCCAAGTACGACCTCATCTATGGCGGTGCACAGAAGAATATCGCTCCTGCAGGGGTTACCTTCGTCATCGTCCGCCGTGACGCCCTTGGCCACATCGACGACAACCGTATCATCCCCACGATGATGGACTACCAGATCCACGTCGACAAGGATTCGATGTACAACACCCCTCCTGTCTTCCCCATCTATGTAGCCCTTCAGACCATGAAGTGGTACAAGGAGCTCGGCGGTGTCAAGGCTCTGGAAAAGATGAACACCGAGAAGGCGGCCCTGCTCTACGACGAAATCGATCGCAACCGCCTATTCCGTGGTACGGTCAATGCAGAGGATCGCTCGATCATGAACGTCTGCTTCGTCCTCAACGACGAGTATAAGGAGCTCGAAAAGGAATTCTTCGAATTCGCTTCCTCACGTGGCGTTTACAGCTTCAAGGGACACCGCTCCGTCGGAGGCTTCCGTGCTTCCCTCTACAACGCTCTACCTAAGAGTAGCGTAGAGTTCTTCGTCGACCTCATGAAGGAATTCGAACGCAAGCACTAATTCCCCTCTTCCTAAGGCACCTCTCCCACCTCTCTCACCGAGGACTTGGGCAGGGGTGCCTTACTTATCTATCTTAGATCACATATCCCTTCACCTACACATATCTACATCATCATGTCTAAGGTCCTTATCGCTACCGAAAAGCCTTTCGCAGCTCCCGCTGTCGCTGGCATCAAGCAAATCCTTACCGAAGCAGGCTTCGAAGTCGCTACCCTCGAAAAGTACACAGCCAAGAGCGAACTCCTCGCTGCCGTGGCTGACGCCGAAGCTATCATCATCCGCAGTGATATCATAGATGCTGAAGTCTTCGATGCCGCTAAGCAGCTCAAGATCGTCGTCCGTGCTGGCGCAGGCTACGATAACGTAGACCTCGAGGCAGCTACCGCTCACGGAGTATGTGTCATGAATACCCCAGGGCAGAATGCTAATGCCGTCGCAGAGCTGGTATTCGCCATGCTACTCTTCGCTGTCCGCAACCGCTTCAATGGCACCTCTGGCACCGAACTCAAGGATAAGAAGCTCGGACTCCTAGCCTATGGCAACACCGGACGTAATGTCGCCCGAATCGCTAAGGGTATCGGCATGGAGATCTATGCTTACGATCCCTTCACCCCTGCAGAGGCTATCGAGAAGGAAGGTGTACACGCTGTCGCTAGCCAGAAGGAGCTCTTCTCCACCTGCGATATCGTCTCGCTCCACATCCCTGCAACCCCCGAGACCAAGGGCTCTATCGGTCGTGAGCTCGTCAGCCTCCTCCCCAAGAAGGCTATCCTAGTCAATACCGCTCGTAAGGAGATCATCAATGAGCCTGAGCTCATCGCTCTACTCAAGGAACGTGAAGATCTGCGCTACCTCGCTGATATCCGTCCTGCAGCTCACGAAGAGTTCGAAGCAGCCGCTGGCGAACGCTACTTCTCTACGCCTAAGAAGATGGGAGCTCAGACCGCTGAGGCAAATACTAACGCAGGTCTTGCTGCAGCCCGCCAGATCGTAGGCTTCATCAAGGAAGGCAACGAGCGTTTCCGCCTCAATAAGTAACCCTCACCCTCTAGCATACCTACTCTACACATCACCGACTATCACCTAGTAACTTACTATGGCTATCATCAAACCCTTCCGTGGTATCCGTCCTCCTCAGGAACTCGTAGAGCGTGTCGCATCCCGCCCTTACGACGTCCTCAACAGCGATGAAGCTCGTGCCGAAGCAGAGGGCAACGAGATGTCCCTCTACCATATCATTCGTCCAGAGATCGACTTCCCTGTCGGCACCGACGAGCACGAAGAAAAGGTCTATCAGAAGGCCGCTGAGAACTTTCGCCTCTTCCGTGAAAAGGGATGGCTCGTACAAGACGAAGAAGAGAACTACTACGTCTATGCCCAGACCATGAACGGCAAGACGCAGTATGGCCTCGTAGTCTGTGCTTCTGTCCAGGACTATATGACTGGAGTCATCAAGAAGCACGAGCTGACCCGCAGAGACAAGGAGGAGGATCGCATGAAGCACGTCCGTGTAAACAATGCGAACATCGAGCCTGTCTTCTTCGCTTATCCTGCTCAAGCTGAGATCAACCAGATCGTAGCTAAGTACACTGCCGAGAAGCCTGTCTATAGCTTCATCGCTCCGCTGGATGGCTTCGGGCACGAATTCTGGATCATCAACGATCGCAAGGATATCGACCGTATCACCGAGCTCTTTGCCAAGATGCCTGCACTCTATATCGCCGATGGACATCACCGCTCTGCAGCGGCTGCCCTCGTAGGTGATGAAAAGCGTAAGCAGAACCCCAATCATCAGGGACACGAAGAGTACAACTACTTCATGGCTGTCTGCTTCCCCGACGATCAGCTGACCATCATCGACTATAACCGTGTTGTGAAGGATCTCAATGGGCTGACCAAGGAAGAGCTCCTGAAGAAGCTCGAGAAGAACTTCATCGTCGAAGACAAGGGAACGGAAATCTATACCCCTCAGGCACTGCATAACTTCTCCCTCTACCTCGGCGACCATTGGTACTCGCTCACAGCGAAGCCTGGCACGTATGACGACCACGATCCGATCGGTGTCCTCGACGTGACGATCAGCTCGAACCTTATCCTCGACGAGATCCTTGGCATCAAGGACCTTCGCTCCGATAAGCGCATCGACTTCGTAGGTGGTATCCGTGGACTTGGCGAGCTGAAGAAGCGTGTCGATAGCGGTGAGATGAAGTTTGCTCTAGCACTCTACCCTGTCTCGATGAAGCAGCTCATCGACATCGCCGACTCTGGGAATATCATGCCTCCGAAGACCACGTGGTTTGAGCCTAAGCTCCGCTCGGGTCTCATCATCCATGAGCTCGTCTAAGCACTCGCCTACCTAGGCAAACCCACTCCACCGACAGCCCCCGAATGCCTCCCTGAAGGAGCTTGCATCCGGGGGTTGTCGCTATTCACCCCTCTGAGCCATGCGCTCAGTACCATGATCACCTGACCAATGAAAACGCTTCACTACCTATACTCCTCTGCCCTCCTGCTCCTACTCGGGCTCTACTCATGTACCAAGCAAGGAGGCTACCCTCTCCCCAAGCCATCGACACAGAAGGCAACCCTTCATCTAGCCATCCAGAGCCCCCGACAAGCTACACTCCGAGGTATTACCTCCGAGACTCCCGACCCACTCTTGACGCCCCATCAGCTACGACTCATCTTCTACAGCGAAGGGGCTACTCCTCTAGTCAAAGAAATACGTGAGATCACCGTCACTCCCTCTACCAACCTCCAGGATCTCCCCGTCGCTCTCCCCGAAGGCTCCTACCAGCTCGTCGTCATCGCTAATCCTACCTCAACCCTTCGGGAGCGCACCGAGATCGGTAGACCACTTAGCCAGCTCACTACAGCCCAGCGCTTCCTGCTTGATGCTCTGCTCAACACCAAGCCTCAGCTCTCCGTCACAATGCTCAATGCCGGGGATCCCATAGCCATCACTCCCTCGTCCTTCACTTCTTCCTCCAGCAAGGTACAGGTCAAGATCGAGCCCACACTGGCTCGCGTTCTCCTCTATGGCGAGCCTACCCTTAGCCTAGGAGCTACGACGGGGAAGGCTCCTGCTGGCTATGTCATCCAGCCCCAAGCGAAGCAGGAAGTCCTCCTCCGTCCACTAGGTCTACTCCTCTCTGGGGGAGAAGAGACCAAGGGACACCGCTCCGAGGAGGCCGATGTCTATCCTAAAGGGCCACTCTTCACAGCTTGGGAGGCGAGCAAACCAACCTCGCTGCTGGAGCACCTCAGCTACTTCCCCACAGAGAAGCTCATCAGCCAAGAGGGGCAAGGCTATTGGGCTTCTCTCGCTAAAGACGAGCAAGGACTGGGTACCCTCCGAGGGATGACCGGATGCTACGCTCGTGAGACGACCCTCCCAGCTTCTGCCTACCTGACGGGAGCAGTACCCTCTCTCCTCATTCGCTACCCCTATATCCCTGCTGGGCTCACCCTAAGTGAAGGTGAGGGCTGGATCAGCTACCAAGGCAAGTACTACGCAGAGCACCAGATCAAAGAGGAGCTGAAGAGCAAGAACTTCACCGATGAAGCCTTGGGCAAGGCGCTCCAGCAGGCCGGCATCACTACCGACTCCTTCACCGCACCGTTTGAGAAGGAGGGGATCGCCTTCTATCAGCATGGCTACAGCTACTACACCTTCCCCATTCGCCATTACGAAGACTCCAAAGCCCCACAAAAGTCTAGTCCTGGACGCTACGGACTCGTCCGTGGCAATGAATATCGCATTCACTTGACTCGCATCCTACGCCCTGGGCACGCCGTCCCCACTGATCTATCTACCGCACTAGATCCCTTGGTGGAGGAGAAGAGCCTAGGCGCTACCCTCGAGGTGCGCCCCTTGAGTATCCGCTCCTCCGAAGCTCATCTTTAGTCCTCGAATCCCGATAACGAAAATCCCCTGCATCACGGCTGTGATGCAGGGGATTTTCATTGTTCTCACCAGGAGACTATCTATTGATGCGATAGCTCACCCCTAGGTTGAGGAAGACATTGCGTAGCGAGTAGGGCATGACATTGAAGCTCTTATCAAAGAGCTTGGGTAGACCGACATTCATACGTCCGGTGATAGCCCAATGCTGATCCACCTTGTAGTCTGCACCGAAGCGCACCCCGACGTCATTGCGAACGAGCATCTGGCTCAGATCCGTCGTGACGACAGCTCCTGCGAGATAGGTCTCTCCATCCATGATCCCATCACCATCGAGCTTAGCGATGAACTTACGCTGCAGGGCATGGGCATAATACCCTCCGACGAAGAAGCGGAAGCCTCCCTTAGGCATATCGAAGGTCAGCCCCAGCGGAATGGTCAGATAGCGATTAGCATACTCGACGCTCTGATAGCCCGAGTAGATCTGCTCCGAATGGTCGTCATTCTGATAGCGGATGGGCATATTCTCCGTCTTGACCGTGGACTGGAAGTACTTCATATCGTACTCTACTCCCGTAGCGATCGAGAAAGGGCTCGTAGAGGAGAGACGATAGGAGAAGTCCAGCCCGAGGTTGGGCGCTCCGCCTGGGCGGAAGGCATGCACCTTCTTCACAGGCTTAGGCACTGCTGGAGGGAGGGCACCCCCTAGATTAAAGCCAATATGCACACCTACTCCGAGTCGGCTAGGGAACTTCGTGGAGGACTCTTCGCCTGCTGTCGCTGTGGCGAAGGTCAGCAGGCTTAGCGTCAGACCTGCTAGGATATTCTTGATACTCATACTTAGTAGCACCTTAGTTCTTGAGACGTGGGCGATCCTTGATCGTCACCTTTTTTAGGAGAAGTTCGCTACCGACCGCTCCGATATATTCAGCTCCACGATAGCTGGAGGAGAAGACGAGGGCTAGGCGATACTTCTTCGTGGTCAGATCAATGGCTTTATCTCGCTCTTGGTTGACGACCTCTAGGGGAAGCTTGTAGGTCACCCAGTCGGTACCCTCGGTAGGCTCCAGCTCCACATATCCCTTAGCGATGATACGGGAGTCGGTCTGTAGGTTCGTCCCGTTGAGGAAGGCTGCGTCGTCTGTCACCTCGTAGAAGACAGCGGAGACAGAGCCCTTATCCTGGGCTGGTAGCTCGACATTCTTCCCCTCGCCATGGATCACCTTTGCACCTGCCTTGTACTGATAGACAAACTCTAGCTCTTGGGGAATCCCCGTAGCATAAGGCTGACCGAAGAGCGTGGATTCCAGGGGCTTGCTAGCGAGCGAACTTGTAGCGACTTGCCCTGAGAAGAAAGCCCCAGCGATGAGGTTCGTCCCTAGTCCAAAGAAGCGTGCTCCCTTGATCGAGCGAATATGTACGGCGATAGGCTTCTTGTCCTCATCGAGGTAGGGGATCACAGGTGGCTCATTCCCTGGCCGAAGGAAGCTAGGGATGACGAAGAAGCCATCGTTACTTGCCGACACCCAGTAGTGTCCCGCATCTTCGGAGATCGAGTCAGCCTGGGGGAGGGAGTATTTCCCTCGGCTACTCCAGTCGGTGAATGTAAACTCCTTGGTCGTGACGATGACGCCTCTTCGGCTATGATCCTTCGAGGCGATCTCAAACTCCTTCCGTGCGATGGGATCATCGCAGGAGGATAAGCCTAGAGATGCGAGTCCTAGGGCTATGAATGCGTACTTGATGTTCACGTGATATATTATGGATAAAGGATGGTCGCTAGGGAGATATAATAGCCCCACCGATCGTCCCACGGAGGAAGCGATGGTGAGGCTACTATAGAGTCGGATAGAGTACGTAGTGTACTCAGAGCGAGTGACTACTTTTCAGTGATGACACGACGCTCCTTGATACGAGCCTTCTTACCGGTGAGGGCACGGAGGTAGTAGAGCTTAGCACGACGTACCTTACCGAACTTCTCGACAGTGATCTTTTCGATGAAGGGGCTTTCGTAGGCGAAGATACGCTCTACACCGACACCTTCAGAGATCTTACGCACGGTGAAACGCTTCTTGTCGCCGTGACCGCTGATGCGGATGACGACACCACGATAGCGCTGGATACGCTCCTTGTTACCTTCCGTAATACGGTAGTCGATGGTGATCGTATCACCGCTGCGGAAAGAAGGGTGGCTCTTGCCCGTGGCGAAGGCCTCGTTAACGATCTTAATAAAGTCCATTTGAGTCTTTATAGCTTATTTGATTAGTACTACACTAAACGCAATGTACTCAGGCCACACTCGATACAGCATATCTTCCTGACAGAGATTACGCAAAGCGGGACAAAGATACAAAAAAGATCCCCAATGCCCATACCAAGTCTACCACCACAGCCTCCCCCTCGCTTCCCCCTAGGAGGCATCAGTAGTAACACAAAAGGGGCAACAGTAGTGCCTCTCCAGAGGCAACAGTAGTGCCACCTGAGGGGCATCAGTAGTGCCTACTAGTTGGTGAAAGGGGTCTCCCCCTACAGAGCCCTTGCTAGATCATCATCGGGTAGTCCATCACCCACCCCCTCCTCCCCCGTACGACCAGCCTAGTAGGCCTGAGCTCTCCTCCACGCTCCACCCGAGCTAAGGATCTAGGAAGCAGAGAAAGAGAAGACAGAGAATTTGTATCTTTGTCGTAGCTATCCCCTTAGGGGTGGTGTGAACGGCTCCTAGCCGACAAGTGTATCACGAACCCATCTAACATAATAGACAGTAATAAAGCCTATGGGAAGAGTCCTCATTATCGGTGCCGGCGGTGTCGGCACGGTAGTGGCCAAGAAGGTGGCACAGAACAGTGATGTCTTCACCGACATTATGCTCGCTAGCCGCACCAAGAGCAAGTGCGACAAGATCGCCTCAGAGATCAAGAACGTCAAGATACAGACCGCTGCCGTAGACGCCGATAACGTCCCCGAGCTCGTGGCGCTGATGAAGTCCTTCAAGCCTGAGTTGGTCATCAATGTCGCCCTCCCCTATCAGGACCTCCATATCATGGATGCCTGCCTAGAGGCGGGAGTGAACTACCTCGACACGGCGAACTACGAGCCACTGGACGAAGCAAAGTTTGAGTACAGCTGGCAGTGGGCATATAAGCAGCGCTTCGAGGAGGCTGGGCTGACCGCTATCCTAGGCTGTGGCTTCGACCCAGGGGTCACGGGCGTCTTCACGGCTTATGCTGCGAAGCACCACTTCGACGAGATCCACTATCTCGACATCGTAGACTGCAATGGCGGTGACCACCACAAGGCCTTTGCTACCAACTTCAACCCCGAGATCAACATCCGTGAGATCACCCAGAAGGGGAAGTACTACGAAAACGGCCAGTGGGTAGAGACCGAGCCTCAGGAGGTCCACAAGGCACTGACCTACCCCAATATCGGGGTACGTGAGTCCTACCTCCTCTACCACGAGGAGCTGGAGTCTCTGGTGAAGAACTTCCCCTCGATCCGCCGTGCACGCTTCTGGATGACCTTCGGGCAGGAATACCTGACCCACCTGCGTGTGATGCAGAACATCGGGATCACTCGTATCGACCCCGTACTCTACAACGGCATGGAGATCGTCCCCATTCAGTTCCTCAAGGCTATCCTACCTAACCCAGGAGAGCTCGGCGAGAACTATACGGGCGAGACGAGCATCGGCTGTCGCATCCGTGGCGTCAAGGACGGTCAGGAGAAGACCTACTATGTCTGGAACAACTGTAGTCACCAGGCAGCCTTCCAGGAGACAGGCGCTCAGGGTGTCAGCTATACCACGGGGGTACCTGCTACGATCGGCGCACTGATGTTCTTCAAGGGACTCTGGCGCAAGCCTGGGGTGTACAATGTCGAGGAGTTCGATCCAGATCCATTCATGGAGCAGCTCATGAAGCAGGGGCTTCCTTGGCATGAAGAGTTTGGTCTCGATCTAGAACTTTAAGCCTCTTCATCCCGAGTCCCTCAGGGACACATCTACACATCACCTAGTCCTCAGCGCACGGGCTACCTTCTCGTTGCCTACGCAGCCAGCGGGTAGCCCGCGCTCTTTTCCCTACCTCACTCCACACACTTTGACCTTATGAATATCCTATTGATCGTAGATCCTCAGAATGACTTCATCACAGGGAGTCTAGCCGTCCCTGGCGCTATCCCAGCTATGGACTATATCACCGCCTGGACGAAGGAGCATCAGAAGGACTACGACATGATCGTAGTTACCCTAGATCAGCACCCTGCAGACCACTGTAGCTTCATCCCCCAGGGTGGAGAGTGGCCAGTACACTGCGTCCGCTTCACCTCTGGCGCAGCCCTCTACCCCCCTCTAGCTGATGTCGTCATGGAGCTCAAGCGCTCTGGGCACAATGTACTCTTCATCCCCAAGGCGATGACTCGCCAGAAGGATGCCTACAGCGCCTTCCAAGATGCCGTCCCCGACCCACTCATGCACGCCCTACGCATCGACGTAGCAGGTCTAGCCGGCGACTACTGCGTGAAAGCTACCATCGCTGACCTACGTCGCCAGCTACCGACGACTGAGATCCGCACCATCGACCAGGGCATCGCTTGGATCGGTGAGCCTCATCCGCTCCTCTAGTCTCTGGCTCGAAGGCTTCAGCCAAGACTTACTCACCCAACTATACATCACTATGAAACGCCTCTTTGTCACCCTTAGCCTCCTCGCTATGACGACACTCACCGCCTGCCACAGCAAGGACCAGAGCACCAATCCCCTGCTGGAGGTAAGCCAGCTTGACTACCAAGCGCCCCCCTTTGACAAGATCCGACCAGAGCACTTCCTGCCTGCCTTTGAGCAAGGGATGAAGGAGCAGCTCATCGAGATCGACAGCATCACGAACAATCCCGAAGCACCAACCTTCGAGAACACGATCCTCGCCTACGAGAAGTCTGGCCGACTCCTCGACCGAACGAGCTCGATCTTCTCCGCCCTCGCAGGCGCAGAGGCCACCGATGCCATCAAGGAGGTCGAAGAAGAGATCACCCCCAAGCTCTCAGCGCACCAAGATGGCATTCTCCTCAACGACAAGCTCTTCTCTCGCATCAAGGCTGTCTATGAGAATCGCGCCAAGCTCTCCGGAGAAGATCTGCGCCTAACGGAGCTCCTCTATCAGAACTTCGTCCATGAGGGCGCCCTGCTCTCCCCCGAGAACAAGGAGAAACTCAAGAACCTCAACACCGAAATCTCCGTCCTCCAGACTCGCTTCATCAATCAGGTGAACGCTGGCACGAAGGCTGCCGCAGTACTCGTCGAAGATAAGGCAGAGCTCGATGGCCTCTCCGAGGAAGAGATCGCCTCCGCTGCCGAGGCGGCTAAGCAAGCTGGCAAGGCTGGCAAGTGGCTCCTTGAGCAGACGAACACGACTCGCCCCGAGTACCTCAAGCACCTAAACAATCGGGCTCTGCGTGAGCGTGTCCTCAAGGCTTCTCTGGACAGATGCTCCACGGGAGACTCCACAGTCAACACTCATCCTACGATCCTTCGCATCGCCAAGCTACGTGCTGAGAAGGCCGAGCTCCTAGGCTACCCCAACTTCGCGGCTTGGGCACTAGAGGATCAGATGGCTGGCAAACCCGAAGCCGTCCTAGGGCTAATCTCTCAGCTTGCTCCTGCTTACCTCCAGAAGGCCTCCGAGGAAGCCCACGAGCTGGAAGAGTTCGCACGGCAGAGTGAAGGCCCTAACTTCAAGCTCGAGGCTTGGGACTGGGACTACTATGCTGAGCGCCTCAAGAAGGTCAAGTTTGACCTAAACGAAGCTGACCTTAAGCCCTACTTCGTCCTCGACAGCGTCCTCGAAAACGGGGTCTTCTTCGCAGCGAATAAGCTCTATGGCTTGACCTTCAAGCCCCGCACTGACCTGCCCGTCTATGCAGATGGAGTAAAGGTTTGGGAGGTCTTCGATGCAGATGGTAGCTCGATGGCACTCTTCTATACAGACTTCTTCCGACGCCCCACGAAGACTGGAGGAGCTTGGATGTCTAACTTCGTCCAGCAGAGCACGCTCTTCGGTACCAAGCCGGTGATCTACAATGTCTGCAACTTCACCCCTCCTGCCCAGAAGGGACAGCCTGCCTTCCTGACGAGTGATAACGTAGAGACGATGTTCCATGAGTTCGGTCACGCCCTCCATGGACTCTTTGCTTCTCAGAAGTATCAGACACTCTCGGGGACCAACACCCCACGAGACTTCGTCGAGATGCCCTCGCAGTTCAACGAACATTGGATGACCGACTCGCTTGTACTGAGCAATTATGCTCGCCACTACAAGACCGGCGAGCCCATGCCTCAGGCACTTATAGACAAGCTCAAGGCCTCGGCTAACTTTGGCCAGTCCTATGCTCTCGGGGAGAACCTCGCAGCTGTAGCGATTGATATGGGCTGGGGGATCCTCCCTTCAAGCGAATCGGTCAGCAATGTAGACGCCTTCGAGCAGCAATCACTAAATCAGGTAGGCGTCACCTTCTCCCTCATCCCCCCACGCTATCGCTCGGCCTACTATCTACACGTCTTCGGTGGTGGATATGCCTCGGGATACTACTCCTATCTCTGGACAGAGGTGATGAACGACAATATCTATGATTGGTTCGTCGCACACGGCGGGATGACGAGAGAGAATGGGGAGCGCTTCCGCAAGCTAGTCCTCTCTCGTGGCAACACCCGTCCCGTAGGAGAATTCTTCCGAGAGTTCACTGGCCTCGACAGCCCGAATATGCAAAGCCTACTGAAGGCACGCGGTCTAGCGAACTAACCCCACGACTTCACATCAATGATGAGCACGGAGCTACCCTAGGAATGACTTCCCGAGGTAGCTCCGTGGCTTTTTCTCTCTTCTCCCTATCGCACGTCTATTCATCTCTTTACCCTCTTACTCCGTCTCGTCCTATGAAGACTGATATAGAAATTGCTCGCTCGATCACCTTGGAGCCCATCGACAAGATCGCTAGCCAAGCAGGTATTCCTCTAGAGCAACTCGAGCACCACGGGAAGTACCTCGCCAAGGTCGAGCTCAGTGAAGTCTCTCCCAAGACACCTCGCCCAGAAGGGAAGCTCATCCTCGTGACCGCCATCACCCCGACCAAGGCTGGCATCGGCAAGACAACAGTATCTATCGGCCTAGCCCTTGGGATGAACCGACTCGGTAGACGTGCTGTCGTCGCCCTACGAGAGCCCTCGCTAGGTCCCTGCTTCGGCATGAAGGGAGGGGCTGCAGGTGGCGGGTACGCCCAAGTCCTCCCTATGGAGAAGATCAACCTCCACTTCACAGGAGACTTCCATGCGATCACCAGCGCTCACAACATGATCTCGGCACTGCTGGATAACTACATCTACCAGCACCGCTTTGACTCCGAGAAGAAGCTCAGCGAGGTGCTCTGGAAGCGTGTACTAGATGTCAATGACCGATCTCTTCGCTCCATCGTCACAGGGCTTGGGGGATCCCTTAATGGCATCCCTGCGGAGTCAGGCTTTGACATCACCCCCGCAAGTGAGATCATGGCTATCCTCTGTCTGTCGACCTCGCTAGAGGATCTCCGTCGACGTATCGAGCAGATCCTCCTAGGCTATACAGCCACGGGAGAGCCCTTCACGGTCAAGGATCTCGGCATAGCAGGGGCGATCACCGTCCTACTCCTAGATGCTCTGAAGCCAAACCTAGCACAGACGACCGAGCATACCCCTGCCTTCATCCACGGAGGTCCCTTTGCTAACATCGCCCATGGATGCAATTCTATCCTAGCCACTCGACTAGCTCTCTCGCACTCCGAGTACACGATCACGGAGGCTGGCTTCGGAGCGGATCTAGGAGCAGAGAAGTTCTACAACATCAAGTGTCGTACCGCTGGTCTCCAGCCTGCACTGACGGTACTCGTGGCGACACTCGGGGGACTAAAGATGCACGGCGGTATCGGGGAGAAGGAGCTCAAGGCTCCCAGCTTAGAGGGTGTCCGTCAGGGCTTATCCAACCTGGATCGCCATATCGATAATCTCCAAGGCTTTGGGCAGACGGTCGTCGTGGCCTTTAACCGCTTCGCCACAGACACCGACGAAGAGATCGAGCTCGTGCGTGCCCACTGCGAGCAGCGAGGGGTAGGCTTTGCGGTCAATACCGCCTTTGGGGAAGGAGGCGCAGGAGCAGAAGCTCTAGCTCGCCTTGTCATCCAGACGATCGACGAGAAGCCCTCCCAGCCTCTCCGGTTCACCTATCCTCTCGAGGCGACGATCGAGGAGAAAGCGACCCAGCTCGCACGTACGATCTACGGAGCGAAGCAGATCACCTTCTCAGCGAAGGCACAGAAACAGCTGGATCGCATCCATCGCTACGGCTTCGATCGCTTCCCGATCTGCGTAGCCAAGACCCAGTATTCCTTCAGTGAAGATCCCACGGCCTATGGTAGTGTACGGGACTTCGACATGGAGGTGCGTGAGGTGGTCATCAATGCTGGCGCAGAGATGATCGTCCTCGTCCTCGGGCCTCTACTCCGCATGCCTGGTCTTCCCAAGGTGCCTCAAGCCCAAATGATTGACTTCGTCGATGGGCATATCGAGGGGCTGAGCTAGCTAATTCACATTTCATCCTACATACTTTACGCACACTACACATGAACTACGATGTCGCTATCATTGGCGCTGGCCCTGGGGGTACGGACGCCGCCGAACATGCAGCTGCTCACGGCCTACAGGTCATCATCTTTGAGAAGAACAAGCTCGGAGGGGTCTGCCTCAATGAGGGCTGTATCCCGACGAAGACACTCCTCCACTCAGCCCACCTTCTGAGCGAAGCTCGTGAGGGACGCAAGTATGGACTAGCTATCCCCTCGGCAGACTACGAGCTAGCTAAGGTCATGGCTCGTAAGACCAAGATCCTCAAGAAGCTGGGAGCTGGCATTCGCCTAAACCTGCAGAACCATGGCGTAGAGGTCGTCACCGAGACAGCACGCCTTGTAGGTAAGACCAGCGAAGGCTTCCAGATCCAAGCTGGCGAAGCTACCTATACCGCCAAGCAGGTCATCCTAGCCACTGGATCACAGGCCTTCGTTCCTCCGATCCCTGGACTGAGCGAAGTAGACTTCTGGACAGCTCGCGAAGCCCTCGAGGTCAGTGAGCTCCCCGAGGAACTCGTCGTCCTAGGCGGTGGGGTCATCGGCATGGAGTTCGTCTCCCTCTTCGCTACGCTAGGGGTGAAGGTGACCGTCGTGGAGATGCTTCCGAAGATCCTCGGGCCTATGGACAGCGAGGTATCGGAAGAGCTACAGAAGAGCTTCGAGAAGCGAGGGGTGAAGTTCCATCTCTCTACGAAGGTGACTGCCGTAGCGCCTGGCAAGGTCATCGCGGAGCATGAAGGCGAGCACATCGAGATCCCCTTCGACAAGCTCCTCGTGAGTGTCGGTCGTCGTGCGGTCACTGAGGGACTAGGGCTAGAAGCTCTCGGTGTAGAGCTCAACCGAGGTGCTGTCGTCGTCGATGAGCATCTGCAGACCAATGTAGCAGGCCTCTACGCCGTGGGGGATGTCAACGGCACCTCCATGCTCGCCCACACCGCCGCCCGTGAGGGACAAGTCGCTGTCCACCATATCACTGGCGTGGAGGACAAGATGAGCTATCAGGCGATCCCAGGTATCGTCTATACGGATCCAGAGATCGCGGCTGTCGGGCGGACAGAGCAGGAGCTACAGGCTGCGAGTACTCCCTACGAAGTGCATCGTGTCCCCATGACGCTCTCGGGGCGCTTCATCATCGAGAACGAAGGAGGGGGAGGCTTCTGCAAGCTCCTCACCTCGCCCGATGGTGTGATCCTCGGAGCTCATCTCTTCGGCAATGGCTCGTCTGAGATCCTCGTTCCTGCTGTGATGGCCGTGGAGCATGGGATGAAGCTCGCCGAGCTCTCTCGCATCGTCTTCCCCCATCCTACGGTCTGTGAGATCATCCGCTCAGCGACGCTGAACTAGGTCTATCTCCACAGATCTTTTTCATCAGCTCGCCCCACGAAGTCCGCTTCGTGGGGCGAGCTTTATTTTCTTCGGCTAAGCAGGTCACGCACACCTCTCGTTACGCTCGGGGTAACAGTGTTGCCTCAAATGGGGCATCAGTAGTGCCTCTCCAGAGGCAACAGTAGTACCACCCGAGGGGCAACAGTAGTGCCTACTAGTTGGAATAAAAAGAACCTCCCTCAAGGCAGGCAAAAACGAAGAAAAGGGAAAGCCTCGCTCGTCTAAACCACAAGCCAAGCGGATTGATTATCTTTGTAAACTAGTATAGTTATAGATATATAGATAGCTTTGACGACGAAGATACAAGCCCCCTGCCCCTCTCCGTGCTACGTGCTCGAGGAGGAGCGCCTACGGAGTAACCTCCGCCTCATCCAGCAGGTCGCCCAGCGTGCTGGCGTGGAGATCATCCTGGCTTTCAAGGCCTATGCCCTCTGGAAGACCTTCCCGATCATCCGCGAATACATCCCTCATAGCACGGCGAGCTCCATCCACGAGGCTCGCCTGGCCTTCGAGGAGATGGGTGCGAAGGCACACACCTTCAGCCCCGCCTACACCCCCGAGGAGTTCCCCTTGATCCTGCAGTATAGCTCGCATGTGACCTTCAATTCACTCAGCCAGATCGAGCGTCTACGTCCGCAGATGCCTACCGACGGGAGCGTCTCCTTCGGTCTGCGTATCAACCCCGAGTACTCCGCCGTAGAGACCGACCTCTACAACCCCTGCGGAGCTGGCTCTCGCTTCGGCGTCACCGCCAGCGAGCTCCAGCACCTCCCCGAGGGCATCGAGGGGATCCACTTCCACGCTCTCTGTGAGGGCTCGGCCGAGGATCTCGAGGCGACCCTTCTGATCATCGAGAAGAACTTCCCCCACCTACTCGAGGAGGCCAAGTGGCTCAATATGGGTGGTGGACACTTGATGACACGCAAGGACTACGACGTGGAGCATCTCATCAAGACCCTCCAGGACTTCAAGGCTCGTCATCCTCACCTGCACCTCATCCTCGAGCCCGGCAGTGCCTTCGGCTGGCAGACGGGCTACCTCACCTCCTCCGTGGTAGACATCGTGGAGCACCATGGCATTCGCACAGCTATCGTGGATGTCTCCTTCACCTGCCACATGCCCGACTGCTTAGAGATGCCCTACCAGCCTGCCGTCCGTGGAGCCCGTAGCGTCAGCGAGTATGACGCTACGAAGCACAGCTATCGCCTCGGAGGGAACAGCTGCTTGAGCGGAGACTTCATCGGCTACTGGGAGTTCGATGAGCCACTGGAGATCGGGCAAGAGATCATCTTCGAGGATATGCTCCACTATACGACGGTCAAGACGACCATGTTCAACGGTATCCCTCACCCCAGCATTGCCCTCAAGCACCTCGATGGGTCGATAGAAGTACTTCGCACCTACGACTACGAGGACTATAAGGGACGCATGGACTAGCCTATACCCTTAGCCTATGGGACTATTTGATTTCTTCAGTAAAAAGAAGAAGGAGAGCCTAGACGAAGGGCTCTCCAAGACCAAGGAGAATGTCTTCTCCAAGATCGCTCGTGCCGTCGCTGGACGTAGCACCGTAGACGACTCCGTCCTAGATGACCTCGAGGATATCCTCATCACTAGCGACGTCGGCGTGGAGACCACGCTGAAGATCATCCGTCGTATCGAGGAGCGTGTAGCACGTGACAAGTATGTCTCCACCTCGGAGCTCACGAGCATCCTACGCAGTGAGATCGCCACCCTCCTTACGGAGAATGGCACCAGCGACGGGGAGCAGTTCTCGCTCCCTGCCGACAAGAAGCCCTACGTGATCATGGTCGTAGGAGTCAATGGCGTGGGGAAGACCACGACGATCGGTAAGCTAGCCTATCAGTTCAAGCAACAGGGCTACTCCGTGATGCTGGGAGCAGGAGACACCTTCCGAGCCGCCGCTATTGAGCAGCTCGACATCTGGGCAGAGCGCGTAGGAGTACCGATCATCAAGCAGCACATGTCCGCTGATCCCGCCTCGGTGGCCTTCGACACGCTGAGCGCAGCAGTCAAGGCTGGCTCAGACGTCGTGATCATCGACACCGCAGGTAGACTCCATAACAAGGTCGGCCTGATGAACGAGCTGACGAAGATCCGCCGAGTCATGCAGAAGGTCGTGCCCGATGCCCCCCATGAAGTACTCCTCGTACTCGATGGTAGCACGGGGCAGAATGCCTTCGAGCAAGCTAAGCAATTCACAGCAGCCACCGAGGTCAATGCCTTGGCGGTCACCAAGCTCGACGGCACCGCCAAGGGGGGTGTCGTCATCGGGATCTCTGACCAATTCCAGATCCCCGTCAAGTACATCGGTCTCGGTGAAGGCATCGAAGACCTCCAGCTCTTTAGAAAGAAAGAATTTGTAGACTCCCTATTCGGAGAATGAGAAAGAATCAAGTAGACGTCATCACCCTCGGCTGCTCAAAGAATCTGATGGATTCGGAGCAGCTCATCCGCCAGTTCCTAGCCAACGGCTATAAGGTCAAGCATAACTCCGACTCCGTGAGTGGCGAGATCGTCGTCATCAACACCTGTGGCTTCATCGGTGACGCACAGGAGGAGTCCATCAACATGATCCTCAAGATCGTCGAGGCCAAGAAAGCTCGTCGCATCGGTCAGGTCTACGTCATGGGCTGTCTCACGGAGCGCTTCATGGATGAACTGAAGCAGGAGATCCCCGAGGTAGACGGATACTATGGGAAGTTCAACTGGAAGAACCTCCTGACAGACCTGGGCAAGGCCTATCACCACGATCCCCTTGGCGGAAATAGAAGCATCACCACCCCCAAGCACTACGCCTACATGAAGATCTCGGAGGGGTGCAATCGTAGCTGCTCCTACTGCGCCATCCCTCTCATCACAGGCAAGCATCAGTCTCGCCCGATGGAGGAGCTGATCGCTGAGGCAGAGTCCCTCGTCGCTGGTGGTGTCAAGGAGATACAGCTCATAGCCCAGGATCTCACCTTCTACGGCTTAGACATCTACAAGAAGAATAGGCTCGCCGATCTTCTCGAGCGCCTATCTGATATTCGTGGGCTGGAGTGGCTCCGCCTACACTATGCCTATCCTGCCGACTTCCCGAAGGAGATCCTTCGTGTGATGCGGGAGCGGGAGAACATCTGTAACTACCTCGATATTGCCCTCCAGCACATCAGCGATCCTATGCTACGAGCTATGCGTCGCCGTGTGACTAAGGCCGAGACCTATGACCTCCTCCGCTACATGAGAGAGGAAGTCCCAGGCATCCACCTACGCACCACCCTCATGACAGGGCATCCTGGGGAGACGGAGCAAGACTTCGAGGAACTCCTTCAGTTCGTCCGAGACATTCGCTTCGACCGTATGGGTGCCTTCGTCTACTCCCATGAGACGGGGACCTATGCTCACGACGAATACCAAGATGACATCCCTCTAGCAGTGAAGCAGGAGCGCATGGATCGTCTCATGTCCACGCAGGAGGAGATCGCCCTAGAGCTGAATACAGCCAAGATCGGGAAGACCTTCAAGACCCTCATCGACCGCGAGGAGGAAGACTTCTTCGTCGGGCGTACTGAATATGATTCTCCCGAAGTAGACCAGGAGGTACTCATCTCTCGGGACAAGGCTCCTGCACTGCACATCGGGGACTTCGCCCCAGTACGTATCACTTCAGCGGACACTTTCGACCTCTACGGCGAAGTCGCTGAGCACTAACTGATGCGAGCAATGATGCTACAAGAGGAACTCTGGCACGCCCGTCTAGCCGAAGCCACCACTCTCCAGCCGGAGAACTCCATAGCGCTCTGGGGAGCCTTCTGCACCCAGATCGAGCAGCGCCTGCTCGCCGGTAGCAGTCTCTACTTCCCAGGACTTGGAGCCTGGGAGCTGGAGGAGCACCGGGAGTTCGTCGCTCGTACGGCTGACGGCAAGTATTGGCTGATCCCTCCCCGCCTGACCCTCCGTCTAGTGAGTGAGAGTGAGCGCTCTGCCCGCTCCGTGTCCATCCTACTCCTAGCAGAGATCCTCACTCAGCAGACCCTGCTCACCCCCACGCTTGTGAGAGTATGGCTAGAGCAGATCAGCACGCTGACGAGTGAGCTACTCCAGCAGGGGACGAGCATCACATGGCCTAAGCTCGGTGCCCTCTCTCCGATCACCGACTCGGAGGGGAAGTGTACCGCCTATGACTTCCTACCTCTGGAGAGCTTCCTCGGCCAGCTGAACAAGCCCTTCAGCATGTTCTCCCCCGTGGAGGTGAGCGAAGACTCTATCGGTTTAGACTTAGCTATCGAAGGGCATGCGACGCTCGAGGAGCTCTATCCGCTAGTGGCACAGCGTGTCTCCCTCGTTGCTCCTTCCGTGGAGGCTACTCCCCTACTCGAGGAGCCTTCTCTCGAAGAAACCTCCTCCCCCGAGACGCCTCGCTGGATCGAGCAAGAAGAGCTTCTCCCCACCCCTATCGCCGAGGGAAGCGAACCAGCTCAAGAGGTGCTCCAGCCCCTGACTCCAGCCCCCTTAAATACAGCGCCTGCGGAAGGCCCTCAAGAGGCACTACTGTTGCCCCAAGAGGGGCACTACTGTTGCCCCTCAAGAGGCACTACTGATGCCCCTGAAGAGGCAACAGTAGTAACCCCAGAGGAGCACCCCCGCAGGCTCTTCTGGATCATCCTCGCCGGAGGCATTCTGGTGGGGCTAGCCTTGCTCTTCCTCCTCCTAGGCCAGAGTTCAGGTGGAGAGAAGGCAGCTCGCCCACTTATCCCTCCCGTAACGGATAGCCTTCCCCCAGCATCACCAGCTCTGCAGGACTCGCTGGCTTCTTCGGACACGCTACCACAAGTCCCCCTAGACACCCTTGTCTCCTCCCCCAGCGAAGCTCCTGTAGCCGAGCCACAGCCCTCCCCCCAAGCAAACCAGGCCGAGCAGGTACGCCTCCACGCTGGAGACCGTCTCTCCCGCCTGGCACTAAAGAAATATGGGCATAAGGCCTTCTGGGTATATATCTATCAGGAGAACCGAGGCAAGCTCAACGACCCCGACAATATCCCCGTCGGGATAACGATCACCCTCCCACCAGCTAGCAAGTATCAGATCAATGCACAGGATACGAACTCGGTGAACAAGGCGTTGTTACTACAGCGCTCCCTACTTAAGTAGCGCTCACCCTCTCACGCTAGTAATCCTATCACAAGCATCATCTCAAGGAAACACCATACAATGGAATCTGTAGACATCCGCACCCTCACCGCTGAGATCCTCCGCCGAGGACATCTCATCGAAGACCTCCGCCGAGGTATGAAGCAGGCTATCGTCGGACAGGAGCACCTCATCGACTCACTCCTGATCGGCCTACTATCGGGAGGTCATATCCTCCTAGAGGGCCTCCCTGGGCTCGCCAAGACGCTTGCCATCAAGACACTCTCCCAGCTCGTCCAAGCCGAGTACAAGCGCATCCAGTTCACTCCCGACCTGCTCCCAGCAGACGTCATCGGGACATTAATGTATAGCCAGAAGCAGGAAGACTTCTCCGTGAAGAAGGGGCCTATCTTCTCGAACTTCATCCTAGCCGATGAAATCAACCGTGCCCCAGCGAAGGTGCAGAGTGCCCTCCTAGAGGCTATGCAGGAGCGTCAGGTCACGATCGGCGATGAGACCTTCCGCCTGCCCAACCCCTTCCTCGTCATGGCGACACAGAATCCCATCGAGCAGGAGGGGACTTACCCCCTTCCCGAAGCACAGGTAGACCGCTTCATGCTCAAGGTGCTCATCTCCTACCCCAAGCGTGAGGAAGAGGCACTGATCATCCGTCAGCAGATCTGCCCCGAGCCCGTGAAGATCGCTCCCGTCATCAGCATCGACGACCTCTTGGAGCTTCGTGAGCTGGCTGGCAAGGTGTATATCGACGAGAAGATCGAGCGCTACATCGTGGATATCGTCTTCGCTACCCGCTACCCCGAGCAATACGGGCTAGAGGACTATAAGACATTCTTCACCTTCGGTGCTTCTCCTCGTGCCTCGATCAACCTTGCCCTAGCTGCCCGCTCCTATGCCTTCCTCCAGGGTCGTGGCTATGTCCTGCCCGAGGATGTACGAGCGATCTGCTACGATGTCCTGCGTCACCGCATCGGCCTCTCCTACGAAGCTGAAGCCAGCGAGATGACAGCAGACGACCTCATCAAGGAGATCCTCAACCGCGTCGAGGTGCCTTAGCCTCTGCTAAGCCCAGCTATCATCCCCTTAGCATCCCATGCCATCCATGAGACCTAAGCAACAGCCCATAGACTTGCTCCGCAAGGTACGCCGTATCGAGATCAAGGCTCGAGGTCTCTCCGAGCAGGTCTTCGCAGGGCAGTACCACTCGGCCTTCCGTGGCCGAGGGATGGCCTTCAGCGAAGTACGTAACTACCAGGTCGGGGACGATGTGCGTGACCTCGACTGGAACGTCACCGCTCGCTATGCCCATCCCTTTGTCAAGGTCTTTGAGGAAGAGCGGGAGCTGACCGTCATGCTCCTCGTCGATATGAGTGGGAGCTCGGACTTCGGCACCCGTGGACAGACGAAGCGAGAACTCAATGCAGAGATAGCAGCCACACTGGCCTGCTCAGCGAGCCAAAACAATGACAAGGTCGGTGCGATCCTCTTCACAGACCGTGTAGAGCGCTTCATCCCTCCTCGTAGCGGGAGAAAGCACATCCTCTATCTCCTGCGTGAGCTACTCTCCTTCGAGCCACAGAGCCGACATACCGACCTAAGTGTCCCACTGACTTACCTAAGTAAGGTCATCAAGCGTCGGAGCACCGCCTTCCTCATCTCCGACTTCTACCAGTGGGACGTAGACTATAGCCTGCCTCTATCACTCTCGGCACGACGGCACGACCTCATCGCTATCCGCACCTTTGATGAAGGAGCACGAACTCTTCCCTCATTAGGGCTAGCCCACTTCCTCGATGCAGAGACTGGGGAAGAGCGCTGGGTAGACACCTCTTCCCTCCGTGTAGCACGTGCCTGGGCAGAGCAAGTCGCCGAGCAGGAGGCTCGCTTCCACAACTCTTGTCTCCGAGCTGGCGTCGATCATATCGCCGTCGCTACCAACGAAGATTATGTACCCGCCCTGAGCAAGCTCTTCGGGCGTAGACCATAAAGCATCACGATGTCCCATACTGCTTCGTATCGCTCTCGCTTTCTTCTTCTTCCATTACTGCTACTCCTCTTCACCGAGCTAGCTTGGAGCCAACGTGTCTCTATACAGACTCGCCTTGATCGCTCCGAGATACGCATCGGAGAGCAAGCGGCTGTGGAAATGACGATCCGCACCGATGACTTGGCTCGCACACGCTTTCACCTCGTAGAGGACTCCACGGGTGTCGAACGCTTCCGAGTACTTGCCTTCGGAGCTACAGACACCGTAGACCTAGGCGGAGGGCTCAAGGAGATCCAGGCAAAGATGATCGTCACGTCCTTTGACTCGACGCTCATCACCCTCCCTCCTATCCTCGTAGAGACCCCTTCTGGAAGAGCCCTATCCAAGCCTTTAGCACTCAATGTCATCTCTCCACAGGTAGACATGAGCCATCCAGAGAGGTTTGAGCCCATCATAGCTCCTTGGGAAGTGCACCTCACTCTAGCGGATATTCTGGAGATGCTCGCTCGCTTCCTATTCATCTTCCCTGTAGGGCTCATCTTGCTCGCTCTGGGGATCCTCTATCATCGCTGGCGTAGACGCAGGGCAGACCAGCCTATCCCCAACGAGCCTCTACGAGAGAAGACCCTCCTAGAGATCTTTACCGAGCACCTTGCTGAGCTCGAAAGCTACCCTCTGCACAGCCAGGGTGATTTCAAGGTCTACTATACGAAGCTGATCGAGGAGCTCCGCCTCTTCTTTGGCTCACTCTACGGTATCGAGACCAGTGAGAAGACCAGCGAAGAGCTACTCCATGCCCTAGCAGAGCAGGGAGTAGACCACCCGAGCCTAGATAAGACCGCTGGGATCCTCCAGCTAGCCGACGTGGTGAAGTTCGCTAAGAGTCTCCCCTCCCAAGATGAAGCGGAATCCCATCGACAGACAGCACTTGAGCTGGCTAGACATGAATATGAGCACCACCAAGCACAGCTGCCCCAAAGCACTGAGACAGGAAAGGAGGTGGTCGCATGACATTCCTTCATCCGCAGCTTCTCTGGCTACTGTTACTTCTTCCAGCCTTACTCTCTATCTACATCGTTTGGCGCAGGAAGCAGCAGTCGACGCTTCGACTCCCCTCCCTCCGCTTCATTGACCAGCTTGGTGGAGGATGGCGTACGAAGGCTAGGCATAGCCTGATCGCTCTTCGTCTCGGAGCACTTGCCCTCGTGATCATTGCCCTAGCTCGCCCACAGAGTACGACTAGCTGGACTGAGGATCAGGTCGAGGGGATCGACATCATGCTCGCCATGGATATCTCGACAAGTATGCTCGCCATGGACTTCCAGCCCAACCGCATTGAAGCGGCCAAGGAAGTCGCGATGCACTTCATCGCTAACCGCCCCAATGACAACATCGGGCTCGTGGCCTTCGCTGGGGAGAGCTTCACAGCCTGCCCACTGACTCAGGATCATACCTCCCTAATCAACCGCCTCCAGCAGCTCACGCCTGGCATCATCGAGGATCAGACAGCTATCGGGACAGGCCTAGCTACAGCCGTCGGTCGTCTCAAGGACAGCAAGACCAAGAGCAAGGTCATCATCCTGCTCACTGATGGCGTAAATAATGCGGGGAGCATATCGCCGAAGATGGCAGCTGAACTAGCTCACACATTCGACATCGCCATCTATACCATCGGCGTGGGTACTGATGTCGGAGAAGCTCCTTATCCCATCCCCACTCCCTTAGGGACTATCGTACGCAATATGCCTGTAGAGCTCGATGAACCGACGATGCAGCTCATCGCAGATGTCTCGGGAGGAAGCTACTTCCGAGCGACAGACAATAAGTCTCTCAATAAGATCTACCAGCATATCGATGAGCTAGAGAAGACCAAGCTCACGACCCGAAACTACCAGCACCGCTACGAGGAATATGCACTCTTTGCCCTCCTAGCTCTGCTTCTCCTGCTGCTAGAGTTTACCCTCCGCACGACCCTCCTGCGTACTAATCCGTAAGCTGACGACGATGCAGTTCTATTCTCCCAATTATCTCTATGGGCTTCTCCTCTTGATTCCACTGCTAGCTCTATCTCTCTGGAGCTATTGGCAGAGGAGACGTCTTCTACAGCGCTTCGCAGACAAAGACCTCGGACAAGCTCTCACTCCCTTGGCATCAGGTAAGAAGTACCTATTGAGAGACCTATTCCTGCTCCTAGCTGGAGCCTGCGTCCTCATCGCTCTAGCTCGACCACAGCTACCCAGCACGACGGGACGAGAGGAAGAGAGTAAGGGCATCGAGGCGATGATCTGCCTAGACATCTCGAATTCGATGCTGTGTGGGGATATTGCTCCTAATCGACTCTCCTTCGCCAAGCGAACGATCACTGGTCTACTTGATCAGATGAAGACCGACCGAGTAGGCTTGATCATCTTTGCAGGGAGTGCATATGTTCAGCTCCCGATCACATCTGATCTAAGTACTGCGCGAGAGTTCCTCTCTGACATCACCCCCAGTATGATCTCCGACCAAGGGACAGCTATCGCCCAAGCGATCCAGCTGGCTCGTCAATCATTCTCAGACCGTACTGACCTAGGGAAGGCCATCATCGTCCTTACCGATGGGGAAGACTTCGAAGAGGGATCCGAAGAGGCAGCTAAGGAAGCAGCTAAGGCCGGTATACGTATCGAGGTCATCGGTATTGGCTCCGAGCAAGGAGGTCCTATCTCGATAGATGGTAGTCAGCTAACAGATGAGACGGGGAATATGGTCGTCACACGCCTTAATCCCGAGAAGTGCCAGCGCATCGCTGAGGCTGGAGGTGGCGCCTTCGTGTCCTCAACCTCCCAGGCTACTATCCTCAAGGAGATCGCTTCTCAGCTGGACGAACTCCCTCGTGCTTCGCTGACTCGCTCCCGAGATAGCCAAGCGAGAGAGCTCTTCGCTCCATGGCTCGTCGGGGCACTCCTCTTGCTCATCCTAGAGTTCTTCATCATGGGACGAAAGAATAAGTTCCTCATGCGCCATAATATTTTCAAGAGCAAGGTCCCTCTCGCTCTTGCTCTCCTCCTAGCTGGCTCATGGAGTCTCCATGCTCAGGGGACGAAGAGCACCCTTCGGCAGGCCCGTAAGCTCTACCTTCAGAAGGACTACACCCAAGCTGCCAAGGAGTATCATCGTGCCCTGCTACGAGATAGCCTCTCGGGAGCAGCACGCTTCGGGCTCGCAGGTACAGCCTACGAAGCTGGTCGCTTCGACGAAGCGAAGGGATCCCTTGATCGAGCTCTCCAAGATCCTCGACTGACACCTCGTGAGCAAGCCGATGTCCTGCATAACCTCGGCAATGTAGCGATGAAGAAGAAGGACTACGCTAGTGCCGTAGAGTCCTACCAAGAGGCTCTCATCCGGAACCCTGAGAACGAAGGGACACGCTACAACCTCGCCCTTGCACAGAAGCTACTGCAGAAACAACAGCAACAGCAGCAACAAGACAAACAGCAAAACAAGGATAATCAAGGAGGGAATAAGCAACAGCCTCCTCAAGATCAGCCTCAGCAGAAGCCTGATCAAAAGCCTCAAGAGGAGAAGAAGAAAGATCAGCCCTCCCAACCTCAAGAGCAGCGTCAAGGACAGCTCACGAAGGAGCAGGCTGAGCAACTCCTCCGATCCTTCCGCTCTGACGATGAGAAGACCAGACAAAAGGTCGAGCAAAAGCAACGTCAAGAGCAACAATCTAACCACAAGAATAAGAAGCGATGGTAAAGCTCCTCCGTCCCGTCCTCCTGCTCTTCCTCCTCTTCAGCTATAGCACCTCTTTCGCTCAGCGCATCCAGGTCGACATCCCCTCACTCGCTGAGGTAGGAGAGCCCTTCTCCGTTAGTTATGTCTACCGAGGTGCTGGGAATCTAGAGCAGGTGCAAGAGCCGAAGCATGCTGGACTAAGGCTGATCTATGGCCCTGCACGAGACCAATCCTCCCAGATGACCATCATCAACGGGAAGACAAGCTCATCCTCCTCGGTCACGATCACCTATACCTTCCTCGCAGAGAAGACGGGTACGTATGTCATAGCACCTACGGTCGCTACGGTGGACGGCAAGCAAACGACTATCCCTGGAGGGCGTGTCCAGGTTGCACCCGCTACGAATAGTCAGGGTCAGGGGGGCAACTCCGCACATACTCGTGGTGCTGGCGCTCCTCCTCAGTTCCACTACGTCACCCTCCCCAGCGCACGTAGCGTCTACGAACAGCAAGCCTTGCCGGTGCGGTTCCGCTTCTATGCGTCTAGTAACTTTGACCTAAAAGCCCTAGACCCTCCCCAATTAGACGGATTCGTCTCTGAAGAAGTCCCCGATGGTGGGAAGAAGCAGCTATTTATCGATAAGTATCAGGGCAGAGACTACCGTGCCGTCGACCTACAAACCCTCGTTCTCTTCCCCCAGCGTAGTGGTACGCTGACGATTACACCGGCCAAGGTCTCTGTACTCGTCCCCGAGATGAATCAGTTACGTGGGGATGACATCGATGCACTCTTTGGGTTTACCCCTTCTGTCGAGCAGGTCTTCGCCTCTCCCAGCACAAGTATCACCGTACGACCTCTGCCCAGCGAGGGGAAGCCAGCTGACTTCTCCGGGGCGGTTGGTTCCTTCTCTCTCCAAGCACAGCTACTCACCAAGACTCCTCGCACAAACGAGTCCGTCACCATACGTCTCACTCTGCAGGGGGCAGGTAACCTCAAGACAGCTATTAGCCCTAAGGTTTCCTTCCCAGAGACCTTCGAAGTCTACGATCCGAAGGAGACCTACGAGAGCACCGTCACTGCCTCCAACGTACAGGGGAAGAAGGTCATCGAATACTTCGCTATCCCTCAGCACACGGGTAGCGTGACGATCCCCCCGATTACCTTCTCCTACTTCGACCCTCAGCAGGGGCGCTACATCACCTTACGCTCGCAGTCCTTCTCCTTTCAGGTAGCGCAAGGCAAGGCAATCTCTCGTGATGAGCATAAGAGTCTCCGCAGTGCCGAGGAGCGGATGAAGACCCTCCAGCCAGAGGACGAACGCACTTACCCCAGCGGATGGACGGTGGCAGGGAGCTGGAGCTACCTCCTCCTCTTCCCCTTGCTCCTGCTCGGAGCCCTCGGCATCTACCTCTATTATGTGCGTGAGCTTCGTCTCAGGGCAGACACTCTAGGCTATCAGGCGAGCAAGGCATCGAAGGTCGTGACACGACGACTACGTACGGCGAAGCAACACCTTGACCGAGGTGACCGAGATGCTCTCTATGAAGAGCTCCTACGTGCACTTTGGGGTTACCTAGGGGATAAGCTCCGTCTACCGACGGCCGAGCTTAGTCGAAGCTCCGTAAGCGAACATCTCCGAAACAAGGGCATCCCCGACGAGGACATCACGCTCCTGACCGAGGTCGTCGATGAGGTCGAGTTCGCTCGCTATGCTCCTGCCCACGAGGGAGACCTACAGCTCCACTACGATCGAGTCGCCGAAGTCATCTCGCGCATCGATAGGCACCGTCTCTAACCCCTGACTAAGCATCCAGACATCCATGCGTCGCTTATCGCTCTTCCTTATCGCCCTCTGTGGGCTGATTACCCTCCTCGGGGCAACACCACGACCTTCGGCCGAGGCCGATAGTCTCTTCCTCCAGAAAGACTATGTCGGCGCCACCAAGGCCTACGAAGCCTTGATCCAAGCCGAGGGTAGCACAGTCTCTCGGCTCTTCAACCTCGGCAATAGCTACTACCAGCAGGGACAGCTCGGACAAGCTATGCTAGCCTATGAGCGGGCACAGCTCCTAGATCCTCGGGATCAAGGGCTACGGGAGGTACGCTCCTTCCTCGCTCGCAAGACGGTAGACAAGCTCCCCGCCCCTGATGGATGGCTTCGTCAGCTAGGAGATAGCCTAGCCTATGCCCTCCCCCTATCCGCCTGGCTGATCCTATGCCCTCTCCTTTTCATCGGGTCGCTGGTCGGCTGGGTGATCTTTGCGCTCAGTGAGACCCCGCGTCTACGACGTCTCTCCTTCTACCCTGCAGTCGTGACTCTCGGGCTCAGCCTACTCGCTGGGGCACTCATCGCCCACTGGCTCTCGGCGCCTAAGATCGCAAGTGAGCGGGCTGTCATTGTCCTCCCCGAAGTCTCGCTCTATGCGGAGCCAAATACCGAGTCTACCCTCGTGACCAAGCTCCATGAGGGGGCCCGTCTCCAGCTACTGGGGAAGAAGACGGGAGGCTTTGTTCAGGTCGAGCTCGCCGATGGTCGCCGAGCCTGGATAGCTGAGCGCACTCTAGAGACGATCGCTCCCCTCCCCAGCCCTGCTTCCTCACGCCACTAAGCTATGACTCCTCCCTTCCTCCCTGGGGAGATCGCTCTCCTGAAGGCTATCAATGGCGCCCATAGCCCCTACTGGGATGCGGTCATGTACCTCATATCGAATGTAGGAGCCTGGGCCTATCCCGCACTCGCCCTACTCGTCTTCCTCTTCTGGAAGCGACCTAAGCAGGAGGCTCTCCTGATTCTTCTGATGATCGGGCTGTGCATCGCTATCGGCGATAGTCTAAGTTCGTGGCTTGCGAAGCCTTTCTTTGCCCGCTTTCGTCCTACCCATACCCCCGGCTTGGCGGAGCAACTTCATCAAGTCTTCGGCTATCGGGGGGCGTACTACGGCTTTTTCTCGGGTCATTCAGCGAACTATACCGCTGTGGCGACATTCCTCTGTCTCATCTTCCGTGATCGTCGCTTCACGGGGATCATAGCCTTACTCGTGGGATGGGTCGTCTATAGCCGGATGTACCTAGGCGCTCACTTCCTCTCGGACTGCCTTGTCGGGATCTTAGTCGGCCTTAGCGTGGGCTATGCCGTCTATCAGATCTACCTACGCCTACGCCTTCGCCTACTAAACCAAGGTCATCGCCCGCCTGAAGCAGTCTTCCACAGCGGCATAGGTTACTTTAGCTACGCCCTATGGTTCACGATCCCGATCGTACTGATGATGGCTCTCCAGGTCGAGCGTATCGTCCGTATGGTCACAAGTTAATCCTCCCCCTCAGAGCTCATAGGCGTCTATAAACAGAAGGCTCGAACAATCCATCGGAATAGTTCGAGCCTTCTCTTCTAGGCGTCTATCTTTGCGCTATAAAAGCTATATCTCCACTCTCGGAGAGGTATAGCTTTCTCACAGAAGACCTATACCTTTTGGCCCCGAAGGACTGATACTCGGAGACAGTCCAGTAGGTCTTGATCCTCACAGACATACAGATAGAGTAACAAATTAGCTATATCTTTGCAAAAATTATCATCCGCAATCCCAGTTATTTACAATGTTACATTCTAAGGTGCTCCTTGGTCTTTTAGCCTTCTTAGGGCTAAGTACTTCCCTGAAGGCACAGGACTATGCCCTCAGCACCAATGTCCCTTCCCTACTTCTGGGGAATATCAATATCGAGCCATCGATGCGGCTCTCCTCCAACCTTTCTCTACAGTTGGGGATCTCTGCCCGTCCCAAAAGTTTTGATTTGCCTGCTCCTACAGGATTGATTCATTGGATCTATAACGGACATCACACCGGCTTTAATAATCGCATGAGCTGGGGTACGGTGAAGCACGTCGAGCATTTCTCGTTCGCACCCTCCCTCCGTCTCTGGCATAAGGGAGTCTATAATCGTGGTATGTTCCTCGGTATTCATGGTCTAGGTATGGTCTATCGCTACGGATCAGATAGCAAGGACTTCAATTACTCCCAGGGTCTACTCGTCGGAGGTGGGCTGTCCCTGGGCTATTCCCATGAGCTTGCCCCACATTGGAACCTCGAAGCCGAAGGAGGGATCTCTGGCGCTTGGACGAAGTATGACCTACACGGTCAGGATGGCGCTCTTAAGCAAGCAGACAAGAGTCGTCTACTTGTCCTACCCTCTCGCTTAGCTCTCCGACTCGTCTATGTCTTCTAGTATTCGCCACGCCATGACCTATCCCAATATACGCTATATCCAGACGCTCGGCGCCCTTGCGCTCGTGCTACTCCTAGGGTCCTGCGCCCAGCCACTTACCAAGAAGCTCTTCTTCACCTCAGCTCGCCCCCACGCCTACCTCCCTACCGATAAGGAAGAGCAAGCTGGACGAGCAGGGACACTCTCCGAAATCGTCACTTACACCCAGCGTACCGACACCATCAAGAGCGCTAAGAAGCAGGAAGAAGCCAAGCCCAAGAACGATGGCATGAAGACAATCGCCATGGAAGAAGTCGTCGTCCGTGGTGAACGCCCTAAGGTGCGTATCTCGACCCTCCGTAAAGGGAAGATCAACCTCACCTTCCTCGTCACGGTACCGAAGAACTACCTTGACAGTCACTACCAGGTCATCCTCTCTCCCGAGCTAACGACAGGCGACACGACACTTTTCCTTCCCCCAGTAGTCCTCAAGGGTCAAGAGTTCAAGAAGGTACAGGATCAGCAACAAAAGCGCATGACGAAGTTCGAAGAAAGCATCGTCGAGACATCGAAGTATGATAGTGCCTTCTTCAACAACAAGCGTCATCGTCGCTTTATGAATGGCCTACAGAACGTATACTACCGTGCCTACAAGCGCCAGCTCTCTCTTCAGCTTGCCTACGAGCGTTGGCTCCGTATCACCGAGCAACGCTACTGGGAGCACAACGCCAAGCATACAGGCCTCTACGACAGTCGTTATCACGAGAAAGCTCTACAGATGCTTCGTCATGCCTACCGCGAAGAGCTACAAGGGAAAGACAGCGTAGGGCAGCGTGAGGGCTTCGATATGCTCTATACCCCAGAGCGTCGAGCAGCTTACCTAGCCAAGCGTGAGCTAAAGATCGACTCGACCAATATCCCAAAGAAGTTCAAGGAACTCTTCTTCCGTGGCTGGACGATGGACTCGCTACGTAACCATTCGCTCTCGGAGAAGGACTCCCTAGAAGTAGCGAAGCACACCTACGACTTCAAGGCTATCGCACGCAATGAAAGCCGTCGTGAGCACCTCAAGGGCTACGAGCGTCACATCATTCACTTCCCCGTGATCGCCGATGCACAGCACGAGGCGGACATCACCCCAGGGCAAGACTTCGCCTACCTCTATAGCCGCGATATTGAGGTCACCCCGCAGATGAAGAAGCGCATGAAGCTCATCGTCGATGCCCGTGTCACGGCTACCGACCGAAGCACCTGGATGCAGCGTGGGATCGACACCCTCTCCTTCATCATCTCTGGGATCAATGACCTCGTGGATGATCGACTCATCGACCGACTCAACGAGAAGCCCGAAGCCGCTGCAGAGTACAAGCTAGGTCTAGAGCGTCTAGCAGCACGTGACTACCGTGGAGCCCTCGAGTACCTGCGTAAGTACCCCGACTACAACGGCGCACTAGCCCTAGCAGGGATGGACGAGGATGAGCGAGCTATCGCTGTGCTCAACCAGCTTCACACCAACGGCAAGGTCGAGTACCTCAAGGCCTACTGCTACACTCGACTCAAGCGCTATGACGAAGCTCGCAAGGCGCTCCTTGCAGCGGTGAAGCTCCAGAGCTTCCTAGTCTATAAGGCGGAGACAGAATCAGTCTTTGCTCCCCTCTTTGAGGACAAGACCTTCCTCCAGAACCTCAAGAATCAGGCCGAAGAGCTCGACGAATAGTAGTCTGCATCGCCTGAAAATGAGAAGCCCCGCAAGCAACCGACGTTGCCTGCGGGGCTTCTTTGTTGTTACTAGGATCAGCCTAAGAGACTAGATCCCGAGATGACCATCCCCACTTGAGGCACCACCCGAATGTCCTCCCTGAGAAGAGCCCTCTGAGCCAGGCTTTCCTTGAGGAGAGGCTCCGCCAGCGGACTTCTTCTTGCCCGCTGGGTCTGCAGGGAGGATTTCCAGCCCGACAGCACGGGCAGCTAGACGCATGGACTTCTTCGGATAGAAGCGTACATGAGGCACACGGAGCGTTTGGGCAGAGACTTGCTTGGCCTCCGTCTGATACCTCCCCGTAGATACGATCTTGAAGGTACCTAGCTCACGCAGGTCTACTGCACGTCCCGTACGGATCTCCTCCTCGATGATCATGCTCAGGGCGAGGATGGCTGCACGCACATCCGAGCGAGAGAGCGAGGTCATACGCTCGATACGCTCCTCGACAGCATCTGCGCTCAAGCGAGCGTGTGACACCTGACGAGCGACATACATCGTCTTCCCCTGATGCTTGCCGATCTTAAGAACGGACTTCTTGACTTCAAACTGAATCATAATACAATAGAGATAAAAGGATAAATAATAAAGGGTGACTATCGAAAGGGATAGCCTCGAAGAGCTTGTCCCTCTGACAGGAGCAAAGGTAGAATGAGCTGACCTTGACTTCGGCAGAAAGTGTCCATAACTGACCAAAACGGTCAATAAGCCTCCAAAATCACCGCTAACACCATCCCATTTCCCTCAGAGACCTCCTTCCAGCCCCTCTGCGCCCACCTTACCGAAGTAGTCACACTCTCCCTCTTTTCATCCAGTCATTCCATCCCTCATCTGCCAGCTCTAGCCCTAGGGGGCAACAGTACTAACTCCTAAGAGGCATCAGTAGTGCCTCTCTCGGGGCAACAGTAGTGCCACCTGAGAGGCACTACTGTTGCCTACTAGTTGGATCCCGAGGTGAAGGCTAATTTCCACCCTTTCTTCCTATCCTGCTTCCTCGGGGAGAGCGATCCACCCTCCACACGACTTTCTCTCTCCTAAAATCCATGATCAGAGCTCTTCCCTAGCGACCTAAAGCGATCTCCTCCGAGCTAAGATCCGCTGGGTAAGCCACTCGGTCTAAGACAATGTCTCCTCACTTGCCTATGTGCGTATTTTTTACTTACTTTGCAAACCGATTGTAGGCTCCTCCGCTACCCTATGGATGACCTTACCATCGCCCAAGCGTTAGAAATAACAAACTAAAATATACGAGTAATGTCTAAGATTTGTCAGATTACAGGCAAGAAAGCCATGGTCGGCAACAACGTCTCGCACTCTAACCGCAAGACGAAGCGCCGCTTCGATGTGAACCTGTTTACGAAGAAGTTCTTCTGGCCTGAGGCAGACTGCTGGATCATCCTCAAGGTATCCGCAGCAGGCCTCCGCCTCATCAACAAGGTAGGCCTTGACGCCGCTGTCCGTCAGGCAGCAGAGAAGGGCTATCTAAGTGAAATCAAAGTCAAGTAGTAGCGAAAGAGATCATGGCAAAGAAAGCTAAAGGAAACAGAGTACAGGTCATCCTCGAATGTACCGAGCACAAGGATAGTGGTATGCCCGGGACCTCCCGCTACATCACTACCAAGAACAGAAAGAACACGACCGAGCGTCTTGAGCTGAAGAAGTACAATCCTATCCTCAAGCGCATGACTATTCATAAGGAAATCAAGTAACCAGAGGAGACAAGACAATGGCAAAGAAAGCAGTCGCAACATTCAAGAAGTCAGACGGTCGTACCTACTCTAAGGTCATCAAGATGGTGAAGTCACCCAAGACGGGTGCTTACACCTTCCAGGAAGAGATGGTACCTAACGAAGCTGTCAAGGAGTTCTTCTCTTAAACGAGACTAGATCCTCCTCGATACGTCTCTCCCGAGACGATCGTATCCCCTCCACGTCTAGCCTATAGACGTAACCCTTAACGAAGAGGCTGCCCACTCACCCAGAGCGTGAGGGCAGCCTCTTCGCTGTAGCAGTGACGCTACCCCATGCCACCGGGAGATCAGGTGGTTCACCGATAATACCGACATCCCTCCCTATGGAGTCCCCCACCTCCCAGCATACTGAGCGCACCGAGCGCCTAGCCCACGAGCGTATCCCTAGCCTCCTCTGGCACTACGGGATCCCCGCCGTCGTCGGCACCATGGTCAATGCCCTCTACAGTGTCGTAGACCGCATCTTCATCGGCCAAGGTGTCAGCGAATTCGCTATCACTGGTCTCGCCTTGACCTTCCCCATCCTGATCTTCATCCAAGCCTTCGGCATGCTCATCGGCGTCGGGGCTTCATCTCGTGTGTCCATCCTCCTCGGGGAGGGGAAGCACGACGATGCCGAGCGCATCCTAGGGAATGCCCTCCTACTGACGATCGTCACCCAGGTGATGACCTTAGTCCCCGTGATGATCTGGCTCGATGATATCCTCCGGGCTCTAGGAGCTAATGACCGCACGCTCCCCTTCGCCTATGACTACCTGAAGATCATGATCCCAGGGAATATCTTCTCGACGCTCTGCTTCAGCTTCAATGCGATCATGCGTGCCTCGGGCTATCCCTACAAGGCGATGATCACGATGCTCATCGGAGCGGGGCTCAACACCCTCCTCGACGCTCTCTTCATCTACGGCTTCGGCTGGGGTATCGAGGGTGCTGCCTGGGCGACGGTGATAGCGATGGCTGTCTCTGCAGCCTTCGTCATGCAGCACTTCCTCAGTAGCAAGAGCGAGGTGCAGTTCCGCAAGCGTAACATGCGCTTCTCTTCAGAGCAGATCCTAGCGATCCTCTCGATCGGGATGTCTCCCTTCTTCCTCCAGCTCCTCAGTAGCGGGATAGCCTTCTTGATCAACAAGACGCTAGCCGACTACGCAGAATCCCCACTCATGGCAGACCGAGCTATCGGAGCCTATGGGATCATCAATAGTGCGGCCCTGGTCGGCTTCATGTTCATGCTTGGTATTGCCCAAGGGATGCAGCCCATCATCGGCTTCAACTATGGTGCACGTGCTCTCGACCGCGTACGTCAGACCTTCAAGATCTGCTCGTGGACGAACCTCTCTATCGGTGCCTTCGTCACCCTTGTAGCGGTCATTGCCCCGAGCTTCATCGCTTCGCTCTTCACGAGTTCGCCGGAGATGATCGAGGCCTCTGCCCGTGCGCTCCGTCTGTGCCTCTATGGCTTTGCCTTCGTCGGCTTTCAGGTCACGGCGACCCAGTTCTTCCAGAGTATTGGCTTCGGGGGCAAGGCTCTCCTACTGAGTCTCTCGCGTCAGGTACTCTTCCTCCTACCAGCGCTCTTCCTCTTCCCTCTCTGCTGGGGAGAGATCGGGGTATGGATCGCTCTCCCCTTCTCGGACATCGCTGCAGGGATACTGGGGATGCTCCTGATGTACTACCAGTTTAAGAAGTTCGACCAGCAGTTCTCAAGCGAAGGACTCTAAGGCACCCTTCTCCGTCACTCACTAAGACGATCACCGTCCTACCCGATCATGGTTTACCTCTATTCTGTCCTCTGCTGTCTCTTCCTCTTCCCCTATCTTGGTTGGCAAGGGGGGAAGGTGTTAGGCTCTCGGGGACGTAAGCTCCTGTGGGGAGGCCTCTCCTTCATCTTCGTGCTCTATGCGGTAGCCTTCCTAACGCATAGACATATTCAGACAGACTGGATGAGCCACATCATGAACGGGAGCATCTACATCTTCTTCTCGACGATGTATGCTGCGGGGATCGTCCTCCTGCTGCAGGGACTCTGCCTGCTAGACAAGCGCACGGAGCTACGCTGGTATGCAGATGCCTCTCCGATGAAGCGCCGTCGCTTACAGCTAGCAAGTATCGCCTTGACGCTCCTGGTCTTCTTCGGGACCATGCTCATCGGACACTGGAGTGTACGCTATCCGCAGGTGATCCACCAAGACCTCTACCTCCACCGACTCACCAAGACGGGAGAGAAGCCCCAGAAGCGCCTACGCCTCGTCTTCTTCTCCGATCTACATATCGGGGAGGCGATGACGCCTGACTACGTCCAGCGAGCCGTCGATCTCATCCAAGCCCAGCATCCCGATCTCATCCTCTGCGGAGGAGACTATATCGACCACCGCTACGTCTATGCCTACGAGCCTCGGGTGATCAAGATCATGCAGCGACTGAAAGCTCCTCTAGGGGTCTACTTCGTCCCTGGGAACCACGAGTACCGCGATGATCTCGACAAGAGCCTTGCTTATCCTGCACAGATCGGTGCGACCCTCCTCCGAGACAGCATCGTCTACCCAGGGGATAGTCTCCTAGCACTCATCGGTCGTGATGATTGGGTCAATGGTGACCGCAAGCCTTTCACTGAGATCACCTCAGAGGTGCAAGCAGGCGGTCGTCCAGCGATTCTCTTCGAGCACACCCCTATCTCTATCGACAGCCTAGCGTCCTCGTCTGTGGATCTCATGCTCTGCGGACACACCCATGGTGGACAGCTCTGGCCTGGGATGCTACTGACCTGGTGGAAGTATGGGCTCTCCTCGGGTACTCGCATGTACGGAGAGAAGGAGGTCTGTGTCTCGGCAGGCATTGGATCTGCAGGCGCCACCTACCGCTTCGGCACTCGGAGCGAGATCCGCGTCTTCGATCTCTACTGGTAGGAGCCTTGAGGGAGGGAGGCTTATCTTCGCCCTCATCAGACCTCTTCACCTCCCTCGCTTCTTAGCTAATCATCACGACAGGGGTAACAGGATTACCTCTTCAGGGGCAACAGTAGTGTCTCTCGATAGGCAACAGTAGTGCCCCTTGAGAGGCACTACTGTTGCCTACTAGTTGGAATTCACTTCCTCCTCCGAGGGGCGCTCTTCGATCCCCTCAAGCTCTACCTTTGCTCCCCATGTCGGCTCACCTAGCCGAAGGAGCTAACTATTTCCGTAACTTCGTAGACAGATACATTTAGACGACGAACTATGAGCATAGACAAGGACTGGGGTGCATCCCCCCTCCTAGCCTCCCGCAAGATCAAGGCTGGTACACGCTACTACTACATAGATGCCAAACTCGATAGCAAGGGAAACAAGTACCTAGTACTCTCCGAGACCAAACTCAAGGAGAGCGAGGGCAAGCTAGAGCGTCACCGCATCTTCATCTATGAGGAAGACTTCGCTAAGGTTATGCAAGCCCTCTTAGAGACGATCCAGGAGGTCTCTGACCTACCTACTGCCACACCAGGCACCACTCAGGAGGAGCATCAAGAGGAACTACCCGAGACGGAAGACCTCCGCCTCGAAGCCATCGACCTCGACTGGGGTGAAGACGAAGAAGCATGAGCCGACTAATCAATCCCTCGCTTCGAGGTCTCTATACCCTCGCTTCGCTCCTCTGGATCATCGCTGGAGCTAACATCCTCCGCATTGGTCTCGACGCTTGGCGTAGCACAGGCCTCTCCCTCTGGGTCGTCCTTTGGCTCGTCACCAGCCTAGGCTTCTTCTCGGGCTTCATCTTCCCACGTGTCGTCAAGAAGAACCTCGCCTTCATCCATCATATCCCAGCCGAGAAGCTCCGCTGGTGGCACTGCTTTAGCCCCTCCTCTTGGCTCATCATGGCTGTGATGATCGCTCTAGGGATGACCCTCAGGCTCTTTCACCTCGTCCCCGAGAGCTTCATCGCAGGCTTCTACACCGGACTAGGAGCTTCGCTCATCCAAGCTACCCTCCCCTACCTCCAGCATCTATACAAGCCTAAGGGATGACCGATCACGCTGTATTCACCGACCGAACAGCAGCCTATTATACACTAGGCTGCAAGCTGAACTTCGCTGAGACGACGACCATTGGTCGCTCCCTCCTAGCGCAGGGAGTACGTACGGCTCGTCCTGGTGAGATAGCGGATATCTGCGTGATCAATACCTGCTCCGTGACCGAGCAAGCCGACCGTCGCTGTCGAGCGATGATCCGCAAGGCTCGCCGTGAGCACCCCGAAGCCTTCGTCGTCGTCACCGGATGCTATGCCCAGCTCAGTCCCGAAGAGATCGGCCGTATGGAGGGTGTACACCTCGTCCTAGGTGGGGAGAGCAAGCTCGATGTCTCCCAGTACCTCGGTGAACTCAAGAGATCCTCGACGGCAGCTCGCATCATACACAGTCCTACGAAGGACATTCGCACCTTCCGCATCAGTAGTTCATCCGACGAGCGCACCCGCCATTTCCTCAAGGTACAGGACGGATGCGACTACCGCTGTACCTACTGCACGATCCCCAAGGCACGAGGACGCTCCCGCAGTGGAAGTATCGCCGAGATCGTCGAGGAAGCCCAGCGCATCGCCTCCACGGGAGGGAATAAGGAGATCGTCCTAACAGGGGTGAACATCGGAGACTTCGGCAGGGGAAATGGAGAGACCTTCCTAGGGCTTCTACAAGCCCTCGACGAAGTAGAGGACATCGAGCGCTTCCGTATCGGGTCTGTCGAGCCGAACCTCTTGACCGAGGAGATCATCGCCTTTATCGCCCACTCCAGACGCATCGCTCCTCACTTCCACATCCCCCTACAGAGTGGATCGGATGAGGTGCTTCGCCTGATGAAGCGCCACTATGATAGTGCCCTCTTCCGCTCCCGCGTAGAGCTGATCCGTCACTACCTACCCCATGCCTTCATCGGCATTGATGTCATCGTCGGGATGCGAGGAGAGACTCCCGAGCTCTTCGAGGAGAGCTATACTTTCCTACAAAGCATCCCCTTCTCTCAGCTCCACGTCTTCAGCTATTCGGAGCGTGAGGGTACTCCCGCCCTATCCATTAGCTACATCGTCCCGCCCCAAGAGAAGCACAAGCGTAGCCAGCGCCTCATGCGCCTCTCCGAGGAACGCCTACGAGCCTTCTACCAAGCTCAGGTGGGACGCCCTGCTCGCATCATTTGGGAGCAAGGGAACTATGACGGGCTCATGCTCGGGCATAGCGAGAACTACGTCCGGATCGCCCAGCCCTATGATGCACTAGCCGTCGGCTCACTCTCGATCCTCACCCCACAAGCCCTCCACGACTCAAGCACCTATCTTTACTGAAGATCTCAATACCCACCCCCATCCTACACTAACTACTGCCCGCTATGCGATTCTCCCAACACAAAGAAGTCGCCGTCCTCGTCCTCAATTGGAATGGACGTACACTCCTTCAGCAATTCCTTCCCTCTTGGCTCGCCCATACCCCCGACTACGCTGACCTCATCATCGTGGATAATGGATCCACCGATGACTCTGTCTCCTTCCTACAGGAGCACTATCGAGATGTGCACCTACTCGCTTTCGAGGAGAACCTAGGCTTCGCAGGCGGATATAACCGAGCTATCGAAGAGCTAGACTACCAGACCGTCATCCTCCTCAATAGTGATGTAGAGCTAACATCCGGCTGGCTCGATCAGCCCATGCAGCTACTGAACTCCTCCCCCGAGATCGCCGCTGTCCAGCCTACACTCCGTGCCCAGCGTAGCCCCAAGGACTTCGAGTACGCAGGCGCTGCTGGTGGCTTTATCGATCGCCTAGGCTATCCCTTCTGTCGAGGACGCATCTTCGACACCATCGAGGAAGATCGAGGGCAATATGCAGACTCCGTAGATCTCTTCTGGGCATCGGGAGCCTGTCTGATCATTCGCCGAGCAGTCTATCGGGAGGTAGGCGGGCTAGACACCCTCTTCTTCGCTCATCAGGAGGAGATCGATCTCTGCTGGCGCCTCAATGCTCGGGGCTGGCGTATCGTCTCTGCACCCCAGTCCATCGTCTACCACGTCGGAGGGGCAAGCCTATCGGCAGATAGCCCACGGAAGGTCTTCCTAAACTTCCGTAACAACCTCCTAATGATTTACAAGAACCTCCCTGCTCCGACACTCCATCGAGTGCTCTTCACTAGGATGATCCTCGACCTCGTCGCCATGCTGGTCTACCTACTACGTCTACGCCCAGGGCAAGCAGCTTCCGTCTTAAAGGGCTGGCGCTGCTTCCTCATCAAGCGGCAGCGCTATGAAAGCACACGGCAGGAGAACCTCAAGAAGACCATACGCCCCATCTCCCCCGAACTCATGAAGCCCTATAGCCTGCTCTTCCAGTACTACTTCAAGGGAAGGAAGCGCTACAGCAACCTACCCTAAGCCCTCCTTACCACGCTTCTTCCCCCATGACTAGCCTCAAGCCACTGGCCGAACGGATGCGCCCCACGAGCCTTGACTACTACTTCGGTCAGAGTCATCTCGTCGGGGAAGCGGGCATCCTACGCCCGATGATCGAGCAGCACCGTCTGCCCTCTCTCATCTTTTGGGGACCTCCTGGGGTAGGCAAGACAACCCTCTCGGAGATCATCGCCCACAGCCTTGATACCCCCTTCTACTCGCTAAGCGCAGTACACTCGGGCGTCAAGGATGTGCGTGAAGTCCTTGACCGTATCCGTGCCGAGCAGGCAGGCCTCTTTGGTGGGAATGCTCGCCCGATTCTCTTCATCGACGAGATCCATCGCTTCAGCAAGAGCCAGCAAGACTCACTCTTAGCAGCTGTCGAGCAAGGCATCGTGACCCTCATCGGTGCCACGACAGAGAATCCCAGCTTCGAAGTCATCCGCCCACTCCTCTCCCGCTGTCAAGTCTATACCCTCACGCCCCTCTCGGATGAAGAGATCCTAGGCCTGCTCCGACATGCCTGTCAGAGAGACGAAGTCCTTGCTAAGCGCTCCATTCAGCTCCAGGAGACACACCTCCTACTGCGCTATGCTGGTGGAGATGCACGACGGGCACTAAACATCCTTGAGCTAGTTACCCTCTCCACAGCTGAGACACCGCTTCTCATCACGGATGCCCTCGTGACGCAACGTGTGCAAACCAACCCCATCGCCTTCGACAAGGGTGGGGAGATGCACTACGACATCGCTTCTGCCTTGATCAAGAGCATTCGGGGAAGTGATCCCGATGCAGCGATCTACTGGCTGGCTCGATTGATCGAAGGAGGGGAAGATCCGGCCTTCATCGCTCGTCGGCTCATGATCTCTGCCTCAGAAGATATTGGCCTAGCTAATCCCAATGCCCTGCTACTTGCTACGGCTTGCGCCGAGACGCTGGAGCGTATCGGCTGGCCAGAGGGACGCATCCCCTTGGCTGAGACGGTGATCTATCTAGCGACTTCGGAGAAGAGTAACTCTGCGTACAACGCTATCAACAAGGCGCTGGCCTTCGTCAAGCAAACGGGCGACCTCCCCGTCCCCCTTCACCTGCGCAATGCCCCGACGGAGCTCATGTCTTCGCTCGGCTATGGCGAGGGATACCTCTATCCGCATGACTTCCCAGGGCACTACGTCCAGCAGGATTACCTCCCCGAGCAGATCCGAGATCAGCGCTTCTGGCATCCCGATGAACACGTCCCTACCGAGGCTCGCTTACTCACTCGGCTCTCGGCGCTGAAGAAGCAAGAATAGCTGTCCCTCTCCGACAATCGCCCTTAATGAACATATCCCCACTCCATCTACCCTCATAGCGGGTAGACAGAGTGGGGATCTCTCGTACCAGTAGTCCCCTCTTTTCTCCTATACGAAGCGTGAAGACACCGAGTAAACAAAGCCTTTAGCATCAAGAGGATGCTCCCCTCCTTGCGATCAGCTAAATGATCATTCTCTCCTCTTGCTAATGCCTCTTCCTCTCTAGCATCAGACAAAAAAACCTATCCCAACATAGGGAAAAGGCCATAGGTGATAGGACTAACCTAGCGCATCCTAATAGATCGACCACCTGATCCCAACGTTGGAATGAATAGAAAGCAACGTTGCTTCTATTCGCTTGCAACATTGCTTCCCTCTAGTTCATCCTATTCAAAGCTGGCAGGAGCGTGTATCAGCCATAGCGATCAACTCTATGACCAGCACGGCATCTTGGCTATCAGTCAAGAAGAGTAAGGGCACACCCGGTCTACGATCATCTGATCGATCTTGTCCTAAAAGTAAGTTGCCCGCCTGCTTGAGTGCTACTCAAGCAGGCGGGCAACACTTTCACCAATCTAACCCTAAAAAGGGAGAGGAGGCAAAGAGCAGGGACTTAGTCCTTGAACTTTGCTGAGAGGAACTCGCGGTTCAGACGAGCGATATTGGAGATCGAGATGTTCTTAGGACATTCGACTTCGCAAGCACGGGTATTCGTACAGTTACCGAAGCCCAGTTCATCCATCTTAGCGACCATCGCCTTAGCACGGCGAGCAGCTTCGACGCGACCCTGTGGAAGAAGAGCCAGCTGGCTAACCTTCGCAGATACGAAGAGCATCGCCGATCCATTCTTACAAGCAGCGGCACAAGCGCCACAACCGATACAAGCAGCTGCATCCATCGCCATATCAGCATGAGCCTTAGGGATGGGGATAGCGTTTGCATCAGGCACACCACCCGTATTCACAGAGACGAAGCCGCCAGCCTGAATGATCTTGTCATAAGCTGAGCGGTCGACCATCAGGTCACGGATGATGGGGAAGCCAGCCGAACGCCAAGGCTCGACCGTGATCGTATCGCCATCGTTGAAGCGACGCATGTGTAGCTGGCAAGTGGTGATGCTATCATCTGGTCCGTGAGGATGACCATTGATATAGAGGGAGCACATCC